>ENA-UONX01000005-UONX01000005.1-human-gut-metagenome-genome-assembly--contig:-P74old-NODE-5-length-355107-cov-115.426828_pt1 | contig 355107 bp, 284 predicted proteins | sample MGYA00242466_ERZ724013 | MGnify/ENA metagenome assembly ERZ724013 | reverse complement strand
CCCCTGACAAATATCTACCAACCTAATATACAATTGGTTAATTGTAAAACTATTTTAATATCTTTGTCCGGGATTTAAAACGACCACCATGAGACGATTCATTATATATATAAGTATCGCTATTGCATGCGCTTCATGCCGTCCCTGCCCTCCCGAGCTGCAGGCCGGAGACCTGCTGTTCCAGGCAGGGAGCGGATCGGACATGACCGAAGCCATCGACTGTGCCACAAGATCGGACAACAACCTCACATTCACGCACGTAGGTATATTCACACCGGACCGGGGCACCGACTGCGTGCTGGAAGCCACCTCGGAGGGAGGCGTCAAGATCACCCCCATGCAGGAATTTCTCGACCGCGCGGCACGCATCGACGGACAACCGGCCGTGGTCGCCATGCGGTTACGCGACACAACCGGCACGGCACAGGCCCTCGAGCGGGCCCGGGAGCGGCTCGGACTCCCCTACGACTACTCGTTCCGTCCCGACAACGGCAAACTCTACTGCAGCGAACTGGTCTGGGAGTGCTACCGCCGTCCGGACGGGAGTCCCCGTTTTCCGGCCCGACCGATGAATTTCCGCGCGCCGGACGGCTCGATGCCCGCATTCTGGACCGAACTCTTCGAACGGCTCGGCGAGCAGATTCCGGAAGGTGTGCCGGGGACCAACCCCAACGACATGGCCCGCGACCCGCAGCTCGATGAGGTCGGCCGCTGGCTCTGACAGACATTCGGATACAAAAGACAGTCCCGCCCATGACCGGACGGGACCGCATGCCGACAACGGCGGATCACACGATCCGCTCGACCGTAATATCGGGATTGCCGCGCAGCAGATCGATATACCCCTCCTCCGAAGCGGTACCCTTGGAGCGGATCACCAGCGTAGCCCGGTGAACCACCCCTTCGGGCGTTCGCGAAGCCTCCACCTCGTAGGAGACGACCGAATAGTCGCGGCATTGCAGCCGGTTGAACATCTCGTCGATCGCCGCCCGGTCCGCAGCCGAGAAGACGATCATCGTGCGGCGGTGGCCCAGTTCACCGAAGAAGAGCGTGAGCACCTCCAGGCCGAATAGCGTCAGCAGCGTGGCCGCTCCGGCAACCACATACATCTCGGCACCGGCCGCCAAGCCGATACCGGCCGTCGCCCAAAGGCTTGCGGCCGTAGTCAGACCGCGCACCAACTGCCGGTGGATGATGATCGTACCGGCACCGATGAAACCGATGCCGCTCACAACCTGGGCGGCGATACGCCCGGGATCGAAGCGTGTGCCGTCGTGGTCGGCCAGAAAACCCTCAAAGCCATATTGCGAGACGATCATCATCAACGCACTGCCCAGGGCCACCAGAAAATGGGTGCGGAAGCCGGCATCCTTGACCCGATACTCCCGATCGAGGCCGATCACCGTACCGCAAAGGCCCGCTACACAAAGCCGCAGGATAAAATTCCACTCCATCGTTTCGTCCTCTTGATCAAACAGACATTTCCACCATCACACGGCCGCGACACGCAACTGCCTGCCGGAGGCCACATATTCTCGAATCGGAAACACCCCGACGCGATTACTTGTCGGCGAGATACTCCAAGGCCCGCTCCAACACGGGATCGCGCCCTTCGAGCCAGTCGGCAAGCGTCGGAACCACCTCGATATCGGGTGCAATCCCGGTGCCGACATACTCACGGCCGTCGGGGAAACGCACCTCGCGCGTGCAGATTCCACAGTGCATGCCCGGAATCAACTCATAGACAACGGGGCTTGCCGTACACCCGGAGGTGGCCGAACCGATACGCGTCATGTGGGGCTGACTGTCGGCCATGATCAGGAAGTTTTCGGCCGACGAGCAGGTTCCGGCATCGGTCAGAATCACGGTCGGGACCACCAGAGACTCCCGGTCGGGAGCATAGCGGAATTCATGCGGGCGGGGCTCCGACAGAGCCAGTCCGCGGTAGTTCTCAAACCCGGCACGCACCGGAGGATTGGCCACTGTGTCCTTCGCCTCGGCCTGGGCACCCCACGAGGCATAGGCCGCATGGTAGGTACGGGCCCGCCACGTTCCCTCGCACAACAGCGTATCATGGGAGAAGTGGGCCATGATGTGGGCCGCCACGCGGTTGCGCCCGCCGCCGTTGCCGCGCAGATCGAGGATCAGCTTCCGCGCACGCCCCTGAATCTCGGGGAAGGCATCGTGGAAAGCCTTGACCGCCGAACCCGGGCGGAACGAGCCGAGTTTCACATAAGCCACGTCACCCGGATACCACTCCAGACGGAAAGGCGCCCGGAGGCTCCTGCGGCCACGGCCCGGCAGCGAGACCAGATCCGAATCGCCGTACTCCCCGCTGGCATTGACCAGCCGCACGCGGACGGACGAACCGTCGGGACGGCGGAACTCAACCTCGTGTTCCGTGCCGGCCAGGCCGCGCAGCAACTCGCCGGCAGCCTTGTAGCGGCGTGCACGCTCGTTCGACGCCGACACGCGGAGCATCGCCCCGGCAAGGCATTCGGCAGCCGGACGTCCGTCCACGGAGACCACCTCCGAACCGGGAGGCACTTCGGCAGCCTTTGCGCGCGCCACCTCGTTCACGACAACACGCCCGTCGATCGTGACGAGCGACAACACCCAGCCATCGCCGAAACTCTCGGCCGACTGGGGATAGTTGCGATCTACGGCCACAAAGGTGTGTTCATCCTCGAGAAAGGCACAGAAACGCTGCATGAGCCGGTAGAATTCGTCGTCGTTGCGCGTCCGACGCGCCGGTTCGATGAGCGACAGATAGAGCGAGTCCCAGCGCTCGGCCCCCACACGGTCCATGCGGACGTAGTTGCGCCGGGCCTCCGACCAGAACTTCGACAGGGCGAAAACCTTCTGCGCGGGCGTCCACGGCTCGTAGGCATAACCGCTCCAGACATGGTTGCCGGTCCCCTGTCGGCAAGGAAGAGCTACCGAGCGATAGATCATCGTATCGCCCCTCAATTCGAGACCGACGGCATGTCGCGCCGGCTCCTGCGCTGCCACGCCCCGCACCGAGCAGAGCGCCGCGAGCAATCCCAGACAAGCGATTCCCTTCATGGCCGATTGCATGTTTTGATGCTACTACAAATATACGAAAATATCCGGATTTTCAAAGAAAATCGCCCGAAGCGGTTGCACGAAGCAAAAAAATTCGTACTTTTGCAGGCTATGTTTAACTAATTAACTGTTTACGACAATGCCGAAAATGAAAACCAATGCCGCTGCGAAGAAGCGTTTTACCTTCACCGGCACAGGAAAGATCAAGCGCAAACACGCTTATCACAGTCACATCCTGACCAAAAAGACGACGAAACAGAAGCGCAACCTCTGCTATTCGGGTATCGTTTCTGCGGCCGACGAGGCCAAAATCAAGAACCTGCTCGTCAAGTAATTCCGACCTGCAGAACCCAATTTTTTTAACAACCGGAGCGACTCAGCCCCGAAGAACGCGGGAGAACCGCGTCGCTGACAGCTCTTCAAAAACTTATCAGTATGCCACGTTCAGTAAACGCAGTTGCGTCACGCGCACGTAGAAAGAAAGTTTTGAAACTTGCCAAGGGTAACTTTGGTTCAAGGGGAAACGTTTGGACCGTTGCGAAAAATACGGTCGAGAAGGGCTTGCAGTTCGCCTATGCGCACCGCCAGCTCAAGAAGAGGACCTTCCGCTCGCTGTGGATCACGCGTATCAACGCTGCCGTCCGCGCGCAGGGAATGACCTATTCGCAATTCATCGGCAAGCTCAACGCCAAGGGTATTGCCCTGAACCGCAAGGTTCTGGCCGACCTCGCGATGAACGAGCCGAAGGCATTCGAGGCAATAGTTAACGCAGTTAAATAGTCCCTCCCCGCGAGGGATCAAGCGGGCGGACACTTCACGGTGTCCGCCTTTTTTACTCGCAGCCGTCCCCACCGCGGACGCGCCGCACAGAGGAACAAACGCATGGAGAACTGGAAAAAGACATTCGGCATCATCTGGAGCGGACAGTTCGTCTCGATCCTTACCAGCTCGATCGTCGCCTACGCCGTGATCTTCTGGATGAGCCTCGAAACGGGATCGGCCGAGGTCCTGGCCCTGGCGGCCATCTCCGGCATGCTGCCGCAGTCGCTCCTCGGTCCCGTGGTGGGCATCTACATCGACCGCTGGAACCGCCGCCGCACGATGATCGCCTCCGACCTGTTCATCGCCCTCTGCACGCTGCTGCTCGCCGTGCTCTTCTGGACGGGCCGCGCGGAGATGTGGCACGTCTACCTGCTGCTGGCATGCCGCTCGGCCGGCTCGGCCTTCCACCGCCCGGCCATGCAGGCCTCGGTGCCGATGCTGGCCCCCGAGGCGGAATTTACGCGCATCGCCGGAGTCCATCAGATCATCGTCTCGTTCTCCGACATCGCCGGGCCGGCACTGGGCGCCCTGCTGCTCAACCTCTCGTCGATCGGCAACATCCTGCTGCTCGACGTCATCGGCGCCGTCGCCGCCTGCACGGCCCTGCTCTTCGTCCGTATCCCCAACCCGGAACGGAGCACGCGCCGTCCCGACCTGTGGCGCGAATTCCGCGAAGGCTTTGCCGCCATGCACGCCACTCCCGGCATGGGCTGGCTCTTCACGCTGGCCATCGCCGTGTGGTTCTTCATCATGCCCGTCGGCGTACTCTTCCCGCTCATGACGCTCCGCCATTTCGGGGGCGCAGCAGCAGAGATGAGCCTCGTGGAGATCGTCTGGGGAGGAGGCGCGCTGCTCGGCGGCGCCATCATGGGCATCCGCAAATACCGCGTCAGCCGCATCGTACTGATCAACCTGATGTACCTCGTGGTCGGTCTTTCGTTCCTCCTGTCGGGTCTGCTGCCCGCCTCGGGTTTCGTCTGCTTCACCCTGCTGACGGCCGCTGCCGGCATCTCGAGCAGCGTTTTCAACGCCTCGTTCATCTCGGTGGTCCAGAGCCGGATCGATGCGGGCGTCCTGGGGCGCGTCATGTCGCTCTACTACAGTTTCGGCCTGCTCCCCTCAACCCTCGGGCTGCTGGCCACGGGATTCCTGGCCGACGAGGTAGGCATCACCCGCACGTTCGTCCTTGCCGGTACGGTCATCTGCCTGCTGGGGCTCTGTGCCTTCTGCATTCCCTCGGTCATGCGCCTCGGACACACGGACAACAAAGAGCAGTAATCCGGCAAGCCGCTCCGTCGCCGCCATCCGACTCCAGCCTCACGCCCGGTTACTGACGACAGGCCCGGGCAACAAAAAGGGCGGCAACCCGAAAGGTCACCGCCCGCAGATCACACCTCAGACCGGAATCAGTTCGAATAGACGAAACCGTTGTACTTAACCGATACGCTCAGGTAATTGCCCGAGAGCGTCCAGACATACTCGACATCCGGCGAAGGATAGGTCTCGATGCTGTAGTCGCCGGCAGGCGAGGTAATCGAGCACTTCTGCGTGCCGCTCACGATCTGGGCATAAGCGCCATATCCGGACGATATCGAACTGCTCTTGATGATGCGGCGGTACTGACCGTCGGTCAGACGGTAGCTGAACCGCAGCGAACCGAGCTCCGAAGCCGTAGCGTAGAACGAATCACCCGACGCCGTACCCGAGACCTTGAAATCCTTGATCTCATCGCCGCTGTCGCTCTCGGTATCCGAAATCGCCAGACTGCCGTTGTCCGAGCCGGGCGTGAGCGTCAAGGCGCTGCTCCAGTTCGACTTGAACTGCTCCGAGCCCTTGAACCAGGCCTGGATGCCGGCAAGCGAGATCGAATAGCTGCCGCCGCCGTTGTAGTAGAGCAGGGTCATGTTGGCCATCGGGTTCTGGAGATCCGACGTGCCCATCACGAAGTCGGCCGTCGTCGAACCGTAGGACGAATAGGACGATACGCCGAATCCCTCGAGCATCATCACCTTCCAGGCCGAAGCCTCACCCGTTGCGTCCATCAGCTGATCGGCATCGCCCGTGATGACCTGCAGCGACCCCGACAGGATGAAACCGTCGGCCTGCTGCTGGCTGCCTCCATAGTTGATCTTCCAACCGTCAGAGGTCTTCTCGATCGTCGTCAGGTCGCCGAACAACATCGCCTGCAGCTTGATGTCGCTCGTCGCGCCGTAGATCTTCACGGTGAGGTTCTTCAGGTAATCGTCCGTGATCGGGGCATCGGGCGTCTCGCTTGCGGCGATCTGCTTCTCGGCCTCGGCCAGCAGGATCGCCAGGCGGATACCCGCATTGGCCGGCTGCATGGCCACGTTCTGCATGGCCGTCACCGAATTATAGATCATGATACCGCCCTGGACGCGCCTGTACTCCTCGCTCACACCGTCGCTTCCTTTGATGCAGCCCGTCAAGGCAAGAGCCGCCAGTGCCATCGTGGCAATAATTTTCTTCATCTGAATCAATATAAAAAAGGTTAATTTCACTTCATAAACGCACCTGCTGCGGTTTTACTGCACGGCTGCGGAGAAAATCGCAAAAAAATTTTCCCCCGCGGAAAAAATCGCACGCAGGTGCCTCAAAGATACGCATAATTCGGATTTTTTTGCTATCTTGGAACTACTTTTACGCTTAAACCCCTTGTCCGTATGTCGATACGTTCTCTTTTCGGCGGCCGTTCAAAGGCTGTATCCTATCCGTCCGACACGCTCACGGCGCGCGACGGTTCGACATTCACCATCACCTTTTTCAAACACGCATCGCTGTCGCTGTGCGTCGGCGGGAAGTACATCTACGTCGATCCGGTCTCCGACAGCGCCCGGTATGACCAGCTCCCGAAAGCCGACCTGATCATCATCACCCACTCGCACTACGACCACCTGGACCGCGCAGCCGTCGAGGAGCTGCTCACGCCCCGCAGCGAGATCCTCTGCGACCGGACATCGGCCGAGGCTTTCGAGATGAACTGCTACACGATGCGCCCGGGGAGCGTGGCCACGCCGCTCGAGGGGGTGAAGGTCGAGGCTGTGGCAGCCTACAACACCTCGCAGGAGCACCGGCAGTTCCATCCTCGCGCACGCGAGGACTGCGGCTACGTGCTCACCGTCGGCGGCACGCGGATCTATATCGCCGGCGATACGGAGCCCACGCCCGAACTGAAGGCGCTGCGCAACATCGACATCGCCTTCCTGCCGGTAAACCAGCCCTATACGATGACCGTCGATCAGGCCGTACAGGCCGTCAAGACACTCGCCCCGACGATCTTCTACCCCTACCACTACGGGCAGGTCGAGGAGAAGACCGACCTCGACCGCCTGGCCAGCGAGCTGGAAGGGGTAACCGAGGTCCGCATCCGACCGATGGAATAACTCCGTATCCGTGCAACAAAGCAGCCTTGCACCGGCCGAAACGGCAGCGCGCCGAACAAACGAGAGTCCCGGGCTTTACAGCCCGGGACTCTCCATATCCGGATCCGGAAGTCAGGTACATTCACCAGCACCCGGCCACACACCACACCGAGGCAGGCAGCGTGTCATCGTGCTCCATACATCGTCTTGTAATAGTCGGCATAAGCCCCCGAGGTGACGCGGTCCATCCACTCGCCGTTCTCAAGGTACCAGCGCACCGTGCGCTCGATCCCCTCCTCGAACTGCAGCGAGGGCTCCCAGCCCAGTTCGCGCTGCAGCTTCCGCGAGTCGATGGCGTAGCGCAGGTCGTGGCCCTTGCGGTCGGCGACGTAGGTGATCAGCCCGTCGGACGCCCCTTCCGGACGTCCCAACATGCGGTCCACCGTGCGGATCAACAGCCGCACGATATCGATATTCCGCCACTCGTTGAATCCGCCGATGTTGTAGGTCTCGCCCGCCCGTCCGCGGTGGAAGATCACGTCGATCGCCCGCGCATGGTCCTCGACGTAGAGCCAGTCGCGGACATTCTCGCCGCGGCCGTAAACGGGCAGCGGACGGCATTTCCGTATGTTGTTGATGAAGAGCGGAATCAGCTTCTCGGGAAACTGGTAGGGCCCGTAGTTGTTCGAGCAGTTGGTCACCAGCGTCGGCATGCCGTAGGTGTCGTGGTAGGCCCTCACGAAGTGGTCGGACGAAGCCTTCGAGGCCGAATAGGGACTGTGGGGGTCGTATCTCGTCCGTTCGGTGAAGAACTCCTCGCCGTAGGGGCCCCGTCCCTGCGGACCGCCCGCCGGATCGGTCAGCGCCAGCGCGCCGTAGACCTCGTCGGTCGAGATGTGGTAGAAGAGCCTCCCCTCCCACTTCCCGTCCCAGTACTCCCGGGCGGCCTCCAGCAGCGCCAACGTCCCCATGACGTTCGTGCGCGCGAAGGTGAACGGGTCGCGGATCGAACGGTCCACGTGCGACTCGGCAGCCAGGTGGATCACCCCCGTTACGTCGTATGCGCGGAAGAGGCTACGCATCCGCTCGAAGTCGCAGACGTCGCCCCGCTCGAACCGGTAGTTCGGTTCGCACTCGATGTCCCGGAGGTTCTCCAGGTTGCCCGCATAGGTCAGCTTGTCGAGGTTCACAATCCGGTAATCGGGGTATTTTCTAACGAAGAGGCGCACCACATGGCTCCCGATGAAGCCCGCACCTCCCGTAATCAGAATGGTTCGTTTCATAGCAGTTCCGGTTCGGTTTGGCCGATCTGGCGCAAACAGTAGAGCATCGACTCGCGCCAGTGGGGAATCTCGATGCCGAACGTGTGTTTGAGTTTGCTGCGGTCGAGGACCGAATAGGCGGGCCGCACCGCCCGCGTCGGGTACTCCTCCGTGCGGCACGGCTCGATGCGGCAGCGCGTATGCCCGGCCGCTGCCGCGATCTCCACCGCAAAGTCGTACCACGAGCAGACCCCTTCGTCGGTAAAGTGGTAGATGCCCTCGTTGCCTTTATAGAGTCCGCTCTCGATGATCGAGAAGATCCCCAGCGCGAGGTCCCCGGCATAGGTCGGTGTCCCGACTTGGTCGCACACCACCCGCAGCGTCTCGCGCTCGGCCGTCAGGCGGAGCATCGTCTTGAGGAAGTTGCGGCCCCAGGCCGAGTAGAGCCAGGCCGTGCGGAAGATCAGGTATTTGCAGCCCGAGGCGATGACCGCCTCCTCCCCGGCGCGCTTCGTCCGCCCGTAGACGCTTTGCGGCGCGGGTGCCGCCTCCTCGGTATAGGGCACGCACGAACGGCCGTCGAAGACATAGTCCGTAGAGACGTGGATGAGCGTGGCACCCGTTTCAAGGGCCGCCTCGGCCAGGTAGGCCGCCGCCCGGTGGTTGATGAGGTCGGCCGCCGCGGCATCCTCCTCGGCGCGCTCCACGTCGGTGTAGGCCGCACAGTTCACGATGACCTGCGCCCCCGACCTGCCGACGGCGCGAAGCACCGCGTCACGGTCCGTGATGTCCAGTTCGGGCAGGTCAGTGGCCACGTAATGGTTGGGCGACACGGCGCTCAGGCGCTGCATCTCGCGCCCGAGTTGCCCGCCGGCCCCCGTAATCAGAATGTCAAGCATAGTAATCCGTATGGTAATCAAACAGCGTCCCGCACTGCGAAAGGAGCGGGTGGCTGCGGTCCTTGTCCGAAAGCACGACCCGGTCGGCCGGGAGGGGCCAGGGAATGGCCAGCGCGGGATCATCCCACGCCACGGCCCCCTCCGACTCGGGGGCGTAGAAAGCGTCGCACTTGTACTGGAACACCGCCTCGGGGCTCAGCACTGCAAAGCCGTGAGCGAAACCCCGCGGGATGAAGAGCTGCAGGCGGTTCTCCTCCGTGAGTTCGACGGCCACGTGACGGCCGAAGGTCGGGGAGCCGCGCCGGATATCGACGGCCACGTCCCACACCCGGCCGCGCACCACGCGCACGAGTTTCGACTGGGCATGGGGCGGCAGCTGGAAGTGCAGCCCGCGCACCACGCCGTAGCGCGACATCGACTCGTTGTCCTGCACGAACGTCGTGCGGCAGACCCTGGCCTGAAACTCCCGCTGGGAGAAACTCTCGAAAAAATAGCCCCGCGAGTCGCCGTGCAGCACCGGCTCGAGCAGCACAACTCCGGGGATCGCCGTTTCGACGACCTTCATCGCATTCCGTTTTTGTGTTCGTCCAGCATCCTGAGCAGATACCGGCCGTACTGGTTCTTTGCCATCGGAAGGGCCACGGTCCGCAGCCGCTCGTCCGAAATCCAGCCGTTGCGGTAGGCGATGCCCTCCAGGCAGGCGATCTTCAGCCCCTGCCGCTTCTCGATGACCTCCACGAAGATCGAGGCCTCGGCCAGCGAGTCGTGCGTTCCCGTATCGAGCCACGCAAACCCGCGCGGAAGGGGCTCCACATGCAGGCGCTCCGCCTCGAGAAAGGTCTGGTTTACACTGGTGATCTCCAGCTCGCCGCGCGCCGAGGGCTTCACGCCCCGGGCCACCGCGACCACCTCGTTGGGATAGAAGTAGAGTCCCACGACCGCATAGTTCGACTTCGGATGCGCGGGCTTCTCCTCGATCGACAGGCAATGCCCCGCGGCATCGAACTCCGCAACGCCGTAACGCTCGGGATCGTCCACCCAGTATCCGAAGACGGTGGCGCGCCCCTGCTCCTCCACGCGGAGCACCGCCTCGCGGAGCATCGCCGAGAAGCCGGCGCCGTGGAAGATATTGTCGCCCAGGATCAGGCACACCGAGTCATTGCCGATGAACTCCTCGCCGATCAGGAAGGCCTGGGCCAGTCCGTCGGGCGAAGGCTGCTCGGCATAGCTCAGGCGGATGCCATAGTCCGATCCGTCGCCCAGCAGGCGGCGGAACCCCGGCAGGTCGGCCGGTGTCGAGATCACCAGTATATCCCGGATTCCGGCCAGCATCAGCACCGAGAGCGGATAGTAGATCATCGGTTTGTCGTAAATGGGGAGCAGCTGTTTGCTCACGCCCTTCGTGATCGGATAGAGCCGTGTGCCCGTGCCCCCGGCCAGGACGATTCCTTTCATGTGCACATTCGTTTTTCGGCGGATTCCGCCATCGGACGACACCAGCGCATCCGCTGCGGGACGTGGCCGGGCGATCGCGACGTAAAGGTAACGATTATTTCGGAATTATCCGCCTCCGCCGGCCGGAAACCGCCGTACACGAAAAACGGCACTCCCTGCCCGCGTGTGCCGGCGACACACGCGGGCAGGGAGCCGGAGAACGGGACGGTTCAGCAAAAGGGCCTCCCGCAGGGTTACTTGCGGCGCGCGAGCCTCATCTCCACGATGAAGGAGACGAGTAACCCCACCCCGCCGCACAGCAGCACCAAGCCGCCGCACAGCCCGCTGAACAGGCTCCAGTCGTCCTGTGCGAACGAGGGTTTCATCAATATGCCGATCACCAGTCCCAGTCCCAGACCGGCCAGAAGACACCCCACGCGCAACCCGCCGGTCGAGACGCGGGGGCGGTACTCGGATACCTCACGGGGCTCCGAAGCCCCGTAGCGAAGCCCCATCGGCACCTGCTTGAGGTAGTCGATCAGCTGCGATGACTCGAGCCGGTCGATGATGTTGAGCCGTTCGCGCCGACAGACGATCAGTTCGAAGAACTTGTAGACCCCGAAGGTGATGATCCCCACGACAAGCGGGATCGCAATGAAATCCATCATGATTTTTCCGTGTTTTTTAAATTGGACATTCGTGAAATTTTCGATCTTTGCCCTTTTAGACGCACCGCGGTGGCAAAGGTTACACTCCGGGAAATTTTTCTCCGCAGGCTGTAACCTTTTCCCTGCCCGGACGTCTAACGAACAGCCATGTTTCCCGAAGAAGAGGTAATCCGACGCATCGTCGAGGGCGAGACCGAACTCTTCGCCCTGCTGGCCGACCGTTACGGCCGGGCGGTCCACGCCCTGGTCTACCGGATCGTCGGCAATCCCGAAGATGCCGAAGAGGTGACGCAGGAGGTTCTGCTCAAGGCCTTTGCCAAGCTGGCCGACTTCCGCGGCAGGAGCTCCTTCGCCACGTGGCTGCACCGCATCGCCTGCAACACGGCCGTCTCCTTCGCCCGGCGCCGGCATCCGCTGACGCACTTCGACGAGCGGCAGCTGGCCCTGCTTCCCGACGATGCCCCGGAGCGGCTCGAGGCATGGGCCGAGCGGCAGGAGTCGCTCGGGGCGCTCAACCGCGCCATCGCACGGCTCACGCCCGAGGAGCGGGCGCTCGTCACGCTCTTCTACTACGAGGATTGTACGGTGGCCGAATGCGCCTCGATCACCGCGACGACCGAGGCCAACGTGAAGGTGCGCCTGCACCGCATCCGCAAGAAACTGTATCTGATGGTAAAAACAGAACTCGATGAAAATGAATGATGATGCCATCCGCCGGGCGCTCCGGCAAGCGCCCCCGCCCCCGCTTCCGGAGGGATTCACCCTCCGGCTGATGGAGCGCGTCCGCCGCAAGGCCCGCCGGCGCGAACGGATCGAAACCGCCCTGCTGCTCGCCGGCGGGATTGCCCTCTTCGGGGCGCTGATCGCCGCAAGCCTCCGTCGGCTCGCCCCCGAATGGCACCCCGAGTGGCCCGGGCCCGGGAGCCTGCCCCGCATCGAACTGCCCGTCATTTCCCTCCCGGAGCTGCCGGCCGAAGGGCGTCCGCAGCTGCTCGGCATGGTCCTCATCGCCGCGCTCTTCCTCGCCCTGCACCTGCTCGGTCTGCTGATCCGCCGCCGAATCAATACCCGGACCGCCGCACGGAACGAAGACCGCACCTGAGCCGGCCGCAGGACAGCGGCGGGAGGCTCCCCACAGGGAACCTCCCGCCGCCGGATACAAACCCCGCACGCGGAGTCACCTCCGCGCCTGCGGCGCAGGAGCCTCCTGCGCCTTGGGCTCGGCCTTCACCTTGAGCGAGGCCAGCCCTTCGACGATCGTCCGCTCGTCGTTTTTCGAGGCATCGTAGACGACCGTGACCTCCTTCGTCTGAAGGTCCACCTGCACGTCCTTGATGCCGCGGCCGAGCGTCGGCACGTTGTTCAGGATCTTGTCCACGCAGTGCGCGCAATCGACATCGGTCACGAAGACCGTCGTCACGATCGCCTTCTCCTTCTTCTCCTTTTTCACGGCTCCGGAAACCTCCGAAAGCCCGGCGCACACAAGCAGCGCCGCACACAGAATCATGATTCTTTTCATCGTTCTTTACGGTTTTTATCGGTTTGACACGGTCAATAGAGGTTGAAACGCAGGCCGGCATAGAACTTCCGCCCCATGAGCGGTCCCCAGACATTCATCGAGTTGAAGCGGTAGTCGTAGGGATTCTCCCAGTTGAGAATCGGGTCCTCCTGCCGGTAGTCGGCGATGTTCTCGCAGCCGACGTAGATGTCGAAGCGGCCTACCTTGCGGCTCACCTGCGCGTAGAACATCGGGTAGCGGGGCGAATGACGGCTGTCGGCCAGGTCGCCCGTCTGCGTCGGGATGCGGGCCGGACCGTTGAGCTGCGCCGTGGCATCGAACACCCAGCGACGGAACTTCGTGGCATACTGTATGTTGAGCAGCGTCTTGTAGCGGCTGACCAGCGGACGATCGACCTGCACCGGACGTCCGTCTGAACGCCGGATCGTCATCTCGCTGTCCGTGTAGCGGAACGTTGCGAAGAGGTCGAGCCGCTCGACGGGCGACCACGAGAAGTCGATCTGGTAGGTATCCGTCCAGGAGGGGCCCGAGGAGCCGTAGACGCGGATCGTCTCGGGATCGTACTCCTGATCGACCACCACCGCATGGAAGAACTGCGTGCGGAAGTAGTCGAAGCTCAGCGTGGCATCGCCCGGCTTGACGAGCCCGAAGGTCTGCGTCAGGCTGCCTCCCACGGTCAGCGCCTGCTCCAGACGGTCCAGGTCGCCGAGCTCCGGAACGACGATGGCGCGCCCCGTGGCGAGCATGCCGATGTTGTCCGTGAGGACGTTCGTCGAACGGTAGCCCAGCCCGGCCGAGGCACGCAGCGTCGTCGAGGGGGTGATGTTCCACTTCACGTGGCCGCGCGGCGTCAGGAAAAACCGGTCGTAGAAGGCGTTGTAGTCGCCGCGGAGTCCCGCCACGACCGAGAACCGGTCCCGGACGGCATAGGTGTATTCGGCATAGGCGCCTACCTCCTCCTCGTTGCGGTCCCAGTCGTAGTCGGCCCGTGTGCGGCCGTCGATCCACGGCGTGCGGTTCAGGAGCGACTCGCGGATGTAGTCCAGGCGGGCCTGCACGCCGACGTTCAGCGACGACCGGTAGGTGAAGTAGTGGTTGTACATCGCCTGGACCGACACGGAGTTCTGCCGGCCCGCATAGTCGTTCAGTCCGAAATAAGCCTCCTCGTCGAAGTGGTCGAAATCGGCGACGAGGGCCAGGTTCGAACGCTTCTCGTCCTGTGCATCGGCATCATAGACCGACGCCCCGACGGGCATGCCCAGCTTGAAATAGCCGTTGGCGTTGCGGTTGCGGATGTGCGACCCGTAGAGGGGCATCGTGCCGCCTGTCCGCTCCCAGTCCCACTCCCGGGCCATCGCCTCGCGCATCGACCGCGTGTTGCGGTAGTCGAGCATGCCGCCCAGGCGGCTCTCCTCGACATACTTCCAACCCCAGCGGATCTGCATGCCGTTGTCGGCCGCATAGAGCCACTTGTTGGCCACGTTGAACTGTGCCGAGCGCGGCAGGTCGCGGAAGCCGTCCCCGTTGTGGTCCATCTTCCGCACGTCGGTGTCGGCCGAACCGTGGAGCAGCAGCACGCTCGAGAGCTTGCCGTCGCGCGAGACGGGAAAGGCGGTCGAGATGTTGGCCTCGGGGCGCAGCTCGTCGTCGAGGTAGAGGTTCACGAAGAGACGCTCCTCGTCCGTCGGCTTGCGGTGTTCGAGGTTGATCTGTCCGGTGATGGCGTCGTGCCCCGCCGTGACGGAGGCCACGCCCTTCGAGACCTGGATCGAGTTGAGCCACATGCCGGGCGTGTAGCTCAGCCCGTAGGGGGCGCTCAAGCCCCGCATGACCGGGCGGTTCTCGTCGAGGATCTGGGTGTAGGTCCCGGCCAGCCCGAGCATCTTGATCTGCCGTGCACCCGAGATGGCGTCGCTGTAGCCTACGGTGACCGAGGCCGAGTTCTCGAACGACTCCGCGAGGTTGCAGCAGGCCATCTTGCACAGCCCGGCAAAGGAGATCATCTCCCCCTTGACGATGCCGTCGCGCTTGACGAAGTTGCCGCTCTGCACGGCCTCGACCACGACGCCCTCCAGTTCGACCCCTTCGGCACGAAGCCCGAAGGCGGCCTGCTGCGTCGCGGCATCGACGCGCAGCGTGTCGTTCACATACCCCAGAAAGGAGGCCACAAGCAGTTCGCGGCCCTTCACGCGATGGAGCCGGAAGGCGCCCCCGCCGTCGGCCGAGGTCCCAACCGTCGTCCCGGCCCAGTAGACCGAGGCTCCGGCGAGGGGACGGCCCTCGGCATCGCGCACCTCGCCCCGGAGTTCCTGCGCACGCAGCGGAGCGCACACGCCGAGGGCGAGCAAAGTGATTGCTGAAATAAGACGTATATGCATGGATTGGTTTCGTTATGGGTAAAAAACCGGTTGAAGGAGCAGCTCGGACAAAGCCGGCTCCACACAGATTTTCAAGCCCATACGGGAGGTGCACGAAGCCCCGCAGCCGCAAGTGCGGCTTCCGGAAGCGTACCGGTGCGCCGCTCGGCGGCGGCAGGACGCCACCACGGCATTTCGGCCGGGCAGAGCGGCTCGCCGTTGAGAGCCGGCGGCAGGTCGGTCACCGCCAGGCGCTGGGTGCGTTCGGCCGCACCGGTCAGCTGGGCGACATAGAGCGACAGCTCCATCGAGTGCAGGTCGCAGCAGCAGGCACCCGTCAAGGCGCCGTCGTGTTCCGGAACATGGTGGGGACAGTGCGTGCAGCAGGCCGAATCCCCGCCGCCGGCATGCACCGCGCATTCGCACGTGAGCGTTGCCACGGAGAGGGCGGCCGTCGCCACGAGGTAGACGGCCAGCAGCCACAGCGATATGCCCCTTTTTCCCTTCATCGTTCCACGATTCCGCACGTTTCGAGCCGCCGGATCCACGCCTCGGCATCGAGGCGGGCCCGCTGCGGGGTGACGTCGTAGCGTTCGGTCAGCAGGCGCGCGGCATCCTCGACGGAGAAGTCCCGGCCGCTGAGGCGCTCCCACAGGTAATACGACGAGTCGTTGAGCGCCACCAGGCGTATCCGCCCGCGCGGAGCCTCCTCACGGGCCGCAGCATCTGCCCCGGCCCCGTCGGAGGGGAGGCCTTCCGCCCCGGGGTGCGCCGCGCCGGGCACGACGACGATCCGTTCGCCGGCCATCTCCCGGACTCTGTATTCCTTGCGTATCCGCATGTCGAAACGGTGCGAGTTCGGGCAAATGTAGGAAAAATTCCCGAAACCTCCCAAAAATTCCTACCTTTGCGGTATGGACGCTCTCGGCGAGAAGATATACGGGGCCTTGCGCCGCTACTGGGGATTCACGTCGTTCCGTCCCGTGCAGGAGCAGATCGTCCGCGCCGCCATGGAGGGGCGCGACACGCTGGCGCTCATGCCCACGGGCGGCGGCAAGTCGCTCACCTACCAGGTTCCAACGATGGCCCGCGAGGGGCTGTGCATCGTCGTCACGCCGCTCATCGCCCTGATGAAGGACCAGGTGGACCGCCTCCGGGCGCGGAACATTCCCTCCGTGGCAATCCACTCGGGGCTCTCGCCCCGCCAGATCGACATCGCCCTCGACAACTGCGTCTACGGCGACGTGAAGTTCCTCTACGTCGCCCCCGAGCGGCTAGCCACCGAGGCCTTCCGCCTGCGCGTCGTGCGCATGAACGTCTCGCTGCTGGCCGTCGATGAGGCCCACTGCATCTCGCAGTGGGGCTACGACTTCCGCCCCTCCTACCTGCGGATCGCCGAGTTGCGCGAACGGCTGCCGGGGGTTCCCGTGCTGGCCCTCACTGCTTCGGCGACGAAGGTCGTGGCCGAGGACATCATGCGCCACCTGAAATTCGCCGAGCCCCACATCCTGCGCAGCAGCTTCGCACGGCCCAACCTCTCGTACAGCGTCCGCCACACCGACGACAAGAACGGTCAGCTGCTGCGCCTGGTCCGCAACGTCGCGGGAACGGGCATCGTCTACATGCGCACGCGCGAAGGCACCGAGCAGATCGCCGAACTGCTCCGCGAGGAGGGGATCACCGCCGCGGCCTACCACGGCGGGCTGGGACACGCCGAACGGGCGCAGCGACAGGAGGAGTGGATCTCGGGCAAGGTCCGCGTGATGGTCGCCACGAACGCCTTCGGCATGGGTATCGACAAGCCCGACGTGCGCTTCGTGGTCCACTACGCCCTGTGCGACTCGCTCGAGAGCTATTACCAGGAGGCCGGACGCGCCGGACGCGACGGCGCGAGGGCCTATGCCCTGCTGCTCGTGGCGTCGGACGACAGCGAGCGGATCGCCCGCCGCTTCGAACAGGAGTTCCCGCCGCTCGACCGGGTCAAGGAGATCTACGAGCGGGTCTGCTCCTACCTGCGCATCGGCATCGGCGACGGGGGCGGCTGCTCCTACCTGTTCAACCTCCACGACTTCTGCGCCCGCGAGCGGCTCTGGTCGGGGACCGTGCAGAGCGCCCTCAGGCTCCTGCAGCAGAACGGCTACCTGACCCTGACCGACGCACAGGACAACCCGGCGCGGATCATGTTCTGCATCAGCCGCGACGAACTCTACAAACTGCGCATCCGCCGCGACGACCTCGACCCCTTCATCCGGACGCTGCTGCGCCTCTACAACGGAGTCTTCACCGAGTTCCGGCCGATCAACGAGGGCGAACTGGCCGCCTGGAGCGGCTACACGGTGGACCGCGTCCGCGAACTGCTCAAGCTGCTCTGGCAGCTGCGCGTGATCCGCTACATCCCCTCGAACCGCTCGCCAATCCTCTACCTGAACGAGGAGCGGCTGCCGCGCGCCGACCTCTACATCGCCCCCGAGGCCTACCGCCGCCGGCAGGAGCTGATGCGCGAACGTTTCGAGCGGATGATCGCCTACGCCGACAACGAGCAGGAGTGCCGCAGCGTCGTGCTCGAGCGCTACTTCGGGGCCGACGACGCCACCCCCTGCGGGGTTTGCGACCTCTGCCTGGCCCGCAAACGGACCGCCCGGGAGGCCGCCCGAAAAGAGGCGGAGCAAGCGGCGGGAGCCGCCGCAACGGCTCCGGCCGGAGCCGGAGAGGACGTCCCGCACACGCCGCATCCCGAAGCTCCGGAGGCCGCAACCGCTCCTGCCCTGCGGCAGTCCGGGACATCTTCCACCCCGCCGGCACAACATCCCGAACCGGCGCAGGCCACAGGTCCCCGCAATTTGTCCGACGCCGCGTCCGACACCGCCCCGGCCGCTCCATCGCTTGCCTGCCGGCTGCTCGAGCGCCTCGCCGCAGGCCCCGCCTCGCCGCGCACCCTCGCCGAAGTCTGTGCCTGCCCGCCCGAACGGCTGGCCGAGACCCTCCGCCCGCTGCTCGACGCGGGACGCATCCGCACCACCGAAGACGGACTGCTCCGCCTGGCCGACCGCTGAAGCCCTCCCCGACCGCATCCGTCCGTCGGGCCCGGCACTCCGCCGCCCATGCAGCGTGCACCTGCAGAATGCCGGAAAAAGGTTTGCCGGCCGCAAGTTTTCTGAAAAATATTCCGTAATTTTGCGGGAACGTTCCAGGGAATGAGTACAGAAAACCGATTCATAGACAAAATAAGCAACGAGCAGACGGCCCTGCTGCCGGCCATCGAGTTCCGGGGCGAGATCCGCATCGTGGAGGACGAACGCGACATCGCCGCGGCCTGCAAGTATCTGGCCGAACAGCCCGTCATCGGCTTCGACACCGAGACCCGCCCGTCGTTCCGGCCGGGCGTGACGTTCCGTGTGTCGCTGCTGCAGCTTTCCTCGCCCGAGGTCTGCTACCTCTTCCGCCTCAACCGCATCCCGCTCGACAAGGCCATCCTGCAGCTCTTCGAGAACAAGCGCCTGCTCAAGGTCGGCGCCGACGTGGCCGGCGACCTGCGCTCGCTGCGCCAGATCCGCCACTTCCGCGACGCCGGATTCATCGACCTGCAGGCCATCGCCCCCGAATGGGGCATCGCCGAGAAGAGCCTCCGCAAGCTCTCGGCCATCGTGCTCGGGCAACGCGTCTCGAAGGCCCAGCGGCTGAGCAACTGGGAGGCCGCGACACTCACCGACAAGCAGCAGCTCTACGCCGCCACCGACGCCTGGGTCTGCACCCGCATCTACGACCGGCTGCTGCGCACACCGAAAAAACCGCTTCGCCAATGATACCGCAAATTTACCTGCGCCGGGGCAAGGAGGAGTCGCTCCTGCGCCGCCACCCGTGGATCTTCTCGGGTGCCATCGACTACATCAAGGCCGAGGAGGAGTCCGAGATCGCCGAGGGCGCCCTGGTCGAGGTCTACAACCGCTCGGGAGAGTTCATCGCTCTGGGACACTACCAGATCGGCTCGATCGCCGTCCGGGCCCTCACCTTCGAACGCGAAGAGATTGACCAGGCGTGGTGGAACCGCCGCGTGGCCGTGGCCTACGACGTGCGCCGCACGCTCTCGCTGACCGACAGCGCGGAGACGACGTGCTACCGGCTGATCCACGGCGAGGGGGACTCGCTGCCGGGGCTGGTGACGGACATCTACGGCACGACGGCCGTCATCCAGTGCCATTCGGTGGGCATGTACCGCAGCCGGCAGCAGATCGCCGAGGCGATCCGCACGGTCTACGGCGACCGCATCACGGCCATCTACGACAAGTCGTCGCAGACGCTCCCCTTCAAGGCCAACCTCGGAGCGGTGGACGGCTACCTGTGGGGCACGTCGGACCACACCTCGCAGGTGGTGTTGGAACACGGCGAGCAGTTCCTCGTCAATTGGGAAAAGGGCCAGAAGACCGGGTTCTTCCTTGACCAGCGCGAAAACCGCGAACTGGTGAAGCGCTACGCCAAGGGACGCACCGTGCTCAACACGTTCTGCTACACGGGCGGCTTCTCGGTCTACGCGCTTGCCGGAGGGGCCCGCGAGGTCTGCTCGGTCGATTCGTCGGAGCGCGCCGTGGAGCTGGCCACGGAGAACATGCGACTGAACTTCGGCGAGGGCGCCCCGCACACCGAGATCGCGGCCGACGCCGTGGAGTACCTGCGCGACATCGGCGACCGCTACGACCTGATCATCCTCGACCCGCCGGCCTTCGCCAAGCACCACAAGGTGCTCGGGAACGCCATGCAGGGCTACAAGCGCCTCAACGCCCGCGCGCTGTCGCAGATCCGCCCGGGCGGCATCCTCTTCACCTTCTCCTGCTCGCAGGCCGTTTCGAAGGAGCTCTTCCGCACGACGGTCTTCTCGGCCGCAGCCATCGCCGGACGCAAGGTGCGCATCCTCCACCAGCTCTCGCAGCCGGCCGACCATCCGATCAACATCTACCACCCCGAGGGCGAATACCTCAAGGGGCTGGTGCTCTATGTCGAATAGCCACACACACCCCAAAGCCATGAAACGACTGCTGACCGCCCTCCTCCTCACCGTTGCCGCAACGGCCGCAACGGCCGGTGGCCGTCTGGAGACCTTCACCCTCCGGAGCGAGATCCTCCAAAGCGGGAAAAGCTGCACGGTCTACCTGCCCGACGGCTACGACCGCGACACGACCCGCCGCTACCCGGTCCTCTACCTGCTCCACGGAGCCAGCGGATACCACGGCGACTGGGTCGAGAAGGGCAACATGTACCAGATCGCCGAGGAGGCGATCGCCGCGGGAAGGGCCCTGCCGATGGTCGTCGTGATGCCCGACGCATCGGGCACCGGGCCCCACTACATGGGCGATCACATGGGCTACTTCGACGTGCCGGGATGGGCCTACGAACGCTTCTTCTTCGAGGAATTCCTGCCCGCCGTGGAGCAGCGCTACCGCATCCGCGGCGACAAGCGCCACCGGGCGATCGCAGGCCTTTCGATGGGCGGCGGCGGTACGGCCGTATATGCTCTTCGGCATCCGGAGCTCTTCTCGTCGGCCTGCCCGATGAGTGCGCTGCTCGAGTCGCACGGCGATCCCGAGGAGAACGCCTTCCGCCGCTCGGTGGAGGAGAACTCCCCCGTCAAGCTGGTCCGCAACCTCAGCGACGAGGAGGCCGCCGCACAGCGTACCGTCCGCTGGTGGGTGGACTGCGGCGACGACGACTTCCTGGCCCTCGGGAACATCCACTTCTTCGAAGCGATGCGCGAAAAGGGAATCCCCCTGCAATACCGCATGCGCGACGGCGGCCACACCTGGCGCTACTGGCAGACGGTGCTCGAAGAGGTGCTCACGTTCGTCTCGATCGGATTCGCCGGAGAGGAGTAAGAGAGCGCATGACCATGAAACGGAAACGCCGCAGGAGAATCTCCTGCGGCGTTTTCACATCCGGAAGGGAGATGCTCTTCGGGACCGCCATTCGCCGGAAACGGCGATACCCCCTTCTGCCCGCGGGCCTGCCGGCCGAAACGGGAAAAGTTCCCCGGCCAAACATGGCACATTTCCGGAGGCTCGCCCACCCGACAAAAACGGCCCGGAGGCATCACCTCCGGGCCGACAACATGCGGGAAACGGATTCCCGGCTATTTCTTCTTCGCGCGCTGGGCAGCCTCCTGCTGACGCATGAGCTCCTCGTAGCGCTGCTGGAACTTCGACTTCTTGCCGTTCGACTTGCGCGCGGCATTGGCCTGCATGATCGCCTGGATCTTCGAATCATCGACCATGCGGCGGATCACGAGCGTCTGTCCGATGGTCAGCAGGTTCGAGAGCAGGTAGTAGTAGCACAGACCGCTGGCGTAGCTGTTGAACCACAGCAGCAGCATGACGGGCATCAGGTAGACCATCATGAACTTCATACCGGGCATCTGCGTCTGCGTCGAGGCCGTCTGCTGGTAGTTGTAGTACGAGTAGAAGAACATCGACGCCGCCATCAGGAGGGCGAAGAGCGAGATGTGGTCGCCGTAGAAGGGGATCGAGAAGGGCAGGTTCAGGATGCTGTCGTACGACGACAGGTCATCGGCCCACAGGAAGGGCTGGTCGCGCAACTCGATCGACGCGGGGAAGAAGCGGAAGACGGCGATCAGGATCGGCATCTGGATCAGCAGCGGGATGCAGCCGCCCATGGGGTTGATACCGGCCTTCTTGTAGAGCTCCATCGTGGCCTGCTGGCGCTTCATGGCATCCTCCTGCTTGGGGTACTTCTTGGCCAGCTCATCGACCTGGGGTTTGATCAGGCGCATCTTGGCCATCGAGACGTAGCTCTTGTAGGTCATGGGCGAGATGATCAGGCGGATCAGCACCGCGAGGATCAGGATGACGATGCCGAAACTCGGGATGTAGTTCCTCAGGAAATCGAAGACCGGAATGACAAACCAGCGGTTCACCCAGCCGAAGATGCCCCACCCGAGCGGAATGAGCCGCTCCATGTAGAGGTCGTCACCCTCCGTGGCAGTCACCTTCTTGAGGATCGAGTATTTGTTCGGTCCGTAGTAGAAGGCGAAGTCATACCCTTCGGTATCGGCGGTGTAGGGCACGGTCATCTGCGCCCGGAAGTTCTTCACATAACCCGAACCGGGCTGTGCGGTCGTAAAGCCCATATTGGCATACGAGACATTCTCGGGGGCGATGAAGACCGACGAGAAGAACTGCTGCTTGAAGGCCACCCAGTTCACCGAGGTGGTCACCTCCTTCGACCGCTCCTCCTCGCTCATGCTCAGCTCCTCGACCGACGAATCGCCGGGGAAGCGGTAAGCCACCGTCGTGTACATGTTCTCGTTCTTGAAGCCCTTCTCGTTCTGGTAGGTCGAGGCGGCCCAGTCGAGGCGGATCTGCGTCTGGTTGGCCATCTCGGCGGCCATGTTCACCAGCCGTACGTCGAAGTCCACGAGGTAGTCTCGCTCGGGCGAGGCCGTGTCGTAGATCAGGTAGCGGTACTCGAGGCTCGCATCGGCCGCCACGGGCAGACGCATCACGACGAGCTGCACCCCGTCGGGGGTGGTCGTCACGGGGTCGGCCTCGAAGACGTAGTCCAGTGTATTGACATCGACGTTGTTGAGGCCGTTGCGGACATAGAACGTCATGCCGAACTGCGCCGTCTCGGGATCCATCATCTCGACGGGACGGCCCTCCTCCTTGCGGGGGGCATACTTGCGGTAGTCCTTGAGCGTCACGCCGGTCACCTGACCGCCGCGGGTCGAAAAGCGGACCGACATCACGTCGTTCTCGACGGTGAACTCCTCGGGTGCGGCCTCACGGGCAGCGGCGAGGTATTCACCCAGCGTCTCGACCTGCCGCTCGCGCACGGCAGCCGCAGCCTCGGCTACGGCCACCGAGTCGGTCGGGGCGATCACGGCCGTCGTATCGGCGGCCACGGCGGCGGCCCGGTTCACGGCAGCCAGCGAATCCTGCGTGGCCTGCCATGCGGCCATCTCCTGTTCGTATTTCTTCTGTTCCTTCGTGTTCAGGTACGCGAAGCCCAGAAAGAGCACTGCGACAACCGCAATGCCGATAATCGATTTCTTATCCATTTAGAACGTTCATGCGTCTTCCCGCCCGGCGGGAAGATGAGGTTGTTTACTTATTCTGCTTCTGCTCCTTTTCGGCGTAGTCGAGTGCCGCGCGGACGAACGACACGAACAGCGGCGAGGGGCTGAGCATCGTACTCTTGTATTCGGGGTGGTACTGCGTGCCGATGAACCACGGGTGGTTCTCCAGTTCGATGACCTCCACCAGGTTCGTATCGGGATTGACACCCACGGCCTTCATGCCGGCGGCCTCGAACTGGGCGAGGTAGTCGTTGTTGAACTCGTAGCGGTGGCGGTGGCGCTCCGAGATGTGGAGCTTGCCGTAGGCCTCGGCGGCTTTCGAGCCCTTGCGCAGCACGCAGGGATAGGCGCCCAGACGCATCGTTCCGCCCTTGGCCGTGATGCCCTTCTGCTCCTCCATGAGGTCGATCACCGGATGAGCCGTCTGCTCCATCTCGCTCGAGTTGGCATCGGCAAGACCCAGGACGTGGCGCGCGAACTCGATCACGGCGCACTGCATGCCCAGGCAGATGCCGAAGAACGGGATTCCGTTCTCACGGGCGAAACGCACGGCCTCGATCTTGCCCTCGATGCCGCGGTTGCCGAAGCCCGGAGCCACGAGAATACCCGCCATGCAGCCCAGCTGCGCGGCGACGTTCGAGGCGTCGATCCGCTCGGAGTTCACGTAGCTCAGCTTCACCTTGCAGTCGTTCACCGCACCGGCGTGCACGAACGACTCGCAGATCGACTTGTAGGCGTCGGGCAACTCGGTGTACTTGCCCACCAGCGCGATCTCGATCGTCTTCGACGGATGCTTGATCTTATCGACCATGGCGGTCCAGGCGGCCATGTCGGGCTCCTTGTCGGCCGGCAGGTCCAGCTTGTCGAGCACCACCTCGTCGAGGTGCTGTTCGTGCATCTTCATCGGGACCTCGTAGATCGTCGGCACGTCGATCGACTCCATCACGGCGTTGGCATCGACGTTGCAGAACAGGGCCACCTTGCGGCGCAGGCTCAGCGGCAGCGGATGCTCCGTGCGCAGGACGAGGATGTCGGGCTGGAGGCCGTTCTCGAGCAGCGCCTTGACCGAGTGCTGCGTCGGCTTGGTCTTCAGCTCGCCCGAAGCCGACATGTAGGGGATGAGCGTCAGGTGTACGAGCGCCGTGTTCCTGTAGCCGAGCGAGTAGCGCAGCTGACGCACCGACTCGATGAACGGCAGCGACTCGATGTCGCCCACCGTACCGCCGATCTCGGTGATGATGATGTCGTACTGCTTGGTCTGGCCCAGCAGCTGGATGCGGCGCTTGATCTCGTCCGTAATGTGGGGAATGACCTGCACGGTCTTGCCCAGGTACTCGCCCTTGCGCTCCTTCTCGATGACGCTCTTGTAGATCTTGCCCGTGGTCACGTTGTTGGCCTTCGACGTCGGGTGGTTCGTGAAGCGCTCGTAGTGGCCCAGGTCAAGGTCCGTTTCGGCGCCGTCCTCCGTCACGTAGCACTCGCCGTGCTCGTAGGGGTTCAACGTGCCGGGATCGACGTTGATGTAGGGATCGAGTTTCTGGATGGTCACCGAATAGCCGCGGGCCTGCAGCAGGCGGGCGATCGACGCCGAAATAATACCCTTGCCGAGCGACGACGCCACGCCGCCCGTCACGAATATGTACTTGGGTTTGGAGAGTTTCATTATGTTTTGTTTAAAGTCGTAAAATCCTTGGTTTTCGTCCGGCGCGGCACTCCTTCCGGGACGCTCCGCCGTCGGGGTTCGGCCCGCTGCCGGACGCGCCCGCAGCGGGAGCGGTACCCCTACTCCTTCTGCGGCTCGCCGCCCTCCTCCTGGGCCTGCCGGTCGATGAGCTTCACCTTCTCGATGGCGGCAGCCATCTCCCCGCGGGCCCGGTCGATCTTGGCACGCACGTCGGCCACGAGCGCCTCGGCGTTCTTCGACTTGGCGAAGAAGCCGATGTTGTTCTCCAGCAGGGCGATCTCCTGTTCGAGCTGGCGCACCTTGTTGTAGAGGCGCTCACGCTCCGAACGCAGCCGCCGGTCGCCCGACGCCTTGAGCGTGGAGACCTTCTCGCGGAAGCGGTCCATCGAGCGGTCGCGCTCCGAACCGCGCAGCACGGAGAAGAGCGCATCGACAGCGGCCTTGTAGCGCTTCTGCACGGCGTCCTTCCGCTTGATGGGCACGAAGCCGATCTCGCCCCAGCGGCGCTGGAAGTCGCGGATCACCTCGTAACCGCCCGCCTTCACGTCGGCTGCCTCCATCTCGTCGAGCAGGGCCAGCTTGCGGCGCAGGTTCTCCTCGTGCTCATCGTCCACACTGGCGAAGTGGGCGCTCTTGCGCTCGAAGAACTTGTCGCAGGCCGCGCGGAAACGCTTCCACACGGCATCCGAATGGCGGCGCGCCACGGCCCCGATCTGCTTCCAGCGGGCCTGCAGGGCGATCAGTTCGTCGGTGGTCTTCTTCCACTCCTCGCTTCCAGAGAGCGACTCGGCCGCCTCGCACAGTTCAAGCTTCAGCTGCAGGTTGTGCTCCATCTCGGCCTTCACACCGGCATAGAACTGCCGCTTGGCCTCGAAGAAGCGGTCGCAGGCCGTGCGGAAACGCTCGTAGATGCGGTTGTTGTCCTTCTTCGGGGCGAAACCGATCGTCTTCCACGTTTTCTGGATCTCGAGCAGACGGTCGCTGGCCCGGTTCCACTCCTTGCGCGTGGTGAGGGGCTGGGCGGCCAGCTCCTCGGTGGCCACGCACAGTTCGGTCTTCAGCCCGAGGTTCTTCACCTGTTCGGCCTTCAGCGCCTCGAAGTGCTCCTGGTGCTGCTTGTTGATGCGGCTCGACGCGGCCTTGAAGCGCTCCCAGAGCGCCTCCTTGTATTCGTTGGCGACGGGGCCCGTCTCGCGCCACTCGTCATGGAGTTTCTGCAGCTTGTGGAATGCCTCGACAATCGAAGGCTCGAGCAGCAGGGCTTCGGCCTGCTCGCAGAGGGCCACCTTCTGCTCGTAGTTCTTCTTCAGATCGAGGTCGCGCAGCTCCTTGTTGATCTTGATGAAGTTGTAGAAGTTCTCGACATGCAGGTTGTAGGTCTCCCACAGGTCCTTGACCTGCTGCTGGGGCACGATGCCCGTCTCCTTCCAGCGCTGCTGGAGTTCGCGGAACTTCGTGAACGTATGGTTGAGCGTCTCGTCCGAATTGACCAGTTCCTTGAGCTCCTCGATGATCTCGAGTTTGATCTTGAGGTTGCGCTCCTTCTCGGCCTCGAGGTTGGCGATGAACTCGTCGCGGCGGCGGCGGTATTCACGGAACAGCTCCTTGAGCTGCGTCTCGACGCCATCGACGGCCGGTGTGAAATCCTTCTCGGCTCCCCCCTCCTCGACGAAGCGGCGGCGGGCAGCCTCGACCTCGGCGCGGCGCAGACGGTAGAAGGCGATCTTCAGCGCCTCGACATCGCGGCGGATCGACTGCACGGGCTGCTCCTCGAGCATCCGGGCAAACAGCCCCACCAGCTCCTCCTTGCTCTTTCCGGCGAAACGGTCTTCGGAAGACTCCTCGCCGGCGGCACGCTCGGCGGCGTCCTCCTCGGCGGTTGCCTCGTCCAGTTCGAGTCCGGCGCTCCGCGCGGCCAGGGCGGCATCCTCGTCCGAGAAATCGACCTCTACATTGGCCGGAGCCTCGTCCTCATCGGCTTCCGTCTCCACAGGCTCCGCCACGGGTTTGATCCGGGCACGTTTGGGACGCGGCTGCGCCGGGTCGGCCTGGGTCTCCGCAGGTGCGGACAGTTCGGGTTGTACGGCATCAGCAGCCGTTTCGGGAGCAGCTTGCACATCCTCAGCCACGGGGCTGACTTGCTCCTCGGGAGCAGGAAGGTTCGGTTTTTCAGTAGCCATTTGAGTACGCGTTTTTAACCCGTGCGAACACGAGAGTACATAAATCTCGCAAATATACTTATTTTTCCCCGTCCGCCGAAGGTTTTCGCCGGAAAATTCGTATCTTCGCACAAGATAACAAACCGCCTCCCGCATCGGCCGGGAAGTACGAACCGAAACCATGAACCACCGCATCCTGCTGGTCGATGACGAGATCGACATCCTCGAATTCGTGCGCTACAACCTCGTGCGCGAAGGCTACGAGGTCTACACGGCACAGAACGGGGCCGAAGCGCTCGAAACGGCCGCCCGCTGCCGCCCGCACCTCATCCTGCTCGACATGATGATGCCCGTAATGGACGGCGTGGAGACCTGCCGGGCCATACGCCGCGACCCGGCGCTGCGCGACACGATGGTCGTCTTCCTCTCGGCCCTGGGCGAGGAGGAGCAGCAACTCGCGGGATTCGACGTCGGAGCCGACGACTACCTGACCAAACCGATCCGCATGAAACTGCTGATCAGCCGCATACAGGCCATCCTGAAGCGAGTGGACGCTTCGCCCGCCATCCCCGGCGCCGAAGCCCGCAAGGAGGGCATCACAGTGGATCGGGAGCGCTACACCGTGATCCGCAACGGCGAGGAGATCACCCTTCCGCGCAAGGAGTTCGCATTGCTCGACCTGCTCTGTTCGTCTCCCGGGAAACTCGTCACGCGCGAGGAGATTTACGCGAAGATCTGGGGCAGCGACGTGGTGGTCGGCGACCGGACGATCGACGTGCACATCCGCAAGCTGCGCCAGAAGATCGGCGACGAACGCATCGTCACGGTCAAGGGCATGGGGTACAAATACGAGCCCTGATCCTGCCGACAAGGCACCCGCCCTTCCTGCCACGCCGGGATGTCGGACGGGCAGCCCACCGCTACGTCCCGATCCGGTCCGCAGGAGTTGCGGTCGGGCCGAACCGGAAGAAAGCCGCACCGGGAGAAAACGGTCCGCATTCCGGCCCGGAATCAAGCGCTCCGCTTCCCGCCCGAAAAACGGCGTCATCCCCCCTCGGAACCGCATTCAAACCGTTTTGGGAACCTCTTTCGTCCCGTCCGCACACCGGGTTTGCGGACCAAACGGACACATCCCCGACGGAATCCGACAAAAAACAGAGAAAAAACCGGCACACGCATAACGATCCGCAAGTATTTTTTCCTTAAATTTGCATATTCGTAAAAATACACATATATTTACTTATGATTCGTGAAATCATCACCGTCGGACTCGGCGGCGCGGCCGGGAGCATCGTCCGCTACCTGGTCTCCTACGGCCTGCTGGCCGGGCATACGCTGCTGGGATTCCCCGCCGGAACGTTCACGGTCAATGCTGCGGGATCGCTGGTCATCGGTTTTTTGCTCGCGCTCGCACCTTCGGCATCGGCATCGCAATTGCTCGTCGTGGGGTTCTGCGGAGGGTTCACCACCTTCTCGACCTTCTCGGCCGATGCCGTGCGGCTGCTCCGCGCCGGCGACTACGGACCGGCAGCCGCCTACGTGGCCCTGAGCGTGGCGGTATGCATCGCCTTCGCCGCGCTGGGCATGTGGATCGGCGCACAACTGAAAAACTGAAAACTCAAAAAATAGAACACTATGGTAATTTTGGTATTGAACTGCGGCTCGTCCTCGATCAAGTATCAGGTCATCGACATGGAGGCCGCATCGAGCAAACTGCTCGCTAAAGGCATCGTCGAGCGCATCGGCCTTCCCGAGGGCGACCTCGTGCACAAACCCGTCGGCAAGGAGCCGTTCGAACTCCGCCAGCCGATTCCCGACCACACGACCGGCATCCGCCTGGTGCTCGACGCCCTGACGGACCCGCAGCACGGCGTCATCCGCTCGCTCGACGAGGTGAAAGCCGTCGGCCACCGCGTGGCACACGGCGGCGAATACTTCCCCGAGAGCTGTCTGGTTACCGAGGAGGTCAAGGAGAAGATCCGCTCGCTGTTCGAAATCGCTCCGCTGCACAACCCCGCCAACCTCGAGGGTGTGCTCTCAATCGAGAAGGTGCTCCCGGGCGTACCCCAGGTGACGGTCTTCGACACGTCGTTCCACCAGACCATCCCGGCCGTGAACTACATGTACGCCCTGCCGCACGCCTACTACGACAAATACCGCGTGCGCAAGTACGGCTTCCACGGCACGAGCCACCGCTACGTCGCCCGCATCGGCGCCGAACTGGCCGGCCTCGACTTCGAGAACTCGAAGATCATCACCTGCCACATCGGCAACGGCGCCTCGGTGACGGCCGTCCTCAACGGCAAGTCGTTCGACACGTCGATGGGCTTCTCGCCCCTGGACGGTCTGGTCATGGGCACGCGCTGCGGCTCGGTGGATGCCAGCGCCGTCACCTACATCGGTGAAAAGGAGGGCATGACCTATGCCGAGCTGAACGAGATGATGAACAAGCGCTCGGGCGTGCTGGGCCTCACGGGGCTGTCGAGCGACATGCGCGACATCGACCGCGCCTACGATGAGGGCAACCCCGAGGCCATCCTGGCCCGCGACATGCACTACCGCCGCATCAAGAAGTTCGTCGGCGAATATGCGGCCGAGATGGGCGGCGTCGATCTGATCGTCTTCACGGGCGGCGTGGGCGAGAACTCGTCCGAGATGCGCGAATCGGTCTGCGAAGGGCTCGAATTCATGGGCGTACACTTCGACAAGGCCGCCAACCAGGGAGCGCGCGGCGTGAACAAGATGCTCTCGACCCCCGACTCGAAGGTCAAGGTGGCCATGATCGCCACCAACGAAGAGCTGGTCATCGCAACCGATACGTACAACCTCGTAAAATAAACACACAACCATGATTCAACATCTTACAGAAATCGTCGAAGAGGCGAGAAAAAGAGGCAGGAAACGCCTGGCCGTAGCCTACGGTCAGGATTCGCACACGCTGGAAGCGGTCTACGAAGCCTACAAGGAGGGCCTCGTGGAGCCGACGCTCTACGGCGACAAGAAGGTGATCGAGGAGGTCTGCCAGACGAGCGGACTCGATCTGAAGGCATTCAACATCGTCGATGAGTCGAACGACGTGAAGTGCGTGCAGCAGGCCGTTGCCGCCGTCGTTGCGGGCAACGCCGACGTGCTGATGAAGGGTCTGGTATCGACCGACAAGTACATGCGCGGCATCCTCAACAAGGAGGCCGGACTCTTCCCGCCGAAGGGCGTGCTGAGCCACGTGTCGATCGTCGAGATGCCCTGCTACCACAAGCTGCTTGTCATCTCGGACGTGGCGGTGATCCCCCTGCCCGACTTCAAGCAGAAGACCGTACAGATCGGCTACCTCGCCCGCACGGCCAACCTGCTGGGCATCGCCACGCCGAAGATCGCCTGCATCGCCCCGTCGGAGCAGCTGCTCCCGAACGTCATCTCCTCGACCGAGGGCGCGCTGCTGGCCAAGATGGCCGACCGCGGACAGCTGGGCAACGTGATCGTGGACGGTCCGCTGTCGCTCGACGTGGCCCTCTACAAGGAGGTCGCCGAGCACAAGAAGGTGAAGGGTTCGTCGGTTGCGGGCGATCCGGACTGCCTGCTCTTCCCGAACCTCGAGTCGGCAAACGTCTTCTTCAAGTCGGTATCGCACCTGTGCGGCGGCGAGCTCGCAGCCATGGTCATGGGTACGAAGGTTCCGTGCGTGCTCACCTCGCGCGGCGACACGAGCAAGACGAAACTCTTCTCGATCGCGCTGGCTTGCCTCGCGGCGAAATAGCTCTTCCGGGCCGGCCGGACCCGCACCTTCCGGCCACTTTCAAACTCCTCAACCTAAAACAACCTACAACGAACCGAGAAATTTATGGGATACAAAGTATTGGCAATAAATCCCGGCTCTACTTCCACAAAGGTCGCCCTCTATGACGAGGAGCGGCCTTTGTTGGATCTGACCCTGCGTCACACGACCGAAGAACTCACCCGATTCACCGACATCATCGACCAGCTCGACTGGAGACGCGGTCTGATCCTCTCCGCCCTGCGCGAAAAATCGTTCGACATCAAGGAGCTTTCGGCGGTCATCGGCCGCGGAGGACTCATCCGCCCGATCCCGGCCGGCGTCTACGAGGTCAATTCTCGGATGCGCTACGACCTGCGGAACGCCCAGATGAAGCACGCCTGCAACCTCGGCGGCCTGCTGGCCGCACAGATCGCCCACATGGCCGGTGTCAAGGCCTACATCGCCGACCCGCCCGTGGTGGACGAGATGGACGACGTGGCCCGCATCACGGGCATGCCGATGTGCCCGCGCAAGTCGGTTTTCCATGCCCTCAACCAGAAGGCCACGGCCCGCCTGCACTGCGAGCGCACGGGCCTCGTCTACGAAGAGTCGAACCTGATCGTGGCCCACATGGGCGGCGGCATCTCGGTCGGCGCACACCGTCAGGGAAAGATCGTCGATGTGAACAACGCCTTGGACGGCGACGGGCCCTTCGCTCCGGACCGCGCGGGCAGCATTCCCTCGAGCGAGCTCATCAAGGTCTGCTTCTCGGGACAGTACACCCGCGAGGAGCTGCTCAAATACATCTCAAGCAAGGGAGGCATGGTCGCCTACCTGGGAACGAACTCCGTCATGCAGGTGATGGAGCGCATCGAGCAGGGAGACCAGCGGGCCAAGAAGGTGCTCGACGCCTTGTGCTACAACGTATCGAAGCAGATCGGAGCCATGGCCGCAGCCCTTGCCGGGCGCGTGGACGGCATCATCCTCACGGGCGGCATCGCCTACAACGAGCCGGTCGTGAACTACATCCGCGAGCATTGCGCCTTCATCGCCCCGGTCACGGTCTACCCCGGCGAGAACGAGCTGGAGTCGCTGGTGGCCAACGCGCTGGTCGTGCTGCGCGGCACGATCGAGCCGAAGGTCTACAAGTAACAGCAGGGAAAGCGGGCGGCCCTACAGCCGCCATACGGAAACAGGTCATCCGTCAGCGGGCGGCCTGTTTTTTCATGAGGTCACACAACAGCCCGAAGGCCTCGAGGCGGAAGAGCACGGAAAGCCCCACATAGGCCGCCGCGCCGACCAGAAGCTGGGCCGCAAGACGGAGGAGCAGGTGTCCCGGGACCGCACAGGCCGTCAGCCGCACGAGCAGGTACATCGTCCCCGAGACCAGTGCGACGGGGAGCAGCGTCCGCAGGAAACGGCGGGTCGTGAAGCGCGTGAAGCGGCGCGTGGCAAGGAAGTTCACGGCCATCTCGCCGAAGGCGATCACGACAAGCCCCCAGACCACGGCCATGACGCTGTGGGGGATCGTCACAGCAAAGACCACGGTCATGAGCAGTTTCTTGACCACCTCGAGCCGCACGATCAGCGGCCCGCGGCTCATGACCTTCAGCACGTTGTAGCAGATCATGCCGACGGGATAGAAGAGCCCGGCCAGGCAGACCACCTCGAAATAGGGCACCGTAGGCATCCACTTCTCGCTCAGCAGCAGCGCAAACAGGTCGTGCGCCACGGCCGACAGTCCGAGCATCGCGGGGAACATCACGTAGGCGGTGATCAGCACCACCTGCCGATAGCTCTCGGCGAACTTCGGGGCATCGCCCCGCACCTCGGAGAGGGCCGGGAAGGTCACGCTCTGCACGGACTGCGTAGCCGCCGTCACGGGCATGTCCTTGAGCTTGACCGCCTGGTCGAACGCACCGAGCGTCGCCGTCGGATAGAGCTTGCCGAGGAAAAACTGCGGGAGCTTCATGTAGAAGGTCGAGATCAGGTCGGTCAGCATGAGGCTGACGCTGAACGGCGCCATGTCGCGCAGCGAGGCCACGCTCCCGCGTCCGCGGGGCCGCCAGTCGCTCAGACGCCACAGCAGCACGGCCCGCACGGCCATGGCCAGCAGCCGCTCGCCCACGAGGCTCCAGATGCCGCATCCGGCCAGGGCCAGCCCCACGGCCGCCAGGCCGCTGACGAGCGACGAGAGGAAATTGACCTTCGACAACAGCGCGAAACGGAACTGCCGCGTGAAGATGGCGTTCTGCACGGAGCAGAGCGACGAGACGGGCAGCAGCAGGAAGAAGACGGGCGCCACCTCGGCGATCTCCGGGATGGCGTAGTAGCGCGCCACGGCGGGGGCTGCGGCCGTGAGCAGCACGTAGAGCCCCGTCGAGACGGCCATGTTGAAGAGGAAGACCGACTTGTAGTCGGCCGGCGAGGGGTTGTCGCGGCGGATCAGATTCTGCGAGAAGCCGCTGTCGGCGATGACCATGGCCACCGCCACGACGGCCGCCGGGATGGCGATGCAGCCCAGGATATCGGGCGAGAGCAGGCGGAGGATCACCAGACGCACGGCTACCGTGAGGAGCATCGAGCCGATCTTCTCGGCCATGCTCCACGCGACCCCCTCGGTCACCCGCTCCCTGAGCTGCTTTGCGGCCATCTATCGCTTGTTCTGGGCCGCAATCATCTCGTTGCGCCGCCGGATGCCGCGCACGTCGGCCAGTTCGAGGTACGAGGCGCCGCCGTCGGGGCCGAAGCTGCCGCCCACGATCGCCATCAGGTCATCGTCCTGGAGTTTGCGGTACTGGTCGATGAACTCCAGCGCATCGACCAGGAAGTGGTACTTGTCGCTGAGCTCCTGCGTGCGCAGGATCGGCACCACGCCGTAGGAGAGGGCCAGGATACGCTGCGCATGGAGCCGGTAGCAGACGGCCATCACGGTCTTGCGGCCGCGGAATGCCGCCAGATAGCGGCCCGTGCGGCCGGTCTTCGTGTCGAGCACCACATACTTGACCGGCAGGTTGGTCGAGGCACGCACGGCCGACCGTGCGAGCTGGGCCGTGATCTCGTGGTTTACGGAGACCATGTCCATGTCGATCATCGGCTTGAAGTGGGTCTCGTCGCGCTCGATCTCCCGGGCGATCCGGGCCATCGTCTCAACCGCCTCGACGGGATAGTCGCCCATGGCGGTCTCGTCGCTCAGCATCACGGCATCGACCCGCTCGTAGATGGCGCTGGCCACGTCGCTCACCTCGGCGCGCGTCGGACGCGGCGACTTGACCATCGAATAGAGCATCTGCGTGGCGATGATCACCGGACGCTTGGCGCAGATGCACTTCTCGACGATGCGCCGCTGCGCATTGGGAATGGCCTCGGCCGGGAGCTCCACGCCCAGGTCGCCGCGGGCCACCATGATGCCGTAGGAGGCCTCGATGATCTCGTCGATGTTGTCCAGACCCTCCTGGTTCTCGATCTTGGAGATGATCTTGATCGGGCTTCCGTGCGCATCGAGGATATCCTGCACGGCCTTCACGTCGCGGGCCGACCGCACGAACGAATGGGCGATGAAATCGACGTCGTTGCGCACGGCCCACTCGATGAAGCGGCGGTCCTTCTCCGTAACCGACGGCAGGTCGATCGATACGCCGGGGACATTGACGCTCTTGCGCGAGCGCATGGCGCCGCCGACGATGAACTCGCAGTCGAGCTCCTCGTCCGTCTTGCCGAGCACCCGGATCTCGAGCTCGCCGTCGGCAATAAGCATGCGTGCCCCGACGGGGATGTCGCGGACGATCGTCGGCACGTTCATGTAGACCACCTTGCGCGTGGTCAGGTCCGAGCCGTCCGAGCCGCGCACGGCCACGCGGTCGCCGGCCCGGAAGTGGATGCTGTTGCCGTATTCGTCGGCGATGGTCGTCACACGGATTTCCGGGCCCTTCGTGTCGATCATGATCGGAATGGCCGGATTGACGCGGTGCACGGTCTCGACGATGCGTGTGGCGCCCTCCTCGGTCACGTGCGCCGAATTGACGCGCACGACATCCATACCCGCATCGAACAGCTCCTTGACGAACTCCTCCGTGCAACGGAAGTCGGACATCGTTGCGACGATCTTCGTTTTCTTCATTCTGTACATATACTCTCTCTTTTGTTGAATTTTCGGATCAAAAAACAGGCCGCACGCAGCGGCCGCCACCCCGTCAGCGGGCGGCAACAAGCCGGAGGGCCTCAACGCCGAGCCGGTAGGAATCGAGCCCGAAGCCCATGATCGAGCCGCAGACGACGGGCGCCAGCAGCGACACGTGGCGGAACTCCTCGCGGGCGAGGATCGACGAGATGTGGACCTCGACGACGGGGATGCGGATCGCCGCCACGGCATCGCGCAGGGCCACGGAGGTGTGGGTGTAGCCTCCGGCGTTGAGCACGACGCCGTCGTAGCGCGACTCGGCCTCGTGGAGCGCATCGATGAGCACCCCCTCGACATTGGACTGGAGGTAGCCGAACTCCACGTCGGGGAAGGCCCGGCGCAAACTCTCAAGGCAGTCGTCGAAGGTCCGTGTGCCGTAGACCTGCGTGTCGCGCCGCCCCTGCAGATTGAGGTTCGGCCCGTTCAGGATAAGGATCTTTCTCATAACCAACCAACTGTTGTCTCCGGATGCGGCCCGGCGGCCGCAATTCGCAGACAAAGATAGGAATATTTCCCGGAAAATTCGATACCTTTGTCCGAAGGCTATGCAACTATGACCGAATTCGGATTCATCGACAAGATATGCGCCCGTTTCGCGGAGCTCCCGCTCAACGGGTTCGAGGGCATCGGCGACGATTGCGCCGTGCTGCCCGTGGCGGACGGCGACGCGCTGCTCTTCACGGCCGACCTGCTCAACGAAGGAGTACACTTCCTGCGCCGCGCCACCTCGGCCCGCGAGCTGGGCGGCAAGGCGCTGGCCGTCAATCTGAGTGACATCGCCGCGATGGGCGGACGCCCCGTGGCCACGCTGCTCTCGCTGGCCCTCCCGCCCGATGCGGGCGAGACGTGGGCCGAGGAGTTCATGGAGGGCTACCGTGCCCTGTCGGAGCGCTACGGCGTGGCACTCGTGGGCGGCGACACGACCCGCTCCGGGCAGGGCATCACGATCAACGTGACGGCCATCGGCCGGGCCCCCCTGTCGTGCATCAAGCGCCGCAGCGCGGCACGTCCGGGCGACGTGCTCTTCACGACGGGTGCGCTCGGCGCCTCGGGAGCCGGTCTGCGCGACCTGCTTGCCGGGCGGCTCGACACCCCGGCAGCCGTCGAGCACCGCAACCCGCGCCCGCAGGTGGAGGAGGGGCTCTGGCTCGGCATGCGCCGGGAGGTGCACGCCATGATGGACCTCTCGGACGGACTGGCCTCCGACCTGAGGCACATCCTCGACCGATCGGGGGTCGGCGCCGAGGTTCTTCTCGAACGGGTCCCCGTGGCCGAGGGGTCGGACCTGCAGACAGCGGCATGCGGCGGCGAGGACTACAAACTGCTCCTCACGGCCGATGCGGAGGGTGCCGGGCAGCTCGCGGACGAATTTCTGAAGCGCTTCGGCTCGCCGCTCCACCCCCTGGGCCGCATCACCGGCACACGGGAACTCGTCTGGCTCCAAAACGGAAATCCCGTGCCGCTCGATTGGCACGGGTTCACCCACTACTGATCCGTTGTTTCCCGCCTTTTCAGATACGATCGGACGCACCGGGCACTCCCCTGCCCCGGGCGGCGGGATCAATCCTCCTCGATGATGTAGACATGCTCGTTGCGCCGCTGCATGTGGTAGTTCTCGCGGGCATACTCCTCGAGGTAGTCGTCATACTGCAGTTGCTCGATGAGCGCGCTGTCGCGGGCGATCCGCTCGCGGTAGTAGATCTCCTCGCGCATCAGGCTGTTGATCTGCGTCTTGATCTTCACGGCATGCAGCGCATTGCGCCCCACGACAAAAAGCGTGACGACCACGATGACCGCCGTGACGGCAATCCAGAATCTGCGACCGAGACGGATGTTCATGACTGACGGGGCAATTACTGCCGGACGGCTTCGATTAGGGAATGTGCATGTACTTGTGCGTCTGGATGGAGATGTTCCACCTCGGATGGGCCTTGGCATACTCCACAATCGCCGGCATCATGCGCTCGGCGACGCTCCACTCGGGCTGCAGGTAGAGCATGCAGCGCTTCCCGACACGGGAGGCATTGAGCTCGGCCCACGCGAAGTCCTCCTCCGACTCGACGATCACCTTCAGTTCGTCGGCACGCCCGAAGGCCTCGTCCAGAGGCGGCTGCTTGCGCTTGGGCGAGAGGCACACCCAGTCGAACACCCCGCTGAAGGGGTGCGATCCCGAGGTCTCGAGAAAGATCTCCAGTCCCCGTTCGCGCAGGCGCGCCGTCAGCTCGCCCAGCGGGTAGATCAGCGGCTCGCCGCCCGTGATGACGATCGCCTGCGCAGCACACGACGCGGCGCGTGCCACGACGGTCTCCACCTCGGTCGGCGGGTAGAGCTTCGGATTCCACGTGTATTTGGCGTCGCACCAGCTGCAGCCGACATCACACCCGCCCAGGCGGATGAAGTAGGCCGGCTTGCCACTGTGGTAGCCTTCGCCCTGAATAGTGTAGAAATCCTCGACGAGCGGCAGTTTGCGGCCGCCGTCGAGCAACGTGAGATCTGCCGTCAGAGCCATCATTCCGTAACGACGTAGATATCTTTCAGGCTGCGGCCGAGCTGGTCGTAGTCCAGGCCGTAGCCGACGATGAACTCGTTGCCGATCTCCATGGCGCGGTACTTGATCGGCCGCTGCTTGCGGTACGACCCGGGCTTGAAGAAGAGCGTGCAGACCTCGACACTGGCCGGGTGGCGCGCCTCGAGGTCGCGCATCATGTGGTCGATCGACTCACCCGTATCGACAATGTCCTCGACGATGATCACGTGGCGGCCCTCGATCGAGCCGTTCAGGCCGATGAGGCTCTTCACCTCACCCGTCGAGGAGGTTCCCTCGTAGGAAGCCAGCTTGACGAACGAAAGTTCGTTGTTGAATTCGATCTTCTTGATCAGGTCGCTCATGAACATGAACGAACCGTTCAGGACACCGACGAACAGCGGCGTCGGCAGATCGGCATAATCGGCATTGATGCGTCGGGCCACGGCCGACACCGCCTCGTCGATCTTCTCGGCGGGAATCATGATGCGGAACGTCCTGTCGTGGAGTTTTATCGTCTCCTTCATTGCGATTCGGGTTTTTGTGTTATTTTTGCAAAAGTAACGAATCTCGGGCAGATATCGAACGTTTCACCTGAAATAATCGCAAGAAAGATGAAAAACACGCTTCTTCCGGGTCTTTTCGCCCTTCTCGGGCTCTGCGCGGCCCCTCCGGCGACCCGGGCCGCCGAACCGCCCGCCCCGGAGCACACGGTGCTCTTCCGCTCGGGCGATGCAGGATCGAAGTACTACCGCATTCCGGCTCTGGCCACAACTGCCGAAGGGACGGTGCTGGCCGTCGCCGACCGCCGCAACGACTCGCAGGGCGACCTGCCCAACCTGATCGACCTGGTCGTGCGCCGCAGCACCGACAACGGGCGAACATGGGGTCCCCAGATCGTCATCGCGCAGCACACACCGCATACGGGCTACGGCGACGCCGCGCTAGTCGTGGACCGCACCTCGGGCGACATCCTCTGCATCTACGCCTCGGGCTGCGGGCTGTGGGCCTCGACGGCCGAGCGCCCGCTCGACATCAACATCTCGCGCAGCAGCGACGACGGGCTGACCTGGAGCGCCCCCGAATGCATTACGCCGCAGATCTACGGCCCGGGGTGCGACAACCCCGCAGCGGCTCCTGTCTCGGGTATGTTCGCCGGCTCGGGGCGTGCGCTCCAGCTGCGCGACGGCACCCTGCTCTTCGCCGTCGCAGCCCACCATACCGGAGAGAAGTGGCCGCCGCTCTACAACTATGTCTGCCAGTCGGACGACGGCGGGCGGACGTGGCGTCTGCTCCCGACTCCGGCATCCGACTGCGGCGACGAGTCGAAGCTGGCCGAGCTGGCCGACGACAGCTGGCTGATCAGCATCCGCAATCCCGACCGGGGTTACCGCCGCTACGCCATATCGCACGACCGGGGCAAGACGTGGAGCGAGGCGGCCGAATGGCGCGACCTGCCCGACCCGGCCTGCAACGGCGACCTGCTCCGCTACTCGCTGCAGGAGGAGGGGGCCACGCGCAACCGGCTGCTGCACTCGATACCGGCCGACACGGCACAGCGCCGCAACGTCTCGGTGGCCCTGAGCTACGACGAAGGGCGCACCTGGCCCGTACGCAAGAGCGTGTGGGAGGATTACTCGGGTTACTCGGCGCTCACCCGCCTGGCCGACGGGGCCATCGGGCTGCTCTCGGAGGTTGCTGACGGCGAGAACGGCTACAAGATCTGCTTCACGCGGCTGACGATCGGCTGGCTGACCGACGGGGCTGACGACGGGCGATAGATGCCCGAGGACGGTTGCCGCCGAAGGGCGGACAACCGCCCTGCAACGGGCCCGGGCAGCGGCAGGCCCCGTCCCCGCAACCGGAGTACCGTCTGCCCGATAGCACATGGAAAGGCCCGGAAGAGCATGCTCTTCCGGGCCTTTCGGTTTGCTTTGCGGCTTCGGGCTATACCAGACCCGAGAAGCCGAGGAACGCCATGGCGAGGATGCTGGCCGTGATCAGCGCGATGGGCACACCGCGCAGCGATTTGGGCACGTCCTCGAAATCGAGCCGCTCGCGGATACCGGCGAACAGCACCAGGGCCAGGGCGAAACCGAGCGCCGTCGAGACGGAGTAGGCTACGCTCTGCAGCAGGTTGAACTCCTTCTGGATCATCAGGATGGCCACACCCAGCACGGCGCAGTTGGTCGTGATGAGCGGCAGGAAGATTCCCAGCGCCTGGTAGAGGGCCGGCGAGACCTTCTTGAGGATGATCTCGACCATCTGCACCAGCGCGGCGATCACCAGGATGAAGACGATCGTCTGCATGTACTCGATGTGCAGCGGCACGAGGATGTAGGTCTGGATCGGCCAGGCCACCAGAGCCGTCAGGGCCATGACGAAGGTCACGGCGGCACCCATGCCCAGCGAGGTCTCGACCTTCGACGAGACGCCGAGGAAGGGGCAGATGCCGAGGAATTGCGCCAGAACGACGTTGTTTACGAAGATGGCGCCGATAATTATGGCGAAATAGGAGATCTCCATGGCTTACTTCTTGGCTAACTTGTTAAACAGAACCATCAGGTACCCGAGCGTCAGGAAACCGCCGGGAGCAAGGACGAAGACCAGCGGCGTGTAGTCGGAGATTCCGAGCGGCATGCCGAACAGCGCTCCGCTGCCCAGCACCTCGCGAACAGCTCCGATCACGGTCAGCGACAGCGTGAAGCCGATGCCGATGCCGATACCGTCCATGATCGAATCGACGGGCGAGTTCTTCGAGGCGAAGGCCTCGGCGCGGCCCAGGATGATGCAATTGACCACGATCAGCGGGATGAAGACGCCCAAGGCGGCGTAGAGCGCCGGCACGAAGGCCTGCATCAGCATCTGGATGATCGTCACGAACGAGGCGATCACGACGATGAACGCCGGGATGCGGACCTTGTCCGGAATGATGTTCTTGATGAGCGAAATCACGAGGTTCGACATGATCAGCACGGCCGTCGTCGCCAGCCCCATGCCCATTCCGTTGGCGGCCGAGGTCGTCGTTCCCAGCGTCGGGCACATGCCGAGCACGAGCACGAACGTCGGGTTGTTCTTGACGATGCCGCTCAAAATAATCTGCAGTTTATTCATCTTGACCTCCTTCCTGCGCATCGGCGCCCGTTGAAGTTGAATCCGTATCCGTTGCGGCGGCAGCGTCTGCGGCGCCCTCCTCCGCCTTCCACTCCGACTTCGAAGCACCCGAAGCGGCATCGGCGGGAGCCTCGCCCGAGACGGCGCTCCGGTAGGCCGACCAGGCGCGGTTGATCGCATCGACCCAGGCGCGCGACGAAATCGTCGCGGCAGTCAGCACATCGACATCGCCTCCGTCCTTGGTGACGGCCAGGCGGCCGTCCACGAGTTTCTTCTCGGCCGGGTTCTGCCCCTTGACGCTCCCCAGCAGCGGGTTGCCCTCGTCGGCCATCTTGGTTCCGAGGCCCGGGGTCTCGGCCTGCTCGAGCACATTGACGTTATAGATCGTGCCGTCGGGGGTGAAGCCCACCATCAGGCGCACCACGCCGTTGAAGCCCTGCTTGGTCATCGACTCCACGGCGTAGCCGCTCACCTCGCCGTCTTTCGTAGCCGTATAGACCGTGATCGGCAGCTCGTCGATGGTCATCTGCTCGGTGGCCGTCTCATCGAAGGGCGGCAGCACCTCCGACAGGGCGGCGGTCGTCGCGGCGGCCTTCGCGGCGGCGATCGGCTCGATGGTAATCATGTTCACGACACCGACGCCGGCTGAAGCCACGAGCGTGATGCCGAAGAGCACGGCGGTCATGTTCAAAAGAGTACTTTTCATACCTCTTTCCTCCTTATTTCACGCCGAAGCGCTTGGGTTTCACATATTTGTTGATCAGGGGCACGCACGAGTTCATGATCAGGATCGCAAACGACATGCCCTCGGGATAGGCGCCCCACAGACGGATCAGCATCGTAATGACACCGATGCCGATGCCGAAAATCACACAGCCGCGGACCGTCATCGGCGAGGTGGCGTAGTCGGTAGCCATGAAGACGGCACCGAGGATCGCACCTCCGGCCAGGACGTGGAAGAGCGGGAACTGCCACAGCGCAGCGCCCGACATGCCGCTCGCCAGCGCGTAGACGAAGGCGAACAGGGCCATCGTGACGAAGATCGTCACGGGCGTATGCCACGTGATGACGCGGCGCCAGAGCAGGTAGACGAAACCGACGAGCAGCGCGAGGGCGGCCACCTCACCCAGCGAACCGGGCATGTTGCCCAGCAGGAGCTCCTGCGTGCCGATGACGTTCACGGCGGCGCCGTGCTTGACGGCGGCCAGCGGCGTGGCACCCGACAGGGCGTCGAACGCCCCGTTTACGGGCATCGGGAAGGTGGTCATCTGCACCGGATAGGCGATCAGCAGGAAGACGCGGCCCACGATGGCGGGGTTGAAGGGGTTCTTGCCCAGTCCGCCGAAGGTCATCTTGGCGATGGCAATGGCGACGAAGGCGCCGATGACGACGATCCACCAGGGAATCGTCGAGGGAAGGTTGAAGGCCAGCAGCACGCCGGTCACGACGGCCGACCAGTTGGAGATCGTCAGCGGACCGCGGACCAGGAAGCGCTGGATGAGGAACTCGAAAGCCACGCACGAGGCCACCGAGAGCGCCGTGACGCGCAGCACGTCGAGACCGAAGACCACGGTCGAAACGACCAGCGCCGGCATCAGCGCGAGGACGACGTCGCGCATGATCGACGCCGTCGATTGCGGGGACTGTACGTGCGGCGCAGGAGCAACGGTAAGTTTATTCATCATACTCATGGTGTTTTGTCAGTTTACTTTTTGGCCGCGGCGGCACGTGCGCGGATGCGTCCCATGACCGTCTGCTTGCCCAGGCGCACCCAGTCGAGCAGCGGCAGGTAGGCCGGGCACGAGGACTGGCAGCAGCCGCACTCGATGCACGAGGTGATCATCCGCGCCTCGAGTTCGTCCCAGTTCTTCTTCTGGGTCATCTTCGAGAGGAAATAGGGTTCGAGGCCCATCGGGCAGGCGGCCACGCACTTGGCGCACTTGATGCACTGCGAGGCCTCGCGGCGCACGGCGTCGCGCCCCGACATCACGGTGATGCCCGAGCAGCCCTTCGTGACGGGCGAATCGAGGTTCACCATCGCGCGTCCCATCATCGGGCCGCCGTTGATGACCTTGCCGGCATCGGCCGGAAGCCCTCCGGCCGCCTCGATCAGCGCCGAGACGGGCGTACCCATGCGGGTCAGCAGGTTCTTCGGCTCGCGAAGCCCCTTTCCGGTGATGGTCACCACACGCTGGATGAGCGGCATGCCCTTCTGCACGGCCTGGTAGACGGCATAGGTCGTCGAGGCGTTGCAGACCACGGCACCGACATCGATCGGCAGTGCGGGCGGGGGCGGCACCTGACGGCCCGTGACGGCCGCGATGAGCTGCTTCTCACCGCCCTGCGGGTACTTCACCTTGAGGGGTACGACCTCGACCCCGGCGTAGTTGCGGGCAATGCCGCGCAGGTGCTCGATGGCGTCGGGCTTGTTGTTCTCGATACCGATGTAGGCCTTCTCCACACCGACGGCCTTCATGAGGATCGTGACGCCGACGATGAGCTCCTCGCCGTGCTCGAGCATCGTGCGGTGGTCGGACGTAAGGTAGGGTTCGCACTCCACACCGTTGATGATCAGGCACTCGGCCTTCTTGCCGGGAGGGATCGAGAGCTTCACGTGCGTGGGGAAGGTCGCACCGCCCATGCCGACGATGCCGGCCTCCTTGATGCGGGCGATGATCTCCTGAGCCGAAAGCGTACACTCGCGCACGAGGGTCTCCGAACGGTCGATACCCTCGGCCCACTCGTCGCCTTCGCGCTTGATCGTGATCATCATCTGGCGCAGTCCCTGCCCGTTCGGCAGCAGATCGACGCCCGTCACCGTACCCGAAACCGGCGAGTGGATGTTGGCCGACATGAAGCTCGCGGCCTCGGCGATGAGCTGTCCGGTGAGGACCTTGTCGCCCTTGGCGACCTTGGCGACGGCCGGCGCGCCGATATGCTGTGCGAGCGGGATCGTCACCACCTCGGGCAGCGGCAGGATCTCGATCGGCTTGGCGCAGCTCAGTTTATTTTCCGACGGATGGACTCCGCCCATTGGAAATGTCTTCATAGTCTCTGCTTGGAATTTTACGATTCTTTATCGGATGCAGCCGAAGCCTTCTTTTCGGGAGCCGGAGCTTTCTTCGGAGCCTGCTCCGCTGCCGGAGCGGCCTTCGGAGCCTCCTGCTTCGGGGCGGCAGCCGGGGCAGCCTTCGGGGCGGCCGGGGCCTTGGGCTCCCTGGGCAGCGGATCCATACCCACGAGGCGGATGGCACCCGTCGGGCATTCGTTCACGCACTTGCGGCACAACTTGCACTTCTGCGGATCGATGTAGGCGAGGTTGTTCTCCACCTTGATGGCATCGAACGCGCAGACCTTCTGGCACTTGCCGCAACCGATACATCCGGCCTTGCAGGCCTTCATCACGGCGGCGCCCTTCTCCTTCGAAACGCACGACACGTAGACCGCACGGTTCTTGGGCCACTTCTTGCGCAGCTCGATGACCATCCGCGGGCAGGCCTTCACGCAGGCGCCGCAAGCCGTACACTTGTCGGGATCGACCTCCGGGAGCCCCGTGGCGGGATTGATGTGGATGGCATCGAAGGCACAGGCCACGACGCAGTCGCCGAAGCCCAGGCAGCCGAATGCGCAGGCGCTTTCGCCCACGTAAAGCGACGAAGCCACGGCGCACGACCGGGCTCCGTCATACTGATTCGTGCGGGGGCGTTTCTCGCACGTGCCGCCGCAGCGGACCGTAGCCACTTCGGGTTGCTTCTCGGCCGCAGCCTTGCCCAGATAGGCGGCCACAGCCTTCATGCAATCCCCTCCGCCCACCGGGCAGAAGAGTTCCGAAATGTCGTCGCGCTTGACCAGCGCATCGGCCATTCCGCGGCATCCGGCGAAACCGCAACCGCCGCAGTTCGCACCGGGGAGCATTTTCTCCACCTCGTCGATGCGGGGATCCTCCTCGACGCGGAACTTCTGCGCCACGAAGTAGAGGACGACCGCCGCGAGCACACCCAGCGCACACAGCGACAGGATCGTGTAAAGTAATACTTCCATTTAGCTTTTTGTTATTGTAAAATGAATTGTGTGTTCGATTCTGCTGCGGAAGCACCACAGCACCGCATAATAGAGCGACACTCCGCCGAGGGCCGCGACGACGGCCTGTCCGTCGCTTCCGCCCAGGAGCTTGGCCGCACCGAGGGCCGCGAGCAGGACAACCAGCGCACCGACATAGGCCAGAAGGACGGCCCGGGCCCCGGCATTGCTCCGCACGCCCACCATGACCTCATCGCCCGCGGCGAACTCCGCGGCACGGTGTGTCCGCACGGCGACGATCTTCTCCTGCGCCTCGGCCAGGCCGCAGGCCTGTCGGGCGCTGCACGCCCCGCAGGCGCTCCGCGAGGTGATCTTCACCCGGACCGTATCACCCTCGACACGGTCCACCACGCCGCTGTGTTCGATCAGCCGGGCCACGGTATCAGTCTCCGTATTTGTTGGTAAGGGGCATCAGACGCTCGTGTCCGAACGAGCAGGAGGAAAGACGCAGCACGGGCGGGAACTGATAGCGCTTCTTCTCGTTGCGCATGATCATCGAGTGGATCTTCTCGACGACCTCCGAGTCGAATCCTGCATTGACGATCTCCTCGCGGTGCTGCCCCTCCTCGATCATGCGGAACAGGATGGCATCGACCACCTCGTAGGGCGGCAGGATGTCGCTGTCCTTCTGTCCGGGATGGAGCTCCGACGAGGGCTCCTTGGTCAGGATGCTCTCGGGAATCGGATCGCCCATCGTGCGGTTGATGTAGCGGGCCACGTCGTACATCTCGCTCTTGTAGAGGTCGCCCGTGGGGCTGAAGGCACCGGCCGTATCGCCGTAGAGGGTGCAGAGTCCCAGGGCATTCTCGCTCTTGTTCGACGAGTTGAGCAGAACGTGCCCCGTCTTGTTCTGGAGCGCCATGAGCAGCACGGTGCGGATACGGGTCTGGATGTTCTCCTCCGTGGAGTCGAACTCCGTTCCGCCGATCACCGGCTTGAGCGTATTGACCACGCTGGTATAGATTTCCGAAATGGGAATGACGTTGTAGCTGATGCCGAGGTTGCCGGCCAGCAGTTTGGCATCCTCAACCGACTCGTCGGACGAGAAGGGCGACGGCATGAGCAGCGCATGGACGTTCTCCGCGCCCAGCGCATCGACGGCGATGGCCGCGACGACGGCCGAGTCGATACCGCCCGAAAGGCCGATCGAGGCCTTCGCATAGCCGTTCTTGCGGAAGAAGTCGCGCAGGCCGCAGCGGGCGGCCTCGTAGATGAGGCGGGTGCGGTAGCTGCTCGACGTGGGAATCTGGACAGGCGCAGACTTGGCCCGGGTATCGAAAATGCCGAAGTCCTCCTCGAAGTTCTTCAGCATCAGCACCGGTTCTCCCTGTTTGTTGAGCGCACCCGACGTTCCGTCGTAAACGATCTCGGTCGATCCCCCGACCTGGTTCACGATGACCAGGTTCTTGTCCTCGACGAAGGCCAGGTTGCGGAGCATCTCGTAGCGGTAGGTCATCGTACCCTTGCCGTAGCGGCGGGCATTGATCGAGATGATCGTCTCGACCGACTTGTCGAAGTCGTGTTCGCGGCTGAGGTCGTCACCGACGATGATCGCGCACTTGTGGCCCTTGATCGTGGCATACTCGTAGCCCTTCGAGGGGACGAGGAAGCCCATTTCGCGGCGGGCCGTGATGTATTTCTTGCCGACGTAACGCAACACCTTGCGGTCCTGGATGAGGGCGGCGGCGCTGATGGTTCCGGCGGAGGTCAGGATCGGCAGTCCGACAATGGCGGCGATGCCGTCGCAGCAGGATGCGATCTCCACCAGCGCATCTTCGCAGAGTTCGAGGAAGGTGGTCTTGCGCAGCAGATCGAAGGCGGGCGTTCCGCTGACGGCCTGTTCGGCGAAAATCACCAGATCGGCGCGTTGGGCCTTGGCCCGCTGGATGGCATCGATGATCTTCGAGGTGTTGCCGTCGATGTCTCCGATCGTGTAGTTGAGTTGCGCGATGGCTATTTTCATAGGGTGTGAGTTAGGTCGGTATGTTTATAACTGTGCAAAGTTAAGGATTATTTGGCAAAGTCGAAAAATTTTCGATGTTAATAAATTAACATCCGACCAAGGCCCGGAGGCACCGTCTCGGCAAACGAGAAGAGCCTCCGGGGGACTCCCGAAGGCTCTTGCATGCATGGTCCGACACAACCGCCGGCGTGCGGCGCTACTCCTGCTCCGCCTCGGGGTCAGCCACGAGGATACGCCCGCAGTACTCGCAGACGATGATCTTCTTGCCCTGACGGATATCGGCCTGACGCTGGGGCGGGATGCGGTTGAAGCATCCGCCGCAGGCATCACGCTTGACCGTCACGACAGCCAGTCCGTTGCGGACGTTGCGGCGGATGCGCTCGTAGGCGGCCAGCAGACGCTCGTCGATCTTCTCCTTGGCCTGAGCCTCCTGCACGCCGTACTCCTCGACGAGCGGGGCGGTTTCGGCCTCGATGCCCTCGAGTTCGGCCTTTTTGGCCGCGAGGTCGGCCTCACGCTCCTTCATCTGGTTCTCGGCCTCCTCGAGCTGGAGTTTTTTGGCCTTGATGCCCCCGGCATACTCCTTCAGGCGCTTCTCGGCCAGCTCGATCTCGAGCTCCTGATACTCGATCTCCTTCGAGATGGCATCGTACTCGCGGTTGTTGCGGACGTTGTTCTGCTGCTCCTTGTAGTTGCCGATCATGATCTTCGCCTGATCGACCTCGCGCTTGCGCTGCTTGGTCAGCGAGTTCAGCTCCTCGATCTCGGCGTTGATGTGCTCGATGCGGGTCTTCATCCCGGCCATCTCATCCTCGAGATCCTGCACCTCGAGAGGCAGTTCACCTTTGACCTTGTTGATTCCGTCGATCTTGCTGTCGATCTTCTGCAGCTCGTAGAGCGCAAGGATCTTCTCCTGCATCGAGTAATCCACGTCGGCCGTCTTCTTCTGTGTTGCCATATTGTGTTTTTAGAGTTTAGACTTAAACCAGATAATTCACCGGATTGCGAGAGCATTCACTCTTGCGAACCGCAAAGGTACATAAATTTTTCGACAAAATATCAAATAACAGCCGAATTGCGCAATATTCGCTCTCAAAATGGCCTATATCGGCCACGGTGAGGGCCTTATCGGGTGTCATGAAGTCGTTGTACTTGAGGTCGGCAGTGATGTAGAGCCCGGCGCCGGCGCGGCGGGCGTCGCCGATGAGCGAGGCTCCGGCCCCGGTGCAGAGGGCGACGCGGACAACCCGCTCGGCGGCGATGTCGCTGTGGCGGATGACCCGCACCGAGAGGCGCTCGCGGACCCGCTGCAGGAAATCGACCGTCCGGACCGGCTCGGGCAGGTCCCCGACGACGCCGAAGCCCACCCCCTCCTCGGCCGAGGGCTGCAGCAGCTGCAGGCTGCCGATGCCGAGCATGTCGGCCAGGTACCAGCTCATGCCGCCCGGAGCGCTGTCGAGGTTCGTGTGGCAGGCGTAGAGGGCGATTCTGCGCCGGATAGCCCGCTCGACACAGCGCTGCACGGCATCGGCCGAATTGAAGCGCTTGAGCGGGTGGAAGACGATCGGATGGTGTGTGATGACCAGGTCGCAGCCCAGCCGTTCGGCCTCGTCGAGCACCTCCTCCGTGACATCGACGGCCAGCAATGCGGCATGCACCTCGTCGTCCTCTCGGCCGACGACAAGTCCCGCATTGTCATAGGATTCCTGCCAGCGAAGCGGGGCAAAGGTTTCGATAACCGAGGTTACATCTTTGATTTTCATAGTCATATGGTTTCAGGTCGGGGTTTTCGGTGCGCCGTCAGAAGAGCGACTGTTCGTAGAAGGCGAACAACTCCTTGTGCTCGACCTCCTCCTTCTTGCGGCGGGGTTTGCGCGCGGCGCGGCGGGGTTGCCCCGGGGCATCCGACGGCGCCTCCTCCAAAGGCTGTCCCGTCGCCTCGTCGATCCGCACGACGGCCTTGCGCCCACGTTTGCGGGAAGCCGGCACGGCCTGCACCTCGGAAGCCGTTTCGGTCTCCGTTTCGGCGGCAGTCACAACCTGCGGTCCGGGAGCAGTCTCCGGAGCCGGTCCGGAAAGGGATTCGACAACCTGCACGGAAGCCATTTCGGCCTCCGGGCCGGCGGCAACCTCCGGGAGCGGTCCGGCAGCAGATTCAGCCTCCGGCTTGGCGGCGGGTCGAGCCCCGGATTCGGCGGCAACATCCGGTTCGGGGGCGGTCCCGGCCGGCAGCACAGTCCCGGCCGGCAGGCCGGAGTCGGCGGCCGTATCCGCCGCGTCGGCGTCCGCCATCACGGACTCCCCGTCCCCCTTGAGCTCCTCGCGGACCTCGACCAGCAGGGCACGGATCCGCTGCAGCCGCTCCATCAGTTCGACGTCGCGGCTCACCCCCTTGCCGGCGCGCTGTCCGCGCATCGCACGCTTGGCACCCTCCAACGTCATGCCGCACTCCTTGACCAGGTGGTAGATCTGCTTGAGGTGCTCCACGTCCTGCGGCGTAAAGAGCCGGTTGCCCTTCTTGTTGCGCTTGGGCCGCAGGATGGGGAACTGCGACTCCCAGTGGCGGAGCAGCGACTGATTGACGTCGAACATCTCGGCCACCTCGCCCATCGAATAGTATAATTTCTCGCTCATAACGCTAAACTTCCTTTCCCTTGATTCGGATTCTCTCTCTTTGCGGTCCTGCCCTGCAGCACCCTGCCGCGGCGTCCCGTAACTGCCGCGTTCACTCCTGCCGGAGGATCCGCAGCGAATTGGGGTACATGTTGTTCACCCGCGCACCGATCCGCTTGGCGAAGCCCAGGGCCCGTCCGCGCGCCGTCACGAGGTTCACCCCCTCGGCCAGCGCCCCGGCCGCTACCTCCTGACGCCGCAGGTAACGCAGCGCCTGCTCGTCGTCGAGCCCGGCAACCGGAACGGCCCCGCGTTCCAGGCCGTCGAAGAAGGCCAGGGCCGGATCGGGTTTCAGCCGTCCCTTGAAGAGCTGTCCCAGCGCCACGCCCGAGCAGATCACGGGCAGCGCCTCCGAGAGCGTCTTCACCGCCTCGGCCTGCTCCCCGTACCAGGCGTAACCGGTGCCGGCAACCGTGCCGAAGACCATGCGGTCTGGCTCGCGGACCCAGCGCCGCAGCTCGCCCGCCGACGCCCGGTCGGCCGGAGCGACCATCGACCGGCGCCCCTTCGGAAGGCGCTGCCGGCCCGGAGCGTCGGGCGCCTTGCGCGCCACGGCGGCGAAGAATCCCTCGCCCACGGTCCGGTGGGGGAAGAAACGGAACGTACGGAACGGGCCGACCTCCCCCTCGACAATACCCCACGCGGGGTCCACATCCACCGGATAGGGAGCAGCGACTTCGTCACCGGCCCAGGCGAGCATCCGCTCGAGCGAACCTTCGTCCTCGTCGCGATTGAACGTACAGGTACTGTAGATCAGCGTACCGCCCGGACGCAGCGCCCGCCACGCCTCACGCAGGATATCGTCCTGTCGCGCAGCGCACTGCCGCACGTTGTTCTCGCTCCACTCCCCGCGCGCAGCGGGATCCTTGCGGAACATGCCCTCGCCCGAGCAGGGGGCATCGACGGCCACCACGTCGAACCACGCCTCGCAGTCGCAGACCGCATGCGGCTCACACGTCGTGACCACCACGTTGCCCGTACCCCACTTGCGCACGTTGTCGGCCAGCACGGAGGCACGGCGGCGGTCGATCTCGTTGGCGACGACCAGTCCCCCGCGCCCGACAAGCGAGGCGTAGAGGGTCGTCTTGCCGCCCGGGGCCGCACAAAGGTCGAGGATCCTCGCCCCGGAGGTCGGGACCTCCTGCAGCAGACAGCCCACGAACTGCGAGGCCGCCTCCTGCACGTAGTAGGCTCCGGCATGGAAGTCGCTGTCGAAGGTGAACGACGGGCGGCCCGCAAGCAGGAAGCCGTCGGCGCACCACGGAACGCGGCCGGCGGCCGTGAGCATCGGAAGCACCTCCGACACCCGTGCGGGCTGCTCCCCGCGGAGCCCCTCCGCCTTGGCGGGATTCACACGGATGCTGACGCACGCCTCGCCGTCGAGGGCGCGGCAGAGGGCCTCGCCCTCCGTCGTCCCGAGGTCGCAAAGGACCCGCTCGACGAATGTCCGGGGCAGCTCCATCTCCGTCATTTTGCCGTTGTGCGCAGCGCATCGAGGCGTGCGCAGATCTTCTCCAGCACGGCGGGGTCCGAGACGAAATCCTCGTGGTCCTTGTCGATGACAAGCACCTCGCCGTCGTAGAGGTTGTCGATCCAATGGTTGTACTTGTCGTTCAGCCGCCCGAGGTAGGCCTCGTCGATGTTCATCTCGTACTCGCGGCCCCGCTTGCGGATCTGCGAAATGAGCGTCGGAACGCTTGCCTTGAGGTAGATCAGCAGGTCGGGCTTCGGGATGAGCGCCGTCACCAGGTGGAAGATCTTCATGTAGGTCTCGATGTCGCGCGTGGCCATCAGTCCCATCTCATGCAGGTTCTCGGCGAAGATGTGGGCGTCTTCGTAGATCGTGCGGTCCTGAATGATGTCCCCGCGCCCGGTCTCCGAGAGCATGTCCATCGTCTGCTGGATGCGGCTCCCGAGGAACGAGATCTGGAGGTTGAACGACCAGCGGTTCATGTCCTCGTAGAAGTCGCCGATGTAGGGGTTGTTGCTCTCCTCGAGGTAGGAGCGGGCATCGTAACGCTCCGTCAGCATCTGCGTGAGCGTTGTCTTTCCGCTGCCGATATTTCCGGCTATGGCTATATACATATCTCTTATTGTTTTTCGTCTCCTTGTTCCGTTATCCGTCCGGACCGGGCCGCCCGCACGGATCAGCACGCCGTCCCTTCGCCCGCGGCCTCCGCCTCACGGCCGAAGGCGAGCACGTCCTCGATGACTCGGCGGTCGTTCATCAGCCGCGGCACCTTGTTCTTGCCGCGCGCCCGCATCCAGCGCAGGAAGTAGCCCCGGCCGACGGTGTGGATCCGCTGCCGCTCGAGCGTCGTGCGGCGCTTGGCGTCGTAGTCCGAATTGACCCGCCGCAGCGCCTCGTCGAGCGCCCCGGCGAAACGTTCCGGATCGGCGGGTTCACGTTCGAACTCCACGACCCACTCGTGGGCGCCCCGCTCGCGCAGGGACATGTAGCACGGGGCCACGGTGTACTCGGCCACCACGGCGCCCGTCTTCGAACAGGCGTCAAGCAGGGCCCGGTCGGCGTTATCGACGATCAGCTCCTCGCCGAAGACGTTGATGTACTGCCGCGTACGGCCCGCAAAGCGGATGCGGTAGGGCGCCGTCGAGGTGAACTCGACCGTATCGCCGATCTCATAGCGCCACAGGCCGTTGATCGAGGTGATGAGCATCGCGTAGACCCGGCCGCACTCGACCCCCTCGAGGGGTACGATGCGCTCTCCGTCGCGGAATTCGTAGAAGGTCCCGTAGTCGAGCATCAGCAACATGTCGTCGCGCGCCGGGTCGTCGGCCAGGGCGAAGAAGCCCTCCGAGGCGTTGTAGGTCTCCATGTAGACGAAGTCGTCCGAGGGCAGCAACTCGCGGAACGACTGCCGGTAGGGCGTGAACTCCACACCGCCGTGGGCGAACATCTCGAGCTGCGGCCACACCTCAAGCAGGTTCTGCCGCCCGGTATACTCGAGCACGCGGCGCATCAGCGCGAGGTTCCACGACGGAACGCCGGCAAAGGCCGTAACCGGCTCGCCGACGCACTCGCGGCAGATGGCCTCGCATTTGGCGTCGAAGTCGGGGATGATGGCCGTCTCGATGCGCGGGGCGCGGAACCAGCCGCTCCAGAAGGTCGTCTCGTGGATCAGCAGCGCCGAGAGGTCGCCGACCAGGTTGCGTCCCTCCTGCGTACAGGAGCCCCCCAGCGTCAGGGTTTTGCCCTCGAAGGCCCGCGTCTTCGGGTGCGCCGCCGCATAGAGCGTCGCCACGTCGCGCATGCCCAGCGTGTGGTTCCACCAGAGCGAGTCGCGCGTCACGGGGATGTACTTGCTGCGGTCGGAGGTGGTGCCCGACGAGCGGGCGAAGAGCGTCACGCGCCCGGGCGAAGTCACGCTGCGGATCCCTTCGAGCATCCGCTCGACGTAGGTTTTGAACGTATCGTAGTCGAAGGTCTCGACCTGCGTCTGGAACTGCTCCACGGTATGGATGTGGCGCAGATTGTAGCGGTCGCCGAACTCGGTCATCCGCCCCCGGCGCAGCAGATAGCGGAACATGCGCTCCTGCGTCTCGATCGGATGACGGCGGAAGCGGTCGATGGCCCGTGCCCGGCGCGAGAACCACGCCTTGAGAATCGTATTTCGGAAAGACATCGTATCGTCTCGTTATATGAACCCGCACGCCGCACACAACCGGCCCCGTCGTGGAGCCCCGCGAAGGTCGGCGACCCGGGTATGAACTGTCAGTTAAAATAATAACCCACCTTGCCGACGGATCCCGGCATGGCGAAAAGTACCACGCGGTCGTAGGGGTTGCACTGTGTGTCGTCCACGGCGATGAAGACCTTGTCGCCCCGGACAATGCCCCCGACGATCGTGTCGTCGGGAAGCCCCAGGTCGCGGATCCGCGCCTTGGTGGCCGGGGAGTTCGGCTTGACGATGAACTCCAGCACCTCGGCATCGCTGCCCGTCAGGCACTTGATCGCCTGCACGTCGGTGGACATCGTGAAGCGGAAGATGTTCGACGCGGTGACCAGTTTCTTGTTGATGATCGTGTCGATGCCGATCGACTCGGCCAGGTTGATGTAGTTGAGGTTCTCCACCTCGGCGATCACCTTCTTGACGCCCATGCGCTTGGCCAGCATCGCCGCAAGGATGTTCGTCTCGCTGCGCCCGGTCACCGCCACGAAGGCGTCCATGTTCGACAGCCCCTCCTCCATCATCGCCTCCGTATTGCGACCGTCCTCGTTGATGATCAGCGTCTTATCGAGCATCTCGGCCAGGCGGTAGGCCTTCTCGGCGTTGTAGTCCACCAGCTTGATGTTGATCTCCTCCTGCAGCTCCGTGGCGATGCGGATGCCGATGCGCGAACCTCCCAGGATCATCATGTTGCGGATCTCGATGTTCGAGCGGCCCGAGAACTCCATGACCCGGTGCACGGCGTCCTGCCGCGCGATGACGTAGATCACGTCGCCCTCCATGTAGCGCTCGCCCACCCGCGGGATGATCGTCTCGCCGCCCCGCGTGATGGCGACCGTGCGGTAGCTCAGCGACTCCTGCTCCTCGTCGAAGCCCGTCAGCGGCTCGCCCACCAGCGGCGAGGCCGGCTCGAGGCGGAAGACCGCCAGCGAGAGCTTGCCGCTCGAGAAATCGACATACTCGGTCGTCGAGGTATGGCCCAGGAGGTTGATCACCTCGCGGGCCGCAACCTTCTCGGGATAGAACAGGTAGTCGATGCCCATGTCGATGAACATCTCCTTGTTGTCGGGTTCGAGGTATTCGTTGTTGTCGATCCGCGCGATCGACTTCTTCGCCCCGAGGCGCTTGGCCAGCGTGGCCGAGACGATGTTGGCATTCTCCTCGTGGTTTACGGCGATGAACAGGTCGCACTTGCGGACCGCGGCGCGGCGCAGCACGGCGAAGGTCGTCGAGTCGCCCTCGACCGAGATGACGTCGGCTAGGCTCGCGACCTCGGCCAGGGCCTTCGGGTCGCTGTCCACGATGGTGATCTCATGGCCGTTGCCGCTCAGCATGCGGGCCAGATGGCTCCCCATCTCGCCGGCTCCCGCAATGACGATTTTCATGGCTAATCCGCGTTTTTCGTAACTTCCAAATCGGTATTCGGAACCCGGGCGGAACCTATCCGGAAACACCCGGGCACTTTTTTGCATTTTATCCTACAAATATATATATTTGCCGCCGAACCCCCAAATTTCGGGACAAAAATTCATTTTCCATGCCAGACTGGTTGATCGTCGTACTGTGCGCCGTGGCGGCCGTGGGACTCTTCGTCCTCGGAATGTCGCTCACGCTGATGATTAAGGGACACCACATCGATTCGGAGATCTCGACGAACAAGAACATGCAGCGCCTGGGCATCAAGTGTGCCGTGCAGGAGACCCGCGAAGCCGACGGACACGCCGACTGCTCCGACTCGGGGAAGACCCTGCCGGGGTGCTCGGGCAACTGCGGGGCCTGCGACATCGAGCACAAGTAGCCGCACGGAGCATTCCTGCCACCGCGCACGGGCAAAAAGATTCCGGCCGCGGGGATCCGCAGCCGGAAAGATCACAGCACTACAGGAAATCAGTGCACGGGCGCCGGGGCACACGTCGGCGTCACAGCGCCGGGCAGAACTTCGACCGGCAGACGAACCACGGATTGTGGAGGTCCTCCTCGTTGTACTTCAACTCGCCGCCGTCGGGCAGCGAACGGGTCTCGCCGCCGGCCTCCCGCAGGATCAGCTCACCGGCAGCCGTATCCCATTCGAAGGTGTGCGTCGTCCGCACGTAGTAGTCCACGCGCCCCTCGGCCAGCATGCAGAACTTGTAGGAACTGCCCTGCTCGATGACCTCCAGGTCGGGATGTGCAGCCCGCAGGCGGGCGATGTGCTCGTGGGTCTCGGGGGTCTGGTGCGAACGCGAAACGGCCACCCGCAGGTGGTCGTGGCAAGCCGCAGAAGGCAGCGGAAGCGGGGTCCATCCGGTCACGATCTCGTCATAGGTATAGGAGGCATCGGCCGACGGGAAGACCCCCTCCTTGAGGTAGGAACCCGAATCGCGGCCCGCCACATACATCTTTCCGAAATAGGGGACATAGACCACGGCCCCCATGCAGACGTTGTTCTCCATGAGCGCGATGTTTACCGTAAATTCGTTGTTGCCCTTGATGAACTCGACCGTTCCGTCGAGCGGATCTACGAGCCAGTAGAGCTCCCAGTTGCGGCGTTCGTCGTAGCGCATCTCACGCCCCTCCTCCGAAAGGATCGGAATGCGCGTCGGACCGAGGTATTCGCGGATCGTCTTGTGTGCCAGACGGTCCGCTATCGTGATCGGCGTATGGTCCGTTTTGAGGCTGATGTCGTAATCGTCGCGGTTCTTGTATACGCCCATGATCGCCGCCCCGGCCCGGACCGCCGCATTAAAGAGCGGAGGCAACAGATACATGCGCACCTTATCATTTATCATCGTAGCCCGTGTTTGAAGTTTCGGAATCTGCTTTTCCATCGTAAAGGTAGCAAGAATTTATCATATAAACGAACGATCTCCCCCACATATTTTGCTCCCTGCCGTTTCGGAACAACCTCGGAGGAGAAAAGGACAACCCAGCAAGGGCGCCCCCGCCCGGCCGCCCAAAACCGTGCCAAAAGGCCCGAACCGATTTTTTTTGTGCTTTCCCCTTGCAGTTCCGCGAATTATCCCTATATTTGCACTCCGAATTATGTTTCAACACATAACCATCGATTTTAATGTACGTTATAGTAGAGATCGCAGGTCAGCAGTTCAAGGCTGAAAAAGGTCGGAAACTTTATGTTCACCGTCTTCAGGGCGAAGAGAATTCGTCCGTAAGTTTCGACAAAGTCCTGCTCACAGACAACGACGGTCAGGTTAAAGTCGGCGCACCTGTAGTAGAAGGCGCCGCAGTAAAGTGCAAGATCCTGAAGCATCTGAAGGATGACAAGGTTCTGGTGTTCAAGAAGAAGCGTCGCACCGGCTATCAGAAGTGCAACGGCCACCGCCAGTATCTGACGCAGATTCTCGTCGAGGAAATCGTTGCATAAACCTTTAAAACGCAAGTAACATGGCACACAAGAAAGGTGTAGGTAGTTCGAAGAACGGCCGTGAGTCGGAAAGCAAGCGACTCGGCATCAAATTGTTCGGCGGCCAGTTCGCAAAGGCGGGCAACATCATCGTCCGTCAGCGCGGCACGGTCCACAACGCCGGTGAAAACGTCGGCATGGGTAAGGATCACACCCTCTTCGCACTCGTAGACGGAACCGTGGAGTTCTGCAAGAAGGGCGAGGGCAAATCCTACGTCAGCGTTACCCCGCTGAGCGAGTAGCGTCCCAAAGGGGGGGGGTGAGAGCCGGGACCGGAAGACGGTCTGCAAGGGCTCGCGGAAAGGAGGTCCGGAATCGGAAAACTTTCAGGCAGACAACCACCCCGCAACGGAATCAGATACGGAAAACGGCTTCCACATACGGAGGCCGTTTTCTGTTTTTAGCCGGATGTACAAAAGGCCGCAATGCCCGTGCTCGGATCCCCACAAGTGGGAATGATGACGGACCCCTGCCGCGAGGGAGGGGGCGAAGGAGCGAGGAAGCCGGGGACGCGGGGCTGGAGACACGCAGATCGGAGACGCGGAAGCACGCAGGACGGAGACACAGGAGCACGCAGAACGGAGACACAGGAGCACGCAGGACGGAGACACAGGAGCACGCAGGACGGAAACGCGGGGACACGCAGGACAGAGACGCGGGAGCACGCAGGACGGAGACGGCGGGGACACGCAGACGCAAATGGACCCGCAACCGGCAAAACTGCGGCAAATCAGGAATCCTCTACCCTACTTCGTCCCGGAATTCAGCCCGTTGCGTATACTACAAACAAAAAGGCCCGGTCGCAAAAACGACCGGGCCCCGTTTTAACGTACGGTGCGGCTACTCTTCGGCGGCAACAGGCTCCTCGGTTGCGGCTGCCGACTCACACGACGAGCAATCGGTGCACTCACCGGCAGGCTCGGCACATGCAGCAGGCTCAACGGCGGCAGGCTCCGAAACGGCTGCCGGCTCCCCGGCGGGCTCGAGCGTAACGGCAAGGAACTCGGCCAGCAGCGTCTGGTCGTCGTAGAACTTCAGCGTCGTACCGCTGATCTCGTAGCGATCCACCTCGTCGAGCATCTGGACGAAGGCATTCTCGAACTCCATATCGGGGCATGCCATCCGCGTCATGCCGAGCGGACCGAGCTCCAGCTTACCTTCGCCGGCCTCATACTTGCCGAAGAAGCGATTGCAGTTCGTACGGCCGGCAACCATCGTATCGGCCGCATTGAACACAAGGGTGAAGGCATCGGACTCACCGTCGATCGCCGTGGCGGGGATCCCCTCCATCTTCGAAAGTTTCCACGTCGTTCCTTCGAGCGTGGCGTCAGCGGCACCGCCGCAGCAGGCCGTCATCGCAGCCAAAGCAAGGGCTGCCACAAAAAGCTTTTTCATAAGACAACTTATTTTTAAGTCTTTCATTTTCCCGTTCGGTGCGGAAAAACTCCGCATCCGGACCCTTCCGGAATCCGGGGCACAAAAGTAGATAAAGAATCGGTCATAAGCAAGAAAAATCGCATCACAAACAGACTCGAGAAATCCCCTGCAATCCGCATACCGGAAATCGGGCGGGGAGACCCCGGTCGGCTCGGGAGCGGAAGGACAAGAACCGACGGAACGGGGGCTGAACTGCGTGGACTGCGGCAGAAAAGGATACCGCACGGAGCCAAGTGGTTCGGCAGGAAACCCCGCAACGGGAGGATGAAGGAAAGCCGCGGGCCGAAGGGAGAAAAAAGAGCCGCGACCCTCGGAAGGATCACGGCTCTCACACCTATATTATACGGTTCGACAGCGGAATCAATACTCCATCTTCGAACGGCGCACGTAGCCATTGTAGCGCCACTTGGCGTTCTCCTCGGCAGCGGCGAAGAGTTCGTCGGCCTCGGTCGGGAAGGACTTCTGGAGCGACGTGTAGCGGACCTCCTTCATCAGGAACTCGCGGAATTTCGTCCAGTCGGGCTCCTTCGAATCGAGCACGAACGGGTTCTTGCCCTGCTCCTCCAGCTCGGGGTTGTAGTGCCACAGGTGCCAGTAGCCGCAGGCTACGGCCTCCTTGCCGACGGTCTGCGTACGCGCCATGCCGCCCTTGATACCGTGGTTGATACACGGAGCGTAGGCGATGATGAGCGACGGACCGGGATAGGCCTCGGCCTCCTTCAGGACGTTGAAGAGCTGCTGCTGCGAAGCTCCGATCGAAACCTGGGCTACATAGACATAGCCGTAGGTCATGGCCATGGCGCCGAGGTCCTTCTTGCGGATGCGCTTGCCGCTCGATGCGAACTTGGCAACGGCACCCACCGGCGTAGCCTTCGACGACTGGCCGCCCGTGTTCGAGTAGACCTCCGTGTCGATGACCAGGATGTTCACGTCCTGACCCGAAGCCAGCACGTGGTCCACACCGCCGTAGCCGATGTCGTAGCCCCAGCCGTCACCGCCGATGATCCACTGCGACTTCTTGACGAGCCAGTCCTTATGCTCGAGGATCTGGCGGCAGTAGTCGCAGCCGCAGGCCTCCATGAGCGGGACAAGGCGCGCCGTCACCTCGGCCGAACGGGCCGACGATCCGCGGTTGGCGATCCACTCCTTCATGACGCCCTTGAGCTCCTCGGAGCACTTGGTGCACGAAGCGATGGCAGCCTCCATCAGCGCCTGGATGCGGTCGCGGAGCTTCTCGATACCGATGTGCATACCCAGACCGAACTCGGCGTTGTCCTCGAAGAGCGAGTTGGCCCAGGCGGGACCCTGACCCTTCTCGTTGGTGCAGTAGGGCGTCGAGGGGGCCGAACCCGAATAGATCGACGTACAGCCCGTAGCGTTGGCAACCATCATCTTGTCGCCGAAGAGCTGCGTGATGGCCTTGATGTAGGGCGTCTCGCCGCAACCGGCGCAGGCTCCCGAGAACTCGAACAGCGGCTGGGCGAACTGGAGGTTCTTGACCGACTTGGTCTTGTCCACAACCTGCTTGTAGCCGATCTTCGAGGTAGCGTAGTCCCAGTTCTTCTGCTGCGGGAGCTGCTCCTCGAGCGGCCGCATGACCAGAGCCTTCTGCTTGGCCGGGCAGACATCGACGCAGTTGCCGCAGCCCGTACAGTCGAGCGGCGAGATCTGCACGCGGAACTTGTACTCCTTGGTCTCGCCCAGGCCCTGCTTCCAATCCATGCCCGATGCGGCGGCCTCCTCCTCGGTGGCCAGGAACGGACGGATTGCAGCGTGGGGGCAGACGTACGAGCACTGGTTGCACTGGATACAGTTGGCGATCTGCCACTCGGGAACGTTCACGGCGATGCCGCGCTTCTCGTAGGCGGCCGTGCCGTTGTCCCACGTGCCGTCCTCACGGCCGTTGAAGGCAGAAACGGGCAGCTGGTCGCCCTTCAGTCCGTTGATCGGCTCGACGATCTTGCGGACGAACTCCGGATAGGAGGCATTCGAGGCATGCTCGAAGCCGCGATCCTCGATCTGCGCCCACTCGGCGGGCACCTCGACCTTCTCGACGGCATTGCCGCCGGCATCGACCGCAGCGTAGTTCATGTTCACAATATCCTCGCCCTTCTTGCCGTAGGACTTCAGGATGGCGTGCTTCATCTCCTCGACGGCCTTCTCGAACGGAATGACATTGGCGATCTTGAAGAAGGCCGACTGCATGATCGTATTCGTACGCGAACCGAGACCCAGTTCGGCGGCGATCTTCGTGGCGTTGATGATGTAGAAATTGATGTGGTTCTTCGCCAGGTAGGCCTTCATGTGGTCGGGCAGCGTGGCGCAGGTCGTCTCGACGTCGTGCACCGAGTTCAGCAGGAACGAGCCGCCCGGCTTGAGGCCCTTCAGCACGTCGTACTTATCGACATACGACGGCACGTGGCAGGCCACGAAATCGGGCGTCGTGACCAGGTAGGGCGAGGTGATCGGCAGGTCGCCGAAGCGCAGGTGCGACGAGGTGTAGCCGCCCGACTTCTTCGAGTCGTAGGAGAAGTAGGCCTGGCAGTACTTGTTCGTCGAACCGCCGATGATCTTGATCGAGTTCTTGTTGGCACCTACCGTACCGTCGGCGCCCAGTCCGAAGAAGAGGGCCTCGAACGTACCGGGCTTTGCCAGCGAAATCTCCTCGCCGACGGGAAGCGACAGGTTCGTGACGTCGTCGGTGATGCCCACCGTGAAGTGCTCCTTCGGGGCCTCGGCGGCCAGATTCTCGAAGACGGCCAGGATCTGGGCCGGAGTCGTGTCCTTCGACGAGAGGCCGTAGCGGCCGCCGATGATCATCGGCTGGATCGACTTGCCGTAGAACATCGACTTCACGTCGAGGTAGAGCGGTTCGCCCTCGGCGCCCGGCTCCTTCGTGCGGTCGAGCACGCAGACACGCTTGACGCTCTTCGGCAGCACGTCGAAGAAGTACTTCTCCGAGAAGGGACGGTAGAGGTGCACGGTCACCAGACCCACCTTGCGGCCCTGCTTACGCAGGTAGTCGATCGTCTCCTTGATGGTCTCCGTAACGGAGCCCATGGCGATGAGGATCTCCTCGGCCTCGGGATCGCCGTAGTAGACGAAGGGTTTGTACTCGCGGCCGGTGATCTTCGAGATCTCGCGCATCGTATCGGCCACCATGTCGGGAACGGCATTGTAGAACTTGTTGGCAGCCTCACGCGTCTGGAAGTAGATGTCGGGGTTCTGGGCCGTACCGCGCGTCACGGGGTGCTCGGGGTTCAGGGCACGGGCGCGGAAGGCCTTCAGGGCGTCGCGGTCGAGCAGCGACGTGAGCGAAGCCTCGTCGATGAGCTCGATCTTCTGGATCTCGTGCGAGGTGCGGAAACCGTCGAAGAAGTGCAGGAACGGCACGCGGGCCTTCAGGGCCACCAGGTGTGCGACACCCGCGAGGTCCATTACCTCCTGTACGGACGACGTGGCCAGCATGGCGAAGCCCGTCTGGCGGGTGGCCATGACGTCCTGGTGGTCGCCGAAGATCGACAGCGACTGTGCAGCCAGGGCACGGGCCGAAACGTGGAAGACGCCCGGGAGCAGCTCACCCGAGATCTTGTACATATTCGGAATCATCAGCAGCAGACCCTGCGACGCGGTGAACGTCGAGGTGAGTGCGCCGCTCTGCAGCGATCCGTGAACGGCACCCGCCGCTCCGGCCTCGGACTGCATCTCGACAACCTTCACCGTTTCGCCGAAGATGTTCTTGCGCCCCTGCGCCGCCCACTCGTCCACGAGTTCGGCCATCGTCGATGACGGCGTGATGGGATAGATCGCGGCGACCTCCGAGAACATGTAAGCCACGTGAGCCGCTGCATAGTTACCATCACAAGTGATGAATTTCTTTTCTGCCATTGTTTTGAATTTTAGGTAATATTTCGTGTGTTTCCGAGTCATTGCGACTGTCGTCCGCACGGGACGGCGCTGCAAAGATAAAAATTTCGCAGCAAAAAACAGCCCCATTTTCCGGCAAATAATCGGCCGAAGGGTCACTTTTCGGTGTTATCCGAATAACACTCAGTCTGTTATTCGGATAACAGCAAACACACGCAGGATCAACGAGTTGAAAATAAGGGTCTGGGGCAATCCGCGGCAGCCCGCGGAGCTTCCGACGCACTTCGGCACGCCGTTGGCACCGATGCGGGGAAAATGTGCGGCACGGCACGGGCGTCCGATCCGTATCCACACATTTTTTCCTAACTTTGCCCCATGATCGCATACCGCAAACAAACGCTCGCAAACGGACTGACGGTCGTCGTCAATCGCGACCGGACGTCGAAACTGGCCGCCGTGAACCTGCTCTACAAGGTCGGGGCGCGCAACGAGAACCCCTCCCGCACGGGGTTCGAACACCTGTTCGAACACCTGATGTTCCGCGGGACGCGCGAGGTCCCGAATTTCGACCTGCCCGTACAGATGGCCTCGGGCGACAACAACGCCTTCACGAACAACGACTACACGGATTTCTACATCACCCTGCCGAAGGACAATATCGAGACGGCCCTCTGGCTCGAGAGCGACCGCATGGAGGGGCTGGAGATCACACCCGAAAAACTCGACACGGAGAAACGTGTGGTGGTCGAGGAGTTCCGGCAGCGCTACCTCAACCAGCCCTACGGCGACCAGACGATGCTGCTCCGGGCACTGGCCTACAAGGTGCACCCCTACCGCTGGGCAGCCATCGGACTGGAGACCGGCCACATCGAGGGCGCTTCGCTCGACGACGTGGAGGCGTTCTACCGCACGCACTACCACCCCTCGAACGCCATCCTCTCGATCTCGGCCGACCTCGACGAGGAGCGGATGTTCGACCTGGCCGCCAAGTGGTTCGAACCGCTGGCGGATACGCCGCACACCGCCGCACCCGTCCCGCAGGAGCCCGCGCAGACCGCCGCGCGGCGCGAGGAGGTCGAACGCGACGTGCCGGCAACGACCGTGACGGTGGCCTGCCACATGTGCGCCCGCACCGAACCCGACTTCTACACGGCCGACCTGGTGTCGGACCTGCTGGCCGGGGGCGACTCGGGGCGGCTCTACCGCCACCTGGTCAAGGAGCGCCGTCTGCTGTCGAGCGTCAATGCCTACATCACGGGCGACGTCGATCCGGGGCTCTTCGTCTTCACCGGGCAGCTGCTCCCGGGCGTCACGCCCGAGGAGGCCGAGGAGGCTTTCCGCGGGGAGATCCGCACCCTGCAGAACGGTACCCCCTCGCCCTACGAGATCGAGAAGGTGAAGAACAAGTTCGAGGCCAACACGCTCTTCGGCGAGTTGAACGTGATGAACAAGGCGATGAACCTCGGCTACTACGAGATGCTCGGCGACCTGCGGCTCATCAATGCCGAAGTGGAACGCTACCGCGACGTCGATGCGGAGCGCATCCGCTCGTTCAGCCAGCGCGTTTTCCGCGAGGAGAACGCGTCCACACTCATTTACAAAGCCCGGAAATGACACGACAACCACAGATCACCCCCTCGGAAATCGAGGTACAACAGGCCACGCGGACGGTGCTGCCGAACGGTGTGGCGCTCTACACGCTCCCGGCCGACGAGTTCGAGGTGCTGCGCATCTCGTTCGTCTTCCGTGCCGGATCCTCCGTGCAGCAGGTCCCCTTCTCGGCCTCGGCGGCAGCCAACCTCCTTGCCGAAGGGTCGGAGGCGATGACCGCGGCAGAGATCGCCGAACAGCTCGACTACCACGGCTCGTGGTACGACGTCAATATCGACCGCGACTACGCCTACATCAATTTCGCCACCCTCTCGAAATTCTTCGCCGAGACGCTCGCCGTGGCCGAAGAGCTGCTGCTCCGCCCGACCTTTCCCGAGGAGGAGCTGCGCACCTATGCCGCCAAGCGCAAACAGCGGCTGGCCATCGACCGCACGAAGGTCGATATCGAGGCCCGCGAGGCGTTCGCCCGGGCGATGTTCGGGCCGCAGCATCCCTACGGCATCTCGTCGGACGAGGCGGCCTACGACCGGCTGACACGCGCGGACGTCGCGGAGTTCTACCGCCGCTGCTACACGGCCGAGAACTGTTTCGTCGTCTGCAGCGGGCGCATCGGCGACAGGGAACTGCAGGCCGTTGCGGCGCTGGCCGGGCGCATTCCCCGGGGCGGGCAGCGGGCGGAGGGATGCTTCCCGGAGCCGGTGACCACCCGCACGGCATTCGTCAGCCATCCCGGAGCCGTACAGTCGTCGATCCGCATCGGGCGGCTGCTCTTCCCGCGCCAGCACCCCGACTTTGTCGGCATGCAGGTTGTGGCCACGGCACTCGGCGGATACTTCGGGTCGCGCCTGATGCAGAATCTCCGCGAACGCAACGGATACACCTACGGTGTGGTGGCCGCGATGGTCAATTTCGAACGGGCGGGGTACTTCGCCGTGGCCACGCAGGTCGGGACCGACGTGGCACGCGACGCCCTGCGCGAGATCCGCGCCGAGATCGAGCGGCTGCGCACGGAGCCGATGCCCGGGGAGGAACTCGAACTGGTGAAGAACATGATGACGGGCGAGATGATGCGCATCCTCGACGGGCCGTTCGGGATTGCCGACGTGACAATCGAGAACATCCTCTGCGGCACCGACAACGGGATCATCGCCGAGAATATCCGACGGATACGGAACACGACGCCGGACGACGTGAGGCGTCTGGCCCACAAATACCTGAGCGGCGAAGAGTTGGTGACGGTCGTGGCCGGAGCCGAGAATCCCGGGATCTGAGGTTCCCGGGCGCGAAGGGAAGAGACGGAAAGAGAGGGGCGGCCGCGCACACGGCGGATCAGCCGCGGTGTTCGTCCACCCAGCAGGTCAGCTCCACGAAATCGGCGACCGAGAGTTGCTCGGCACGCCGCGTAAAGAAGGGGTGCTCGGCCCCGCCGAAGTCGCCGAAGGCCGACTTGAGCGAATTGCGGATCATCTTGCGGCGCTGGCCGAACGAAGCCTTCACCACACGGATGAACAACGCCTCGTCGCAGCCGAGGTGCTGCGTGGCGTTGCGGCGCAGGCGGATGACGGCGCTCTTGACCTTCGGAGGCGGGTTGAAGACCGTCTCATTGACCGTGAAGAGATACTCGATGTCATACCACGCCTGCAGCAGCACCGAAAGAATGCCGTACTCCTTCGATCCGGGAGGCTCGGCAAGACGCACGGCGACCTCCCGCTGGATCATGCCGACGCACTCGGGCACCAGGTCGCGGTTCTCCAGCACCTTGAAGAAGATCTGCGAAGAGATGTTGTAGGGGAAGTTGCCGATGATGCGGAGCCCGTGCGGGAAGAGCGAGCGCAGGTCCAGGCGCAGGAAATCGCCCTCGATGAGCCGCGGCGTGAACTCCGGGTAGTGAGCGTGGAGGTAGGCGACGCTCTCCGAGTCGATCTCGGCGCCCCACGTCAAGATGTCTTCGCGCCGCAGCAGGAACTGCGTCAGTACCCCCATGCCGCATCCCACCTCAAGCACGTCGCAGCGCCGTGCGGCGGCATCCTCCTCCGCGGCCGGGCCGGCGGCCTGTGCGGAGGGCTCCCCTGCCGGCAGCAGCACGGGACCGCCCGAGAGCGAATCGCAGATCTTGCGGGCAATATTCAGATCGACCAGGAAATGCTGGCCCAAGGCTTTTTTGGCTCTAACTTCCGTCATACGCGGCAAAGATACGAAAAAAATCCGCCGGACACACATCCGGCGGATCGACTTCACAACAGATCGGATTTCCGCCCGACCGGGCGACGTCCGGCATGGGCGGCAGGACTTCCGTCCGACGGGACGGCGCGGCAGGCCGCCGTTTCCGGCAGCACGCGATGCACGTCAGGGGCATTCCGGAGCAGGACCGGGCCGGCCGGCGGTGCGGCCGCGCTCAACGTCTTTTCGAACGGCGCGAGCGGCGCCTGGCTCGCTGCTCCTCGTCACGCGCCTCGCGGCGCAGGCGTCGCTGCGTAAGGCGGAACGTATAGAGCAGGCCGACGAAACCGATACCGAGCAACGCCACCCAGAACCACACGGCGATTCCCCGCGGCACATACTCGACGGCATAGATAATACCCGCGATGGCCAGCACCATCAGCACCAGGCGCACGATCTGCATCAGATTGAATTTCATAGTCTCTTCGTTTTTATGGAATCTGGTTCCGGTTCACTTCATCGAGGTGCCGGCGGCGCTTCTTGTGGTATTCGTTCCAGACCATGGCTGCAGCGAAAACGACGAACAGCAGCGCGATGAAGGTATTGTACACATCCACCCGTCCGACATAGTCCCAATAGAGATTGACACCCAGCCAAACGAGCGTTACACACAGAAAGAGCAAAGCAAGCGTAAAGGTCTTTTTGTTCATAGGCACGTATTATTTAGGTTTGAGGGTATCCCCGAAAAAACGGCCTTCCGCACAAGCCCCGGACCTCGGGAGCGACAAGCGCCCGGACATCCCGGCAAAGGCCGGGACGGCGGCGGTCAGTTGCCCTGCTCGCAGATGAACTTGATGCGGACCAGACGGATCTCCTCCTCGGTGTAGTCGGCACCGAGCTCCTCGATGGCCGCATCGAGCGAGTCGCTCTCGGCGTCCTCCTTGAAGTAGAGGTAGATGTCCTCGATCTTGTCCTCGTCCATGAACTCCTTCAGATAGTAGGAGATGTCGAGTTTCGTACCCGAATTGACGATGCCCTCGATCTCGGTGAGCAGTTCGTCGAAGTCGAGGTCCTTCGCCCGGGCGATGTCCTCGAAATCCATCTTGCGGTCGATCGACTGGATGATGAAGATCTTGTTGCCCGACTTGTTGCCCACCGACTTGACCACCATGTCCTGCGGCCGGATGATCTCCTTCTCCTCGACATAGGCCTTGATGAGCTTGATGAACTCCTCGCCGAACTTCCGCGCCTTGCCCACGCCTACGCCCGTGATGTTCTGCATCTCCTCGAGCGTGATCGGGTACTGCACGGCCATGTCCTCGAGCGAGGGGTCCTGGAAGACAACGAACGGCGGCAGCCCGTGCTGCTTGGCCACCTTCTTGCGCAGGTCCTTGAGCATCGCGAAGAGCTCCTCGTCGGCCGCGCCGCCCTTGCCCATCGGAGTGACGGCCTCGGCCTCCTTCTCCTCCTCGTCGTAGTCGTGGTCGAGCGTCACGGTGACCGGGAATGGCATCGTGACGTAGTCCTCGCCCTTCTTGTTGATCGAGATCAGTCCGTAGTTCTCGATGTTCTTGTCCACAAGCCCCATGATGAGCGCCTGCCGCAGCACGGCACCCCAGAAGCGGGCATCGTGGTCGGCACCCGCGCCGAACCACTTCGACTTGTTGTGTCCGTAGCTCTTGATCAGCGCCGTGTTCTTGCCCACGAGCACGTTGATCAGGTAGTCGGCCTTGAACTTGTCACCGATGTCGCGCAGCGCCTCGAGCGCCATCTTCAGCGCCTGGCGCGCATCGACCTTCGGCTTCGGATTGCGGCAGTTGTCGCAGTTGCCGCAGTTGTCCTCCGTATACTCCTCGCCGAAATAGTGCAGCAGCGTCTTGCGCCGGCACATCGAACTCTCGGCATAGGAGACCGTCTCGAGCAGCAGCAGTTTGCCGATCTCCTGCTCGGCCACCGGCTTGCCCTGCATGAACTTCTCGAGTTTCTGGATATCCTTGTAGCTGTAGAAGGCGATGCAGTGCCCCTCGCCGCCGTCGCGGCCGGCACGTCCCGTCTCCTGGTAGTATCCTTCGAGCGACTTCGGGATGTCGTAGTGGATCACATAGCGCACGTCGGGCTTGTCGATGCCCATACCGAAGGCGATCGTGGCGACGATCACCTCGACGCGTTCCATGAGGAAGTCGTCCTGGTTGGCCGCACGCGTCGCGGCATCCATACCGGCGTGGTAGGCCCGCGCCCGAATGCCGTTGGCCACCAGCAGTTCGGTGAGCTCCTCGACCTTCTTGCGGCTCAGGCAGTAGATGATGCCGCTCTTGCCCTCGTTCTGCTTGATGAAGCGGATGATCTCGCGATCGACGTCGTGCTTGGGACGAATCTCGTAGTAGAGGTTCGGCCGGTTGAACGACGACTTGAAGACCGCCACGTCGGCCATGCCCAGGTTCTTCTGGATGTCCATCTGCACCTTGGGCGTCGCGGTGGCCGTCAGGGCGATCAGCGGCGCCTGCCCGATCTCGTTGATGATCGGGCGGATGCGGCGGTACTCCGGACGGAAATCGTGGCCCCACTCCGAGATGCAGTGGGCCTCGTCGATGGCATAGAACGAGATCTTGATCTTGCGCAGGAAGGCCACGTTGTCCTCCTTGGTGAGCGACTCGGGCGCGAAATAGAGCAGCTTGGTCTTGCCCTCCATGACATCCGAGCGTACCTGCGCCACGGCCGTCTTGTTGAGCGACGAATTGAGGAAGTGGGCGATGCCCGACTCGGCCGAGAAGGTACGCATGGCATCGACCTGATTCTTCATCAGGGCGATCAGCGGCGAGATGATGATCGCGACCCCGTCCATGAGCAGCGCAGGCAACTGGTAGCACAACGACTTGCCGCCGCCCGTAGGCATCAGCACGAACGTATCCTTACCCTCCAGTACGTTGCGGATCACCGCCTCCTGATTCCCTTTGAACGAAGAAAAGCCGAAGTACTCCTTCAGCTTGTCGTGCAACAGGGCCGAATCGTATTGTTTCATCTCTCCGTTTTTGCTCTACTACTTCACAAAATTCAATGTAAAGATAAAAAACTTTTCGGAAAAAAACATAACTTTGTCGAAAATTATTTGAAAGAAACGCAATGCGTCTGTACACGAGCGAACTCGTCAAAAAATACAAGGCCCGCACCGTCGTGAACCACGTGTCAATCGATGTGAATCAGGGCGAAATCGTCGGTCTGCTGGGTCCGAACGGAGCCGGGAAAACCACGACCTTCTACATGATCGTCGGGCTGATCAAACCCAACGCCGGGAAGATCTTCCTCGAGAACGACCAGAAGCAGGTCTCGGAGCTCACCGAACTGCCCGTCTACCGCCGGGCGCAGCTCGGCGTGGGCTACCTGGCGCAGGAGGCCTCGGTCTTCCGCCGCCTGTCAGTCGAGGACAACATCCGCGCCGTGCTCGAAATGACCTCCTACTCGAAGGAGTACCAGCAGGAGCGCGTCGAGGCCCTCATCGAGGAGTTCCGCCTGCAGAAGGTGCGCAAGAGCCTGGGCATCCAGCTCTCGGGCGGCGAGCGGCGCCGTACCGAGATCGCGCGCGCCGTGGCGATCAACCCGGCCTTCATCCTGCTCGACGAGCCGTTCGCCGGCGTGGACCCGATCGCCGTGGAGGACATCCAGTCGATCGTCGCCACACTCAAGCACAAGAACATCGGCGTCATCATCACCGACCACAACGTCGATGAGACGCTGGCGATCACCGACCGCACCTACCTGCTCTACGAAGGCAAGATCCTCAAGACCGGCACGGCCGAGGAGCTGGCTGCCGACCCGATGGTCCGCAAGGTCTACCTCGGGCAGCACTTCGAGCTCAAGAAGAGCCACCAGCTGACCCAGGAGATGAAGAACCGCAAGGGCGAGGAGCTCCAGCGGGAGGCCCGCGAGGGCGAAACCGCCCCGACGGGCAGCGGGGAGACGGGCCGCGACGAAGCCGCGGCCGAAAAGGACGGACAGCAAAATGGATAGGACCGTCCGGCCGGGCCGCGTCGAAGGCACGCTGACGCCACCCTGCTCGAAAAGCTACGCACAGCGCGCCCTGGCCGCCGCGCTTCTCGCGGAGGGCGAAACCGTGCTGCGCAACATCGAATTCTGCGACGACACCCGCTCGGCCATGCACTGCATCGAAACACTCGGCGCCGAAGTGCGCCGCGAGGGAGAGGACGTGCTGCGGATCTGCGGCGGGCTCAACCCGCGCGGCGACCGGCTCACGGTCGGCGAATCGGGGCTGGCCACACGGCTCTTCACCCCCGTGGCCTCGCTCTGCGGCACCCCGATCACGATCGAGGGGCGCGGCACGCTGCTCCGCCGCCCGATGGGGATGATGACCGAGCCCCTGCGACGGCTGGGTGTCGAGGTGAGCGACAACGGCGGATACCTCCCCTTCCGGGTCTGCGGCCCGATCCGCGGCGGAGAGACGGAGGTGGACGGGTCGGTCTCCTCGCAATTCATCACGGGACTGCTGCTCTCCCTGCCGCTGGCCCGTCAGGACACCACACTCCGGGTGCACAGGGCCGTCTCGACACCTTATTTAGATATGACGATCGACACGGCCGAACGCTTCGGCATCGAGATCGTACACCGCGACTACACGGAGTTCTACATCCCCGGAGGACAGCGCTACCGGGCGATCGACCTCCCGATCGAGGGGGACTGGAGCGCCGCCGCCATGCTGCTCGTGCTGGGTGCCACTGCCGGAGAAGTGACCGTGCGCAACATCTCGCCGCTCTCGAAGCAGGCCGACACGGCCGTCTGCCGCGCCCTCGTCCGGGCGGGAGCCGCCGTGATCAGCGAGCCCGACGCCGTGACGGCCGCACAGCGTCCGCTGCGCGCCTTCGAGTTCGACGCCACACAATGCCCCGACCTCTTCCCCGCACTCGCGGCGCTGGCCGCGGCAGCCGAGGGGGTGAGCCTGCTCCGCGGCACCTCGCGCCTCATACACAAGGAGAGCAACCGCGCCGAGGCGATCCGCGAGGAGTACGGCAAACTGGGCATCGAGGTGGACCTCTCGGAGGAGGACACGATGCGCATCCGCGGAGGCCGCATCCATGCGGCTCGCGTCTGCAGCCACGGAGACCACCGCATGGCCATGTCGCTCGCGGCCGCCGCCCTGCGCGCCGACGGGCCCGTGGAGATCGAGGGAGCCGAGTGCGTAGCCAAGAGCTACCCGGGATTCTTCGAGGACCTGGCACAGATCCGCCGATAAGGACGGCAAGGTGCCGCACACCCCAAAATATTCGAACGGATGAACCAATTCGGACAACATTTCCGGCTCGCCATCTGGGGCGAGTCGCACGGGCCGCAGATCGGCATCACGATCGACGGCGTCCCGCAAAGCATCGAACTTTCGGAGGCCGACTTCGAGGCCGACCTCGCATGCCGCCGGAGCGGCGCCCCGGGCACGACCCCGCGCCACGAGGAGGACCGCCCGCAGATCGTATCGGGGCTCTACGAAGGCTGCACGACCGGGGCTCCGCTCACGATCGTCTTTACCAACAACGACACCCGCCCGCAGGACTACGCCGGACTGGAGACACACTTCCGCCCGTCGCACGCCGACCTGATCGCCCACCGCAAGTTCGGAGGATTCAACGACCCGCGCGGCGGAGGGCACTTCTCGGCCCGCCTGACCGTGGCGCTCGTAGCCGCAGGCGTCGTCGCCAAGAAGATGCTGCCGGAGCGCGTCTGCTTCACGACCCGGCTGGTCGAGGTGGGCGGATGCAGCGACCCGGCCCGCTTCGAGGAGGTCGTCCGCGCGGCCGCAGCCGAGGGCGACTCGGTGGGCGGCGTGGTCGAATGCTGCATCGAAGGGATCATGCCGGGTCTGGGCGAGCCCTTCTTCGACTCGGTGGAGAGCATGATCGCCCACCTGCTCTTCTCGATCCCGGCCGTCAAGGGGGTGGAGTTCGGGAGCGGATTCGCCGGAAGCCGCATGCGCGGGTCGGAGAACAACGACCCGATCCTCGACATTGCGGGGACCACCGCCACGAACCACGCCGGCGGCATCAACGGCGGCATTGCCAACGGCAATCCGATCGTCGTGCGTGTCGCCGTGAAACCCACGCCCAGCATCGCCCGCGAACAGATGACCTACAACCTCGAAACGGACAGCGTCGAGCCGCTGCGCATCCGCGGCCGCCACGACGCATGCGTCGCCCTGCGCGGCGCGGTGGTCGTCGAAGCCGCCTGCGCCATCGCACTGGCCGACCTCAAATGCCGGTGCCGATGCTGACGCGGCGCAAGGCGGTCGGCATGCTCGCCGAACGGCTCACGGGGCTCTACGACCCGTGCGAGGCGCGCAGCATCGCGCGTCAGGCCGCAGCCTTCTACGCGGGGATCACCCTGCCGGCCCTGCTGGCCGACCCCGAGGCGGAGATCGACGCCCCGGAGCTGGAGCAGGCTGCCGAACGGCTGGCTGCGGGCGAGCCGCTGCAATACGTCCTCGGCGAGAGCGAGTTCTTCGGACGCCGTTTCGCCGTCCGGAAGGGGGTGCTGATCCCCCGGCCCGAGACCGAGGAGCTGGCGGCGCTCGTCGTGCGCCGCGAACGGGGCCGGGCGCCGCGGCTGCTGGACATCGGGACCGGCAGCGGATGCCTGGCCATCACGCTGGCCCTCGAACTTCGCGATGCGGAGGTATGGGCCGCGGACATCTCCGAAGAGGCCCTCGCCGTAGCCGGGGAGAATGCCCGAGCACTCGGTGCCCGGGTGGCGTTCCGCAGGGCCGATGCGCTGCACGACCTCGCGGAGCGGTTCGACGGACCGTTCGACGGACCGTTCGACCTGCTGGTCTCCAACCCGCCCTACGTTCCCGAAAGCGACCGGGCCGCCATGCATACCAATGTCCGCGACCACGAGCCGGCACTGGCCCTCTTCGTCCCGGACGACGACCGGATCCGATTCTACCGCGCCATCGCCCGAGCCGGGCAGCAGCTGCTGCGCCCCGGCGGGAGGCTCTATTTCGAAATCTACGAACACGCCGCGGAGGAGATCGTGCGGATGCTCGGCGCCGAAGGGTATACCGGCATCGAGGTGCACGAGGACCTCAACGGCAAAGCCCGGATGACATGCGCCGCACGACCCGAATGACCCCGCAGGAGGAGAAGCCCGGGGAGCGGCGGACGAAGAGCCCCGAGCAGGCGCTCGCCTCGCTGATGCGGCTCTGTGCCCGCGCCGAGAAGTGCGAAAGCGACGCCCGACGGCTGTTGCGCGGCTGGGGCATCGGGGAGGAGGAGGCTTCGCGGATCGTGGAGCGGCTGATCCGCGACCGCTTCATCGACGACGGGCGCTACGCGGCGGCTTTCGTCCGCGAAAAGCTCCGGCTGAGCGGTTGGGGCGAATACAAGATCCGCGCGGCCCTGACCCGCAAGGGAATCGACCGCGCGCTGATCGACCGGGAGCTGGCCGGCTTCGACCGCGAAGGCATGCACGAACGGCTGCAGGCGCAGCTGGCGCGCAAGGCCCGCACGGTGCGGCAGGCCGCGCCCCGCGAACTGAAAGCGAAACTGATCCGGTACGGACTTTCGCTCGGATACGACTACGGGACGGTGATCGAGACCGTCTCGACAATGATCGAAGACAACGAACCATGCGAACCATTCTGACACTGCTTGCCGCCGCCCTGACCGCATCCGCGGCCCGGGGACAGCGGCTCAATCCCGACGACTATATCTACCCCGTGCGGGACGTTCCGGGACTCTATTCGGCCAACTTCGGGGAGCTCCGGCCGGGACATTTCCATGCCGGCATCGACATCAAGACCGACGGAGTCGAGGGCAAGGCGCTCGTGGCCGTGGCCGACGGCCATGTCTCCCGCGTGGTGCTCCAGCCCGGCGGGTACGGACGGGCCGTATACCTGACACTCGACAATGGCGTGACGGCCGTATACGGCCACCTGCGCAACTTCCGCGACGACATCGAGGAGCACGTCCGCTCCGAACGCTACGCACGGCGCGCAAACAGCGTGGACCTTTGGTTCGAGGCCGGCCGCTGGCCCGTCGCGCAGGGCGATACGATCGGATGGTCGGGCAACAGCGGCTCGTCGATGGGCCCCCACCTCCACTTCGAACTGCGCGACACGCCAACCCAGCGGCTCCACAACCTGGTGCGCGAAGGGGTGATCCGCCCCAAGGACAACCTCCCGCCGCGCATCATGCGCCTGCACTACGTCGAGATCGACACGCTCGACGACGGGACGCCCGTGCGCAGCCGCCCCCACACCTATGCCGTAGTCCGCGAGGCCGAAGGGCGCTACCGCCTGGCCCGGGGCGACGAGGCCGTCGAGGTGGGCCGCAGGGGCTACTTCGTAGCCGAGGTCTCGGACCGCCGCAACGACGTACAGAACACGTTCGGCGTGTGGCGCGTCCAGGCGGCGATCGACGGAGAGCCCTATTTCGAGTACCGCATGGACGGATTCACGCACGACCTCTCGCGGTGCTGCGACGCCGTGAGCTGCTATCCCGTGCAGGTCGCCTCGCGCAACGAGGCGATCCGTCTGGCCCGGCTCGACCGCTCGCCCGAGCTCTTCTACCCGATTCTCCGGGAGCGGGGTCTGGTGCGCGCAGCCGCCGGAGAGAGGCACCGGATAAGAATCGAGGCCGAAGACGACTGCGGCAACATATCGGCTCTCGAGTTCGAGATCGAGGGACGCGACGGCGAGTTCCGCGCCGAAGCCGACCCGCAGGGTACGGCCCTCCGGCCGGACCGGACCGCAACGATGCGCATCGGCAACAGCGCCCGGATGACCGTTCCGGAAGGCGCGCTCTACGAACCGATCCACGCCCTGCCGGAGATCCGGCAGGCCCCGGCGGCCCCCAAAGGGGTGCGGGTCTTCTCGCCGGCCTACCATTTCCTCGACCCCTCGACACCGCTGCGGAGCGCCGTCACCGTCTCGGTGAATGCCGACATACCCCGGGCCCTGCAGCTGCGCACGGTGCTGGCCCTCCGCAACCGCCGCGGCGCGCTGGTATACGCCGGCGGGCACTGCACGAACGGCGTGGTAACAGCCTCGACCCGCACGGCCGGCGACCTGGTGGTTGTGGCCGACACGCTGGCGCCCGTCGTCAGGGCCCGCTTCGAACGGGGCGCCGACCTCTCGCGCGCCCGGTCGCTGCAGTTCCACGCCGGGGACAACTTCTCGGGGATTGCGGGCTGGAGGCTCGAGATCGACGGCGAATGGGTCCCCTGCGACCGTTTCCCGATGCGCGGCACGCTCGTGCACCGATTCGACCGTCCTGCCTCGCACGGCCGCCACACGGTGCGCCTCACCGTGACGGATGCCTGCGGAAACACCGCCCGCCTCGAAACCGAGTTCGTGCGGTAACCCCCCGCGGCAGCTCCGCACCTGCCCCCGCGGCACGGAGCCGGAGCCCCTCCGCGGGACAAAACTCAGAAAATCGGGGAATAAGTTTGCAGAAGACCCGAAATTTCGTACTTTTGCACCTGCATTGTGCGCCCGGGTGCCGCAATGTGTCGGTTCCGTAGCTCAGTTGGATAGAGCAACAGCCTTCTAAGCTGTGGGTCTTGGGTTCGAATCCCAACGGAATCACGACAAAACGGAAGGGAGATGTCCTCTGACGGACATCTCCCTTTTTTCGTCATACCGGCCACACGGTCCGTCAGAGGCTGCGCACCGCAAAGCGGGCCGCACGCCGCGCCTCCTTCCGCTCGAAGGCCTCACGCACCGAGGGACACTGCCGGCGGAAGCGGTCAAACGTATCGCGCGAAAGGTCGTAGCGGCGGCAGATCTGCGCCACCGAGCGGTCCTCGTCGAGCATGCGGATCACTGCCAGGCGGTTCTCGACCAGCACGTTGAGTTTCGTGAAACTCCCCTTGCGGCGCCCCAGCACCACCCCCTCGGCCTTGCGGCGCGCCAGAGCCTCCTTGGTGCGCATCGATATCAGGTTGCGCTCGATCTCGGCCACCAGTCCGAACGCAAAACACAGCACCTTGCTGTTGATCGTATTGTCGAATGTGTATCCCTCCTTGGTCGTGTAGAGGTTGATCTGTTTCTTCAGGCACCGCCCCATGATCGACATGATGTCGGTGAGCGTCCGGCTCAACCGCGAAATCTCGGTCACGACCAACGTATCGCCCCGTTTCATCCGCCGGAGCAGCGTTCCCAGCTTGCGGTCACGTTCGCGCGTCTTGCCGCTCACGACCTCCGTAACCCACACATCCACTTCCCAATTCCGGTTCTTCGCAAAACGCCGGATCTCATCCTGCTGGTTGGCAGGATGCTGCCTCTCCGTACTAACCCGTAAATAACCTACAATCATAGCTGTTCGTTTTACGCGGTGACGACGTTGTCTCCGCGCGGGAAATGATACGAATTTTTCCCCGAACAGCCCCGGCGGCGCATCGAAAGCACTCGACACCTCCCGAGAAACGGCCGCAAAGAGGACAGAGTCCGTTTTTTCGCCGGTTTATTTGGCCGACCCGATTTTTTTGCCTACATTTGCGGGCTTCAAATCCCGTAAGGGTGAGCGTTTTTTATTAACCTACACAAATTTTAGCTACAATGGCTGTTAAAATTCGTCTGGCACGTCACGGCAAGAAGGGCTACGCCTTCTACCACATCGTTGCCGCAGATAGCAGAGCGCCACGTGATGGTAAGTTCATCGAGAAGTTGGGCACCTACAACCCCAACACGAATCCTGCTACGATCGATCTGTGCTTCGAGAAAGCACTGGATTGGTTACAGAAAGGCGCACAACCCACGGATACCTGCCGTGCCATCCTCTCCTACAAGGGCGTGCTCTACAAGAAGCACCTCCTGGGCGGTGTAGCCAAGGGCGCATTCACCGAGGCTGAGGCCGAGGCCCGCTTCAACAAGTGGCTCGAGGCAAAGGCCGGCAAGATCGAGGCCAAGACCAACAAGCTGGCCGCCGATGCCAAGTCGGCAGAGAAGGCCCGTCTGGCCGCCGAGGCCAAGGTCAATGAGGAGCGCGCTGCCGCCATCGCCGAGAAGAAGGCCGCAGCCGAGGCTGCCGCACGTGAGGCTGCCGAAGCAGCTGCCGCTGAGGCTGCTGCCGCCGCAACCGAGGAGGCTGCCGCAGAGGCTCCCGCTGCCGAATAAGGCCGGATCGAGATCCGATAAACAGCAGATCGTCCCGCTTGCGGACGATTTGCTGTTTTTTTTGTATTTTTATCCCCCGAAACAACCTTTTTCGCCATGACTGTTCCCGCAGGCAGAATCAACCGCCTCTTCGGCACCGACGGAGGTGTGATGCTCTCGCTCTATCCCGCATTCCCGGAGGAGTTCGACACCGAAACCCCGCTGCTCGTCTCGATCGACGGGCTCGACGTACCGCTCTACTGCGAGCGCTTCGAACGCCGCGGCGCCACCGGCGCCACGGCCACATTTGCCGATTTCGACACCGAACGGCGGGCCGGCGAGCTGCTCGGACTCGAATTCCGCATCGAGCTGCACGAGGAGGAGGACGACGACGCATTCTACCTCGAAGACCTCATCGGCTTCCGCGTGGAGGGTACCGAGACGCGCCACGACTCCGAGCCCAAGCATTTCGAGGGGGTGCTGACCGACTTCTACGACAGCGAGGCCAACCCGCTCTTCGAACTGGAGATCGGCGGGCGGCAGGTGCTCGTGCCGGCTGCCGAGGAGTTCATCGCCCACATCGACTTCGAAGAGAGGCGGATCCATCTCGTGCTGCCCGAGGGTCTGCTGGACCTCGAATAAAGGAAAACAACGCAACAGCTACGGACAAATGGCACGTGTAGTAATCGGACTTTCGGGCGGCGTCGATTCGTCGGTCGCCGCATGGCTCCTCAAGGAGCAGGGGCACGAGGTCATCGGGCTTTTCATGATCAACTGGCACGACACCACGGGGACGCTCGAGGGCGACTGCCCGTGGCACGACGACCGGCTCTTCGCCGAGCTGGTGGCCAAGAGGCTCGACATCCCGCTGCACACGGTCGATCTCTCGAAGGAGTACCGCACTCGGGTGGTCGATTACATGTTCGCCGAGTACGAACGGGGCCGCACGCCCAATCCCGACGTGCTGTGCAACCGCGAGATCAAGTTCGACGTCTTCCTGCGCGAGGCGCTGAAGCTCGGGGCCGACTATGTCGCCACGGGGCACTACTGCCGCAAGGAGGAGGCCGTGCAGGCGGACGGCAGCGTCGTCTACCGCCTGCTGGCCGGAAGCGACCCGAACAAGGACCAGAGCTACTTCCTGTGCCAGCTCTCGCAGGAGCAGCTGAGCCGCGCCCTCTTCCCCGTGGGCGGACTGCTCAAGCCCGAAGTGCGGCGCATCGCCACCGAACAGGGGCTGGCCACGGCCAAGCGCAAGGACTCGCAAGGCATCTGCTTCGTCGGGAAGGTCGATCTGCCGGTATTCCTCCAGCAAAAACTCGCCTCGAAGCGCGGCAACGTCCACGAGATCCTCGCCACGTGGCCCAAGTTCCGGCGCGACACGTCCCCCGTGCCCAAGGGCGTGGAGCCCACGGACGAACGGCTGGCCGAGCTGGCCGAACCGTGGCACTTCACCGTGCGCGACGGCAAGAAGATCGGCGAGCACAACGGCGCCCACTTCTACACCATCGGGCAGCGGAAGGGGCTCGGCATCGGAGGCCGCAAGGAGTCGCTCTTCATCCTCGCGACGGACACGGTGCAGAACGTCGTCTACGTCGGTGAGGGCGACAGCCATCCCGGACTGTGGCGCCCGGCCCTGCACATCCTGCCCGGCGAGGTCCACTGGGTCGATCCGCTGCAACGCCTCGCCCCCGGCCAAAGCCGCCGGTTCCGGGTGCGCATCCGCTACCGCCAGCCGCTGCAGGAGGCACGGCTCTTCATGCGCGACAGCGGCGCCTGGATCCTCTTCGACGAACCCCAGCGGGGCATCACCCCGGGGCAGTTCGCCGCCTGGTACGACGGCGACGAGCTGGTCGGCTCGGGCGTCATCGCCGAGTAGCCCGGCAACGAAGCCCCGCCTTCGAGACGGTTCCGCACACAGGGCGCCATACCCCCGACCGCGGACTTTGGCACACGGATTGCTCTTGGGGAAGCAAACCAATTCAATTCGCAACGACATGAAAAAATTGCTTCTCAGTCTGCCCCTGCTGGCCCTCTTCGCCGCAGGGTTCTTCGGGTGCTCCCAAAGCCGCGAGTGGAACAAGGAACAGCGCCAGGCCATGCGCGAAGCCCTCCGCGACTACCGACAGATGGTCTACCTCGACGACCTGACCGATGCCGAGTTCGTACTCTTCGCGGACGGCGTGGCCAACGATCTCGAGGGAGCGTATCCCGTCTACACGACCTTCATCGAGATGCCGGGTGTGGACGACACGGTGGAAATGGTCGTTGTCACGGCCATCGTGGACGAACTCAACGCCGATGCACACAACATGCGCCACATCTACCCCTACAACTACCTCGTCTCGCAGGGCATCCTGCCGGCCGGGCTGACCCGAGACCAGCAGAAAGCCTTCTACCAGTGCTTCGCCGGCAAGGTCAATGCCGCCTACAACACCGTCTCGCAGTTCTTCAACGCCGTGCTGGCCGACACGACCGACCTGTCGCAGATCCGCCAAATGGAGAGCCAGTGTGCCAATGACCTCTTCGAATGGAGTGTGACGGAGATCGACGTGGTCGAGACCGTGCCCGCACAATAAACCCGCACAATAAAACCCTTCCGGGAGAGGCCCTCCGCTTCCCCGACAGAGCTCCCCGCGGAAACGCTCCGCGGGGAGTTTTTTGCCTGACGGGAAAACCGGGCGCCTATCCATGCATAAGCGAATTTAAGCTATAGCTAAGTTTTTCGTTCGGCAACTTTTTTAGTTTTACATAAGAAAAAGATAACAGCAGCATGAAATCCGCCTTCGATCAATACGTCAGTGCAGCCGTCCGCAAAGAGCGTATGGCCCAGGGTGTCTCGCAGGCGACACTGGCATATGGAATCGGGGTAAGCGACGGTTTCATCAGTCAGGTCGAGAGCCCCAGACACCGGGCCAAATACAACCTGAACCACCTCAACGAGATCGCCCGGTTCCTCGGCTGCTCACCCCGCGATTTCCTGCCCGAAAAACCGCTCTGATGTTGCGTATGACGCCGCGCCGGACCCTTCTTGCCGCCATCGCGGCCCTCGCGGCCCTCACCCTGCCGGCCGTCGTACCCCATGCCGCCGCACAACGGCCGCAGAGGCCCCGCACGGGCTTTGCCTTCTACGACGTGGACCGTCTCTACGACACCCTCCCCTCGCCCTTCTACGACGACGCGGACTTCACGCCGCAGGGACGGCTGAAATGGGACACGGAACGGTACCGCAGCAAGATCCGACGCACGGCCGCCGTGATCGACTCGATGGCCCTGCCTCTGGTGGCCCTTTACGGGGTGGAGAACGAACGGGTGGTCCGCGACCTGGCCGCCGCATGCCGGGGCGACTACTCCTACCTGCACCGCACGCTCAACTCTCTCGACGGACTCGACTTCGCCCTGCTCTACTACGGCGACCGCTTCTTCCCCCACCGCACCGAACCGGGCGACCGAACCCTCTACGTCGAGGGGACTCTCGGGCGGGATACCGTGGGGCTGCTGCTCGTCCGCGACCGGCGCATGCTGCCCTGGATCATCGGCGAATTGCACGAGGAGCGGCCACAGGTCAGGCTCCTCGTGGCCGGCAGCGTCACCCCGCGCGACGCCGCCCGCTGGGGACTGCACGACGCCACGGCCCGCGCCGAAGAGGCCGGGCGCGGCACGGTGCGCAGCGGCGGACGGTGGGTCATGCGCGACCGCATACTCGCGGATCCGCGGCTGGAGGCCTCACGGGGCGATGTCTACGCCCGCCGGTGGCTTGTCGATCCTTCGACGGGAGACCCGCTCCGAACCATCGACCGGCAGCGCTATCGGGACGGATACGGAGCCTCGCTGCCCGTATTCGTATACATACGGTAGATTTTTTTGGAGATTTCGAAAAGTTTTGTTATATTCGCAATCCCTTCACCGGAAATAGACTGACGTGCGGGCGGCGCAATGATGCCGCCACGCTTTTGCCGTCTCCGGTGGAAACGTTTTTTTGCAATTTTTTAATTTAAATAACCCTTAATCGAAAAAACTATGGCAGACGTTAAACGTGTCTACACCTTCGGCAACAAAGAGGCCGAAGGAAACGGCAAAATGCGTGAACTGCTCGGTGGCAAGGGAGCCAACCTCGCCGAGATGAACCTCATCGGCATCCCCGTACCTCCGGGATTCACCATCACGACGGAGGTTTGCACCGAGTACTATGCTCATGGCAAGCAGGCCGTCATCGAGATGCTCCGCCCCGAGGTGGAGCGCGCAATGCAGAACATCGAGCGCCTCACCGGCATGAAGTTCGGCGACAAGGAGATGCCGCTGCTCGTATCGGTACGTTCGGGCGCCCGCGCCTCGATGCCCGGCATGATGGATACGATCCTCAACCTCGGTATGAACGACCAGGCCGTCGAGGCCGTGGCCAAGCGCACGGGCAACCCCCGTTTCGCATGGGACTCGTACCGCCGCTTCGTGCAGATGTACGGAGACGTGGTGCTCGGCATGAAGCCCGCATCGAAGGAGGATCACGACCCGTTCGAGGAGATCATCGACGCACTGAAGCACAAGCGCGGTGTGAAGAACGACACCGACCTGACCACCGACGACCTGAAGGAGCTGGTCAAGAGCTTCAAGGAGGCCGTGAAGAAGCAGACCGGCGAGGACTTTCCGACCAACCCGTGGGATCAGCTCTGGGGCGCCATCTGCGCCGTGTTCGGCTCGTGGATGAACGAGCGCGCCATCCTCTACCGCAAGCTCAACAACATCCCCGCCGAGTGGGGTACCGCCGTATCGGTGCAGGCCATGGTATTCGGCAACATGGGCAACAACTCCGCAACCGGCGTGGCCTTCTCGCGCGACGCCGCAACGGGTGAGAACATCTTCAACGGCGAATACCTGATCAACGCTCAGGGCGAGGACGTCGTGGCCGGCATCCGCACCCCGCAGCAGATCACCATCGAGGGCTCGAAGCGCTGGGCCAAGGCCCAGAACATCTCCGAGGAGGAGCGCAAGGCCAAGTATCCCTCGCTCGAGGAGGTGATGCCCGAGGTATACAAGGAGCTCAACGAGATCCAGCACCACCTCGAGCAGTACTTCACCGACATGCAGGACATCGAGTTCACGATCCAGGACGGCAAGCTCTGGATGCTCCAGTGCCGCAACGGCAAGCGTACCGGCGCCGCCATGGTCAAGATCGCCATGGACATGCTCCGCGAGGGTCTGATCGACGAGAAGACCGCCGTACTGCGTTGCGAGCCCGCAAAGCTCGACGAGCTGCTCCACCCCGTATTCGACAAGAAGGCCATCGCTACGGCACAGGTCATCACGAAGGGTCTGCCCGCATCGCCGGGTGCCGCTACGGGTCCGGTGGTATTCTTCGCCGAGGACGCCGAGAAGGTGCTCGCCGCAACGGGCCAGAAGGCCATCCTGGTGCGCATCGAGACCTCGCCCGAGGACCTGAAGGGCATGCTCGACGCGGCCGGTATCCTCACCGCACGCGGCGGTATGACCTCGCACGCTGCGGTCGTTGCCCGCGGCATGGGCAAGTGCTGCGTATCGGGCGCCGGTGAGCTCGAGATCGACTACAAGGCCCGCACGATCCAGGTGAACGGATTCACCGTCAAGGAGGGCGACTGGATCTCGCTCAACGGTTCGACCGGCGAGGTGTACCTGGGTCAGGTGGCCACGAAGGCCGCCGACCTGAGCGGCGACTTCGGCAAGCTCATGGAGCTGGCCGGCAAGTATGCCGTGCTGAAGGTCCGCGCCAATGCCGACACGCCGAAGGACGCCAAGCAGGCATTCGAGTTCGGCGCCGAGGGTATCGGCCTCTGCCGCACGGAGCACATGTTCTTCGAGGGCGACCGCATCAAGGCCATCCGCGAGATGATCCTCGCCGACGACGAGGCCGGACGCCGCGTGGCCCTCGCGAAGCTGCTGCCCATGCAGCGCGGCGACTTCGAGGGTCTGTTCAAGGCCATGAACGGATATCCCGTGACGGTCCGCCTGCTCGATCCCCCTCTGCACGAGTTCGTGCCCCACGACGAGAAGGGACAGAAGGAGATGGCCGAGGAGATGAACGTACCCCTGCAGAAGATCGTCGCCAAGGTCGAGTCGCTGGCCGAGTTCAACCCCATGCTGGGTCACCGCGGCTGCCGTCTGGGCAACACCTATCCGGAGATCACCGAGATGCAGGCCCGTGCCATCATCGAGGCCGCAATGAACGTCAAGGCTTCGGGTATCCCCGTACACGTGGAGATCATGGTGCCGCTGGTGGGCAACCACAAGGAGCTGCGCTACCAGAAGAAGATCATCGACTCGACCGCCGAGCAGGTCTTCTCGGAGCGCAACGACAAGATCGACTACATGGTCGGCACGATGATCGAGGTGCCGCGTGCTGCCGTGACGGCCAACCAGATCGCCGAGGTCGCCGAGTTCTTCTCGTTCGGTACGAACGACTTGACGCAGATGACCCTCGGATTCTCGCGCGACGACATCGGCAAGTTCCTCCCGATCTACCTCGAGAAGGGTATTCTGAAGAACGACCCGTTCCAGATCCTCGACCGCAACGGCGTGGGTCAGCTGATCCGCGAGGCCGTATTCAAGGGCCGCGGTACGCGCCCGACGCTCAAGTGCGGTATCTGCGGCGAACACGGAGGCGAACCCTCGTCGGTGGAGTTCTGCCACTACGCAGGTCTCAACTACGTGAGCTGCTCGCCCTTCCGCGTGCCCATCGCCCGCCTGGCCGCCGCCCACGCAGCGCTCAACGAGAAGTAGGAAACGGCCCGATATTTGTACCGAAACGGTCCGCAGCCATATATGGCCGCGGACCGTTTTCCGTTATCGGACAAGAGTACGAACCTTTTTATTTGGCCGGACGGGAAATAATTCATATCTTTGTTTTAAGACAATTCAGGAAAACGGGAAGAGTCAAACCTAAAATAGAAACAATGAAAAAGTTCATCTTTTCGGCCATCGCCGCACTGTTCGCATTCACGGCAGCATCGGCACAGGATGCGGGACGCTGGGCCGTAGGTCCCCGCATGAACATCTACACCAACGCCGGCGACGGCATCGTGGGTCTCGGCGGATTTGCCCGCTACAGTTTCACTGACAACTGGCGCATCGAGCCCTCACTCATGGCCCTGCTCCACAACGGATGCTCGATCGACATGAGCTGCGACGTGCAGTATGTCTTCCACATCACCGGCGAATGGGATCTCTACCCCGCCGTAGGTGTCACGGCCAACGATATCGGCGAGTGGGCCGCAGGTCTGAACATCGGTGGAGGATTCAACTACGCCGTAGCCCGCGACTGGGACATCTCGGCCGGTCTGAAGTGGCAGCCCATGTTCGACGACTGGCGCAAGAATCCCGTAGTGATCAGCATCGGTGCCTCATACCGATTCTGACCCGCAACAGCCGACAAACAAAAAAATCCCGGACCTTTCGAGGTTCGGGATTTTTCATGCCGGGTTGCGAATACGGCAACATGCAATCGTGTGACGGGCTGCAATCCAAAGACCGTGCGTCCTGCCGGGCGCTCCCCCGATCCATCAGCGGGTCTTGTAGCCGCAACGATACTTGCCCTTGGCAAGGTTGAGCAGCTTGCCCTTGAGCAGCTGACGGCGCAGCGGAGCGATGCGGTCGGTGAAGACCACCCCTTCGATATGGTCGTACTCGTGCTGGATGACCCAGGCCTTAAGGCCCGTGAACTCCTCGTCGTGCTCCACGAAATCGGTATCCATGTAGCGCATGCGGATCGACAGTGACCGGGGAACGTCGGCATGGATGCCCGGGAAGGAGAGGCAGCCCTCGTTGTAGGTCTTCTTCTCGTCGGAGTAGGCGTAGATCTCGGGATTGATGAAGGCCCGCTTGTAGTCCGCACACGAAGGGTCGTCCTCGGCCCACGGCGTGCAATCGACGATGAACAGGCGGATATCCTTGCCGATCTGCGGAGCGGCCAGACCGACCCCTTCGGCCTCCTCGAGCGTGAGGAACATGTCCTCGACGAGCGGTTTGAGCCCCGGGTAGTCCGGGGCGATCTCGTGACAGTGCTTGCGCAGCACCTCGTCACCGTATATTACGATCGGATAAATCATTTTTCAAACTCCATATAGCTCTGCAGAATGATCGTTGCAGAAATTTTATCAACCAAAGCCTTGTCGCGGCGGGCCATGCGCCCGATGCCGCTCTCGAGCATCGCCCGGTGTGCCAGCACCGAGGTGAAGCGTTCGTCATGGAAGACGACCTGCTTGTCGGGATAGCGCCTGCGGAGCCGCGCGGCCAGCGGCTCGATGAACCGCCACGTGTCGGACGGCGTGCCGTCCATGCGGGAGGGTTTCCCCAGAACGATCGTCGAGACCTCCTCACGGGCGAAGTAGGCCTCGAGCCAACGCTCGAGCTCCTTCGTCGCGACGGTCTCAAGCCCCCCGGCGATGAGCCGCAGGGGATCGCTCACGGCGATACCCGTGCGTTTCGTGCCGTAGTCTATAGCCAGGATGCGTCCCATCTTGCTGCTGCGCCGACCGGGATCCGCTGCTACAGATTCAGTTTGCGGAAGAGCTTGCGGTAGGAGCACTCGTCATCGACCAGGGCATGCAGCGCCTCGATCTTCACGCGCTCCTGCTGCATCGAATCGCGGTGGCGGACCGTCACCGTGCCGTCCTCGAGCGTCTGGCCATCGACGGTGACGCAGAAGGGCGTACCGATGGCATCCTGACGGCGGTAGCGCTTGCCGACCGAATCCTTCTCGTCGTAGACCACGTTGTAGTCATACTTCAGCTCATCGACGATCTTCTGCGCCACCTCGGGCATGCCGTCCTTCTTCACGAGCGGCAGGATGGCCACCTTGACGGGAGCCAGGGCTGCCGGCAGGCGCAGCACAACGCGCGAATCGCCGCCCTCGAGCTGCTCCTCGGTGTATGCGGCCGACATGACCTGCAGGAACATGCGGTCCACGCCGATCGAGGTCTCGACCACATAGGGCACATAGCTCTCGCCCGTCTCGGGATCGAAATACTGGATCTTCTTGCCCGAGAACTTCTGGTGGTTGCCCAGGTCGAAGTCCGTGCGGGAGTGGATGCCCTCGACCTCCTTGAAGCCGAACGGGAAGTTGTACTCGATGTCCGTGGCGGCATTGGCGTAGTGGGCCAGCTTCTCGTGGTCGTGGAAACGGTAGTTGTCGTCGCCGAAGCCCAGGGCGCGATGCCAGGCCATGCGGGTCTCCTTCCAACGGTTCCACCACTCCATCTCGGTGCCCGGGCGCACGAAGAACTGCATCTCCATCTGCTCGAACTCGCGCATGCGGAAGATGAACTGACGGGCCACGATCTCGTTGCGGAAAGCCTTGCCGATCTGTGCGATACCGAACGGCAGCTTCATGCGTCCGGTCTTCTGCACGTTCAGGAAGTTCACGAAGATACCCTGGGCGGTCTCCGGACGCAGGTAAATCGTCGAGGCACCCTCGGCCGTCGAGCCCATCTGCGTCGAGAACATCAGGTTGAACTGGCGCACCTCGGTCCAGTTGCGCGTGCCCGAGATCGGGCAGGCGATCTCACAGTCGAGGATGATCTGGCGCAGGCCGGCAAGGTCGTTGGCATTCATCGCCTCGGTGAAGCGCTCATGCACGGCGTTGCGGCGGGCGAGCACCTCCACGACACGCGGCGAGGTCTCGCGGTACTTGGCCTCGTCGAAAGCCTCACCGAAACGCTTGCGGGCCTTCTCGATCTCCTTCTCGACCTTCTCGTCCTGCTTGGCGATCCAATCCTCGATCAGCACGTCGGCGCGGTAGCGCTTCTTCGAATCGCGGTTGTCGATCAGCGGATCGTTGAAGGCCGACACGTGGCCCGAAGCCTCCCACGTCTTGGGGTGCATGAAGATGGCGGCATCGAGTCCCACGATATTCTCGTGCAACTTGACCATCGAGTCCCACCAGTAGCGCTTGATGTTGTTTTTCAGCTCCACGCCGTTCTGTCCGTAGTCATAGACGGCGGCCAGACCGTCGTAGATCTCGCTCGAAGGGAACACGAATCCGTACTCCTTGCAATGGGCGACCAGTTTCTTGAAAAGTTCTTCCTGCGTCATCGTATTATGGTATTTTACTGATTTTTCCAAGCGACAAAAATACAAAATAAATAGGAAATCGGGGCCTTCGCGTCCGAATTTATTTCAGCCCGGCAAAAAGAGGCCCGGCAAAAGGAGAAGGTCCGGAACAGCCGGATTCGGGACTTATCGGAGCAACCCGGCCCTAAGGAACGAGAAATCGCCCTCGCGCGAGATGATCAGGTGGTCGAGCAGGCGGATGTCGAACAGGGCGGCGGCCCGTGCGACCTTCTCGGTCAGCAGGCGGTCCTGCGCACTGGCCTCGGCGGCTCCCGAGGGGTGGTTGTGGATGAGGATCAGTTGGGTGGCAAGCAGTTCCAGGGCCCGCTTGACGATCAGCCGGTGATCGACGACCGTGGCAGTCACCCCGCCCTGGCTCACCCGCTGGCGCTCGATGATGCGGTTCGAGGCCGTGAGGTAGATCACCCAGCACTCCTCATGGGCCAGCCGCTCGAGCTGCGGACGGAAAAGGCGGACCACATCCTCGCTCGTGGCGACGGTATCGACCGCAGCGGCACGCCCGGCAGCCACCCGGCGCCCGAACTCCGCGGCCACACGCAACAGCCGTGCCCGCCGCAGCCCCAGCCCGCCGACCATGCGCAGGCGGGCCTCGGCTTCGTCGGCCATCCGCGCGAGCGAACCGCCGTAGGCATCCAGCAAGGCCCCGGCCAGGCGCCCGTCTTCGACGAGTGCCGTGAGCAATTCGCGGTCGGTCAGGGACTCGACGCCCCGCACCGCCATTTTGTCCGCAATTTCCGTCATGATTGATATCGTCTCTTGGAGGTTCTCCGAAAAACATTCGGTTCCGCCGGTCCACCAGCCCTTTACCGGCACGCACAAACACACATCAGCCGACTCCCGACCGCCGGACATCTCCACGGGCCGCTCTTCCCGCCGGACGGCTCACCACCGGTCCGCCCGGTGCCCCGTACCCGACTACTCGTGCGCCCGGGATCAGCGGGCCAGACGGTCCACCCGGTCGAGCAGCGAGGCGCACTGCTCGTCAGTCATGTACTGCGACACGGAGAAGGCCGCATGCTGCTCGGCCTCCTTCTTCGACTCGCCCACGCCGTGGCCGATCTCCATGCCATCGACCAGCACCTTGCAGTAGAAGACCGGATGGTTGGCCGCATACTCCTTGTCGTGTTCGGTGCGGAAGGCGACCTTGTGGTGGTTCTTCTGACACCATTCGATCAGGCGGCTCTTGAAGTCGTTCTCCGATTCGGTCAGCTCCTCGAGATCGAGGTAGCGATAATAGATGTTGTTGATCAGCAGCCGATTGACGAACTCGTAGCCCTGATCGAGGTAGATCGCACCCATCATCGCCTCGAAGGCGTCGCCGTGGATGTGCTTCTGGGCAATGCCCGCACCGCCGTTCGAGATGACGTGCGTATCGAGACCGATCTTCACGGCCAAGGCGTTGAGTGACTGCCGTGAAACGATCTTCGAGCGCAGCTTGGTCATGAAGCCCTCGTCACGGTCGGGATATTCGATGAAGATGTAGTCGGAGGTGACGGCCTCGATCACGGCGTCGCCCAGATACTCGAGCCGCTCGTTGTTGATCGAACGCCCGTCCTCCAAAACCAAAGAAGCTGACTTGTGAATCAAAGCCAGCTTGTAGAGTTCGATGTTATGCGGGATGAACCCGAACATATCATCGACGATTCTGTAATACGCCTTGTCCCGTCCGAAGTTCCTTCGCCACGGACGAAGCAGAAAATCAATCACGACTCGGACGGATTGGGACGTTAGAGTTTACGGAAGATCACCGTCGAGTTGTGACCGCCGAATCCGAACGTATTGCTCAGGGCGCACTTGACGTCGCGCTTCTGGGCCTTGTTGAGCGTCAGATTCAGTTTCGGGTCGATCGCCGGATCGAGCTCCTCGCAGTTGATCGTCGGCGGAACGACGCCGTGCGTCAGCGCGAAGATGCAGGCCAGGGCCTCAACGGCTCCGGCGGCACCCAGCAGGTGTCCCGTCATGGATTTGGTCGAGGAGATGTTGATGTCGTAAACGTGGTCGCCCAGCACCTCGGCAACGGCCTTCAGCTCGGGCAGGTCGCCCGCAGGGGTGGAGGTACCGTGTACGTTCACGTAGTCGATGTCCTCGGGGCGGATGCCGGCATCCTTGATGGCGTCGCGCATCGCCTTGATCGCGCCCTTACCTTCGGGATGGGGAGCGGTGAAGTGGTAGGCATCGGCCGATGCACCGCCGCCGATGATCTCGCAGTAGATCTTGGCTCCACGGGCCTTGGCATGCTCATACTCCTCGAGGATGAGCGCACCGGCACCCTCGCCGATCACAAAACCGTCGCGGTTCACGTCGAACGGACGCGAAGCGTGCGCGGGATCGTCGTTGCGCGTCGAAAGCGCCTGCATCGAATTGAATCCCCCGACAGCCGGCTCGTTCACCGCAGCCTCCGAGCCGCCGGCAACCATCACGTCGGCCTTGCCGTAGCGGATGGCATCGAAAGCGGCGATCATGCCGTGGTTCGACGATGCGCAGGCCGAAACCGTACAGTAGTTCGGGCCCATGAAGCCGTACTTCATGGAGATGAAGCCTGCAGCGATGTCGGCGATCATGCGGGGAATAAAGAACGGGCTAAACCGCGGGGTTCCATCCCCAGCGGCATAGCCCAGACACTCATCGAAGAACGATTTGAGTCCTCCGATACCCGAGCTCCAGATAACACCGACCTGCTCCTTATCGACCGTCTCGAGATCGAGGGCCGAATCCTCCACGGCCTGCGTGGCCGCGATCAGGGCATACTGCGTGAAGAGGTCGTACTTGCGGACCTCCTTGCGGTCGAAATACTGTGCCGGGTCGTAATTCTTTACTTCACAGGCAAAACGTGTCTTAAATTTTTCCGCATTAAAATGAGTAATGGGCGCTGCACCGCTGACTCCCTTCTCCAGATTCGAAAAATACTCCTCAATACTGTTGCCGAGCGGGTTGATCGTCCCGATGCCCGTCACTACTACTCTTCTTTCCGTCATGATTTAAGGCTTCTTGCCGTGTGAAACGAATATGTGAAAATTATTTCTTGTGCTCCTCGATGTACTTGATAGCGTCGCCTACGGTAGCGATCTTCTCAGCGTCCTCGTCCGGAATCTGAATGTCGAAAGCCTTCTCGAACTCCATGATCAGCTCAACGGTATCGAGCGAGTCTGCGCCCAGGTGGTTGGTGAAGCTTGCTTCGGGTACTACCTCCGACTCCTTGACACCCAGCTTGTCGACGATGATCTCGACGACCTTAGATTGAACATCTGCCATAATTTTAAGTTTTTAGTTAAACAATTATTTGGAAATAGTTCGATACTTTTCCCGAGTAATTTTGCGCAAAAGTAACACTTTTTTTATTACTTTTGACAAAACGGCGCGATTTTTTATTCACAATATTTTCGACATTTAGCACAAAATTTTAATTAATCAACTAAAATACACATACTTATGAAATTGCTTCTGATCTCCAATTCGACCAATGCCGGAGAGGAGTACCTGCGCTATCCGCTTGCCGAAATCGGACGGTTCCTGCAGGGTGTCCGCGAAATCGCCTTCGTCCCCTATGCCGCAGTGACCTTCTCCTACGCCGAGTATGAGAAGAAGGTGCAGGCCCGTTTCTCGGAGCTGGGGATCCGGGTGCGGTCGGTCCACCGGGAGAAGGATCCCGCAGCCTTCATCCGCAAGGCCGAAGCGGTCTGCGTGGGCGGCGGCAACACCTTCGCTCTGGCCAGGAAGATGCAGCAGCAGGGGCTCATGCAGGCCATTCTCCGCAAGATCAAGGCCGGAACGCCCTATGTCGGCTGGTCGGCCGGCAGCAACGTCTGCTGCCCGACGATCTGCACCACAAACGACATGCCGATCGTCGAACCCGACTCGTTCCGCGCCATCGGGGCAGTGAAGTTCCAGATCAACCCCCACTACCTCGACGCCAACCCCGAGGGACACGCCGGCGAGACGCGCGAGCAGCGCATCCTCGAATACATCGAGGCCAACCCCCGCCGCTGGGTGGTCGGGCTGCGCGAGGGCTGCATGCTGCATTACGACCAGGGACGGCTGGAGCTCATCGGCAAGCGTCCGATGCGGATCTTCAAGAAAGGCATCGCACCCTACGAAGTGCAGCCCGGCGACGACCTGTCGTTCTTATTATAAATATCGGTATCCGCCGGCCGTCCCGGAATCCGCAGCGGCCGATTACGGACAAAAAACAGGACTGAAACGATGAAAGTCATGATCGCAGGACTGGGCCTTATCGGCGGCTCGTTTGCCCTGGCCCTGCGCGACCACGCCCTCGCCGGAGAGATCCTCGGAGTCGAACGGTCGCCCGAACACGCCGCCGAAGCCCTCCGGCTGGGGCTGGCCGACCGCATGGTCACCTTCGAGGAGGGGATGGACGAGGCCGACCTCGTGGTGCTTGCCGTGCCGGTCGATGTCCTGCCGCTGATGGCCGTCAAGGCACTCAACCGTGCCGGCAAGGAACAGGTGGTCATGGACATGGGCTCGACGAAGGGCGAGTTGTGCGAGGCCGTCTCGATGCATGCCCGCCGCGGGCGCTTCGTCGCCGTACACCCGATGTGGGGCACGGAGTACAGCGGGCCGAAGGCCGCCTGCCACGGCGCCTTCCGCGGCTGCAACGTCGTGCTGTGCGACACGGAGCGCAGCGATGCCGATGCGCTGGCGTGCGTCGAAGGGATCTTCCGCAACCTGGAATGCCGCCTGCTTCGCATGAATTCCGAGGAGCACGACCTCCATGCCGCCTACGTCTCGCACATCTCCCACGTCACGTCGTTCGCCCTGGCGCTCACCGTGCTCGAGAAGGAGCGCGAGGAGCGGCACATCTTCGACCTGGCGGGCGGCGGATTCGAAAGCACCGTGCGGCTGGCCAAAAGCGCCGCTTCGACCTGGGTGCCCATCCTGCTGGGCAACAAGTACAACGTGCTGGATGTCCTGCGCGAGCACATCCATCAGCTGGAGATCATGCGCCGGATGATCGAGCGCAACGACGCCGAGGGGCTGACCTCCGCCATGGAGCGCGCGAACTCCATCGAACGCATCCTGCGATGACGACGGCCGAAACGGGTGCGGCGGGCGAACGGGCTGCCGCGGAGTGGCTCCGGGAGGAGGGTTACGCCATCCACGCCGTGAACTGGAGGTCGGGGCGCTATGAGCTCGACCTGGTGGCCGAGCGTGACGGCATACTCCACATCGTCGAGGTGAAGACCCGCCGCAGCGGGTCGCTCACGCCGCCCGAAGCGGCCGCCACACGGCGCAAGTTCCACGCCCTGACACGGGCCGCAACCCATTACCTCGGCGTGTCGGGGTGGCGCGGCGAGGTGCAGTTCGACCTGCTGGCCGCCGAACGGCACGACGACGGAAGAATCACGCTGGAGCTGATCGAAAACGCCTTCGAATCCAACTGGTGATTTGGCGTTTCCGGCAATTTTTCATACCTTTGCCGGACTAAGCTGTCTCCCGCGGCCGAAATGCCGCACGACATACGGAAAAAACGGAAAAACTCAACACTCGCAGATACCGATGTGGCTCTATAACCTCGGACTCACACTCTATGTCCGGGCCATCCGGCTCGTGGCTCCGCGCCACCCGAAGGCCCGGCTCTGGATCGAAGGTCGCAAGGACCTGTTCCGCCGGATGCGGGAAGCGATCGCTCCCGAAGACCGCGTCATCTGGATTCATGTCGCCTCGCTCGGAGAGTTCGAGCAGGGGCGCCCGATCGTCGAACAGCTCCGCAGGTCGCACCCCGAATACAAGATCCTGATCACGTTCTTCTCGCCTTCGGGCTACGAGATCCGGAAGAACTACCCCGGGGCCGACTACATCTTCTACCTGCCGATCGACACCCCGCGCAATGCACGCCGGTTCCTCGACGCCGCACACCCCGAGATCGCCATCTTCGTCAAGTACGAATTCTGGCTCAACCTCCTCTCGGAGCTGCGCCGCCGCAAGGTCCGCACCTACATCGTCTCGGCCATCTTCCGCCGCAACTCCGTGTTCTTCCGCCCCTACGGCGGGATGTGGCGCCGGGCGCTCGAGTCGTTCGACGCGATGTTCGTGCAGAACGAGGAGTCGAAAAAACTGCTCGCCTCGCTCGGCTTCGACAATGTGCTGGTGGCCGGAGACACGCGCTTCGACCGCGTGGCGGAGATCGCCCGGGCAGCCAAGCGGGTCGATATCGTGGAGCGCTTCAAGGGCGACAACCGGCTGTTCGTGGCCGGATCGACCTGGGGGCCCGACGAGGAGTTGCTCATCCGCCTGATGAACGACAACCCCGGGGTGAAGTTCCTCATCGCACCGCACGAGATGGACGAGGGCCGCATCGAGCGGCTCATCGCCGAAACCCGCGGCGGAGCCCTGCGATACACGCAATGCACCCCCGCAACGCTCTACGGATCGAAACAGCTGCTCATCCTCGACACGGTCGGGCTGCTGTCGTCGGTCTACGGATATGCCGCCTGGAGCTACATTGGCGGAGGGTTCGGCGTGGGCATCCACAACACGCTCGAGGCCGCGACATTCGGACTGCCCATGGCATTCGGCCCCAACTACCGGAAATTCAAGGAGGCCCGCGACCTGGTGACCCTCGGCGCCGCCCGATCGATCGCCAACTACGACGAACTGAACGCCTGGTTCACGCCGCTGCGCGACAACGAGGAGTTCCTGCAGAAGACCAGCCGCATCGCCAAGGACTACACCACGCGGCACCAGGGCGCCACGAACATCATCGTCAAGACCATTTTCCAATAGAGTCGGACGGACAAAAAGACAACGGCGGGGATGCTCTTCAGAGAGCATCCCCGCCGTTGCTTCTCAACCGAACGGTTCCGGCAGCATCGAAGAGTCCCTCCCGCCCAAGGGAGCCGCAACCGGCCGAGACATTTCGGCGGCATGCCGCGCCCGCACAACCGGCGGGCGGTCCGACGCGACGATACCGGACCGGGACTACGCCTTGTCGGTCATGATCCCGAGGACGATGCGGTCGGTCTCGTTCATGCCGTCGCGGCCGATCTTTGTTAAGTTATGGATGCAGCGGTCCACATCCTCGTCGATGATCCCCTCGACCGGAGTGACGCAACGTCCGTCCATGGCCATCATCGCCGACAGGACGGCCGTCGAGACTCCGCTCGTGAGTTTCATCGCGCAGCTAGGCTTCGCACCGTCGCAGATCATGCCCGTGAGGTTGGCGATCATGTTCTTCACCGCCGCGGCGACCTGGTCGTAACCGCCGCCCATCAGGTAGGTGATGCCGCAACTCGAGCCCGTGGCGGCCACCACGCACCCGCACAAGGCCGACAGCCGCCCGAGGCTCTGCTTGATGTAGACCACCGTCAGGTGGCTCAGCGTCAGCGCACGGATCGTCTGCTCCTCGGAGGCAGCAGTCTCCTCGGCATAGACCACCACCGGAAGCGTTGCGGCAATGCCCTGGTTACCGCTGCCGGAGTTGCTCATCACGGGGATCATCGCCCCAGCCATACGGGCGTCGCACGCTGCCGAGGTGTAGGAGAGGATCCGCGTGAAAATGCTGTCGCCCATCACCCGCCGCTCGCGGTCGCAGCGCAGCGTGCGGCCCACACAGTGGCCGTACTCGCCGGCAAAGGAGGCCTCGGCGGCAGCCTTGTTGAGCCGTTTGGTCTCGAGGATGAAGCGGATCTCGTCGAGAGGTGCGGTCATGGCGAATTCCCACACGCGCCGCAGCGTCAAAGGCACCTCGCCTTCGTCGCCCTCCGCAGCCGAGGCCTGCCGCCGGTCCAACTCGACCGCTCCGTCGCGCTCGACATAGACGAACGTCGTATGTCCGCCGGCGATCACGGCCGTGGCGGCGTGTCCGCCGCCGAGGGCATGTACCTCGATGTAGAGCTTCTCCTCGATTCCCTCCTTCAGGGCGATCGAGATGCGTTTTTCGTCGATGAAGCGGCGTCCCTCGGCCACGGCCTCCGGCGTTACGTCGCGCAGCACCTCCAGCTGGTATTCCGACCGGCCGATCAGCGCCCCGAGCGCCACGGCGATCGGCAGACCGATCATCCCCGTACCGGGAATTCCCACGCCCATGGCGTTCTTGAGAATGTTGGCACTCAACAGCACCTCGAGCCGTTCGGGCCGACAGCCCAGCGCCTCGGCGGCACGGGCTGTACACAACGCCACCGCAATCGGTTCGGTACAACCGATCGCAGGGATGACTTCGCGTTTGATCAGGGCGATGATCTCCGCCCGTTCCTGTTGTGACATCATAACATATATCAAGTTAAGCGTTTCTTCGTTTGTACAAAGATAGTCAAATTTCGCTACTTTTGCCCCGACGAAAAACGGCAACGATGGAAAATCCGAAAAACCGCAAATGGCAGGTCGTCCGCAGCGAATACCTCGCCCGCAAACCGTGGTTCACCGTCCGCCACGAGACGATCGCACTGCCCGACGGGCGCACGATCCCCGACTACTACGTCTTCGAATATCCCGACTGGGTAAACGTCACGGCCATCGACCGCGACGGACGCTTCGTCGTGATCGACCAGTACCGCCACGGGCTGGGCGAGACCTCGTACGAGATTCCGGCCGGCGTCATGGAGCCTTCGGACCGAAGCCCGCTCGAGGCCGCACGGCGCGAACTGCTCGAAGAGACCGGATACGGCGGCGGCGAGTGGCGCCCGCTGACCTGCATCTGCGCCAACCCGGCCACACAGAACAACCTGACGCACTGCTTCCTGGCCACCGGCGTGGAGCGCATCGGCGACCAGCATCTCGACACCACGGAAGACATCCGCGTGCACCTGTTCACGCGCGAAGAGCTTCTCGAACTGCTCCGCACGGACCGCATCCGGCAGGCGCTGATGGCCGCCCCGCTGTGGCGCTATTTCGCCGAGCACCCCGAACCGTAGGCGGCTACCGGCCCACGGTCTGGGCCAGAGCCAGGAAATAGCGGTCGGGATCGAGTCCGAGGGCGGCGAGCAGCTCGGCCTCGGGAGCACTGCCCCGCGTGATCGAACGCAGGCCGTGGCCGGCCGTATAGAGGTTTACGTTCTCGGCATAGCCGGCAGCATCCTGCCCGCACAGGTAGCGGACGTGGTCGGCCGGGATATTGCGACCGTCGTAGACCGCCCGGTCGGCGATGTAGACCAGGTTGAGCGGGGCCGTGAAGACGAAGGGCTGGGCGCCGGAGAGCTTCCGGTGGTCCCCTTCGGCCACACGAACAAGCGCATGGGCCGCAGGGTCATAGGCGTAGATCCCCTCGGCGAAGAGGGCGTAGACCCGGATCGGATAGAGCGCCAGCGCCGACGGGGCCGTCAGGCGGTTCTCCTCCGGACGGTTCACGCCCGCAGCGGCCCACAATACACCAGAAAGCTCCTCAAGCGAGAGTGCTCCGGCATTGTATTCGCGCCACGAACGGCGGTTGTGCAGCGCCTCATTGATCGTCAGGCCCGCCTTGAGGTCGGGTTTCACCAGGGCGATCCGCTCGCCGTAGGTCACCTCGGTCCGGGTTTCGGGCTTCTGCCCGCCCTGCTCTCCGGCAGGGCCTCCGCATGCCGCGAACAACAGCGCCGCGCATGCCAGCATGTGTCGTTTCATATCGTTACGTTTTTTTGACGTTTCAAGCAAAGATACGAAATTATTTCGGAACCCCGCGGAGCGGAATCCGACGGAGAGACATCCGCCGCAGCGTTTTTTTCCGTACCTTTGTCCTGCACAAACACACGCGACATGCAACCGAAATCGATCCGTCCCGTCGTCTTCTCGCCGACGGGGACTTCCAGAAAGAGTGCCGAGGCCGTAGCCCGCGGCATCGCCCGGACGGGCGGCACACCGTCCGCAACACCCGAAATCCGCACCATCGACCTGACCCACACGGCTGCAGCGGAGACACTGCCCGCCGATGCCGTGGCCCTGTTCGCCGTACCGGTCTACGGAGGGCACGTGCCGTCCCTGGCCCTGAAACGCATGGAGGGGCTCCGCGGCTCGGGGACCCCGGCCGTACTGCTGGTCGTCTACGGCAACCGGGCATTCGAACATGCGGCAGCGGAGTTGGCCGCCTTTGTCTCGGAACGGGGATTCGTCCCGGTGGCGGCCGGCGCATTCGTCGGCGAGCATTCGTACAGCACCCCGCAGCGGCCGATCGCCGCGGGACGTCCCGACGAAAAGGATATTGCCGAAGCGGAAGCCTTCGGCGAGGCCACAGGCCGGAAACTTGCCTCGCAGGGCATCGCCGCAATCGACGTCGCCCGGCTCAAGGACGTACGCACGCCGCTCATCCCGCTGCTGCGCTTCATCCGCTTTGTCCTCGCCTACCGGCGCCGGCAGAAGAAACACCCCGTGGTGCTGCTGCCCGCATGCGACGCACAAGCCTGCGTCCACTGCGGACGCTGCGCCGCACAATGCCCCACCGGGGCCATCGCCCGCGGCGAGGAGGAGCGCACCGACCCGGCCCGCTGCATCCGCTGCTGCGCCTGCGTCAAGGGGTGCCCGGTCGGAGCCCGGCATTTCGAGACCCCCTTCTCCGAAGCCCTCTCGCGGAACTTCGCCCGCAGGAAACCGCCCGTCACCCTGCTCTGAACGGCGCACGTTGCCGATCCGGCAGCGCCACACGACACGCAGGCCTCGCTCCTTCGAAGGAGCGAGGCCTGCAGCATTTCGGATCCGAGCGGATGTGCCCTACCGGAGCGCCTTCTCGAAAGCCAGCCGCTCGCCGCTGTCGTAGTAGACCTTTCCGCGATAGGCAAATCCTTCACGTTCGAGCAGGTGCAGCATATAATGGTTGTCGAAATTGGTATCAACGCGGAAGAACCACACGCCGCGGGCCCGGGCCAGCTCCTCCGTGCGGTGGAAAAAGGCCGTGGCTACCCCCTGACGCTTCGCCTCGTCGGCCACGGCCAGACGGTGCAGGACCACATAGGCGTCGTCCGACGACCAGCCGCCCTCGATAGCGCCGTAGGCCGGCTCGCCGTCGAACGACACGGCCCCGTAGGCAACCGCTTCGGCATCGCCCGACGCTGCGGGACGGCACAGCACGCGGCCGTAGCCGCGGAGCAGGTCGGCGGCAATGTGCTCCGGACCCGGATAGCCGTTCTGCCACTGCAGGCTGCCCGCAGCCCGCATCTGGGCCTGTGCCTGGCGGATGATCGTCTGAATGCGGGGAGCATCGGCCGGCACGGCCGGACGGAAAAGAAGCTGTTCGTCGCAAAGAATTCGGGTCATGGCGTCAAGTTGAATTCAACCACAAAGATACGGATTTGTCACGAAGTGTCATCCGGACACGACAAAATTTCCGCCCGACTGCCAATTTGTGACAATTCATGACAATTTACACCTTTTCCGGCATTGGCACACATTTTGTCCATTTTACAGGCGAAGCCGCTCCGGAAGGGGCGGCGAGAAAAAAGATTGTAAAACCAAAACAAATAAGGAGGACAAAACTATGATGCCTGTCAGAAGAAATCAGAATTGGTTGCCGAGCATTTTCAACGACTTTTTCGGTAACGAATGGGTGGACAAGTCGAACGTCACGGCTCCGGCCGTAAACATCCTCGAAACGGAGGACGACTTCCAGGTCGAAGTGGCCGCTCCGGGCATGACCAAGGAGGACTTCAAGGTCAATATCAATGAGGACAACGAGCTCCTGATCACGATGGAGAAGAAGGCCGAGCAGAAGGAGGAGGACAAGAAGCACAAGGGCACCTACCTGCGTCGCGAATTCTCCTACAGCCAGTTCCAGCAGAGTCTGATCCTGCCGGACAACGTCGAGAAGGAGAAGATCGCCGCCAAGGTCGAGCACGGCGTGCTGACGGTCGAGATCCCGAAGAAGAAGGAGGAACACGTAACCCCCGCCGCACGGCAGATCGAGATCAAATAAGGCCCGACGCCCCGCAAAAGGCGACCGCACAGCCCGCAAGGGGGACCGTACCGCAAGGTGCGGTCCCCTTTTGCGTATGCGCATCCCGGCTGCGGAATGCGCCGCAGGCGAACACTTTCCCGGAAAAACCGCTATCTTTGACGTGTCGCCCAAGATGCGACTTGCAAACACGAAACGCAACGTATGAAAGTCGGATTGTTCATCCCCTGTTACATCAACGCCGTCTACCCCGAAGTGGGACGCGCTTCCTGCGAACTGCTCCGCCGCGTGGGCTGCGACGTGGACTACCCGCTCGACCAGACCTGCTGCGGACAGCCGATGGCCAATGCGGGATTCGAGCGCGACGCCAAGGCGCTCGCCGAACGCATGAATGCACTGTTCGAACGGTATGACTACGTCGTGGGGCCCTCGGCCAGCTGCGTGGTCTTCGTCCGCGAAGGCTACCCGCGCCTGCTCGACAACTACCGCGAGCATGCCTGTCTCGACTCCCGCATCTGGGAGATCTGCGAATTTCTCCACGACGTGGTGAAACCCGCGCGGCTCGACGCCCGCTTCCCGCACCGCGTCAGCCTGCACAACTCCTGCCACGGCGTGCGCATGATGGGGCTCTCGTCGCCGAGCGAACTCCATGTCCCCTACCACTCGAAACTCCGCGACCTGCTCGCCATGGTCGAGGGCATTGAGGTCGCGGAGCCCGAGCGCCGCGACGAGTGCTGCGGATTCGGCGGCATGTTCTCCGTCGAGGAGAATGCCGTCTCGGTAGCCATGGGGCGCGCAAAGGTGGCCCGCCACACGGCCACCGGCGCCGAATACATCACCGGAGCGGACTCCTCCTGCCTGATGCACATGCAGGGGATCATCGACCGGGAAAAACTCCCGATCAAGACCATACACATCGTACAAATTCTCAATTCACACGCATGAGCAGCCATTCGAAAGCCGCAAAGCGGTTCGTCGCCGACGCCGAACGCATGGCGTGGCACGACAAGGCGCTGTACGCCGTACGCGAAAAACGCGACCGGATGATGGAGAGCGTCCCCGAATGGGAGGAGCTGCGCCGCCTGTCGTCCGAGATCAAACGACACACGCTGAGCCGCCTGGGCCACTACCTCTGTGAATTCGAACGCAACGCCACGGCCAACGGCATGCAGGTCCACTGGGCGCAGGATGCCGCCGAGATGAACGCCATCGTCTGGGACCTCGTCCGCCGGCACGGCGGACACAACCTCATCAAGAGCAAGTCGATGCTCTCGGAAGAGTGCGGGCTCACGCCCTTCCTCCGCGAACGGGGCATCGACGCCGTCGAAAGCGACCTCGGCGAGCGGATCATGCAGCTGCTCCACCAGCCGCCCAGCCACATCGTCCTGCCGGCCATCGGCGTGCGCCGCGAGGAGGTCGGCGCACTCTTCGAGCACGAAATGGGCACCGAACCCGGGAACAGCGACCCCACCTACCTGACGCATGCCGCCCGCAAGGCCCTGCGGCCGAAATTCCTCGGGGCCGACATCGCCATGACGGGGGTCAATTTCGCCGTGGCCTCGACCGGCGCACTGGCCGTCTGCACGAACGAGGGCAACGCCGACCTGGGGACCTCGTTCCCCGACCTGCACATCGCCATCATGGGGCTCGAGAAGGTGATCCCCGACATGCGTGCGCTCGGGATCTTCACGCGCCTGCTCGCCCGCTCGGGCACGGGACAGCCCGTGACCACCTACACGTCGCTCTACCGACGGCCCGCACCGGGCAAGGAGATCCACGTCATCCTGGTGGACAACGGCCGCTCGGAGTGGCTGGCCGACGCGGAGCACCGCAACATGCTCAAGTGCCTGCGCTGCGGCGCCTGCATGAACACCTGCCCGGTCTACCGGCGCTCGGGAGGTTACTCCTACTCCTATTTCATACCCGGACCGCTGGGCATCAACCTCGGCATGCTCCGTTCGCCGAAGGCCCACCACGGCAACGTCTCGGCCTGCTCGCTGTGCTACTCCTGCTCGGGGGTATGCCCCGCGAAGATCGACCTCGGCGAGCAGATCTACAAGTGGCGCCAGCAGCTCGACGCGCTGCACCTGGCCGATCCGAAGAAAAAGGCGGCCGTCAAGGGCATGGATGCGGTGATGGCCTCCCCGAAACGGTTCTACGGAGCCATCGCACTGGCCCGCACGGCCGAAAAACTGCCCCGCCCGCTGCTCGAAAACGGGCTCAATCCGTGGAGCGCCCCCGGCCGGGCTCTGCCGCGCTTCGCCCGCGAGAGTTTCAATGCCCGATGGAAACGGGAAGGTTGCACCCCATCCGCAAAAACGAAAGACGATGAATAGCAAGGAACTGATTCTGAAACGGCTTGCCGCGGACGGCATGCCCGAATACCCCTACCCCGAACCGCGCGTCGCACCGCAGCGTTTCGACGATCCGGCAGCCACGTTCGCCGAACGGCTGGCCGCTGCCGGAGGCCGCGCCGTGGAGTTGCGGCCGGGCGAAACGCTCGACGAGGCCGTGCGCCGCTGCTACCCCGAAGCCCGGACGATCGCCTCGGCCCTCCCCGGGATCGGCATGGCGACGATCGACCCCGACCGGGTGGAGGACCCGCGCGAACTGGTCGATGTCGATCTGGGGGTGGTGGCCGGCTCGTTCGGCGTTGCGGAGAACGGCGCCGTATGGATCGCGCAGGATATCCGCCACAAGGCGCTCTACTTCGGAGCGACGGCCCTGCTCATCGTCATTCCCCGCACGGAGATCGTCCACACGATGCATGAGGCCGTAGAGCGGCCCGAGACCGAAGGTTTCGGCTACGGATGCTTCATGTCAGGCCCGTCGAAGACCGCCGACATCGAGCAGGCGCTCGTCTTCGGGGCCCACGGCCCGATGTCGGTCACGGTGCTGCTCGCCTGACCCGACACCGCGGAGAATGCCCGAAGAAACCGCCGGAGAAGTTTGCGTTTCCGGCCGAAATTCGCTATCTTCGTCGGGTTGTCCGGAGCTTGCCGACAAGTACGCCGGGCACAGGGACCTAACACATACGAAGATGATCGAAACCGAACTCTGCGCCTTCTCGACGGAGGCCTGCCGGATTGCCGCCCGCAACGGCGTCACCCGCGTCGAACTCTGCACCTCGCCCTACGAGGGCGGAACGACCCCTTCGGCCGCAGCCATCCGCGCCGCACGCCGCATCGAGGGGCTGCAACTGAGCGTGATGATCCGCCCCCGGGGCGGCGACTTCCTCTACACCGACGAGGAGTTCGAGCAGATGCTCGAGGAGGTCCGATTCGCCCGGGCCTGCGGCGCCGACTGCGTCGTGGCGGGTCTGCTCACTCCCGACGGCCGCATCGACGAACACCGCACGGCGGAGCTCGTCGCGGAGGCCGGCGCCATGGAGATGACCTTCCACCGCGCCTTCGACATGGTCCGCGACCAGGACGAGGCGCTCGAAGCGCTGATCCGCTGCGGCTGCCGGCGTGTGCTCACCTCCGGAGGCCGCAACACCGCCCCCGAGGGTATCGACGGAATCCGCTCGCTGGTGGCCCGTTCCGCCGGCCGCATCGCCATCATGGCCGGCAGCGGCGTCAAACCGGCCAACGTCCGCAGCATCGCCGCCACGGGAGTCGATGCCGTGCATTTCAGCGCCCGCCGCATGATCGAGAGCGGCATGGAGTTCCGCAATCCGAAGGTCTCGATGGGCGGCATCGAGGGCATTCCGGAATACGCCTCGGTGGGAGCCGACGAAGAGATGATCCGAAACATCATGAACGAACTCGCATAACCATGAAGAAAATCCTGATCCTGATCGCGGCGGCGGCACTCTGCGCCTGCGGCGGTCGCTACGGCGCCGGCATTCCGGCAGAGTACGAACAACTGCTCGACGGGGCCCTCACGGGGTGCCCGCGCGCTGACTCGCTGCGCACGCTGCTGCGCGAAACGCCCCACGAGGAGCGCGGCGCCATGGCCTACCTCATCGCATGGATGCCTCAGGGCGACCGCGACACGATGCGGCTCGACCTGCTCCGCGAGAATGTCACGTATGCCCTCCGCGCCCGGGCCGAATTTCCGTGGGCCCAGGCTCTGCCCGACTCGGTGTTCCTCAACGACGTGCTGCCCTATGCCGTCGTGGACGAGGTCCGCGACTCGTGGCGGCGCGACTTCTACGAGCGGTTCGCACCCCGCGTCAAGGGATGCACGGACATCCGCGCCGCGCTCGACACGGTGAACCGCATCCTCCCCTCGGCCGTAGGTGTCGAGTACAACACGCTGCGCGAGAAGACCAACCAGAGCCCCTCGGAGTCGATGCGTCAGGGCATGGCCTCCTGCACGGGTCTCTCGATCCTGCTCGTCGATGCCCTGCGTTCGGTCGGCATCCCGGCCCGCTTCGCCGGAACGGCCTCGTGGCACGACGACCGCGGCAACCACAGTTGGACCGAGGTGCGTCTCGACGACGGATGGCACTTCACGGAGTTCTACCAGCCCTCGGCCCTCGACCGCGCCTGGTTCCTGGCCGATGCCGGGCAGGCTGTGCCGGGCGAGCGGAAATATGCGATCTATGCCGTTTCGTTCCGCCCCACGGGCGACTGGTTCCCGATGGTCTGGAACGAAGAGTCGCGCGACATCCATGCCGAGGACGTTTCGCAGAGCTACCGTGACGTCTATGCCGCATATGCCGACCAGGCGGCCCAGGCCGGAACCCACACAACGGTGACCTTCCGCATGTTCCGCGACAAACGCCACGCCACGGAATCGGGCGACCGCATTGCGGCGAACGTCGATGTCTTCTGCGGCGCGGAGCAGATGGGCGGCGGCCGCACGGCCGGTCCGCTGCAGGACATGAACGATGCACTGAAGTTCCTGCTCGAAAAAAACCGCACCTACACGTTCCGTTACGAGAACGCCCGCGGCGAGCTGACCGAGGTCAAGGCCAAGGTGGGCGACGAGCCGATCACGGTGACGGGGTACATGGAGTAGCCCATTCATCGAAAAGAGACGACGGCGGGCACTTCCCTGTGGAAGTGCCCGCCATCGTTTTATCCGCCGCGGCAGCCGATCGGATGAAACGTCCCGCTTCAGAGAGCCATTCCGCAGGCGGCCGTCAGGGCAACGGCGAGGAACACAACCCAATGGCGCAGGCGATGCCGGCAGGCCGCCGGGGAGCGGTCGGCCGCCAGCACGGCCCGCCACGCTATGCCCCACCCCGCATAGGTCAGGGTCAGGAAGAGCTCCAGCACCGCATTGCGCGGACTCAGGCCCAGGCCCAAAGCCAGGAAACAGCCGGCCGAGAGAGCGAGATCGACCGAGATGAGCTGAAACCCGCACCGGCCCAGCATCCAGGCGGCACGGCGCTCCGCCACCACGGCATCCTCCGGAGCACGGCCCGGCAACTCCCGTTCGGGACGCGCCTTCGCATAGAACCTCGTGCCGGCAACGACATGAACCCCGAAGGCCCCGGCGAGCATCACGCCCGCCGCAATAAACCAGGCATTCATAAGGCCGTCAGAACCGGACATACAACCATCCCGGCAACAGCCGCAGAATCCACGCAACCAACCGCCAGCGGCGGGTGACCGTTGCCACGGCACGCCGGCGGCGAATGGCCCGGAGCATGCCGTCGGCCACCCGGCCGACGGGCATCACCCAGAAGAGCCCCTCGCCCTTGGCCATGGCCGTATCGGTCAATCCGGGGCGCAGGTCGGTCACGACAATCGGCCGGTGCGAGCGGAGGGCACGCTGCCGCAGCCCCTCGGTATAGTTGATCTGATAGGCCTTCGAGGCGTTGTAGGCCGGAGCCGCACAGCTGCCGCGCAGGCCGCCGACCGAGGTGATCACCGCCAAATGCCCCCGGCCCTGCCGCTCGAAGTAGCCATAGGCCCAATCGACCACGGCGGTCCAGCCGACGACATTGGTCCGGATCGCCGGCAGTTCCAGCGCATAGTCCAGTTCCGGATTGAGCTCGCCCGCCCCCGCCGCCACCAGGCAGAGGTCCATGCCGCCCATCCGCTGCACGAGGCGTTCGAGCACTGCCACGGCAGCAGCCGGATCGGTCACATCGGCCGCAGCCTGAAAAAACGGATTTTCGGAGGGGTCGGAATCCCGTTCGGTGAGGGGTTCGGCCCGTCGCCCGACGATGCCGACCCGGCAGCCGGAGGCCGCCAGCCGTCCGGCCAGTGCGCGCCCGATCCCGGACGTCGCACCGATGACAAGTACACGTTCCATGGCCGCAAAGATAGACCTTCGGCCGTCCCGGAGCCTTGATCGGAATCAAGAAATCACCGGATGCGGCGGCGGATGCGGCTCAAGGTTTCGGGACGGACGCCCAGATAGGAGGCCAGTTCGTGGAGCGGGATGAAATCCAGTACCCCGGGGCAGCGGGTCAGCAGGCGTTCGTAACGCTCCTGCGGCGTGGCGGCACAACGTTCCAGCAAACGCTCGTAGACCTCGGCCAGCAGGTGTTCGGCCAAACGGCGGCCCAGCCGTTCGTGGGCGGCATCGGCGGCATAGAAGGTCTCCAGGACTGCAGTGCCGACCTCCGTCACGCGGCTGTCACACATCGCCTCGATGGAGACCCACGAAGGGATGCCGTTGCAGTGCGAGATGTAGTCTCCGACAAACTCCCCGGCGAAGGCATACCCCACGATCCGGCGTTCGCCGTCGGCCGTCAGGTGGACGTAGCGGAAGGCCCCGGCAAGGAGCAGCCCGCAGGTGCGGTTCCGCACCCCCTGCCGGGCGAACTCTTCGCCGTTGCGGTAGGTCCGTTCGGTCCCCTCGGCGCGGAAAAACGCAGCAAGGGGCTCGAATGCCCCGTCGGCAAGATAGCGGTTGAACGGCGCACGGTCCACGCAGGAGGCTGCCTCGCCCTGCGCGGCAGCGGCAGCCGAGAAATCCGAAGTCTCCATCAGAAAGTCCGATTCAGGAATAGGTTCCGCCCAAAGATACGAAAAAGAGCGGACCCGGAAAAATTCCCGGATCCGCTCCGAAAGCGGACGGTGGAGGAGAACCGTCCTCTCGTAAAGTTCCGCTACCGGACGACGAACTCGGCCGACGAACCCGACAGAGTGATCTTGCCTTCCTGCTCGGCCGTGATGTAGATCGTGGTCAGCTGGTCACGTCCCGTTGCGTTAATGCTCGTCAGTGCAGGGCACTGCGTCACATCGAGCTCCTTCAGCTGATCGCCGGAGATATAATAGGCCGTCAAGTTGATCGACGTAACCCCGCTGCCGATGACGGTTATCTTCTCGACACCGATCCGCTGGCCCTGGGACAACTGGCAGGCATTCGCACCCAGATTGATCTCGGAGAGCATGGTGTCGCCACCCGTATCCACTTTTGTCACCTTCTCCAGACCGGAAATATCGACCGACTCCAGTTCGGGGTTATTACCCATGTTGCACTGGGTTATCCACGGGAAGTTCTCGATACCCTCGAACGACTTGATGTCGGCTTTGTGGGCCTGCAGGATGTAATAGTAATAGTCATTGTCCTTGATCGTCTCCAGATCGACCGGAATCACCTCCGGCGACTCCTCATCGACGATCTTGATCCAGCCCCTTTCCGCCAGACGGTCTCGGAAGCCCTTGTCGGGAATGGTGATCATCTGTACTCCCGGTGCCAACTGGCGCACCGAAAGCGTAAACTCAAAGCGTTTGTCGGCATCGGCGATCACCACGGAACCCGTTCGGGTCTCCTTACCCTCCGAAACCTGGAAGGTCAGGCGGTCGGTAGCCAGCGCCCGGGTGGCGGGAGCCTTCTCGCAGGTGATCCAGTCGGGCGTGGTCACCGTATACGCGATGTTGCTCTCGACATCGACCGAGAACGTCGCAGCTTCAAGTGTATCGAACTCGAATACCTTGTCGCCCTTGACGTTGAGGTAGTCGAGCTGACGCTGCGAGACGGCGACCTCGACACTCAGGTCATGTCCCGAGACCGTCACCACGCTCTCACGTCCCGAGTAACCGCTGTTCTCCGAAGCCGTGAAGGTCAGGAGCAGGTCGCCGAACACATCCGTGAACTCGGGGGTGCCGATCCACGAATCGCCCCCGTCGGAGAGCGTACAGGTCAGCTCCTCCTGCGGAATGTTGGTGGCCAGTTTCACCGAGAACTCGCCGCCGGACTGAAGTACCGAGACTGCGGCATCGGAATCGAGCGACAGCACATAGCCCTCGCCGCAGGTCACCGTCAGACGGGCTACGGCACTGCCCGTAAAGAGTTTGAACTCCGACTGCAGGTTGCGGTCGGTGGCGTTGGGATCGATCGTGAAGACGACCGTATCGCCGGATTTGCCCTCCGTCACGGAAGGATGCGCCCACGTCGAGGTGCCCGACATCCGCCAGTCACCCGAGCTGGTCACCACGATCTCGTCCGTGCCGCCCTCGAAGTCCAGCGAAATCAAATCCTTCGAGAGGGAGATGCTGTCGCCCTTCGGTCCGTTGTCCGAATCGCTCTCCGAACAGCCGCACAGGCCCGACACCATGCATACGATTGCCAATAATATCTTTTTCATAGAAATAATCCGATTTTAAGAGTTCCTAATCACCTCACTACTGGGGACGGCTCAACTCGAGGCGTTCCGTATCCTCTTTCTTGTAGTAATGGGTCACCTGATCGAGCGTCTCGTCGTAAAGGCCCGAGGCCACACTGCGCACCATCGTTACCTGACCGCGCCATGCATAGTTGTCCGGATTGAGCGAGAAGAACATGTAATGCCCGTACCCGGCAGCCTTCTGCTTGCGGGCCGTTTCCGTCGTCCAGTCACCCTTGAGCAGGTTCAGTTCGATCGAGGCGCCCGCACAGTTCTTCAGCGGCATGCCCGTCATCGGCGTGGCACCCGGGTTGATCGAGCTGTAGTCGGCAACGGCCACATCGACAAAATAGCCCGGATCGACCCCGTCCACCGCAGGGATGTACGGCGTGATGTTGCCCAGGTAGTAGACCATCACCGTCTTGTGGGGCATGGCCTTCTTGGTCTCGTAGAGCAGTCGGGCGGCAGCGGCCATCGAAGGACGCGTGAAGAGCGGATTGCTCGTATCGGGATTGACGTTCGAATACTCGTCGTCGAAACATACGCCGTCCAGGCCGTAGGTCTCGCAATAGGCGGCCAGCTCGGCGGCAAAATCACGGGCGGCAGGATCCGAGAGCTGAGCAAGGCCCGAATCGTCGTGGTTGCCCAGCACGCCCATGATCACCTTGATGCCGCACTTGCGCAGCGGCTGGAGGTACTCCTCGTTGTTGTCGAGCAGGAACTGCACCTCCTTGTTGCGCGAGAAGTAGACCCGGTTCTCGGCGGGATCGTAGTTGATGTTGCCCGAGAAGAGCACCACGTAGTCGAAGAAGAGCTTGCCGCTCTCCTGAAGGCGGAACTCCAGCGCATTGAGCGGGTTGGCATCGCCCAGTTCGAAGAAGACGATGTTCTTCACCGCATCGGGGCCCTTGTCGGCCGAGAGGCTCGTGCGACCGTCCTTGACGAGGTAGACCACATGTGCGGAGGACTCGGGAACCGTGATGCCCTCGGTCTCGACACGCACGATGAGCGGCAGCAGGTACTCCTTCTCGGAAGAGAAGCCCTCGAAGGCACGAAGCGTCACGCCCAGGGCTGCCGAGCGCTTGTCGTCGGGAGCCAGCAGCATGCGGCCCTCGCCCTCGAGCTCCACGGCGCTCTCGGGGAAGAGTTCATACTCGGTCCCGTGCTCGAGGTTGTAGTTCTGCAGGTAGTCGCCGTCGTAGGAGACCACGGCATCGACACCCTTGCCCGGTTCGCACGTCAGCATGAACCGCACGGCCGTCGTCATGGCGTCGTCGGTGAGGGTCAGCGTCCGCTCGTTGGCCGAATTGTACTCGTCTACCAGCATGCCGTCGATGCGCGACAGCCCGTCGTAGATTCCCTCGTCGAACTTGAAGCTCGTCGGGATCTCATCGGAACAGGATGTGAACGCGAATCCGCAGCAGGCCGCAGCGGCAAGAAGGAAGCGGTTCACATATTTCGTTGTTTTCATAAGTCGTTTTTCGTTTTACGGTTGAAGTTATTCGGCGATTTGGGGAAGTTCCACCTGGACCCAGTCCGGTTCGGACTCGATCGTCAGGTCGTGGCCGTAGGGCGAATAGTCCTTGCCCACTGTGCCGGCGCCGTCATCGAGTTTCCAATAGGCCACCAGACCCTCCGACGAGGGATCCACACGGTAGAAATGGTTCTCGGCAGCGATCTCGTCGGCTGTCAGGGCACGGTTCCAGATGCGGAGTTCCGAGAGTTTTCCGTCGAAATAACGATCCGACGTGAACGAATATCCAACCCAGAAGCAACGCTTGAACGACGAACCCGACTCATTGGAATGCGGGATTGCGAAATTGATGCTGTTCAGATAGAAAATACCCTCTTTCTTCAGCTCTCCGTTCAGGTAGATCTTCACCTCGCTCTGATTCTGAGCAATGCACTCGAACGTCACGGCGATGTGGGTCCACTCCCCGGTCGGGATCTTGAGGCTCTCGTCCGTCAGTTTCGAACTGGCAGCACCTACGACCTGAAGCTGCGAAGGATCGACGCCCGAGTCACCCATACGGATCAGGAACGTATCCTCGATACCCATGACGGTCGAGATCGTCTTGTTGAGCGTCGTGGGATTGACCAGCGCCTCCATCGTGAAGGCGTACATGTCCTGAACCTCATCGAAATTGCCGAATTCGGGCCAAGCGCGGTTCTCCGACAGATCGACGACGATGTTGATGAGCGAAGCGCCGCGGAAGAGGAAGTAGCAGGTCTTCGCACTGCGGAGCACCCCGCCGATCCCCTCGACCGACTCGATGGTCACCGGCATCACGTAACGCTGGTTGCGGTCGAGCGACAGCACGTTCTCGAAGGTCACCGAAACGGGAGAACTCTGCACGTTGCCGGCCAGAATGGTGGTCGTCGGCTCATCGATGCGGCAGACCCCGTCGGGCAGTGCAATCGAGACCGTGTCGTAATAGGCCTGTTTGTAGTTGTCCACCAGTTCGGGGGCCGGACGGAAGGTCACCGTGATGTCTTGCGATTCGGGCTTGGCAACGGCCGCAACGATATCGCGCGAATAGCTGTCAGCCTCATCGATGAGCATCTCGTCGGTCAGCGAAGCGGCCGAAATGAAGAGTTTGTTGTCGTAATGCTGCCGATCGGTGTCCTCGTGTTCGCAGGAGGCGAGCGCAAGGAGGGCCGTCAAGGAGGCAATCACGCTTATGGTTTTCATTTTCATGGGTTTCGTTAGTTTTCAGGTACGGGATTCATGATGTCAATTGCCTTGCGGATGTTCGGGAAGATCCGATTGAGGTCATAATAGTCGTTCCAGGCCCGGTCGATAGCCAGTCCGGCCTTGTCGTATGCGGACGGCTCGAGCACCCACGAAGCGGCGCCGACGATGGCGCTGAGCGGTTTGCCCGCCGCATCGGTCTGGGAGAAATAGCCCAGTTCGTCGGATCCGTCGAGTGCCGGGGCCGTCACGCCGATGATCAGCCGGTCGGTCGGGACACCCTCGACGCAGGCACGGTACATCTCGACCGTAAGTTCCTCTCGGGAGGTGGCGCTCCTGGCCATCACGATGACATACGAGCACTCGGAAAGCAGCGAACAGTCGGCCAGTTTGTGCGGGCCGCCGCGGAAGAAGAGCAGCTTCTCGGGATGGGCCGCATGCCAGCTCTTCAGGACCTCGTAAACCACACCGAGCCGTCCGGCGAACAGGGTCGTCTGCTCGGGGGTCAGGCTCGACAGCACGGGGCCGTCGTAGGTGAAGGTCACGCCATCGAAGCCATAACGCTCGCAGCTGGCCGTCAGGGCCTCGACACGCTCGCGGCAAAAGGCGAGGAATGCGCTGTCGTCAGCGGGCTCCGTCGTATCGCCCTCCGAACCGTCGCCATCATCCTGGCTGCCGTCGGTCGCATTGCCCGACTCGGTATCGCCCGGCGTCTCGGGTTCATCGGTCTCGGGCTCATCGGTCTCGGGAGCCTGCAGGGCCTCCCATTCGCTCTCAATACGGGCATAGTCGATCTCGCAGACCACGCGGGTCCCTTTCTTGCGAACCTCGGCCATCTGGTCGGAATACTCCGGAGCCAGGTTCTCGGGATGCGTCATGCAGATGAAGTCCACGCTGTCGGGATAGGCCGTCAGGCGCTGGTTCTGGGCAATCGGAGCGAGGCCGGCGCGGTTCTCCATCATGACAAAGGTCAGTTTGTGCTCACTGGCCTTGTAGGCGCGCAACGCCGCAAGGTACTGGGCATAGAGTGCGGGATTCTGCTCCTCGAGCGAAGGGCGGCTGATATCCACGCTCTCCGAATCCGTCCAGTCGCTGCACGAACCGAGCAATACGGCCGTGAGGGCCAGGACAGGCAGGAAATATATCTTGATACTGCGTTTCATAATTCAAAACTCTCGTTTATGGGTGAATCAATTGCGGGGAATGTTCGGGTTGCAGTCCCACCACATGCGCGTTGCCATGTTGTCGGCTCCCTGCAGCAGCGTGGAGACGGCCGTCTGGTAGTTCTCCGCATTGGTCGTACGCTCCTCGGCCGGATAGGGCATGCGGCGTGCGCCCATCTCGGAATCGACGATACCGCCGCTCTTGTTTCCGGCCTCCGTGGCAGGAATCAGGTGCGGGAAGCCCGTACGGCGGTAATCTGCCCACGATTCGTTGCCCAACAGCCAGTTGGCAATCCATTTCTGGATGATGATGCGCTCCTGCATCTCATCGGGCGTACCGGTCTTCCAGGCCACCGAGGTCGTCGAAAGCGTATTCGAATAGGTGTCCTTGCCGTTGTTGGGATCGATGTAGACGATCTGCGGCGCCGAGCTCTGTGCAATATAGCTCTCGTAGCCCGAGACGCCCCACTGCTCGAACGACAGGCGGATACCCTCGTTGTAGAAATCCTCGGCCGAACCGCTGCCCATGTCGAACCCGAAGACAGCCTTGGCCTCGGCCTTCAGGAAGGCCACCTCGGCGGCATTCATCCAGCAGAGCGGCGACGACGTGGTGAGCTTCACGCCCGAATACTTGTGGCCGATCGAGGAGAGGTCGGGGATCTCGATACCGCGGCGCATGCCGACGTAGGTCTGGCCGGGCCACTCCGACTCGACGAAATAGGCCGCACGGCGGGGATCGTTGTAGGCGTTCATGTAGCAGATGATGTCAGCCGCTGCGTGCGAGTCACCGCCCGTCAGACAGGCCGTGTTGTCGGAGTGCGTCGCCGAGTTGTAGTTCACGGCCACGTAGATCGGGTTGCCGTCGGCTCCGAAGCTCGTCATGCAGGCGTTGTCATCGTTCGAGGTCATCACGCCAATCTCATGCGACACGGCACTCTCGGCCATCGTGCGGGCCGTAGCCGGATCGGCATAGACGATACGCATGGCCAGACGCAGTTTGAGCGAATTGGCAAACTTGCACCACTTCTCGGCGCTGCCGCCATAGATGTTGTCGGCCGACGAGGCGATCGTCACCGAGCGGTTGGACGTCAGCACGTCGATGGCCGCATTGAGCTCCTCGAAGAACTTGTCGTAAACAGCCTTCTGCGAATCGTAGGGGACCTGCAGCTGTCCGTCGGCACCGATCTGCGAGTAGGGAATCGGACCATAGGTATCCGTCACGCGGTGCATGGCAGCCACCTTGATGACATCGGCAATGGCCAGGATCACCGGGTCGTCGGTCTGTTCCTTGAGCTCGCGCAGGTTCGAGTAGAGCGTCGGAATGACGAAATCACTGGCCATGAATACGTTGGTCCAGTTATCCGTCGGGTTGTAATTCGAAATGGTATTGCGCTGTTCGGCGTTCGAGTCGGCAAAATAGCCGCCCTGCGTACCGCCCAGCAGGCAGTCGGTGAACTGCGCCGTATTGACGTCGGTCGAAATCACACCGCTCATGATACCGCTCATCGTAGCACCGAGCAGGTATCCGTCGGCCTGCATCTGATCCTTGTTCGGCTGATAAGGATCGCTGTTGATCTCCAGATAGTTGGCCGTGCAGGCGCTACCCGAGAGCAGGACCGTGAAAAGAAGCGGTTTACATATGTTTTTCATAACGGTTCGGTTTAGAATTTGAGTCTGAGGTTGAATCCGATGTTGCGCAACGACGGCATCATGAAGTAGTCGATGCCCTGATAGAAGTTGCCCGTCGTGGCGATGGTCTCGGGATCGAACGGAGCCTTGTTGTAGATCATCCACAGGTTGCGGCCCACGAGCGAAAGGGTGATTTCGCACAGGTCACCCAGCACCTTGCGCGGGATGGTATAGCCGATCGAGGCCTCCTGCAGGCGGACGTTGGTGGCCGAGTAGGTGTAGTACTGCGGAACCGTATTGCCGCCGCTGACCGATGTATACCACTTGTTGGCATCGACCAGATCGCCGCCGTTGATCACCACGCCGCCGGCATCACGCGCCGCGGCCGAAGCCTCCGAAACACCGTAGTAGTCGAGCATGGCCTGCGTGCGCGAGAATACGACGCCGCCCAGGCGTGCCGACAGGGCGAATCCGAAGTTGAAGTTGCCCCAGCGGAAGTCGTTGCGCCAGGCCATGTTGGCATCCGGAAGCACCGAGCCCAGCTTGATGTAGTCATTGACGTTCGAGATGGCCTCCGTGGCAACATTGCCCGACTCATCGACATAGATGGCGCCGTTGGCGTCGTATTTCATGTCGCGCAGCGAGTAGAGGTCACCCAGCGTTCCACCCTCCTTGAGGATGAAGTGGGCCTCGCCCAGTCCGTCCATGTCGAGCAGATCGACCGAGAAACGCTGTCCGGTCTCGGGATTGACGATGTTGTTGGCCAGCGAGAGGATCTCGTTGTGGTTCGTCGAGAGCGTGTAGTTCGTGTCCCACGAGAACTTGCCCCACGTGTTGCTGTAACCGAGAGCCAGCTCGAAGCCGCGGTTGAGCACCTTGCCCGACTGGATCGTCAGCACCGAGGAACCCGAACCGGTCGAGATCGTCGTGTCGAACGTCTGGTCCTGCGTCTTGGTGTTGTAGTAGGTCAGGTCGAGGTTGAAGTGCTTGAGGAAGCGCATCGTAAGACCCACCTCGAAGGATTTCGTGCGTTCGGGCTTGAGGTTGTAGATCGGGTACTTCGTATTGGTGTTCCACGTCAGGCCGCTCTCGTTCCACTCATAGAGCGGGTTGGCGATGAAGCGCTCGAAAGCGACACCCACCGATGCATACGAACCGCGCAACTTCACGTAGGAGAGGTTCTCCGGCATGTTGGGGATAAGCTGCGAAAGCACGACCGAGGCACCCACCGACGGGTAGAAGAACGAACTCTTCTCGGAGTGGGGGCCAGCCAGCTGCGACGGCCAGTCGTTACGGCCGGTCACCGTAAGGAAGTAGGTGTTCTTGAAGCCCACCTCGGCCGAGAAGAAGACCGACTGGGTCTGCTCACGCCAACCCTCCTGCAGGCGCTTGGTCTTCGACGAGTTGCTCAGGTTCTGGATGTTGAAGACGTTGGCCAGGCCCGGCTTCTCTCCCTCGAAGGCGTCCGAACCGTCGGCGATCGGGCCGCGGACCTTCATTGCGTCGTAGCGCATGTCCGAGATCGAGGCACCGGCATTGGCCTGCAGCGACCAGTTCTCGCCGAAGGTCTTGTTGATGTTCACCAGCACGTCGCCGTAGACCTGCTTGTCGGTCATCTTCGTGATACCGTACATACCGCGGTCGGAGTACTCGGACAGCTGTTCGTAGGTCGAAGCATACATCTTCTCCGTATAGTCGGTGTGCGTGTTGTCGATGCTGACACGGCCCGAAACATTCAGCCAGTCGAGGATGTCGTACGACAGCGAGGCGTTGAGCATGTAGCGGTCCTTGCTGTTCTCACGCAGGTTGCGGTAGTTGATCCAATAGGGGTTCTGCATCGTCAGGCCGGCATCGCCCACGGGCCAGTACTGCGTATAGAGCTGGCGCGAGGGGTTGTAACGCTCGTACATCTGGATGTCGCTCCAGTCGTCGCCGCGCGGGAAGATGTAGGCGCCTACCAGCGGGTTGTTGTAGGTTCCCTGGTTGGTCATGTTGCGGTCGCGCTGGAGCACGTAGCTCGCACCGACATCAAGGCGCATGCGGTCCTTGAAGAAATAGGTCGTATTGCGGAACGTGAAATTGTAGCGGTCGTAGCTGTTGTTGGGAACGATACCGCGCGAGTTGATCGCCGCGGCCGACGCGTAAACCTGGTTCTTTTCGTTGCCCGTCGAGAAGGAGACGCTCTCGGTTCCGGTCACACCCGTCTGGAAGTAGTCGTCGGCCGGATCATAGCCCATGTAGTTGGCCGAATTGAGCCGATGGCCCCAGCTGCGGACGATCGAACCGGTGCTCGACGAGAGGTCACCCGTGCCGTAGCGGTTCTGGAACTCGGGAAGGACGAACGGCGTCATGATCTCGGTGTTGCTCGACACGACGACCGACGTACGACCGGCCTTGCCGCGCTTGGTCGTAACGACGATGGCTCCGTTGGCGGCATCCGAACCGTAAAGGGCCGCAGCCGCGGCACCGTTCAGCACCGACAGCGACTCGATGTCCTCGGGGTTGATGTCGGCGATCGGGTCGGTCGTACCCTGCGAACCGAACTTCGTTCCGCCGTCACGGGCCGTAGTGAACATCGGCACGCCGTCGATCACGTAGAGGGCATTCGACGACTGGCTGATCGACTTCTGACCGCGCATGACCACCTTCGAGGCGCCGCCGACACCCGACGACGAGGCGTTGATCGTCACACCGGCCACCTTGCCGTTGAGCGAATTGATGAAGTTGGCGTCCTTGTTGGCGAGCAGGCTCTCGGAATCGACCTGCTGTACGTTATACGACAGGGCCTTCTCCGAGCGCTTGATGCCGAGGGCCGTCACGACGACCGCATCGACCTGCTGCGTCTCTTCGCGGAGCGTGAAGTCCACCTGCGTACGGCTTCCCACGACAGCCTCGACCGTCTGATAGCCCAAATAATTGACTGTCAGGACTGCATTTTCAGCGGGGGGGGGAACTTGCAGCGTGTAGTCTCCGTTCAGGTCGGTGCTCACACCGATGGTCGTACCTTTGACGAGCACGGCGGCTCCGATCACCGGAAACCCGTTCCCGTCGAGCACCTTACCCGAGATGCGCACGGGACGGCTGTCATCCTTCTTCACCGAGAGCAGGATGTTCTGCCCTTCGACGCTGTAGGTCAGTCCGGTACCCCGTACCAGCTGGTCGAGGACCTGGTTGATCGGCTGACTCTCGGCATCGACCGACACGATCTGACGCGCCGCATCGATCCCGTCGCCGAGCATGAAGAGATAGCGGGATTCTCCTTCGATCTTGGAAATAGCCTGCGTCAGAGGGACCTTGTCCAACCGGACCGTGAGCGTATTGTCCTGGGCAAAGGCCGCCGTTGCGAAGAGGCAGAGGCATGCGCAGGCAAATGCAGGCATAAACTTGATTAGTTTCCCGATTATACGGAAACTTACGTTTTTATTCATACATTTGTAGAGTGTTTAGGTAATAGGTTTTGTTCGTTCGTCAAGGGCGGGGCCGTTACCTGCCTGCGGGTGTGCAGACCCGCAGGCTTTTTTTTACGGTATTGCTCGATCTCCCCCGCCGGAAATGGAGGCAGACATCAACTCATGAGGACAGCGGTTTTAAAAGGTTGGTAATACATTTATTTCGATTCATCGATCAATAGATTGTAATGACGTTGCTGCGCACGTCGTGCTCGAAACGGAAGTCGGAGTTGTGCTGCAGCACGCGCAGGGCATGGTCCACACCGTCCGAGATGCGGATCTTGCCGCTCTTGAATCCGATGACGGGCATCTCCCGGCGACGGATGTCGATGCGCACGTTGTAGGCCTTCTCGAACTTGCGCATCAGCTCCTCGAACGACAGCCCGCGGATGCTGATGAGCCCTTCGGTCCAGCAAACGGCATCGAGGTCGGCATTCCGCTCGACGGAGATCCGTCCCTCGGTCAGACGCGCCTCGTCGTTGGGTTCCAGAACGATGGCCCGGTGCGTCGCGGGATCGGTCAGCCGCACACGTCCCTCGAGGAGCGTGGTCGAGAAAGAGCCGGTTTCGGCATCGGCCTCGACATTGAACTTCGTTCCCAGCACCTCCACATCCGAGGCGAAGGTCTCGACAACGAACGGATGCCCGGCATCGTGTGTGACCTCGAACATCGCCTCGCCGGTGAGTTTCACCTCACGACGATGACGTCCGAAAACCGACGGATACTCCAGACGCGATCCCGAGTTGAGCCACACGCGGGTGCCGTCCGAAAGGGTCACCTCGATTCGCTGGCCGGCCGGGACATTCAGCGCAACCATCTGCTCGGCCACGCTGTCGAACGTATATACATAGGTCGAATAACCCACTCCGAGGAGCAGTGCCACGACGGCCGCCACGCGCAGCACGCGGCGGAAGACCATCCGCATCACCGTCGGCCGGGAGGAAGCTGCGGCAGTCGTCGCACGCTGCGGGGTTTCGCCCGCAGCGAGACGCTCGAGCTCGGGTCCGTACATCTTGGTCGTCTCGAAGACGAAACGTATCTCGTTGAATTCACGCACATGCTCGGGAGAAGCGTCGAGCCAGTCGGCCATGCGGCGTTTTTCCTGCTCCGAGCAGTTGCCTTCGAGGTATTTCAGTACGTCGGTCGATTTCATCACAATACTTCTTTTTTGTACGTTTTGTCCGCATCGGTCCTGGGCTCCGCACGGTGCATTGCCGGCCGACAGACTATTATCACACTTTTTTCGTTCTCTTGACATCTATATATTGCACGAAAGCGGCGATCGGACAACCCGATCGGAGCATTTTGTGCAAATAAATATTTTTACGAAATTGCTAAATTTTTTCACGATCTAATTCTAAAAAAACCAGATCTGACACGGTGTTTTTTTCACGGATTGGTCGGAATGCTCGTGTAACGATTGAAAAAATATTATAACTTTGATCCCGAAAAAACAGTCAGTATGCCGATACCGGACGAGAGAGAATCCAGCGTCAGGGAATTCAACGAACTTTATTTCACCTATCGGAGCAATTTCATCTCGATAGCCCGTTCGTATGTCGAAGAGACGGCCGTGGCGGAGGACATCGTCACGGACAGTTTCGTTGCATACTGGGTACGGCGGCACGAACTGGCAGCAGATACGGATCCCCGACGCTACGTTGTCGGAGCGATCAAGAAGCGGTGCTTGGAGCACCTGCGCAACAAGCAGATCCACCAGCGCGTCGAAAAGAAGCTGCAGGATGCCAGCGACCGCATGCTGGAATACCACCTGGGAAGTCTCGAATGCTGCAAACCCGAACAGCTCTATGCCGACGAGGTGTTGGCCATTCTGCAGAAGCGGCTGGACGAGATGCCCGAACTCACCCGTGAGATCTTCATCGCCAGCCGCACCGAGGAGTTGAGCTACAAGGACATCGCCGAACGTTTCCGAATTCCCTCCTACAAGGTCAAGTATGAGCTGCAGAAGGCCCTGACCCAGTTGCGGGATTCACTCAAGGACTATCTGCCGGGCGTCCTTGTCCTGATCGCCGTGGACTTCCTGCTGCGCTCGGGGCACCACCCAAGCGGCATGTAACCCGTTGAGAGGCCCCCGCCGTCCGTGCGGCCGGAAACCGTTGCGGTCAGCCTGGCCGATGCACTTCACTCCAACCATTTTCCTCCGGACTCTTCGGCCCCGCCCGCAGCGAAGACTGCCTTCGGGCCGACAGCCGGCTCCCCTATTCCGGGTAGATCATCCGGATGGTGGCCCCGCCATCGACGGTCAGGGTCTGCCCGTTGAGAAAGTCGTTCGCCTCGTCGCACAGGAAGAGACACATGCGGGCGATGTCCCCGGGTTCCCCGACCCGGCCCGATGGATGGAACTGATGATCCTCCGAGCGCAACGGCTCCTCTTCGCGCACATGAATCCATCCCGGAGCAATGGCATTGACCGTAATGCGGAGCGGAGCCAGAGAGACGGCCAGCGAGTGTGTCAGCGAGTAGATGCCGCCCTTCGAGGCGGAATAGGCCTCGGTTCCGGCCTCGCTCTGCAGGTAGCGGGTCGAGCAGAGGTTGATGATGCGTCCGTATCGCCGATTGCCGTTCCGGCGGCGGTGGAGAGCCAGCTGGCGTGAGGTAATGAAAACCGGGCGCAGGTTGGTGGCGATCACCCGGTCGAACTCTTCGATCGAAAGTTCATCGAGGGGTTTGAAGAGGCCGATCCCAACGTTGTTCACCAGAATGTCGATATCGCCCAACGTCTCGAAAAGCTGTTGCATGCACCCCTCGAGACCGGCGGCATCGGTGACATCCAGCTGACAGAAACGGGCTCCGGTCCCGGCTGCGGTCCGGGCCCCGAGCTCGGGGTCGATGTCGCAGAAGACCACCTCGTCGCCCTGCCGGGTGAAAGCCTCTACAATTCCCTTTCCGATTCCGCGGGCGCCGCCCGTAACGAATACACGTCTTTTCATGTTTTTTTGAATTTTTACCGCAAAGATAGCGCAAGTCGGCTGCAGAGACAAGAGCCGAAACCCCTCGAAAACGATCCGATTTCGTGACATCCCACCCTCTCCGGGCGCCGGGGCGTCTTGCCTGAACAACAATTTTTCTTGCCTAAACGACAATTTCCACTTGCCTAAACGACAATTTCTTGCCTAAACGACAAAATCTGCGCCCCGCACTTTTCTGTTCCGATTTTTCTGCTAATTTTGTCCTCGAACTCTTCGGCTCGATGCCATGATCCCCTTCTGGAAAAATCCCCGCACGGACCTTTCGCCACTCGGTGACGAAACGGTTGCGCGCACCCGCATCCGCCGAAATTCCCCCCCCCACAAAAAATCCGGAACTGACGCCCCCGCGGCGTCTCCCTTCAGCCCGAATCTCCCCGATCCGGGCCGGGGCTGTTTTGTCCCCGCGGCAACCCGAACAAATCCATGATACCATGAATAGACTCCTGACCCTTTTGTTTGCGTTGGGACTCCTGGCTGTCCCGACCTTCGGCCAGACGGCAGACGGACCCTCCGGATCCGCGCCGGCCGAGTACACCTTCCGATTCGTCGCCGACGACGACATGTTCTACATCCCGTGGAACGGAAACGGCGAAGAGCTCGACCGCCTGCTCGCCTGCATCGCCGAAAACCGTGCCGCCATCCTCGACGGCGCGGTGCCCGTCGAGGTCGAGGGCCGCTGCTCCTCGCAGTCCTCTGCGGCCGAGAACCTCGCCGTGGCCAAGACCCGATCCAACCGCGTGAAGACCGAGATGATCCTCCGCGGCGGGCTCACCGAGGCGTGCTTCACGACGAAGAACCTCGCCTCGGGAGGCAATCTGGTGACCGTGCGCATCGTCATCCCCGCCGGGCCCTCGGAGGCCGAACGGGAGGCGCAGCGCCGCGCGGCCAAAGAGGCCGAGGCCGAGCGTCTCGCAGCCGAAAAGCGCGCCGAAGCCGAGCGCCTCGCAGCCGAGCGGGAGGAGCGTCTCGCAGCCGAAGAGGCCGAAGCCGAACGGGAAGCCCGGGAGCCGGTCGTCCGGATCGAGGAGCCCACGGAGCCCGAAGCCTGCGCCATGGGGCTCGACCTGCGCGCCAACCTGCTCCGCTGGGCAACCCTGACGCCCGACCTCGGCGTCGAGTGGCACATCTCCGACCGATGGAGCCTCGGCGTCGGCGGATCGTGGACCTCGTGGTCGTGGAGCGACAAGGACCGACGCTATGCCCTCTGGGAGGTGGCGCCCGAGGTGCGCTATTATATGGGTGCGCAGCGCCGCGGCTACCTCGGCGCGATGTTCAAGGCCGGCGCGTTCAACTACAAGCTCTCCGAGACGGGACGCCAGGGAGACCTCGTGGGCGGAGGCCTGACCGGAGGATACATCCTGCCCCTCGGCAAGCGCCTCGCCCTCGATTTCTCGCTCGGGCTGGGCTGTCTGCATGCCGACTACGAGAAATACCGCGTCATCGACGGCGTGCGCGTGCGTCAGGGATCCGAAACCCGCAACTGGTGGGGACCCGTCCATGCCGGCATCTCCCTGAAGTGGAACCTCTTCTAAACCGAACGACCTCGATATGAAAACTACACGACATATTCCGATTCTGGCCGCCGTAGCCGCCGGGCTGCTGGCCGCCGCCTGCGTCAAGGACACGCTCTACAACACCCCGCACCCCGACCACGGGAAGATTGCCGTAACGGCCGACTGGTCGGCACGCGGCGAAGGCATCGACATACCTGCCACATGGACCGTCGCCATGGGTGACTATACGGGTACGGAGACCGCCGCCACCCATGCTCCCGACCATCTGTTTGCTCCGGGCAGCTACACCCTTGCGGTGTGGAATCCGGCCGAGGGAATCACGGTGAGCGGCACCACGGCCGCCGTGGCCGCAGCCGCGGATGCCGGGGCCGATGCGGAGAGCTGCATCGCGGCCAATCCGGGCTGGTTCTTCACCCATGCGGAGCAGGTGGCCATCGAGCAGGACAAGGACCATGCGTTTACCGCCGCGATGAAGCAGCAGGTGCGCGAACTGACGCTGGTCGTCGAACCGACGGGGGATGCCGCCGGACGCATCACGGAGATTGTTGCTCATCTGACGGGTGCAGCCGGGACGCTGGACTTCGCGACCGATACCTACGGAGCCGCTTCGAACGTCGTGCTGCCCTTCACCAGGATAACCGAAGGGGATGATGCCGGCAAGTGGAAAGCCACGGTGCGACTGCTGGGTGTGACCGGCACGGAACAGTTGCTGACGGGCGAAATCCGCTATGCCGACGGCAACCCGCGTCCCACGACGCTGGAGAGCGACCTCTCGGAAGCTCTCAAGGAGTTCAACGCGAAGAAGACCGAGCCTCTGACCCTCGGCGGAACGCTGGAAACACCGGATGAAGTGGAAATCCAAGGAGCCTCTATATCAGATTGGAAAGAAATAGACAATGGGGAAGTAAACGCAGATTTGTAACTAAAAATGACAGATATAATGAAGACAAGATTTTTTGCACTTGCTGCGCTCGCCCTCTCACTGGCCGCCTGCACGCAGGACGAACAGGCCGACGACAACCGTCTGCCCGAAGGTGAATTCCCCGTAGTCATCCGTGCCACCGGACTGTCCGTAGAGGCAACTCCGCAGGCAGCCCCATCAACCCGTGCCACCGTGGACGGCGACTGGCAGGGCGTACAGACCGTGGCACTCAAGATGGGCGACGCGGTAAAGGAATACACCGTGACGGCTTCTACCGACAGCAAGAGCGCCATGCTCTCAAGCGAGAACAACCCGCACTACTGGACCAGCCGCGACCCGATTACCGTATCGGCATGGTGGCCCCTCGACGATACAGACATCACACGGATGCCTGCCGTAAAGGTGGCCGAAGACCAAAGCACACAGGAGGCCTTTGCAGCCAGCGACTTCATCGCCGCCATCGACCAGACGGTGGAATTTGACGAACCGAAGCTCACCTTTACCCACCGTACGGCACGCATCACCGTCGCACTGAAGCCCGGCACAGGCATCACGAGCGTAGCCGGAGCCACGGTGAGCCTCATGAGCCTGTCCGCCGATAACGAAAACCCGACCGCCATCCAGACCTACCACGCAAGCGGCAACAGCTACGAGGCACTGACCGCCCCGCAGACCGTTGCGAAAGGCGAGCCGTTCATCCGCGTGGAACTTGGCGGCGGAACCTTCTACTTCCGCCCGCAGAACGACGTCGTATTAGAGGAGGGCAACCGCTATAAATATACCGTCAAGGTGAACGCCACCGGCTTGACGCTGGAGGGCTGCACCATCGGTGACTGGGCTGACGGCGGCGGCGAAGAAGGCGCAGCCGAGGATTTGGGCTATAACTACGACACCACCACCAAGACCTACACGGTCTATAACGCAGACGGCCTGATGGCATGGAACGAAGCTGCACAAAAAGACCAATCGATAAATTGTACCCTCTCCGCCGACATCAACATGGCGGGTAAGGAATGGACACCGATAGGCACAGACGAAAACAATTCATACAACGGTACCTTCGACGGTAACGGCAAGACCATCACTGGGCTGACCGTCAATCAGTCGGAAAAAAACTATGCGGGTCTGTTCGGTTGTCTTGGTTCCGACGGCAAGGTGCAGAACCTGACGCTGGAAAATGTACATATATCTGGTGTCTTCTACGTTGGCAGCGTAGTGGGAACAAACTTTGGTACCGTGAGCGGCTGCACCGCCTCTGGAAATATCACGGGAACTGAAAGCTGTATCGGTGGTGTGGTGGGACAGAACAAAGGCACCGTGACCGGCTGCACTGTCTCGGGTAACATTTCCAGCAACCAATATACCGGCGGTGTGGTGGGAGAAAACTTCGGCACTGTGAGCGCCTGCTACCATGCCACGGGAGATGTCACGGGAAATATCAACTATGTCGGCGGCGTGGTAGGATGGAACTATTACGGCACCGTGACCGCCTGTTACCATGTCAATGGAAATGTCACGGCAACTTACAACTGGGTCGGTAGCGTGGCGGGATACAACGGCGGCGTCGGTAGTGTGACCGCCTGCTACTGGAACGACAGTCCTGATCCCGGTATCGGATACGACAATGGCAGCGGTCAAGCCACAAAAGTGGACGGCACAGATGTTACCTGGGCAGATGCCGTTGATGCCATGAACAGCGCCTTGCAGAGTGCCGGTTCAGAGTGGCGTTACGAACTCACCGGAGAACTGCCCACACTAAAGAAGGAAGAATAATCTCTAAACAACACGCATCATGAAACGAACAACCATTCATATATCCGCAGCCCTCGCCCTGCTGCTCGGCATTGCCGCCTGCACGCAGGACGAAGCGGGCTTCCTGCCGGAAGGGGCGGAAGGCACACCCATCGTCTTCACCGTCACGGGGCTGAACACCGCGGCGACAGCCGCCGCCGGCACCCGTGCCCCCGTGGACGGGAACTGGGAGGGCGTGCAGAGCGTGGCAGTCAGGATGGACGGCACGGTGAAGGCATACAATGTGACGCCCTCCACCTCCGACAACACCAGCGCCACGCTGACCTCCGATGAGCCGTACTACTGGACCAACCACGATGACATCACCGTCACGGCGTGGTGGCCCTACACCGCTGGCGAGACAACCCCGCCTGCCGTGGTGGTAAAAGCCGACCAAAGTGCCCGGAAGAACTTCGAGGGCAGCGACCTCATCGTGGCCGAGGAACAGACGGTGAGCTACGGCAACCCCACACTCCGCTTCACCCACCGCACGGCGCGGGTCACCGTCGTTCTGACGGACTACACTGAGGAGCAGATTTTCGTGCGGCTGACAGGCCTCTCCACCGAGAATGGAAACCCGACTGTAATCGCCCCGTATTATGACAAGGGCGGCGACACCTACACCGCCCTCGTCGCCCCGCAGACGGTGGCGGCGGGCACGGCCTTCATCACCTGCGCTTTCAACAACGGCAAGGTCTTCGTCTATAAGATGCAGAACGATACCGACTGGAAAGCGGGCGAGGAATATACCTACACCGTCTCCCTCGCTGCGGCAGAAGACCCGGGCTACACCGTGTCGGAGGACGGAAAGACCTATACGGTTTACAATGCCAACGGCCTGCTGGCATGGAACGAAGCCGTACAGAAAGATATGACACTGAACTGCACCCTTACCGCCGACATCACCCTGCCTGCGGTGGCCGACGGCGAAAGCAACTGGACACCGATGGGCACAGACTACGACCCATATAACCCATACACCGGCACTTTCGACGGTGACGGACATACCATTACGGGGCTGACCATCAACCTTCCGAATCAGTGGTGTGTAGGACTGATTGGCTGTCTCGGCGGCAAGGTGCAGAACCTGACGCTTGCAGGGGCGAAAATTAACGGCAGCTACTATGTCGGCGGCGTGGTGGGAGTGAACTTTGGTTCCATGATCGGCTGCACCGTCTCGGGCACCGTCAAGGGGAATAGCTTCAACGTCGGCGGCGTGGTGGGATTCAACAGCGGTACCGTGACCGGCTGCTACGCCACGGGCGATGTCTCCGGACACAGCGATGTCGGCGGTGTGGCGGGACGCAACTACAACGGCACCGTGACTGGCTGCTACCATGCTGCGGGCGAAGTCTCCGGAAACATGAATGTCGGCGGCGTGACGGGATACAGCTCCGTCTCCATGACTGGCTGTTACTGGAGCAACAACCTCGAAAGAGGTATCGGCAACGGCAGCACTGAGGGAGCCACGAAGGTGGACGGCACAACCGTTACCTGGCAGAACGCCGTTGATGCCATGAACGCCGCCCTGCAGAACGCAGGCTCAGAGTGGCGTTACGAACTCACCGGAGCATTGCCTACATTGAAGAAACAGTGAACCGTCGGGCGGGCCCCAAATCGGAGCCCGCCCTTTTTCGTACCGGCAGGCGCCCGTTCACACCGACAGCCCGAAGGAGTGGACAAAATCGGGCCGGAAAGGGATCTCCGCATCCGGCCAATCTTCACAACTGTCGTATCCGTCAGGAGGGGGGGGGCAAGAAAAAGCCTTGATTCCGTTTAGGGATCAAGGCTCTGCTGCTTTTTGTTTTTGTGGTACCACCAGGAATCGAACCGGGGACACAAGGATTTTCAGTCCTTTGCTCTACCAACTGAGCTATGGCACCATCCCGATATCGGAAGTGTGTTCCGTATTATCGTGGTGCAAAGGTAACCATTTTTTTTGATTCCGCAAGCATCCGACGCAAAAAAATCCTTTTTTTCTCATTTTTTGCCCCGATACCCCGCTTTGCACCTCCCCAAGGAACGAAAACGAACGGACGGTCGGGAGCTCCCGACCGTCCGCCTGCAGGTTACGTGCCCAACCGACATCCCTGCCCTATTGGACGGGATCCGTCAGCACGAACTTCTCGTACATGGTACCGAATGTTCCGGCAGAAACGTTGTAGGCCATGTTGAAATAATAGGTCTGCGTCTCCGGATCGTAGTAGCTCATCACATCGGCGCCGTCGGTGGTGACATAAACCGGACCGTAGGTCTGGTGATCGGCTCCGACATATTGCTCGGCCACGGTGATCTTGCCCGTCGCATCGCACGTGAAGAGCAGATCGACGCCGCCACCCCAGTTGGTGATCTTGTACGACGTACCCGAAGCATAGAGCGACAGACCGGGATCTTCACCCGAGAAAAGTCCGTTGTAATAGAAGGTGCCCGTTCCAAGGAAATCCCACACCGTCATGTCGATGCTCAAGACCGACCATCCGCCGTCGTAGGTGACATAGGGATTCGAGTAGCGCACGTCTCCGATCGAGAGTTCGAGCGTGTAGTCTCCCGAGGAGACCTTATTGACCTTGACCTCAAGGGCCGCCTTGTTTTCACCAGCAGCAAACTCGATCGTCGAGGGGCACTCGAAGGCCTCGCTGCGCGAGAAGACCGTGAGAGGAACCGTGGCGGCCTCCGCACTGTTCAGGCGCATCACCTCCACGGTGAAACTCAGATTATCGATTTCGTCCGACATCACGTCATAGGTCGTCGGATTCGAATCGGCGAAGTAGACGTCCATGCAATCCGACGGCACGGGCTCGCTCCACGTAAAATCATCGTCGTCCGAGCACGAGGCCAATCCCGAAAGGCATGCCGCGAACAGGGGCAGATATACTGATTTGTTGAATTTCATACGTTTGGTTCTTTTCGATTAAACGGATCTTGTTATTCGATGACATTGTCCACCGTGTTCGACGGATCGGGGTTGTTCATGCCCACCAGCGCCGAGTTGCTCTGCCATTCGGTACGCGGGATCTGGAGGTTCCACCACGGAGCGCGGCCGTCCACCTCGAAGCGGTAGCTGTCGTCGGGGCAGTTCGAATTGGCCAGGTGGATGCCCAGTGCAAGACGCTTCTTGTACCAGAAGGCGATGCCCTCACCCCAGAACTCGATGCGGGCCTGCAGGCCGATCTCCTCCTGAAGCTCCTTGAGGCTCGAGGCCGAGAAGCTGTACGACGGCTGACGGTAGGACTGCATGAAGCTGTTGAGTGCATTGACGCCCTCGGAGAGGTTCTGTGCGCCGAGCGCCTCGGCCTCGATCAGGTACATCTCCTCGACACGCATGAGCGGATGATCGACCGCATTACCCACGGTATAGGTCGTGTAGTTGCCCTGTCCGGGACGGAACTTGATCGAAGCCAGCGGCTTGAGCGTATTGGCGAAGAAGGTCTGGTAGTCCGGGCGGCAACTCTTGTAGTCGTAGTAGTCGAACAGTCCGGGATCGAGCCACGAGTGCTTGCGGAAGTCGTCGTCGGCGATCTCCGCATAGAGGTTCGAGTTGATGCCGCGGCACACGGACTTGCCGTAATTGGTCCAGTCCTCCTCGGTGGACATGTGGGCGATGAACGAGTAGAGGTTGTGGACGGTCTCCGAGGTCTGGACGGTACACCACATCCACGAGTTGTTGCTCGTCGAGCTGTTGAAACCGGTCGTCGGATCCTCCCACTGGGTCTGCGTCAGCGGCGAGTAGCTGCCGGCCGTGATCGCCTTGCGGGCGTAGTCGGCCGCCTTCTGGTAGGCTCCGTCCACACCGGCAGAGCCGCGCTCGAGGTAGGCACGGGCCGCAATACCGTAGACGACGCTCAGGTCGGGCATCTTCTTCGACGTGCGGGCGTAGTCAGCCAGCATGCGCTCGGCGCGCTCCAGGTCGGGGAAGATCACCTGGTCGTAGACCTCGGTCACCGTAGCACGCGGATTGCTCTTGGCCTGCTCCTCGGAGGTGTTCTCCGTGACGATGACGCAGGCCAGGTCCTTGATGTTGTCGGGAATCGTGTAGTCGTGCACCTGCGAGCCGTTGCACTCCTTGGGTTCGAACAGACGCACCAGGTCGAGGTAGAACTGTGCGCGGAACGCAAGCGCGATGCCCAGATAGCTCCGCTGGTCGGAGTTGAGGCTCTCCTCCGGAACGGCCGAGAGGGTCGAGATCACGTCGTTGCAACTCTTGATCCACGAGTAGTAGTTGTACCAGAACTGATAGCCGGTGACATAGTCCTCGCTCAGGTAGAGGTTGCACATCCAGTTGGCGAACCAGTCGTAGCCGGTGTTCCCCAGCACGACCATGTCGCCCGTCATGCAGGTGAGCGAAACGTTGATCGCCGGGTAGCCGAAGTCCCAGGCCTGCGAGTAGTTCTGGGCATAGAGCGTCAGGGCGCCGGGGATGGCATTCACCATCGCGTCGAGGGCCGTGGTCGATTCGGCGACTTGGTCGGCCGTCGCCCCGTTGGTGGGGAAGGTCTCCTTGATACAGCCGCTCAGCGAAGCGGTCGCCACGGCCGATGCGATTATGTATTTGAGTATGGTTTTCATTGTGGTCTGAAGGAATTAGAACTGAACATTGATACCGCCCGAAATCGTCCGGATCGGAGAGTAGTTGGCGTAATTCGTCGAACCGGAGTAGCTGTAACGGGGATCGAAGCCCTGACGGCGCGACCAGTAGTAGACATTGTCGCACGCCAGGTAGATGCGCAGCTTGCCTACGCCGAACTTGCGGGTGAAGGACTCGGGAAGCGTATATCCCACCTGGATGTTCGAGATGTTGAGGTACGATGCATCGAGCAGGAAGCGGTCGGAGGTGCTGACGCTTGTGTTGTCGCCGTACTGGAAGCGCGGAATCGTCGTCGAGGGATTCTCGGGCGTCCACGACTTGAGGATGTCCTTGTTGAGGTTGCTGCCGGCCGACGAGCTGTAAGGCGAAGCCATGCCCGAAGCGTAGCCCGAGTCATAGCTCAGACCGCCGATCTGGTAGGCGAACGAAGCCGATACATCGACACCGAAGAACTGGAACGAGGTGGAGAAACCGCCGTAGAGGTCGGGAAGGGCCGTACCGCAGAGGTAGTTGGTCGCCTCGGAGTAGGTGGTCGTCGTCTCACGCGTGACGTTGCCCTCGGCGTCGGTCACATCCTTGTACCACATCGACAGACCGGTCGTCTGATCGACACCCGCATACTTGGGGATGTACCACGTGTAGTAGGAAAGCCCTTCGCCGACGAAATAGCTTCCGTTAGCATATCCCTCGTAGCCCTGCGCCGTGGTCGATTTACGCTCGGGAGCCAGGTAGGTCACCTTGTTCTTGTAGTGCGACATGTTCAGGGTCAGATCCCAGCGGAAGTTTTTCGTCTGAATGGGGGTTCCGTGAAGCGTGATCTCGAAACCGCGGTTGCGCATGTCACCCACGTTGTCGTAGTAGCCCGAGTAGCCCGACGACGGAGCCACGGGGAAGAAGAAGAGCATGTCGGTGGTCTTGCGGTTGAAGTACTCGACCGTACCGCCCAGGCGGCCGCGGAGCAACTCGAAGTCCGCACCGATGTTGATGTTCGTGTTGGTCTCCCACGAGATCTCCTCGTTGCCCTTCGTGGTGAAAACGACCGACATCTCGCCGCCGGAGTTCTCGATGTTGTAGTAGTCCACGTAGAGGAAGTTGCTGATGTTGTCGTTACCCTGCGAACCGATCGAGGCCTTGAGCTTCAGCATGTCCACCCAATCGACATTGAACCACGACTCGTGGTTGATGAGCCATGCGGCGCTGGCCGACCAGAAGTTGCCCCAGCGGTGGTCGGGGTGGAAGCGCGACGAGGCATCGCGACGGTACGAACCGTTGAGGATGATCCGGTTGTCAAACTCATACTCGACGCGGCCGAAATAACCCTCGTTGTTGTACTCGGTCGTATAGGATGCCGCCCCCTGCGAATCGACGATCGAGCCGTTGAGCTCGAGGTTGCCGATCGAGAACATCTGCTCCTTCGTACCGCTCAGCACGTAGTTCTTCTGGTTGTAGAACTCGTGTCCGACCATGGCGCTCAGGCGGTGCTTGCCGGCGAAGGTGTGGCTGTAGTTGAGCAGCTGCTGGGCGTTGATCTCGAACGTGCGCTGCGTCTGCACCGTCACACGGCCGCCCGCATTGGCAAACTGGCCGTAGTAGGGGTTGTACATCGAGTTGAAACGCACGTCATCGAGGTTCGTACCGATGTTGAACGTGGCGGTCAGATCGCTGAAGAGCTTCACGTCGGCAAAGGCCGTCCCGGTGAACGCATTGCCGTTGCTGAGGTTCTTGTCGAGCTGCACGCCCTGCAGGGCGTTGAAGTTGGTCATGAACGGACGCGACAGACCGGCATTCATGCCGTCGCCGTAGTCGTACATCTTCAGCCCGTTCTTGTCATACATGATGTTGCCGTTGCCGTCACGGACGTAGACCGGATAGATCGGAGCGGCGTTGTTGGCAAAGGCGAAGATATTGGTCGATCCGGTCGATCCGGACTCGTCGCTGAGGTAGTTGCTCTCATAGTGCGAGTAGCTGGCATTCGCCCCGACCTTCAGCCACTTCTTGGCCTGATAGTCGGCACGCAGACGGGCCGTGTAACGGGTATAGCTGGAACTGGAGACGATACCCTCGTTGTCCAGATAGCCGAGCGAAGCATAGAAATTGGCCCGGTCGTTGGCCGCCGAGATGTTCACGTTGTACTCCTGGCGCAGCGACGTGCGGTAGGCCTCATCGACCCAGTCGTCGGGAGTCAGGTAGTAGTCCTGTCCGTTGTAGGTAACCTTGCGGCCCAGCGTGGCGTTGGGATTGATCTTGCCGTTCGTACCGATGAACAGTTCGCCCTCGGGCACCGTGTAGACCTGATAGCCGAGACCTCCGGCATTGCTGCTGGTCAGCAGCTCGTTGGCGCGGATGGTCGAATCGTAGGACGAGAAGCCGTTGCTGCGGTAGTAGTTGTAGAGCGACTGGTAGTAGGCCTCGTAGTACTGGGCCGGATCGTCGATGTTGTCGTAGAGCTGCGTACCGCGAGCATTGACGCCCCATTTGGCGTCGAGCGTAACGATAGCCTCGCCCTTCTTGGCGCGCTTGGTGGTGATCATGATGACACCGTTGGCACCGCGGGCGCCGTAGAGGGCCGTCGATGCGGCATCCTTGAGCACGGTGAGCGACTCGATGTCGGCCGTATTGATCAGGTTCAGGTCACCCGAATAGGGAACGCCATCAACGACATAGAGCGGCGTTACGCCGGCCGAGATCGACGAAAGACCGCGCACCAGCACGGTCGGCGTGGACGAAGGATTACCCGACGAGCTGGTCACCTGAACACCGGGAATGGCACCGGCGAGTGCCTGGGCGACGTTGGTGACCTGGCGTTTCTCAAGCTCCTCGGACTTGACAACGGCGGCCGATCCGGTGAAAGCCTCCTTGGTGGTCGTACCGAAGGCAACGACGACAACGTCATCGATGCTGGTGGACGACTCCGACATCCGAATGTTCAGGCGGGTCTTGCCGGCAACGGCGACCAACTGCGTATCGTATCCGATGAACGAAACCTGCAGCGTAGCATCGGCAGGAGCGGAAAGCACAAACTGTCCGGCCGCATTGGTCGTCGTACCGTTCGTGGTTCCGTCGACCATGACGGTAGCCCCGGCGACGGGCTTGCCTTCAGCATCGACTACTGTACCGGAAATCTGCTGTACCTGGGCCAGGGCAATCATGATTCCCCCCCCCAATACGGCAATTAACGATAGTACAAGTTTTCTTACCATAAACGTTAATTTTAGTAGATTTTTTAAAATAAAAAGTTCAGGAACAAATGTAGGAAATTCGAGCGATGTTTACAAATAATATCGTAAAATAATTTATGAACATAGCAATTATAATCAAGAATAGTGTATTGAGGTTATTATTTTAACGCGATTTTATAATATCGATTACGATTTATAACGGGTATTTTCTCGATAAAAAGCCGACAGCCGGGAGTATCCGACGCAAACATCTGTTAGTCTGCACGATACATTTCAACGGAGCTTTTAACACCCGTTACGGCGCAATCGGCTGAACCTGAGCTTTCCCAAAAGCGGCGGTCATATGGCCATTGCCGTGTCGGTTACTGTCCGGTAACCGATTTTATCGGATTGTATCCTGATTAACAGCTTCTTGCTGCAAATCTGCGGGTTTGCAGGTTACCAGTCCGTAACCGTCGGTCAATAAAATCGGGATAAAAAATCCAGTCCTGGAAACGATAGACATGAAACACGACAAAAAGAGATTCCAGAAATGACAGAAACAAAGAACACATTCCGCATCCTCTTCTATATCAAACGCAATGCGCTCCTCAGGAACGGATCGGCGCCGATCATGGGCCGTATCACGATCAACGGCGAACGCGCGCAGTTCTCCACACGGTTGTCCGTCGATCCGCAGGTCTGGGATCCCCACTCGGGACGGGTGCTCGGACGCCGTGCGCCGGCCGAACGAATCAACGAACGGCTCGACCGCATCCGGATGCGTCTCGAACAGTGCTACGAATCACTGCTCGACCACGCACAACACCTTACGCCGAATGCCGTAAAGAACCTCTTTTTCGGTCGGGAACAGCACCGGGAACAGCTGCTCGGATTTTTCCGTCGCCACAACGAGGAGTTCGGCCGCATGGTGGGCATCAACCGCAGCAAAGCCACCTTTTATAAATATAGGTGCGTCTGCAACCACCTCGAAAGTTACATCCGGACTCGATACGGGCGCGATGATCTGGAGTTCGGAGAGCTCGACCGGGAGTTCCTCTACGGCTTCCACCGCCACATTTCGGGAGCGTGCGGCTGCAGCAAGAACACGATCTGGATCTACATGATCGCCCTCAAACACATTCTGGCGCAGGCCCGCAGCCGCGGCTACCTGAAAGCGGACCTGTTCGCCGGCTACAAAATCCGCAGCGAGCGGGTTTCGCGCGGATATTTGTCCATCGAAGAGATCCGACGGCTGATCCGGCTGGATTTGCCCGACCGCACGCAACGGCTGATTCGGGACGCCTTTCTGTTCGGATGCTTCACGGGACTCTCCTATGTGGACATCCGGCAGCTTACGCCACAGAATATCCAGTATCAGGATCGGCAGATCTGGATCTGCACGAGTCGCTGCAAAACAGCCTCAGAGGTCAGCGTGCGCCTGTTTCCGGTTGCGGAAGCGATTCTGTCCCGTCATCTGCCGGTCCCGGAAGACGGCCGGATTTTCGACCTGCCCACAAACGGATGGTGCAATGCCTGCCTGCAGGTCGTTCTGCAGCAGGCGGGCATATCGCGCCACATCACGTTCCATTGCGCCCGGCACACCTTCGCCACCACCATCACGCTGTCACAGGGGGTGGCAATCGAGACGATCTGCAAGTTGCTCGGGCACAAAAACATACGCACCACACAGATCTATGCGACACTCACCCATGCAAAGCTGGCAAACGATATGGAGTTATTGTCCGAACGGCTCGAAAAGCAATTTGCGCCATGAATCGGCATCCTTGTATTTCGGATTGCACCAAGAGTAAGAAAATTTTGAAACAAGGCTTTTATCGAGAAAATACCCGTTATAAATCGTAATCGATATTATAAAATCGCGTTAAAATAATAACCTCAATACACTATTCTTGATTATAATTGCTATGTTCATAAATTATTTTACGATATTATTTGTAAACATCGCTCGAATTTCCTACATTTGTTCCTGAACTTTTTATTTTAAAAAATCTACTAAAATTAACGTTTATGGTAAGAAAACTTGTACTATCGTTAATTGCCGTATTGGGGGGGGGAATCATGATTGCCCTGGCCCAGGTACAGCAGATTTCCGGTACAGTAGTCGATGCTGAAGGCAAGCCCGTCGCCGGGGCTACCGTCATGGTCGACGGAACCACGAATGGTACGACAACCAACGCAGCCGGACAGTTCACGCTCTCAGCAGCTGCCGATGCCACGCTGCAGGTTTCGTTCATCGGATACGAAACGCAGAAGGTTGCCGTCGGCGGCAAGACGTCGCTCACGATCCATCTGGGCGAGGACACGCAGGACATCGACGATGTGATCGTGGTGGCCTACGGTACGGCCAAGAAGGAGTCCTTCACCGGATCGGCCGCCGTCATCAAGTCTGAAAACCTCGAGAAACGTGTCGTTGCCAACGTATCGAAGGCCCTTGAGGGCCAGGTGACCGGCGTGCAGACCACCTCCGGAACCGGACAGCCCGGCTCGGACGCCACGATCGCCATCCGCGGTTTCGGTTCGCTCAACGCCAGTTCCTCGCCGCTCTATGTCGTGGACGGTATCGCCTACTCGGGTACGATCAGCTCGATCAACCCCGAGGACATCGAGTCGATCACCGTGCTCAAGGACGCCTCGGCCGGCGCCCTCTATGGAGCCCGCGGTGCCAACGGTGTCATCGTGATCAATACCAAGCGCGGCCGTGACGGCGACACCGAGGTGTCGTTCAAGGCAACGCTCGGCGTTTCGTCGCGTGCCATTCCCAACTACGATCTGGTTAATCAGCGCGAGTTCATCGAGCTCACCTGGCAGTCGCTCTACAACTCGGCCTATTTCACTTCGGGTTACAGCGACGCAGCCGCCCGCACCTACGCATCGTCGCGTCTGTCGGGTACGCTGGGTGCCGGATACAACCCCTTCAAGAACTACTCGTGGGCAGAACTCGTAGATCCCGCCACGGGCAAAGTGCGTGCCGATGCCAAGTCGGCCTACAACGAGAGTTGGATCGACGAAGTCACCGACAACGCGGCTTTCCGTCAGGAGTACCAGGCTTCGGTATCGGGCGGTAACAGCATCCACCGCGGAAGCATGTCGCTGAGCTACCTCGACGAGAACGGTGTGCTGAAGACCACCAACTTCCAGCGCTACACCGGCCGCGTCAGCTACGACACGACGCCCCGCCACTGGTTCGCCGGCGGCATGAACGCCAACTTCTCGCACTCGAAGAGCAACTCGAACCGCTACACCGGATCGGCCAACTCGAACGTCTTCTACTCGGCCCAGCTGATGGCCCCGATCTACCCGGTCTACATGCGTGATGCCGAGACGGGCGCCCTGCTGCTCGACGAAAACGGCAAGAAGCAGTTCGACTACGGTTCGGCCCGTCCGCAGGACTCCAACACAAACTGCATCGCCGGCTTCTACGACGACCCGACGTCGAACACCACCGAGAGCCTCTCGGCCCGCACCTATCTCACCTTCGGCAGCGACGACGACAAGGCCGGCTGGCTCAAGGGCCTCAAGGCCACGCTCAACTTCGGTGTCGATTACCGCACGTCGAACAACATGTCGTATTACAATCCGTACTTCGGCAACCAGGCATCGAACGGCGGTCTGATCGAGAAGAACAACTACCGCTACATGTCCTACACGTTCAACCAGCTGGTTACCTACAACCGGACGTTCAACGAGAAGCACGAGATCAGCGCCCTGCTCGGCCACGAGTACTACGATTACGAGCAGAACTACCTGACCGGTTCGCGTTCGGGTCTGGTGAGCGGCATCTACGAAGTTGTCGGCGCCTCGATCAACGACACCCGTTCGCAGACCGACCGCCACACCATCGAATCCTACTTCGCCCGTCTGAACTACGGTTTCGACAACAAGTACTACATCGACGGCAGCTGGCGTACCGACGGTTCGTCGCGCTTCGCCCCCGATCACCGCTGGGGACACTTCTGGTCGGTCGGCGCTTCGTGGCGCATCTCGCAGGAGGAGTTCATGCGCGACATCCACTGGATCAACAACCTGACGCTGAAGGCCTCCTATGGTGTACAAGGTAATGAAAATATCGACACCTATTACGGCTGGCAGGGCTATTACAGCATCACCTCGACGGGTACCGACTACGGCTTCTCGATCGCACAGCTCGAGAATCCCGAACTGACGTGGGAGAAGAACGGCAACTTCAACGTAGGTATCGAGGCCACGCTCTTCGGCAACCGCCTCAACGCCACGATCGAGTACTACAACCGCAAGACGACGGACATGATCATGGAGCGCCCGATGGCCTTCTCGACCGGTTTCGAGTCGTACCTCGACAACATCGGCGAGATGCGCAATACGGGTTGGGAGATCTCGCTCAACGGCGTGCTGGTGAACCGCCCCGACTTCCGCTGGGACGTGACCGTCATGGCATCGACGCAGAACAACAAGGTGCTCAAGCTGACGCCCGAGGCCAAGGAGATCATCGGCGGCTCGACGATCATCCGCGAGGGCCTGCCCGTCAATACGTTCTACCTGCCCAAGTTCGCAGGTGTGGATCCGGCAACCGGAGCCGCGCTCTACTGGGCCTACGACACGGATGACAAGGGCAACATCACCAACGAGTACATCACCTCCGACACGGGCAAGGCCACGAGCAGCCGCTACCTGATGGGCAGCCGCATCCCCGACCTGTTCGGAAGCATCGGCACGAACCTCCAGTGGAAAGGCATCGACTTCTCGATCCTGACGACCTACTCGATCGGCGGCAAGGTGCTCGACTACATCTACGCAGGCGCCATGAACCCGTTCTACTACGGCCAGACCTACCACTCGCACCTGACGCGCGCATGGCAGAAACCGGGCGACATCACGGACGTTCCGCGCGTGGAGGTCGGCACGAGCAGCATCACCTCGGACCGCTTCCTGGTGGATGCCTCGTACTTCGCCATCAAGAACATCACGATCGGCTATACGATCCCGCAGAAGGCAGCCAGCTACATCGGCATGAAGCACGTGCGTGTCTACTGCTCGATGGACAACCTCGCGCTCTTCACACACCTGAAGGGTATGAACCCGACCTACTCGCTGACCGGAAGCACGTCGTACGTCTACACGCCGTCGCGCAGCTTCGTCGCAGGTCTGGACATCAAGTTCTAACTTATAAACGGAGATTCTGTATATGAAAAAGATATTAATGTTGGGCGTCATCGCCTCCCTCTCGTTCTCCTGCGCGAAGGACGCACTCGAAACATTTCCCTCGAACGCGGTGAAGCCCGACGTCGTCTATGGAGACGTCGAAAACGCCACGTCGGCACTGACCGGAGCCCTTTCGGGTCTGGGTGCCTGGGCCTGGACCAACGGCGTGAGCTCGGGCGTGGGCTTCGGCATCACGTCGAGCTACCTCACGGCCGATGCGCTCGGTGAGGACTACATCCTCTCGGGAGCAGGCAGCGGCTGGATGTGGCAGACCTTCTCCTACAACGTGAAGAACTGGTACGACGACTCGCGTCTGCAGTGCTACACGGAGTGGAACTGCTACTATACGACCATCAACTCGTGCAACAGCCTGATCGCTTCGGCCGAACTGCTCTCTGCAACAAACGAGGGCAAGTTCGTCCTCGGACAGGCCTACACGCTGCGTGCGTTCTGCTACCACATGCTGGCCCAGTTCTACGCCCGCGCCTACTACTACTATCCGGAAGACCTCTGTGTTCCGGTCTACACCGAGCCTACGACCTCGGCCACGAAGGGCGCACCCCGCTCGACGAACAAGCAGGTCTACGAAGAGGTCATCTACCCCGACCTGACGACGGGTATCGGCCTGCTCGACGAAGCCAACAAGGCCGGCGTCACGCGATCGAACAAGACCCAGGTGGACTACTACGTGGCCAACGGCATCAAGGCCCGCGTGGCTCTGGCCATGCACAAATGGGAGGATGCCTATATGGCAGCCGAGGAGGCGCTGAAGGGTCCGAACCAGCCGCTCGACATCTCCCAGCTCAAGTCGGGAATGAACGACATCACGGCCCTGTCGAACGTCATGTGGGGTGAGATCAAGACTCCGGACAACTACGGTATGTACGCCTCCTACCAGTCGCAGATGGATGCCGACCACGACGGTTATGCCCAGAAAGCCCGCCGTTGCTGCACATCGTGGTTGTGGAACCGCATGGGCGCAGAGGACGGACGCCGTGCATGGTGGCTCGGTAACTTCGACAACTCGCAGTATCAGGCTACGGGACAGGCGATCAAGTATTGCCAGGTGAAGTTCAAGTTCCAGGGCAACACGTGGCTGGGTGACTACATCTACATGCGTGCCGAGGAGATGCTGCTGACCGCTGCCGAGGCCTACTGCCACGCCGGCAACGACCCCGAGGCCAAGAACTACCTGACCAAACTGATGGCCCTGCGCGACCCCTCATACAAGTGTGAGCTGTCGGGCAAAACGTATGACGAAGGAGGTCTGACGCTCGGAAGCGCCGGTGCCAAGCAGGCCCCGCAGTCGCTGCTGGAGGAGATCCTCGTACAGCGCCGTATCGAGCTGTGGGGCGAGTTCGGCCGCATCTTCGACATCAAGCGTCTGGGCCAGGGCTTCAAGCGCGTCGAGACCGATGCTGCGGACAACCCCGATTTCGACCCGGCTTCGCTGCTGAACAACCACGACACGCAATCGCCCGGTTCCTACGCATGGGTGCTGATGCTGCCGCAGGTGGAGATCGACGGCAACCCGAACGCCGTACAGAACCCCATCGGTGACACGGCCAACTAATCGTCAGAAACGGACTACCAAACAATACAAGTACAAAAACCATGAAAAATATCATCAGAACACTTTTGGCAGCGAGCCTGGCGCTGACGGCGATCGGATGCGACCAGGACCAGATCGCCACGAAGTTCGACCCCTCGGCCGAAGCCGCCAACACGGCCTACTTCGTCCAGAAAGCCATCTTGCAGGAGTTCGATGCCTCGTCAACGGGTGATCAGACGATTGAGGTGGCCATCTACCGCCAGAATGCACAGGGCGACTTCACGGTGGAGCTTACGCCCACGATTCCGGAAGACGCTGCCGAATTCTTCGACATCCCGAAAACGGCCGAATTCAAGAACGGCCAGTACTCCGTAATGATTCCCATCACGGTATACAATGTGGAGAACCTGGCCAAAGGAGCGACCTACTCGGTGAAGATCGCCGTTGCAAACGGCGGCAGCCTGGAGGATTCGAACCTCGCCATCAAGTCGAAATACGCCGAAACGACCGTATCGACGGCCCTGGCCCTGCAGTGGGAGCCGCTCTACATCCTCTCCGATCCGACGAAGCTGCTCTCGACCGACCTGACCGAAGCCGACTACGTGAAGGGAGCCGACGGCAAGCCCATCGCACAGACCGCCGACTACTCCTACAACGGCTATTGGGTCGGAGACGACAACAGTGTCGTCATCGAGCGTGCGGCCGGTACGACCGTATTCCGCATGACCAACTGGGGCGAGGGAACCTACAACGTGATCTTCACGATCAATCCCGACAAGAAGGTCACCATCGAGGGCAAGGAGTACAATGTCGTGACCGTCTCGCCGCAGCAGGTTGCTGATAACGCAAACTATGGAGCGGTTTATGTTTCCGACCTGCCGTCGTATCAAAATGGCCTCACATATGAAGACTTCCCCTGCTACTGGGACGGAGAGCGCGGATTCCACTTCGAATTCCACTATTACTGCGGCCAGGGCAGTTTCAACAACCCCAATGAACACATCGCTGAAACCATGACCCTGCACGACGGCTCGGCCAGCATGGAATAATCCGAACGTCAGAAAAACGAAGGTCCGGCCCTGAGGTCGGTCCACAAGGATTCCGGAACGGCGCCTCTGCATGAGGCGCCGCTCCTTTTTGCCGCCAAACAGACGCATGAGCCACCGAAGCAATCTGCGGCTCCGCCCAAACAGCCACAACCGATGTCGGTCCCCAAAGGTTGTCTCCGGACCGACCGACGGGCCGGATCGCTGCGGAAAATGGGCGCGGTCTGCATTTTTTTTCGTAATTTCGCCCCGGAAACCAAAACGATTCACGATATGGCTATTACTGAAATCCGGCCCGGCATCCACTATGTCGGCGTCAATGACCGCACGACGACCCGTTTCGAAGGCCTCTGGCCCCTCCCGATCGGCGTTTCGTACAACTCCTACCTGGTAGTCGGCGAGCAGGTCGCCCTGATCGACACCGTCGAGGAGTCGTTCGGCAGCCGCCTGTTCGAGAACATCCGCGAGGTGATCGGCGACCGCAAGATCGACTACCTCGTCGTAAACCATATGGAACCCGACCACTCGTCATCGATCGCAGCCCTGCGCCTGCGCTACCCGGACCTGAAGATCGTCGGAAACGCCAAGACGCTCCAGATGATCGGCGGATACTACGGCATCGATGCCGGTACGCTCGAGGTCAAGGAGGGCGACACGCTCGACCTGGGGGCCGGAAAGCTCCTCACGTTCCACCTGATTCCGATGGTCCACTGGCCCGAGACGATGGTCACGTGGTATGCCGCCGAAGGGGTAATCTTCTCGGGCGACGCCTTCGGCACGTTCGGGGCGCTCGACGGGGGCATCACCGACTCGGAGGTCGAGGTGGACCGCTACTGGGACGAGATGCGGCGCTACTACGCCTGCATCGTCGGCAAATACGGGGCCCCGGTACAGAAGGCCCTGCAGAAGGTCGGAGGGCTTGAGATCCGCACGATCTGCCCGACGCACGGCCCCGTATGGCAGGAGCGTATCGGCGAGGTGGTAGCACTCTACGACCGGATGAGCCGCTACGAAGGGGAGCCGGGCGCCGTGATCGCCTACGGCTCGATGTACGGCAACACGGAGCAGATGGCCGAGCGCATCGCGCGCGAGCTGGCCGAGCAGGGTATCCGGCAGATCCGGGTCTACAACCTCTCGTATGCCGATCCGTCGGTGGTGCTGCGCGATGTCTTCCGCTACGACACGCTCATCGTCGGCAGCCCGACCTACAACGGCGAGCTCTTCCCGCCCGTCGAGCAGCTGCTGCGCCGCATCGAGGCACGCTGCATCCCGCAGCGGCGCTTCGCCTATTTCGGTTCGTTCACCTGGGCGGGAGCCGCCGTGCGCCGCATGAAGGAGTTCACCGAGCGCGTGAAATGGGAGCCGGTATGCCCGCCCGTGGAGATGAAACAGGGCTACTCGACAGCCAACGGCGAGCCTTGCCGCCAGCTGGCCGAGGCCGTAGCCGCCGCCATGAACGGCAACGTCTGACAAACCGCCGGCAGCCATGATGAAGATCGCAATCGTCGGAACGGGCTACGTGGGGCTGGTATCGGGTGCCTGCTTTGCGGAGATGGGACTCGACATCACGTGCGTGGATACGGACCGGGCGAAGATCGAGGCGCTGAACGCAGGCCGGATTCCGATATACGAACCGGGGCTGGAGGAGCTCGTGCGGCGGAATTTCGACGCCGGACGGCTGCACTTCACCACCGACCTGGCCGCCTGCCTGGACCGCGTGGAGGTGGTCTTCACGGCCGTCGGAACCCCGCCCGGCGAGGATGGGGCGGCCGATCTGCGCCATGTCGAGGAGGTAGCCCGCACGTTCGGCCGCCACATCAGCCGCTACACGCTGCTCGTAACGAAGAGCACGGTGCCCGTAGGTACGGCGCGCCGGGTGCGCGAGATCGTCTCCGGAGAGCTCCGCAGCCGCGGGGCCGACATCCCGTTCGACGTGGCCGCCAACCCCGAATTCCTCAAGGAGGGCTCGGCCATCAAGGACTTCATGTCGCCCGACCGCGTGGTGGTCGGGACCGACAGCGAACGGGCCCGCCAGCTCATGGCCCGGCTCTACCGCCCCTTCCTGATCAACAACTTCCGGGTGATGTTCATGGACATCGCATCGGCCGAGATGACCAAATACGCCGCCAACGCCATGCTGGCCACCCGCATCTCCTTCATGAACGACATTGCCAACCTCTGCGACCTGGTGGGCGCCGACGTCGAGATGGTCCGCAAGGGGATCGGCTCGGACGTCCGCATCGGCAACAAGTTCCTCTACCCCGGGTGCGGATACGGGGGCTCGTGCTTCCCGAAGGACGTACAGGCCCTGGCCCACACGGGCCGCGAACACGGTTACACGATGCAGGTCATCGAGGCTGTCGAGCGGGTGAACGAGGCGCAGAAGGTGGTGCCCGTGCGGAAACTCGCCGAGCTGCTGGGCGACCTGCGCGGCCGCCGCATCGCCATCTGGGGATTGGCCTTCAAGCCCGAGACCGACGACATGCGCAAGGCAACGTCGCTGGTGGTCATCGGCCGTCTGCTCGAGGCCGGAGCCGAGGTCACGGTCTACGACCCCGCAGCGATGGAGGAGTGCCGCCGCATGCTGCCCGGCCAGGGAGTGACCTGCGCCCGCACGATGTACGAGGCGGCCGAAGGGGCCGATGCCGTGGTGCTCCTGACCGAATGGAAGGAGTTCCGCATGCCCGACTGGCCGCGCCTGCGCCAGACGATGCGCGGAGACGCAATCATCGACGGGCGCAACATCTTCGACAAGCAGGAGGTGCTGGCGGCCGGGTTCCGCTACCGGGGCATCGGCAAGTAAACGGTCGCAGAAGGCAGAGTCGAAAGACGCGGAACTTCGCACGAAAAACAGGGCGACAAGGGTCGCAGGCCCTGCAAAGATTCATCCCGAAGTCGGTGACTTCGGGATTTTTCGGCTATTCAACAGCCGAAAATGAACGATCTGCTGTCGCAAATGACCAATCAAAGGCGGAAAATCCGGAGTACATTTGCAACGTTCAAAAACGGATAAGACACATGCAACACGACAATTCGCGACTCTTTCTGCTGATCCTGCTGGGCATGCTCACGGCCTTCGGCCCCTTCGTCACGGACATGTACCTGCCGACGCTCCCTTCGATGGCGGGATTCTTCGCCACTTCGTCGTCGATGGTCCAGATGGGACTGACGACCAGCATGATCGGACTGGCCGTCGGACAGCTCTTCTTCGGCCCGTTGAGCGACAAATACGGCCGCCGCAGGCCGCTGCTCGCAGCCATGGCGCTCTTCCTGGTATCGACCGTACTCTGCATCGCGGCGCACAGCATCGAACAGTTCGTCACCATGCGGTTCATCCAGGGGGTGGCCGCATCGGGCGGCATCGTCATCTCGCGTTCGGTAGCCACCGACAAGTTCTCGGGGGCCGAACTGGGGCGCATGCTGGCCGTGATCGGCGCAATCAACGGCGTGGCACCCGTCACGGCCCCGATCATCGGCGGAGCCCTGACCGACCGAATCGGGTGGCAGGGCATCTTCTGCATCCTGCTGATCCTGGGCCTCGTCCTGCTTGCCGGAAGCTGGCGCTACCGCGAGACCCTCCCCGCCGAACGCCGCAGCTCCGTGGCCTGGCACGACATTCTCCACGGCTTTGGCAGCGTGCTCCGCAACCGCCGGTTCGTAGGCTACGTGCTCCAGTTCGGCTTCGCACAAGGCGTGCTGTTCGCCTACATCGCCTCCTCGCCCTTCATCACGCAGGAGCACTACGGATTCTCGGCCTTCGGCTTCAGCCTCTGCTTCGCCGCCAATGCCGTGGCGATCGGGGTGGCGGCAGCGGCAGCGGTGCGCTTCCGCCGTCCGGAACAGGGCACGCTGACCGGATGCATCGGCATGATCGTCTTCGCCATAGCCGAAGCCGCCGCACTGGCCTCGGGCTGCAGTTTCTGGATCTACGAAGCGCTGCTTTTCGCCCTGCTTTTCTGCATGGGGCTGACCTTCACCACCTCCACCACACTGGCCATGGACTGCACACGCGAACACGCCGGCACGGCCTCGGCACTGCTCGGCGCCTTGGGATTCGCCTTCGGCGGCATCGTCTCGCCGCTGGTCGGCCTGGGTGACACGCTCCTCTCGACGGGAACGGTCTTCGTCGTCTGCGCCCTCTGTTCGTGGGGCAGCATCCGTTTCATCCTGCGCCGTCCCCAACGCTCGGCCGTTGCGGCCTGACAACCCGCACTCCGCCTCCGGGGACAAAAAACTCGGGATCTTGTTTGGATCCCGAGTTTTTCACTCTGCCGAGCCTTCTCCGGGGCGAACCGGGTCTTCCGAAGTTCTGCGATGCGGCGCAGCCGGAAGTGTTTCCAACTTTTTCCAGGCCGCAAACTGAGTCTCAGTAAAGATCTTGCGGAACTTTTTCTCCTGCGTCTGGCGCCATGCCTCACGCTCCTTCGCGGCATCCTTTGCTCCGGCAAACTGCGGATGTCCGCCACGTTCGATTCCATCGGGAGCTCCGGGATGTCCGACCATCCTGCCGGGACCGACCGGGCCCATGCCGGGTTCCATACCCGGGCCGCCGCCCATACCTCGAGGAGCGCCGAACCTTCCGGTCTGTGGCATCTGCGCCTTGAAATGTGCATAAAAAAGTTTGTAGACCTTACGGGTTTGTTTGTCATTGAGTCCGAGAGCCTGTTGCAGCCGCTGCGACTCGCGCATCGCCAAGGCGGAGGGATCACCCGGGCCGACCGCCTCAAGTTCCAGGCCGGAAGCAACGGGTCGCTCAGGCAGCTGTGCACAAAGCGGCAGGGCGAGGTTCCCCAAGACAAAACAGAGGATGAAGAATCGTTTCATCGATTTGAGATTTTGGTTGGAAACGAAACGCAGGACTGGCGGAATTATTGTCCTGAAGAAACCGAAAAAAGCCGGGAAAATCCCGGCTTTCAGAGACCTTGCGGAGGCCCGGATCAGCGGCGCACCTTGACGATGATCTTGCGGATGTGGCCCTCGCCCACCATCGGGGCATGCCCGTCCTCGGGCAGAAGCATCGTAAACTGCCCCGGACGCACCGTATAGTAGGTCTGAGGCTCGTCGTCGAAGAGCTGGATGTCGTTTCCGGCATCGAACTCGGCAAGGGGCTTACGCAGGTTCCGGCGCTCGCTCCACCCGAACGACTCCTCGCGTCCGGAGATGAGCACCTGGATGTCGATGTACTCGTTGTGGACCTCCAGCTTGGCATCCGGCTTGCGCTTCAGATCGACATCCATCACGTTCACGTAGATGTCGCGGCCGTCGAGTTCGTGGATGCCCGGCTCGACAGCCGTCCAGTCGGTCGAGCCGATCAGCTCGAACGCCCGCGCAAGACGCGGATGAAGCGAACAGTAGAGTCCGCTGTTCTTCAGAGAATCGAAAATCATGGTTTTTTGAACTGTTTTCTGTTTTGCAACGTCGCACGCCCCGGAATCGTCGCCGGGGAATGCAAATACAAAGATAGAAAGTTTTTTTCTATAACCAAATCTCGGGAAAAATGCTATATTTGTAAGACGAACATCAAAAAATTAACGAAACTATGGATTTTACGGAGATCAAACTGTCGGGCAAAACGCGCCGTGAGCACGATCTGCTCGGAGAAATGGAGATTCCCGAAGAGTATTACTTCGGTGTTCAGACCATGCGGGCCGTGGAGAACTTCCACATCAGCCGCGTACGGCTCAACTTCTTTCCGCGCCTGATCCACGCGCTGGCTGACGTGAAGCAGGGGGCTGCAGCCGCCAACCGCGACCTGGGGCTGCTCGATCCGGCGATCGCCGACGCGATCACCCGGGCATGCGAAGAGCTGCGTGAAGACCGGTTCAACGAACAGTTCGTCGTGGACATGGTACAGGGAGGCGCCGGCACATCGACGAACATGAACGCCAACGAGGTGATTGCCAACCGGGCGCTCGAACTGCTCGGCCACCACAAGGGCGAATACAGCTACTGCCACCCGAACAACCACGTCAATCTCTCGCAATCGACCAACGACGCCTACCCGACGGCCGTGCGCATCGCACTGGCCCGGAGCATCGACAGCGCCGTGACGTCGCTGCAGGAGCTCATCGCCGCATTCCACGCCAAGGGCGAGGAGTTTGCCGACATCATCAAGATGGGCCGCACGCAGCTGCAGGACGCCGTGCCGATGACCCTCGGGCAGGAGTTCGAGGCCTACGCCGCAACGCTGACCGAGGAGATCGACCGTCTGAAGACCAACATGCGGCTCTTCTACGAGATCAACATGGGTGCCACGGCCATCGGTACGGGCATCAACGCCGACCCGGACTATGCGGAGCTCTGCACCAAGCACCTGCGCGAGATCACGGGCCTGCCCCTGACCAAAGCCGCCAACATGATCGAGGCGACGAGCGACACGGGTGCCTTCATCATGAACTCGTCGGCCCTCAAGCGTCTGGCCGTGAAACTGTCGAAGATCTGCAACGACCTGCGCCTGCTCTCGTCGGGCCCGCGCTGCGGACTCAACGAGATCAACCTCCCGCCGCGCCAGCCGGGATCGTCGATCATGCCCGGAAAGGTCAATCCGGTCATTCCCGAGGTGGTCAATCAGGTGGCCTTCCGCGTCATCGGCAACGACCTGGCCATCACGCTGGCCTCCGAAGCCGGACAGCTCGAGCTCAACGTCATGGAGCCGATCATCGTCCTCTCGCTCTTCGAGAACATCGAGATGCTGGTCAATGCCATGAATACGCTGCGCGAGAAGTGCATCGTCGGCATCACGGCCAACCCGGAGGTGTGCCGCCGCATGGTCTACAACAGCATCGGTCTGGTCACGGCCCTCAACCCCTATCTGGGCTACGAAACCTCGACGATGTTGGCCAAGGAGGCCCTGCAGAGCGGAAAGGGCATCTACGACCTGGTGCTCGAGCACAAGCTCATGGACGAGGAGGAGCTCAACAAGATCCTGCGTCCCGAGAACATGGTGCATCCGCGCAAGAAGATCACGGAGTAGCGCGACTGATCGAAAACGAAAAATGTCCGGCAGGCCATCTCGGTCTGCCGGACATTTTTTTCTCGGGGACAACTTCGGGTCCGCCGCCCTACTTGCGCGGCGTGCGTTTCAGACGCACGACAACGGGCAGGTGGTCCGAGAAGGTCACTTCGGGAACCTCGTAGACCACGGCCCGGAACTCGGGCGAGGTGAGCACGAAATCGATGCGCAGCATGTTGAAGAAACCGCGGTAGGTATACGAATAGCCCGAACCGCAGTCGCTGAAGGCATCGTCGAGTCCGGCAGCCATCCGGCGGTAGACATACGACACGGGGGTGTCGTTGAAGTCGCCGCAGACGATCCGCGGAGTCCGCGTAGCCTCGATCACCGCAGCAATGCTGTCCACCTGATAGGCCCGAAGCTCGCTGTTCTCGCGCAGGCGGCTCACGATACTGCGGATCTTCACCTCACGGGCCGTATCGGAGAGGATGCGGGAGGTGATGAAGTCGTTGTCGTCGGCATTGATGGCCGTCGAGCGAAGGTGGTTGTTGAAGACCCTGACCGTATCGTCGTCGATCAGCACGTCGGCCCAGACCGCCGAATGAGGCGACAGAACGGTAGCCGAGCGCAGGATGCGGTATTTGCTCAGGATAATCATCGAGGCCCCGACAAGCGAGTCGGGAGCCGAAGTCTGCCCGAAACGGGCGCTCTCATAGGAGTCGGAGAGGATACGGAAACACTCCGAGCGGTCTGCCAGACGGCCGTTGAACTCCTGCAGGCAGACGATATCGGGATCGAGCCGTTCGATCAGCTGCACGACGCTGTCCACACTGCTCTGGCCATCCTCACCGTAGAAGCCGCGGACGTTGTAGGACATGAACTCGAAGGTCCCGCGGTCGGAGACCTCGCCGTAGGTGCGCCGGATCTCGGGCCGCCAGAAGAGCGACACGTCGAAGAGGCCGATGAAGACGACCGCCAGCATCGTGAGCGCCTGCACGCGCCGCCAGCGGATCACCCAGTAGAGCATCAGCACCACGGCCGCCACGTAGACGGCCGGAGCGGCCAGCCCCAGCACGGGCAGGAACCACACCCGCCCCGGATTGACATAGGGTACGAAATAGGTGACGACCATCACCGCCCCCACCGCCAGCGAGCAGAGCGTGAGCAGTGCGTCGAGCAGCCGCAGCACCCCTCTCCGGCGCCCCTTCCTCGGGCCGCGCGAACCGTAACCGTCGTAGTATGCGTTGTCGCTCATGGCTGTCAGAACCGGATCGCACCGTTACGCTTCCACCACTGCAGCAGCAGGTAGCCCCACAGCATGCCGCCCACGTGGGCGAAGTGGGCCACATTGCCGCCGTAACCGGTCCAGCCGAGGAAGAGTTCGATCACGCCATAGATGATGACGAACCATTTGGCCTTCAACGGAATCGGCGGGATGAGCAGCATGATGACGGCATTGGGGTGCATGACGCCGAAGGCGAGCAGCAAACCCATCACGGCACCCGACGCGCCGACAAGCTGGATTGGCAGTTCGCCGGCCAGCCAGGCCGTGGCGACCTGGATCAGCGCCGCACCGATGCCGCAGACCATGTAGTAGATGAGGAAGCGCTTCGAGCCCAGTTCGTACTCCAGCGTGCGCCCGAACATCCACAGACCGAACATGTTGAAGAAGATGTGCTCGAAATTGGCGTGCAGGAACATGTAGGTGATGAACTGGTAGGAGTGGAACTCCATGCCCAGAAACTCCGGAGCCCCGACCGAGAGGGCGAACAGGCGGTAGATCTGGTCGCCGACGGGCAGCAGCGCCGTGGCCATATAGGCCAATACATTTATGATAATCAGGTTCTTGACAACCGGAGGCGTCTGAAAATACGGATTCATGGACGTTTGAAATTTCTGTAAATGTACGTTTTTTTCACCGAATTATCCCAGTTTGGCGCGCAACTCTTCGGGCGTGATTTCGACAAGGATGGCTTTGCCCGAGGGCGAGAAGCTGACGTTGCCCGTCGCGGCGAGCTGCGCCAGCAGGGACTCGGCCTCCTCGCGGCCCAGACTCCGCGGAGCGGTGCGGGCACCGCTGCGGGCCATGACGGAGGCGATGCGTTCGCGCCGCACGTCGGCAAGCGGCACGGGGGTCGAGAAGGCCTGCAGCAGGTCGTAGATCATCGAGTCGATCGCATCGGCCGGGAGGTCGGCCGGGGTGCCCTTCACCTCGACGGCCCCCGCACCGCAGCACTCGATGTCGAAGCCCAGCGAAGCAAATTCCACAGCGTGCTCCTCCAGCAGGTCGTACTCCTCGGCCGAGAGCACCAGCCGCTCGGGGAAGAGCAGCTGCTGGCTCACGGCCGTCGAACAGCCGGCCATGCGGAGGTACTCCTCATAGAGGATCCGCTCCCGGGCCCGGCGAATGTCCACAACGACGAAACGGCCGTCGAGCAGCGCCGCAAGAAGCCCTCCTCCCAACGACAGGGGGTCGGAAAACTCCGGATGCGCACCGACCTCAAGGCGGCTCTGCGTGCACTCCGCATCATCCGAAGAGACGAAATCGAGCGAACTCTCGCCGAACTCACCGCCCGATACGATGTCGGTGAACTCCTCACCGGCCTCACCGCCCGACGGAACGGACAGGCAGCCGCCGTCGAACGAAGCATCCGAAGCGATGTCGTCGAACGCCTCACCGTCACCGACAGCGCCGCCCCACGCCGCAGTCGGACGGACAGTCGGGATACGGGGCACCGGAGCCGGATCCAGCGGACGGACCGACGGCGGCACCGTCGGGGTCCGCATCGCCGGAGCGGCGGCATCGGAGAGGCTCCCGCCTCCCATGGCCTCGGCCGGATCGCTCCACGGGACGTCGAATCCCGTGAAATCGACATTCGGATCGGGGGCCGAAGGGTCGATATACTCCTCACGGAAAGGATTGTAGTCGTTGTTGGACATGGCCTTCGGCTCGTTGTAGACGACCCCGCGCTGCAGGACGGGGATATCGACCTGCCCCTCGCTGTCGAAATCCATCAGGGGCACCGCTCCCGTCTTGGCCAGCGTCTCGCGTACGGCGGCATGGACGATCTGCCACACGGCCTCCTCGTCGGCAAACTTCACCTCGGTCTTCTGCGGATGGACATTGACGTCGATCCGTCCGGGATCGATACTGAGGTAGAGGAAATAGGAGGGCTGTGCATTGACGGGAATAAGCTTCTCGTAGGCCTTCATCACGGCACTCGTGAGGTAGGTGCTCTTGAAATAGCGCCCATTGACGAAGAGATACTGCTCCGTGTTGCGTTTCTTGGCCGCGGCTGGCCGGCCGATGAATCCCGCAATCGAGGCGATCGAGGTCTCGGCCCCCACCTCCAGCAGGTTCTGCTTGATGTGCCGTCCGACCACATCGACGATGCGGCCGGCCAGAGAAGAGGCCGGAAGCGAATAGACCGGGGCATCGTTGGCATAGAGCTCGAAGGCGATCTGCGGATTGCACAGCGCGACCCGCTGGAACTCGCTCTTGATCTGCGCCGCCGAGGTCGTGCTCTTGTCCAGGAACCGGCGGCGGGCTGGAACGTTGTAGAAGAGGTTGCGCACGAAGAACTGCGAGCCGACGGGGCACATCACGGGACGCTGCCCGGCGAACTGCCCGCCGTTGATCTCGGTTTGGGTGCCCATCTCGTCGTCGGCCTGCCTCGTGCGGAGCTCGACCTGTGCCACGGCGGCGATCGAGGCCAGCGCCTCGCCGCGGAAACCGAACGTATGGAGGGCATAGATGTCCTCCACGTCGCGGATCTTGCTTGTGGCATGGCGGTCGAAGGCCATGCGCGCGTCGATGGGCGACATGCCGCAACCGTCATCGACGATCTGGATCAGCTCGCGGCCTCCATCGCGGAAATTGACCTTCACCGAAGCGGCCCCGGCGTCGATGGCGTTCTCCATCATCTCCTTGACCACCGACGAGGGGCGATTGACCACCTCACCCGCGGCGATCTGATTGGCGACCACCTCGGGCAACAATCTGATTTTATCTGCCATCTGCCGTTATTCTTCTTCGTAATCGTTCGGGACGACCAGGATCGGGGCATAGGGATCGAACGTCCCCTGCTCGACCTGCGTCTGCCCGGCCGGTGTCTTTCCCTGCTGTGCCCGCAGGAAGAACTCGGCCAGCTTCGGATAGAGCAGGTAGATGAAGAGCATGACGAAGACCGCCGCCACGACCATCTTCAGCACCCGCGTCCGGCCCCGCCCCTGCTCGCCGGCATGGCGGGCGGCACGTGCGTCGCGCTGCGTGCGGATGTACTGTCCGGGGGTGTATTCACGCCCGGCATCCTCGGCCCGCTCGCCGCGCAACTCGGCCCGGCGCTGCTCGCGCGCCTCCTTCTCGGGATCGTAGTAGCGCGGAATGTAGTTGAACTTGTTCGCGTGTTTCTTGAACGGGGAAAAGCCTAACATAGCTGCTCTGAACTAATTTTCGGTAAAGATACGAATATCTTCCGAGATTTATTGCTTTCGGTGCCCCGGCGCCGCGATTTTATCGCTTCAGACGCGCGGGCCGCATACGGCAAGCCCCTGCCATCGGCAGGGGCTGCAGCGTCGGAACGCTCTCCGCCGGGCCGCACGGCCCGTCAGCGGAAGAAACTCTTCATGCGTTCGAAGATGTTCTGATTCTTGACCGACTCGGCGTGCTGGAAATCGGGCTGCTGGGCCAGCTGCTCGACCAGGCGCTTCTCCTCGGCGGTGAGTTTCGACGGGATGGTGATGTCCACGACAACCAGCTCGTCGCCGCGGCCGTAGCCGTTCACCTCAGGCAATCCCTTGCCGCCCAGACGCAGGACCTTGCCGGCGTGCGTTCCGGGAGCGATCTTGATCTTGGCCCGTCCGTCCACGGTCGGCACTTCGACCGTACCGCCCAGCAGGGCCGTCGTCACCGTAATGTTGAGGTTGTGGATCAGGTCGTTGCCGTCGCGCACCAGCTCGGGATTCGGCTCCTCCTCGATGAGCACCTGCAGGTCGCCGTTCACGCCGCCGTGGCGCGCCGCATTGCCCTTGCCCGAGACGGTGAGCACCATACCCTCGCCCACTCCGGCCGGGATATGGATCTCGACGACCTCGTCACCGCGCAGCGTACCCTCGCCCTTGCACTTGTCGCAGGGGGCCGTGATCACCTTGCCCGCGCCGCCGCACGTGGGGCAGACGCCCTGGGTCTGCATGCGGCCGAAGAAGGTGTTCTCGACACGCGTCACATAACCCGTCCCGTTGCAGGTCGAGCAGGTCGAATAGGCGTTCGCATCGCGGGCGCCCGTGCCGCCGCACTTGTCGCAGGCGATCGTCTTGGTGATCTTGAGCTTCTTCGTGACGCCGTTGGCCACTTCCTGCAGCGTGAGCCGCACCTTGACACGGATGTCCGTGCCGCGGTTCACCCGCCGGCCGCCCGACGACGAGGAGCGGAACCCGCCCCCGAAATGGCCGCCGAAGATATCGCCGAACTGCGAGAAGATGTCCTCCATCGAGAAGCCGCCGCCGCTGAAGCCGCCGAAGCCGCCGGCCCCGCCCGCAGCGCCGCTCATCCCGGCGTGTCCGAACTGGTCGTAGCGGGCACGCTTGTCGGGATTCGACAGCACGTCGTAGGCCTCGGCCGCCTCCTTGAACTTCTCCTCGGCCTCCTTGTCCCCGGGGTTCTTGTCCGGGTGGTACTTGATGGCCGCCTTGCGGTAGGCCTTCTTTATCTCGTCGGCATTGGCGTTTTTCGAAACGCCCAACACCTCGTAGTAATCTCTTTTCTCTGCCATGATCCTACTCTCCTACAACGACTTTCGCGAAGCGAAGCACCCGTTCGCCCAGACGGTAGCCCGTCTGCACGACGTCGATGACCTTGCCCTTCTTCTCCTCGCCGGCAGCGAAGCGGGCCACGGCCTCGCACAACTCCGCGTCGAACTCCTTGTCCTTGACCTCGATCTCCGTGACGCCCTTCTGGCGCAGCGCCTCGGTGAACTTCTGCGCGATGAGCTGCACGCCGGCACGCAGCGCCTCGATGTCGTCGCTCTTCTCCATTGCCGCCACGGCCCGCTGCACGTCGTCACGCACGGGAAGCATTGCCAGCAGGACGTCGCGCCCGCCCGTCTCGACCAGCTCCATCTTCTCGCGGATCGTACGCTTGCGGTAGTTGTCGAACTCGGCCTGCAGGCGCAGGTACTTGTCCTGCCATTCGGCCAGCACCGACTCGAGTTCGGCCGCGGCTTCGCCTTCGGGACGCTCGCCTTCGACTGACATCGTGTCAGCCGACGCTGCCGCAGCGTCTGCCATATTGGCATCCGCCGCCGTTTCCGCGGTCGTCTGTCCGGTCTCGGAAGCGCTCTTCTCGCCGTCCTTAACGGCCTCATTATAAACTTTTTCCTCTTTCATATCTGGTATTTTTTCGGTTTTTCCGCCTCTATTTGCGCAAATTGCATACCAACCGGCCGGCAAGGGCTCATCCGATGATGAAAATCGCCGGACGTTTGTTCATTTCGGGTAGCGGCTGCCGCTGCCACTCGGCCACGGTACGGGTTATGATCCGCTCGCCGGGGGCCGTGACATCGACGGCCAGAGTCAGCCGCGTCGTCGGAGCGAGCGTGCGCAGGAGTTCCTCGAAGAGTTTCACGTTGCGGTAGGGAGCCTCGATGAAGAGCTGCGACTGTCCTTCGGCCTGGGCGCGGCGTTCGAAGAAGCGGATCGCCCGGGACCGCTCGGGCGGCTTGACGGGGAGGTATCCGTTGAAGGCGAACGACTGCCCGTTAAGTCCCGAGGCCATGAGCGCAAGCAGGATCGACGATGGTCCGACCAGCGGCACGACCCGAATGCCGCAGCGATGGCACTCCGCAACCACGGCCGCACCCGGATCGGCGACACCCGGCACGCCCGCCTCGGAGATCACCCCGGCCGAACGCCCCGCAAGCAGGGGTTTGACCAGCTCCCCGACCTCGCGCTCGGCAACCGTATGTTCGTTCAGTTCGCGAAACTCCAGTTCGTCGATCGGGCGCGTCACGCCCGCCTTCGACAGGAAACGCCGCGCCGTGCGCGTATTCTCGACGATGAAGTAGTCCAACGAGTCCATCACGGCGCGGTTCGACGCCGGGAGCACGTCCCACGGGGCGGTCTCGTCCGAGATTGGACAAGGGATCAGATAGAGGGTTCCTGCAGCCATTACTCCTTGAGGTAGATTCGTTTGACGCGGTTTGAAACCGACGTCATGATTTCATAGGGGATCGTATCGAGCACGCGGGCCATCGTTTCGAGGTCGTTGCCCGCTTCGGGCGAGAAGATCGTCACCTCGTCGCCCTCCTCCACGCCTGCGATCTCCGTGATGTCGATCATGCAGCTGTCCATGCAGACCCGTCCGACGATCGGCGCCGGAGATCCGGCCACGAGCACCGACCAACGGCCGCAGCCCAGATGGCGATCCAGTCCGTCAGCATAGCCCACGGGGATCGTCGCCGTAACGCTCGGGCGCGTGAGGCGTCCGGCACGCCCGTAACCGACCGTCTCGCCGGCCGCCAGGTGCTTGATCGCGACGATCCGGGTCCGGAGCGTCGAGACGGGACGCAGCGACGGGTTGTGCTGCCACCCGAAGCCGTAGAGCCCCAGTCCGAGGCGGCACATGTCGTACTGCGCCTCGGGGAAGCGCTCGATGGCCGCCGAGTTGGCCGTGTGGCGGATCACCGGATAGGGCAGCGCCTCGACCAGCCGCGTGCTCATCCGGTCGTAACGGGCGATCTGCGCCCGCGTGTAGGCATCCTCCTCGGGCATGTCGGCGCAGTTCAGGTGCGAGAAGACCGTCGCCACCTTCACCTCCGGGCGCAGGGGCAGCACCTCGCACAAACGGTCGATCTCCTCCTCCATGAAGCCGAGCCGGTGCATGCCCGTATCGAGTTTCAGGTGGATCGGATAGCGGAACTCCCCGGCATGCGAGACGGCCGAAGCGAAGTCATCGAGCGACCGGAAGCTGTAGATCTCGGGCTCGAGCCGGTTGGCGATCATCAGATCGAAGCTGTCGGCATCGGCGTTCAGCACCACGATGGGCATCGTGATGCCCCGCTCGCGCAGCAGCACCCCTTCGTCGGCAAAGGCCACGGCAAGGTAGTCCACCCCCTGGTGCTGGAGCATCTGCGCCACCTCGAAGTCACCCGCGCCGTACGACGCGGCCTTGACCATCGCCACGAGCTTCGTACCGTGGGAGAGCTGGGCGCGGAAATAGTTGAGGTTATGGATCATGGCATCGAGATCGACCTCCAGCACGGTGGTGTGGCTCTTGCGTGCCAGCGCATGGGCGATCTTCTCGAAACGGAAGTCGCGGGCGCCCTTCAGCAGCACGGCGCGGCCGGCCACGGCCCCGCGGCCGATGCGGGCAATGCACTCGTCGGTCGAGGCATAGAACTCCCGATCGCACGCAAAGAGCGCGGCGTAGCGTTTCAGGCGGGGCCCGATGCCGATGAAGGTGTCGATGCCGGCACGCGAGACCATGCCCGCCACGCGGCTGTAGAGTTCGTCGTCCGACAGACCGCTCTGCGCGATGTCCGACAGGATGAGGGTACGCCGCCGCGAGAGCGCCACGTTGTGCAGGTAGTCGAGGGCCAGGGCCAGCGAATTGAGGTCGAGGTTGTAGGCGTCGTTGATGAGCACCGAGTCGTTGATACCCTCCTTGACTTCGAGGCGCATGGCTACCTCGGGAGCCGAGGCGAACGACGGGGCCGGGAACTCCATGGCCGCACAGAAGGCCTCGACGATCTGGGCGTTGCGCCGCGAGGCCTCGTTGCCGATGACCGACTCCGGGATGCGGGGATATGCGGCCGCATCGTAGAGCTTCCGCTCGGCGAAATGCGAGGCGATCAGGCGCCCGAGCGGCTCGTAGTAGCTGTGGTAGACGATCTTCGACGCGCTGCGCGCCAGTGTCATCTTCTCGAGGCACTTCTGTTCGAGGTTCAGGAAGTTCTCCTGATGGGCGTCGCCGATCGAGGTGAAGACCACCACGTCGGGGCGGATGATACGCTCGAGGCGCTCCATCTCACCGGGTTTCGAGATGCCGGCCTCGAAGATGGCCAGCTGTTCGTCGCCCTCGAGCATCAGCACCGAGAGGGGCACGCCCAGCTGCGAGTTGTAGCTCTTCGGCGAGCGGTAGCACTTCATCCCCGCGGGGAGCTCCTCGGCCAGCCACTCCTTGATGACGGTCTTGCCGTTCGAGCCCGTGATGCCCACGACCGTACCGCGGAAACAGGCCCGGTGGTAGGCAGCCAGCGACTGCAGCGCGTCGATGGCATTCTCCACCACGACATAGCCGCACCCCTCGGCCGGCTCGACGGGGCGCTCGACCAGAAAGGCGCGCACGCCCCGCCCGCACATCTCCCGGATGTAGTCGTGCGAATCGTGGTTGGCGCCCCGCATGGCCACGAACATCGGACCCGTGGCCAGCTCGCACGTCAGCGAACGGCTGTCGGTCACCACCGACTGCACCTCGCGGTCGCAGCCGGAAAAGACGCCGCCCGTGATGGCGGCGATCTGTGAAAGAAGGTATTTCATAAAAAACCTGTATTGTTGGACGGTTTCCCGTCAAAAAATCGGTCAGACGGCGAAGGTTACGATCGTGATGCCGGCACCGCCCCGGTCGGCATGCTCGTCGGCGACCGAAGCGACGTCGGGCACCGTGCGCAGGTAGCGGCGGATCTCCTCCTTCAGGGCGCCGGTACCCTTGCCGTGGAGGATCGAGACCGACCCCACGCCGAGCATCAGCGCGTCGTCCACGAAGTCCTGCACGGTCTCCAGCGCCTCGGCGGCCCGCATGCCGCGCACGTCGATGTGGTCCCTGAAGTTAAGCTTGCGCGCCGAAATGTCGGCCGAGACCACCGTCCGGGCCGTCACGGGGCGCGTCGCCTCGCGGTATTCGCGGTTCGAGACAACGGTGAGTTGCGCCTTGTCCACCGTGGTGAGTATCTGTCCAAAAGCCACCTGGGCCTTGCGTCCCTTGATCGAGCGCACCTCGCCGACCATCTCCTGTCCGGCCATGCGGACCTTCGAGCCCTCGACCACCTCGCGGGGCTGCTCCGCAACGGGCGCCGCCGCCTGTTTGAGCTCACTTCCCTCGCGGGCCTTCCGCTCGGCCCGGCGCTGGCGCCGCCGCTCGATGCGCTCCATCTCGCGCGCCACCGAAGCGTCGTGTTCGGCCGTGTCGGCCTCATCGACCTTTTCGCGGAAGTCGTCCAGTTCACGACGCGCCAGGCGTGTCAGCTCCTTCTCGGCCTGCGCCTCGCGGATCGTGCGGATCGTATTCTCGATCTGCCGGTTGGCATCGGCAATGAGCTGCTGCGCCTCCTGCTTGGCCCGCCGCAGGATCTCCTGCCGCTCGGAGCGGATCTTCGAGAGCTGCTCGGCATAATTCTGCTCGAGCTCCTCGACCTTGCGGTCCGTCAGGCGAATGCGGTCGCGCTTCTGCTCCCAGTAGTGCTTGTCGCGCGCGATCTCGCGCAACTGCTTCTCGATGTTGATGTGGTCCGAACCGGCCTTCTCGCTGGCCGCACGGATGATCTCCTCCGGGAGGCCGATCTTGCGGGCGATCTCCACGGCAAACGAACTGCCCGGCTTGCCCATCTCGAGGCGGAACAGCGGACGGATGCGCTGCACGTCGAAGGTCATCGCGCCGTTGGCGATGCCCTCGGTGTTCGACGCATAGTATTTGATGTTGGCGTAGTGCGTGGTGATGACACCGTAGCAGCCCCGGTCGAGCAGCCGCTCGAGGATCGCCTCGGCGATGGCCCCGCCGATCGTGGGCTCGGTACCCGAGCCGAACTCGTCGATGAGCACCAGCGTGCGGTCGGAGGCCCCGGCCAGCATGTGCTTCATGTTGAGCAGGTGCGACGAGTAGGTCGAGAGGTCGTTGTCGATCGACTGTTCGTCGCCGATGTCGATGAAGATGCTCTCGAAGACGGGCAGTTCCGAAATCTCCGACGTCGGGACCAGGAACCCGCACTGGAACATGTACTGCACGATGCCCGTGGTCTTCAGGCAGACCGACTTGCCGCCGGCGTTCGGGCCAGAAATGACGAGAATGTGCTTGCGGCGGTCGAGCTGCAGATCGAGCGGCACGATCTCGCGGCCGGCGGCACGCAGCGTCTGCTGCAGCAACGGGTGGCGGGCCGTGCGGAGCACCAGGCGGTCGTCGGTCGAGAGGATCGGGCGCACGCAGCCGTTCTCCGAAGCCCAGCGTCCCTTGGCGCGCAGCATGTCAATCTCGGCGAGGTAGTCGCCCGAGTCGGCGATCAGGGCGGCATCAGGACGGATCGAGTCGGTGAATTCCGAGAGGATGCGGACGATCTCGCGCCGCTCCGAATACTCCAGCTCGCGCAGTTCGTTGTTGATCTCCACGACCTCGACCGGCTCGACATAGAAGGTCTTTCCGGTAGCCGACTCGTCGTGGATGAATCCGTTGAGTTTGCGTTTGTTGGCTGCGGCGACGGGGATCACGGCCCGACCGTCGCGGATCGAGATCTGCGCATCGGCATCGACGATCCCGGCCCCCTTGGCCGAGGCCAGGACGGCCTGCAGGCGCTTGGCGGCCTGCCCCTCGCGTTCGCGGATCGCGCGCCGGATCTCCTGCAGGGCCGGCGAGGCGTTGTCACGGACGTTGCCGAAGCGATCGACGATCGCATCGATGCGCCGGACGATCTCGGGGAACGCGGCCACGCCGTGCGTGCGGTCCCAGAGCGTCGGATAGCGATCCTGACGGTTGAGGATGAACGAAATGACACCGCCGAGGGCCGACAGCGCCCGATGCAGCGTAACGACCTCCTCGACGTCGAGGAACGTTCCCTCGACGCGCAGTTTGGCGACGATCTGGTCGATGTCGGGGTATTCGCCTCCGGGAAAGTCGTGCTCCATGTCGAGGAGCAGGCGCATCTCGTCGGCCAAAGCCAGCCGGCGCTCGATTTCGCGCGGCGAGGTGGAGAACTGCTCGGAGGCGATCCGCTCACGGGCCGCGCGCATGGTACAAAGGGCTGCGACCTGCTCGCGGAGCCGGTCGAAACCTATTTTCTGCTCGAAGGAAGCAGGATATATCATTGCCGTAAAATTAACTTTTCATCGTCCGCAGGCTCCACCCGGAGCGGGATTCCACCCTGCTGCGGAACGGGATCCGTTCAGGGGAACGCGCCGACGCCCCTTCACGCAGGCTCCGTCGCCGCCGCGGGACCGCCGCTCACTGCGCCCGCTTCAGGGAGTCGCGCTCGGCCCGGGCGGCCTCTTTGGCAGCCTTGCGCAGCGCCTTGGCCTTCATCTTCTCGGGATCACGGCCGAAGAGCGAGAAATGCACGTAGCGGCCCGGATAATTCTTCAGATCGGCAAGCAGCGCCGCGAGGTTGCTGCCGGCCGTAGTCAGCGAATCGTAGAGCGCCGGGTCGTTCACCAGACGTCCTACCGTGCCCTCGCCGGCCTCGATCCGCTCGAGCAGGCTGCCCACCTGTCCGACGGCGTCGGAGAGCTTGCGGGCGAATTCCGCCTCGGCCAACTCCCCCGTAACGTCATTCAGGTTGCCCACGATGCTGTCCACGCGGGGCGCATTCTCGCCCAACATGTCGGCGAACTCCGTCAGGTTGCGCACGGCCTCCTGCAGGTTGCTCTTCTCGGAATCGAGCAGCTGCGCCAGGTCGCCCGAGAGGTTGTTGAGGTTTCCGAGCGTTCCGGAGATGTTTTCGCCGTTCTCCTCCAGCAGGCGGTTAATGTTGCCGAGCGTGAGCGAAAGTTCGTCGGTCACCTGCGAGATCTTCTGCTTGAAGAACTCCAGTTCCGAACCGGCCATGTCCATCAGGTCGCGGTTGCGGCTCGAACGGAGCGTGTCTCCCTTTTCGAGGTAGATGTCCGACTCCCCATAGGTCACCTCGATGGCCTTGGCGCCCATGAGGCTGCTGCTGACGATCTTCGCCTCGGAATCCGACGGGATGCGGTACTGCCGCTTGATGGTCAGCTGCAGGATCACCTTGTCGCTGCGCTGCGGATCGAACGAGATTCCGGTCACGGTGCCGATCTTCACACCCTGCATCATGACCGACGATGCCGACTGCACGCCATTGACCTGGTCGTAGGCGGCGTAATAGACCGTATTGCGGCCGAAAATGTCAAATCCCTTGAGGAATCGGATTCCGGCCCATGCGGCGATGATCATCGCCACGGCGAAGATTCCGATTTTGGCTTCTCTTTTCATATCACGAATTTCTTATTCTCCTTGTTATTTGACGACTCTGCCGCCCTGCACGCTCACCACGAACGCCTCGGGGAAGGCCTTACGCACCTCGCGCAGCCGCTTCTGGGCCGCCGCACGGTCGGCATATTCGCCGACGCAGTATTTATAGGGGAAACAACCCTCGGAGGCATACTCCTTCACCTTGCCGCGGTACGAACGGAACTGCGACGAGGTGAGCGGCACCGCCTTCGAACTGGCCATCACCTGCACGGCATAACGCAACGGCTGCTCCGCGGCCGGAGCCTTCGCCCCCTGTCCCGCGGCCGAAGCCTGCTTTTCCCCGGCAGCCGGACGGGACGGGACGGAACGGGACGTATCCTTGGCCGTTTCCTTGGCCGTTTCCTTGGCCGGAGCGGGAGCCGGACGGGGCTTTTCCCGGGCCGTATCTTCGGCCGGGACGGCAGGCTCCGCAGGCGCGGCCCCGCCTTCCGACTTGCGGATCTTGAGCACATAGTCCGAATAGTCGCGCACGGCCTGGTAGATGTTGCGGGCGATCTCGTTCTGTCCCTTCTCCGACTTCATGTAGGCCATCTCCTGCGGATTGGTCATGAAGCCGATCTCGGTCAGCACACCCGGCATGTCGGTGGCATAGAGCACCCGCAGCAGCTGGGGCTTCACCCCGCGCGAGTGGCGGCCGCTGGAGATGTAGTTGTTCTGTACGAAGCGGGCCAGCGCCATGCTGTACTCGCCGTAGGTAAACTGCAGGTTCTGGATGTAGGCCCGGACGATCGCCGCGGTCCGCTCGTCCGACATGTCGATCAGGTCCTCGCGGTTGCTCTCGTAGAGTGCATTCTCGTTGTAGCGCTGCTCCTTGGGGCTCTCGCCCATGATGAGCGTCTCGACCCCGCGGGCCGCCGTGGCACGGGCAGCATTGACGTGGATCGAGATGAAGAGGTCGCCCCCGGCGCCGTTGGCGATGTCGGCACGCGCCTGCAGGTCGTCGGCCAGGGTCTTGCCCAGTTCCTTGTCGGTCTTGCGCGTGTAGACCACCTTCACACCCGGCATCCCCTGTTCGATCAGGCGGCCGACCTTGAGAGCCACCTTCAGCGTCAGGTCCTTCTCGTAGACCCCGCCGTAATGCGCCCCGGGAAACTTGCCGCCGTGGCCGGCGTCAATCACCACGACCTCGACCCCGTGTGCAATATTCGCGCTGCGGACTACGTTTGTCAGAAGCGTAGCCGCCGCCAGTACGAGGAGGAAGAGGAACCGTGTGCGCATATTTAGTGGTATCAAGTGCAGGCTATCTGTAAATTTTTACCTATCTTTGTCGCGCCTTGCACGCCGCATGGAGCCGAATAAGCCCCTGGGGCGGGCGTTTTTGCCGACTTGTCGGCAAAGGTACGGAAATTTTTGGAATTTTGAACAGCGTAAGGGTAAAATATCTCTTGTCGGCGACGGTGCTTCTGCTCTTCGTCCAGGCGTTGCTGGGCTCCACCGCCCCGGCTGCGGCATACCGCACGGCTCCGGCAGACACGCTTTCCGCACACCTTCCCGACACGCTGCAGCCCGCAACGGCCGACCAACCCGATGCCCCCGCACCGCTCGACCTGAAGCCCGAACCCCTCTCGCGCCGCGAACGCCGCGAACGGGCCCGCGCCGCCCGGGAACAGGAGCGCCGCAACCGCGAATTCAACAACCTGACGCAGGAGGAGCGCGACTCGGTCTTCTCCTCGCAGGTCGATTCGCTGGTGGCCCAAAAGGCCGACTCGCTGGCATCGCGCTCCGACTCCGACACGACCCGCAACCCGCGTGCCGCACGTCCGTTCCTCGACGACCAGCTCTCGGGCAAGAACACCGACTCACTGGTCTACGACGTGCGCAACAAGCGGGTCTACGTCTACAACGAGGGAGACGTAACCTACCAGAACCGGAACCTGAAGGCCGACTACATGCAGATCGACATGGACACGAAGCTGATCTACGCCTACGGAAAGCCCGACTCGGTGGACGGCAAGTGGACGGTTACCAAACCCGAGTTCACCGAGGGAGGAACGGCCTACCAGATGGATACGATCACCTACAACCTCGACACGCAGAAGGCCAAGATCAAGGGCGTGGCCACGCAGCAGGGCGACGGATGGCTGGTGGGCGGCAGCGTGAAGAAGATGCCCGACAACACCTTCAACATCGAGCACGGCAAGTACACCACCTGCGACCAAACCGACCACCCGCACTTCTACCTGGCCATGACCAAGGCAAAGGTGATTCCCGGGAAAAAGGTGGTCACCGGACCGGCCTACCTGGTCATGGAGGACGTGCCGATCTATTTCCTCGGCATACCCGAGGGCTTCTTCCCGATCAACATGGGCCCCAAGTCGGGTCTGCTGATGCCCACCTACGGAGAGGAGACCTCCAAGGGATTCTTCCTCCGCGACCTGGGCTACTACATCACGCTGGGCGAATATGCCGACCTGGCGCTCCGCGGCGGATTCTACACGCTCGGCTCGTGGGAGGCCTCGGCCGCCTCGCGCTACATCAAGCGATACAAGTACAGCGGCAGCTTCAACGTGGAGTTCTCGAGCGTAAAGACCGGCGAAAAGGGCGAACCCGACTACATCAAGCAGAACAACTTCCGCGTGCAGTGGACCCACTCGCAGGATGCCAAGGCCAATCCCGGATCGACCTTCTCGGCCTCGGTGAACTTCGCCACCAGCGGCTACAACCGCTACTCGGCCACCAACATCAACGACATCCTTTCGACGCAGACCAACTCGTCGATCTCCTACTCGAAGAGCTGGAGCGGAACCCCCTTCTCGCTCTCGGCAAACATGGCCATCTCGCAGAACTCGCAGAACAAGTCGATCTCGGTGACGCTGCCCACGGTGGTCTTCAACGTCTCGCGATTCTACCCCTTCAAGCGCAAGGAGAAGACCGGCAAGGACCGCTGGTACGAGAAGATCTCGATGCAGTATACGGGCAAGATGACCAACTCGGTCACCACCACCGAGTCGGAGATCTTCTCGAAAAAGACGCTCGAGAACATGAAGAACGGCATCGAGCATTCGATCCCCGTATCGGCATCGTTCAACCTGCTCAACTACATCAACATCACGCCGTCGTTCAACTACACCGAGAAGTGGTACTTCAAGAAGCAGGAGTACGAGTGGAATCCGATCACGAACCAGACCGACACGCTGCCCTCTAACTACGGATTCTACCGCCTCTACAACTACTCCACCAGCGTCTCGGCCTCGACGACCCTCTACGGCATGTACGATTTCACGAAGAAGCGCCGCGACCGCAAGATCCAGGCCATCCGCCACACGATCACCCCGTCGGTCGGATTCTCCTACACGCCCGACTTCGCCGATCCCAGATACGGCTACTACCTCACGCGACAGACCGACTCGACGGGCCGCGTGACGACCTACTCTCCCTATGCGGTCAATGCCTACGGCGTGCCCTCGTCGGGCCGCTCGATGTCGATGACCTTCTCGCTGTCGCAGAACCTCGAGATGAAGGTGCTCTCGAAGAGGGACACATCGGGCGTCAAGAAGATCAAACTCATCGACGAACTGCGTCTGGGCGGGTCGTACAACTTCCTGGCCGACTCGATGCGGCTCTCGACCATCTCGCTCTCGTTCCGCACGACGCTCTTCAAGAACTTCGGCATCAACCTCTCGGCCACGATCGACCCCTACCGCGTCACACCCGAGGGTGTCCGCTACGACAAGCTCTTCTTCCCGGGACGCATCACCTCGACGGGCTGGTCGTTCGGCTACACCTTCAAGTCGCGCGAGGACAAGTCGCAGCCGGCCGTAAACGACATCACGAGCCTGCCCCCGGAGTATTCGAACCCGTTCTACGACCCCTACGGCACGATGGACCCCACCCTGCGAAGGCAATACATGTCGCAGGCCTACTACGACTTCTCGCTGCCGTGGAACTTCGGCTTCAACTATGCGGTGAACTATTCGGTCTCCTACGTGAACAACGGCACGACGGGATACCGCAAGAACGTCACGCAGACCGTCAGCTTCAACGGCTCGCTGAACCTCACACCCAAGACGGGCATCACCTTCCAGGGAGGTTACGACATCAAGGCCCGAAAGCTCACGACCTCGTCGGTATCGATCACGCGCGACCTCCACTGCTGGCAGATGTCCTTCTCGTGGATCCCCTTCGGCTACCACAAGAGCTGGAGCTTCAACATCGGCGTGAAGGCCGCCTCGCTCTCCGACCTGAAGTACGACAAGTCGCAGTCGATGTACGACAACATGTACTGACACGGCCTGTCTCCATCCCGCTACCCCGCATTCCAAAAAAAATCCGGCATCGGAAAACTCCGACACCGGACAGACTGTGCTGTATCCGCCCTGTGTGCTCCGGGCGGAGCGGGATCAACGGTTCAGGCCGTCGGCCACGGACTCGGGGTCGTGCCGGTATTTGAATACCAGGGCGAAGACCACTCCCACGAGCAGGGCATAGCCGGCAAAGATCAGCCACGAGGCAGACCACCCCGCAACCATCGCCTCGGCCCCCTGCTGCGAGTAGACAAAATGATTGACGACGGCCTGCGCGCCGAGCGTTCCGATCGTGGCGCCGATGCCGTTGGTCATGATCATGAAGAGCCCCTGTGCCGAGGAGCGGATCGTCGTATCGGTCTCCTTATTGACGAAGAGCGATCCCGAGATGTTGAAGAAGTCGAAGGCCACGCCGTAGACGATCATCGAGAGGATGAACATCCACACGCCGCTTCCGGGGTTGCCCAGGCCGAAGAGGCCGAAGCGGAGCACCCAGGCGAACATGGCCATGAGCATGACGTTCTTGATGCCGAAACGTTTCAGGCAGAAGGGAATGAGCAGGATGCAGAGCGTCTCGGAGATCTGCGAGAGCGAGATCAGCGCATTGGCGTGGTTGGCGCCGAACGTGGAGGCATATTCGGGGATGTCGCGGAAACTGGTGATGAAGGGATTCGCAAAGCCGTTGGTGATCTGCAGCGAGACGCCCAGCAGCATCGAGAAGATGAAGAACAGGGCCATCTTCTTCTGCCTGAAGAGCGTGAAGGCGCGCAGTCCGAGGGCCTCGACCAGGCTCTTGCGCTCGGCCGAGCGACTGACCGGACACGACGGAAGGGTCATGGCATAGAGGCCGAGCAGGAGTCCCAACACGGCGCACTGGATGAACTGCATGCAGGTGGTCTGGAAACCGGCCGCATCGCAGACGAGCATCGAGCAGATGAAGCCGACAGTGCCCCAGACACGGATCGGCGGGAAAGACTTCACGGTATCCATACCGGCCCCTTCGAGCACGCTGTAGGCCACGGAATTCGAGAGGGCGATCGTCGGCATGTAGAAGGCTACGCTGAACGAATAGAGCGTGAAGAGGATCCCGAACGAGACCTCCGGACCGGCCGAGAGGGCGTAGTAGCCCGCCGCCCCCATGAAGAGGGCGGCCGTCAGGTGGCAGATGCCGAGCAGCCGCTGTGCAGGCACCCAGCGGTCGGCCACGATTCCGATGACGGCGGGCATGAAGAGCGAGACGATGCCCTGCATGGCATAGAAGATTCCGATATGCGACGCCAGATCGACGCCCACAAGATAGGATCCCATCGAGGTCAGGTACGCTCCCCAGATTGCATACTGAAGAAAGTTCATGACCACGAGGCGGAATTTAATTCCCATAATTTACTGGTTTTAAGTAGTTTTACGTTTTCAACCCCCTTGCTCGGGGCGTCATGAAAACAAAATTACGAAATTTTTTTCTGATTTTTCTTTGCAATTGCAAAATAAAGTTCTACTTTTGCATCACCAAAACGTCATTGAGCTATGGTGTAATGGTAACACAACAGATTCTGGTCCTGTTATTCTTGGTTCGAATCCAGGTAGCTCAACAAAACCCCGCGACCGCAAGGTGGCGGGGTTTTCGTTTGCATAGACCCATCCGGCAACATCCGTCCGTGCACGGACACAACGACAATGCGGGCAGTCCTCCGAAGGGGACTGCCCGCATCCGTTTTCCGGGAGCGGCAGGAGCGCTACCGCTTCTCGAGCCCGAGTTTGCGCAGCAACGCCTCGGGTTCGGGCTTGTGGCCGCGGAAGCGGACATAGAGCTCCATGGGATCCTCCGTTCCGCCCTTCGAGAGGATGTTGTCGCGGAACGACGTGGCCACCTCGCGGTTGAAGATCCCCTTCTCCTTGAAGAGCGAGAAGGCATCGGCCTCGAGCACCTCGGCCCACTTGTATCCGTAGTATCCGGCGGCATAGCCTCCAGCGAAAATGTGGCCGAAGGCGGGCGACATAGCCGTACCCTCGACGACGGGCAGCACCTGCGTCGGGGCCATCGCCTCGCGCTCGAAAAGCTCGACATCGCCCTCGAAGGGCTCGGTGAGCGTATGCCAGGCCATGTCGGTCAGACCGAACGACAGCTGGCGCACGTTGGCATAGGCCGCCAGGTAGTTCTGCGCGGCGACGATGCGATCGACAATCTCCGAGGGAATCTTCTCCCCGGTCTGGTAATGTGCGGCCCACAGGTCGAGGAACTCCTTCTCCGTGGCCCAGTTCTCCATGATCTGCGACGGCAGTTCGACGAAGTCGCGGTAGACGTTCGTGCCGGTGAGCGACTCGTAGGAACCTTCGCCCAGCATGCCGTGCAGCGAGTGTCCGAACTCATGCAGGAAGGTCTCCACCTCGTCGAAGGTCAGCAGCGAGGGGGTCGTCTCGGTCGGCTTCGTAAAGTTCATCACCAGCGACACCAGCGGTCGGGTCTCCTCGCCGTCCACGCGCTTCGTTCCGCGGAACTCGGTCATCCACGCGCCCGAGTTTTTCGAGGCACGGGGGAAGAAGTCGAGATAGAGCACCGCCATGAAGCGGCCCCCGGCATCGGTGACGTCGTAGGCCGTCACGTCGGGATGGTAGACCTCGATCCCGGGATTGGGCGTGAAGTTGAGCCCATAGAGTTTGTTGGCCAGCAGGAAGACGCCCTTCTTCACCCGCTCGAGTTCGAAATAGGGCTTCACCGTCTCGGCGTCGAGCGCATACTTCTCGCGCTTGTACTTCTCGGTATAGTAAGACCAGTCCCACGGCATGAGCGTTCCCTTGAAGCCCTGCGAGGCGGCATACTCCGAGATCGTGCGGTAGTCGGCGTCGGCATACTCCTTCGAGGCATCGAGCAGTTCGGCAAGGAAGGCACGGACCGTCGGCGTGTCCTTGGCCATGCGCTCCTCGAGCACATAGTCGGCATAGCAGTCGTAACCGAGCAGGCGGGCCAGCTTCAGCCGCGTATTGACGATCTTCTTCACCACCTCCGTATTGTCGAACTCACCGCCCAGCGAGCAGGAGCTGTTGGCCCGCCAGAGCTTCTCCTTGAGCGCACGGTTCGACGAATAGGTCATGAAGGGCAGGTAGCTCGGATACTGCAGCGTGACGACCCAACCCTTCTCGCCGCGCGACTTGGCCTCGGCGGCCATACCCTCGCGCACGAAGGCGGGCAGTTCGGCCACCACCGCAGGGTCGGTGATATGGAGCGTGAAGGCGTTGGTCGCGGCCAGCGAGTTGCGGTCGAATTCGAGCGAGAGGGCCGACAGCTCGGTGGTATACTGGCGGTAGAGCTCCTTGTCCTCGTCCGACAGGGCGGCACCGTTACGAGCAAAGCTCCGGTAGGTCTTCTCCAGCAGGCGCCGGTCTTCGGTGGAGAGTTTGCGTCCGGGGTGTTCGTAGACCGCCTTCACGCGGGCAAAGAGCTCGGGGTTGAGCGAGATGTCGTTCGACAGGGCGGTCAGCTTGGGCTGCACGCGCTCGGCGATCTGCTGCATCTCGTCCGACGTATCGGCGCTCATCAGGTTGAAGAAGACCCCCGCAATGCGGTTGAGCAGGGCGCCCTGACGCTCCAGGGCGACGATCGTATTCATGAAGGTCGGCTTCCTGGGGTTGCGGACGATCGCCTCGACCTCGGCACGCGAGCAGGCGATCGCCGCGTCGAATGCCGGCTCGTAGTCCTTGAGTTCAATGCGCGAGAAGGGCGGCGTGGCATGAGGGGTATCCCACTCCGCCAGCAGCGGATTCGAAAGGTCCAGTTCGGGCAGGTCGGCCCGGGGAATCGAGTTGTCGGCACAACCGGCGGCCAGGATGGAAACAGCCATGACAAGAATTGCTTTTTTCATATAAGGTACAGGGTTTGCGGTTTCTTCACGAATCGGCGGGATCAGTTCTCCGCCACAGCCTCGGCAGCGGCCCCCGCGGCAGGCTGCGGGCCGGCGGCCAGCGAATCGGCAGGTTCGGGATCGGTCCACAGCCCGCGGCTGCGCAGCATGGCCCGCTTGTCGGGATCCTTGCCGCGGAAGGCGCGGTACATGGTCATCCCGTCCTCCGAACCGCCGCGCTCGAGGATCTTGCGGCGGAAATCGTCGGCCACGCGGCGGTTGAACAGGTCGCCGCTCTCGCGGAAGGCCTCGAAGGCATCCTTGTCGAGCACCTCGGCCCACGTATAGAAATAGTATCCGGCCGAATAGCCTCCGTCGAAGATGTGGCTGAAGTAGGGATAGCGGTAGCGCGGCTCGATCTGCGGGATGAGGCCCCGCTTCTCGTTGAGCACCTTGCGTTCGAACTCCATCGGATCGAAGGGTGCATACTCGGTCATCGAGTGGATGTCCATGTCGGAGAGCGACGCGGCGATCAGCTCGGTGGTCATGAAGCCCTGGTTGAAGAGTTCGCTGCGGGCGATCTTGGCCATCAGCGCCTCAGGCATCACATCGCCCGTGCGGTAGTGTACGGCATACTGCTTGAGCACCTCGGGGTTGAAGGCCCAGTTCTCCATGACCTGCGACGGCAGCTCGACGAAATCGCCCTCGACCTCCGACAGGCCGCGGTACTTCACGTCGTGGAAGAGGAAGTGGAGCGCGTGGCCGAACTCATGGAAGAGCGTCTCGACCTCGTCGAGGGTCAGCAGCGCCGGGTTGTCGCCCGTCGGACGGGTGAAATTGGCCACGATCGACACGACGGGAGCCACCCGCTCGCCGTCGCGGTAGGTCTGCTCAACGTAGTTGCCGCACCAGGCGCCCTGCCCCTTGCCCTCGCGGGGGAAGAAGTCGAAATAGAGCACGCCGAGGTGCGACTCGTCGGCATCGAGCACCTCGAAAGCCGTCACCTCGGGATGGTAGACCGGCACGACGATCGGCCGGAAGGTGATGCCGTAGAGGCGGTTGGCGAGGAAGAAGACGCCGCTGCGGACATTCTCCAGCGCAAAGTAGGGACGCAGCATCTCCTCGTCGAGGTTGTACTTCTGCTTGCGGAGTTTCTCGGCGTAGTAGAACCAGTCCCACGAGGCGAACTCACCGTCGGGGAAGTCCTTGCGGAAGAGCGAGTCGAGCTCGCCCAGCTCACGCTTGGCACTCTCGAGCGCCGGAGCCCAGACCCCCTCGAGCAGGTCGTAGACCGCTTCGGTCGTGCCGGCCATCTCGTCGTCCACGACATAGGCGGCGTAGGAGGGATAGCCCAGCAGGTGGGCCTTCTCCGTGCGCAGGCGGATGAAGTCGTTGATGAGCTGTTTGTTGTCGTACTCGTCACCGCGGTTGCAGCGGTTCAGGTAGGCCGTGTAGATCCGCTCGCGCAGTTCGCGGTCGGGCGAATAGGTCAGGAAGGGGATCATGCTCGGCTTCTGCAGCGTGAAGACCCCCTTGTTTCCCTTGCCCAGTTCGCGGGCCTTCTCGCGGGCCTGCTCCTGCACGCCGGCCGGCAGCCCGGTCATCTGCTCGGGCTCGAGTTCCATCGTGAAGTTGTAGTTCTCAGCCAGCAGGTTGTTGCCGAACTTCACCGAAGCGAGGGCCAGTTCGCCGTTGATCTCCGCCAGCCGGGCCTTCTCGTCGGCACCGAGCAGCGCTCCGGCGCGCACGAACGAACGGTAGGTCTTCTCCAGCAGGCGGCTCTGCTCGGCGTCGAGGTCGAACGTCGCCCGGTTATCGTAGACCGCCTTCACCCGCTCGAAAAGCGCGTCGTTGAGCAGGATCTTGTCGTAGTGGGCCGTCAGCCGGGGCTTCGCCTGCTCCTGCAGGGCCTGCATCTCGGGCGTGTTCTGCGCGGCACAGAGCATGCCGAAGACCAGCGAGGTCTGCGCAAGCATCTGCCCCGAGTTGTCGAACGCCAGGATGACGTTCTCGAAGGTCGGCTCGTCGCGGTTGGTCACGATGGCGTCGATCTCGGCATCGTGCAGCGACATGCCGCGCTCGATGGCCGGGAGGAAATGTTCGGGTAGAATCCTGTCGAAGGGAGGAACGCCGTAGGGCGTCTCCCATGCCGAGAAGAAGGGGTTTTCGCCGACCTTTTTGTCGGACTTGCACGCAACGGTCGTCATGGCCAGAAAAAGTGTCAATAATCCTGCAATACGTTTCATCAGTCGTCTTATTTTATATAACTTTGCAGCCTGCAAACGCCGGGGCATCTCCATGCGCCGGCTCAAGCCGTTGCAAAGTTAGTAAATTATAGCAGGTATGCAACTTTTTTACGATCCCGCGATCGTACCGCCCCTACATACGCTCGGCGAGGAGGAGTCGAAACACTGCATCCGCGTGCTGCGCCTGGGACGCGGCGCAACACTCCACATCGCCGACGGGCGGGGTACGCTCTACCGCTGCCGGATCGTGGAGGACGACCCGCGCCGGTGCACCGTGGAGGTCGTCGAGACGATCCCCGACTTCGAGCGGCTCTCCTATGCACTGACGGTGGCCGTAGCCCCGACCAAGAACGCCGACCGCTTCGAGTGGTTTCTCGAGAAGGCCACCGAGGTGGGCATCGGCGCCGTGATCCCCCTCGAAACGGAACACAGCGAGCGGCGCGTCTTCAAGGCCGAGCGGAGCGAGAAGATCATCACGGCGGCCATGAAGCAGTCGCTCAAGGCATACCGCCCGGTGCTTCACCCGCTCACCCCGTTCCGCGAGGCGGTGCTCGCCCCCTTCGAGGGGCGGCGGCTGATCGCCCACTGCGGGGTGGCACACGCCCCCTCGGGCAAACGCTACCTGCCCGAGGCGATCCGCCCGGGAGAGTCCGTGCTCGTCTGCATCGGCCCCGAGGGGGACTTCTCCCCCGCCGAAGTGGACTTCGCGCTCGAACACGGATTCGAGGAGATCACGCTCGGGCAGCAGCGCCTGAGGACCGAAACCGCAGCCCTCGTGGCCGTGGTGATGACGTCGGTCGTAAACGGTTCGAAATAAAAAAGACACCTATCATAACAGCATGTTTTTTCTCGGTACACTTCTCGCGCTGGCGGCGGTGACAGCCCTGCTGTTCGCCGTACCCCTGCGCATGAAAGCGTGGGCCGCACTCGGCCTGACGCTCATCGGCACGCTCGCCGTCGGCATACGGGCCGCGGCAACGCTCGCCGGGGTCCACTACGGACCGCTGTGGGTCATCTCCGGCACGCCGTTCGGCGGCGACTCGGGCTCGATGGACGGCCTCTCGGCGCTCTTCGTCCTCGTCATTGCGATCGGTTCGGTGGCCGCCGTGCTCTACTCGCAAGGCTACCTGGCCCGCCACCTGCAGCACAAGTCCCCGGCCCACGTCTCGCTGCACTACACCTCGCTGGTCACCATGTGCTATGCCATGCTGGGCGTCGTGCTCTCCGACGGTGGTTACTCGTTCCTCTTCTTCTGGGAGCTGATGACCGTGGCGTCGTTCCTGCTGATCCTCTTCGACGCCGAACGCCGCGAGGTTCGCCGCGCCGCCCTCTCCTACCTGATCATGATGCACATCGGCTTCGTGCTGCTGCTCATCGGCTTCGTCCGCCTCGATGTCGCAACGGGCGACACCTCGTTCGGGGCTCTGGCCGCCGCATTCCGCACGCAGCCCGTGCTGCCGCTCTACCTCCTTTTCCTGGCAGGCTTCGGCATGAAAGCCGGACTCTTCCCGATGCACGTATGGCTTCCGGAGGCCCACCCCGCCGCACCGTCGCACGTCTCGGCCCTGATGTCGGGCGTAATGATCAAGACGGGCGTCTACGGCATCCTCCGCATCACGGCCGCCCTGGGCGACCTGCCCGAACTCCGCACGGCCGGGCTCATCCTGCTGGGCGCAGGCATCGTCACGGGGCTCTGGGGCGTGATGCTCGCCGCCGCACAGAACGACGTGAAACGGCTGCTGGCCTACTCGTCGATCGAGAACATCGGCGTGATCCTCATCGGCCTCGGCATCGCGGCGCTGGGCAAAGCCTCGGGCAACCAGTTTGCCGCCCTCTGCGGCATCGCGGGCGCCCTGCTCCACACCGTGAACCACTCGTTCTTCAAGACGTTGCTCTTCTTCGGCGCGGGCAACATCCTCTCGCGCACGCACACCACGTCGCTCGACGCGCTCGGAGGCCTGGGCCGGCACATGCCCCTCACGGCACTGCTCTTCCTCGTCGGTACGGCGGCCATCTGCGCCCTCCCGCCGCTGAACGGCTTCGTCTCGGAACTGCTGATCTACCTCGGGATGTTCGAGGGAATCGCCGCCGACAACACGCCCCTCGCCTCGGCCGCCGGACTGGCTGCCCTCGCCCTGATCGGCGGCGTGGTGCTGCTGGCCTTCACCAAACTCTACGGCACGGTCTTCCTCGGGTCGCCCCGCTCGCACGAGGTGGCCGAAGCCTCCGAGGTGGGCAACGTGCGCATCGCCGCCATGGCCATCCCGCTGGCCGGCATCCTCTTCGTCGGACTCTTCCCGCGCGCCGCGGCGGGCATCGCCGTGCGCAGCGCCGACTTCTTCATCCACACCCCCGCGGATGCTGCCTCGTGGCTGCTCTCGCCCTCGCTCACGACCGTCGGGCGCACGGCCTGGCTGCTCCTGCTCGTCGTCGCCCTGCTCGTCTGGCTCCGGAGCCGCATCCTCCGCACACGGAAGGTCGCCCAGGGCCCCACGTGGGGCTGCGGCTTCACGTCGGTGAATGTCCGCATGCAGTACACGGGCGAATCCTTCTCCGAGGGACTGCAGTCGATCGCCACGCCCCTGACGCAGAACAGCGGCGAAGGATCGCCCGTAGGCAAGGGCGAGATCTTCCCCGCCTCGCACTCCTTCGACGTCGGCCACCGCGACCGCATCGGACGGCTCTTCTCGATGTGGTGGGTCGAGCTGCTGCGCCGCATCAACGCCCGCGTCATGCGGTTGAGGACCGGAAAGATCAACCACTACGTCCTCTTCGCGCTGGCGTTCCTCGCCCTGATATTCATCCTCTCGATCCTCAATCTCCTGTAAACCCATGGAGGCACTCAATACCCTGCTCCTGCTGCTGACGGCCCTCGCGATCCCGGGGCTGATCAACCGCACGCGCGCCCGCCTGGCGGGGCGCAAAGGCATCCGCTTCGCACAGCACCTCTACGACGTCGCGCTGCTGCTCCGCAAGGGTGCCGTCTACTCGACGACCACCTCGGCGCTCTTCCGCATTGCGCCCTCCGTGTCGCTCGGCTCGGCCCTCGTCGCCGCGCTCTTCATCCCCGTGGGCAACCTGCAGCCCGTGCTCTCGTTCGACGGCGACCTGGTGGCCTTCGCCTACCTGCTGGCACTCGGACGTCTGGCGATCATCCTCGCCGCCATGGACACCGGCAGCTCGTTCGAAGGGATGGGCGCCAGCCGCGAGGCGCTCTACGGCGCCCTGGTCGAACCGGCGCTGATGCTCGTCTTCGGCACCCTCGCCCTCATCTCGGGCTTCACCTCCTTCGCATCGATCTTCTCGACCGAGATCGGGGAGGACACCCAGCTGATCGTCGTCCTGCTGCTCGTGGCCTACATCCTGACGAAGATCGTCTTCACCGAGAGCGGCCGCATACCGGTCGATGACCCCCGCACGCACCTCGAACTGACGATGATCCACGAGGTGATGTGCCTGGACTACTGCGGCGTCGATCTGGCCTTCATCAAGATGGGCACATGGCTCAAGACCGCCGCCTTCTCGCTGCTGGCCGCCGATGCCGTCGCCGCGGCCTTCTGCCCCCGCTGGTGGATCGCCGCACCGCTGGCCGTGCTCCTCACGGGGATCTCGGTCGGCGTGGTCGAATCGACCCAGGCCCGCAACAAACTCGCACGCAACACCACCTTTATCCTCACCGTCGCAGCACTGGCCGCCCTGGTCTACTTCACGGCCTACCTGCTGCGCCTGAACATCGTCGTACAATGATCCTTCCGCTCGTCATCCTCTATGTCGTGACGCTCGTCTACCTCTCGATCACCGAGCGTTTCCGCAACTTCGCCTCGCTCATCGGGCTGCAGGGGTGGCTGCTCTTCGCCATCGCCCTGGTCCGGCTCCACGCCATCAACCCCGCCGAACTGGCCTTCATCGCCATCGAGACGCTGCTCTTCAAGGGCATCCTGGTCCCGGCGCTGCTCTTTGCCGTGATCCGCCGCACGAAGATCAACCGCGTGACCCGCTCGGGCTCCTCGCAGTCGGGCTCGCTGCTGCTCTCGCTCACGGCTCTGGTCGTCAGCGCCTCGCTCACCTACTACATCGCCGACTCGACGATCGACCTCATCTTCTTCGGCGTAGCGCTCTATGCACTGCTCAGCGGACTGATCCTCATCACGCTGCGCCAGCGCATCTTCTCGCACATGGTCGGGTTCCTGACCATCGAGAACGGCGTCTTCCTCTTCTCGACGGCCATCGGCGTCGAGATGCCGCTGCTCATCAACTTCGCCATCCTGCTCGACATCCTCATCTCGGTGCTCATGCTGGGCATCTTCCTGACGAAGATCGACGGCAAGATCCACGCCGGCGACGCCGATTCGCTCACCAATGTAAAGGACTGACACCATGCTCTACTACCTCATCGCAAGCATTCTGACGGGCGCCTCGGCATTCGCCGCCCGCAACGAACGGCAGATCCACCTGGCGGGCGTGGCGTTCTACGCCGTCCAGGCGGCCTTCGCCCTCTGGATCACCCTCGGAGGGGGCTACGACACCTCCTCGCTCGGAGCCTTCCGCTTCGACGCCGCCGGCACGCTCTTCTTCGTGCTGCTTACCGTCGTATCGATCTACGCCTTCGCCCACTCGGAGGCCTACCTGCGCGGCAGCGACCTGGGCCAGATGCGGAGCTATTTCGCACTGGTCATGCTCCTGACAACGGCCATCGCCGGGGTCTACTTCGCCTCGAACCTCGCCGTGACATGGATCTTCCTCGAGGCCACGACCCTCTGCTCGGCAGGCATCATCTACCACCGCCGCACGGCACAGACGCTCGAGGCGGCCTGGAAGTATGTCTTCGTCTGCTCGACGGGCATCGCCATGGCCTACCTGGGCATCCTGCTGCTGGCCGCGGCGACCCAGTGCGAATCGCTCGACTACGAAGCCGTCACCGCAGCCGCAGCCGGCGGCAATGCCCTCTACCTGAAGACGGCCTTCCTGCTCATCCTCTGCGGATACAGCTGCAAGGTCGAACTCTTCCCGCTCTACACCGTGGGCATCGACGCCAACTTCGCCGCCCCGTCGCCCGCCTCGGCGCTCATCTCCACGGGGCTGGTCAATGCGGGATTCCTCGCCATCCTGCGCGTCTACAAGGTCCTCGCCGCCACCGATGTCTTCCCCTGGGTACGCTCCGTGCTGCTGGTCGTGGGCATCCTGTCGCTCGTCATCGGCGCACTCTTCCTGCGCCGCACGAACAATTACAAGCGCTTCCTCTCCTACTCCACAGTCGAGAACATGGGAATCGCCGCCATCGGGCTCGGCATCGGAGGCGTGGGGGTCTGGGCCGCCGTCTTCCACGTCGTCTGCCACACGCTGGTCAAGAGCAGCCTTTTCCTGCAGATGGCTGTCGTCCGGCAGGTCTACAACGGCTACCGCATCAACCGCATCGGCGACTACATACACATCAACCGGGTGGGAGCCGTCGGGCTGCTCGCGGGCATGGTCGTGCTGATGGCCTTCCCGCCCTCGCCGCTCTTCGTCTCGGAGCTCACGATCCTGCGCGAGGTGATCGCCGCGGGCAAATGGTGGCTCGTCGGCGGCATCCTGCTGCTGCTCTGCATCGTCATCTACTCGTTCTGCATGCGCATGATCCGGCTCTGCTACCAGCCCAACCAGGACGAGCTGCACCCCTCGAAGGTCGATCGCACGCTCTCGTGGTCGGCCCTGACGCTGCTGCTCGCCGCCATCGTCGTGGGGGTCTGGCAGCCCGGAGCCCTCGAACGTCTGATCGCCGAAATCGCTTCGCTATGAAATCCATGAATCCGTACATAACCGACAACACCGCCTCCGCCATTCCGCTCGCGGAGATTCCCGAAGCGGCCTACGCCGACTTCTACGACGACCTCTCCGACCGGCTTTCCGACCCGCGCTACCACGTGGCCCACTACTTCGCCCTCCCGGCCGGCGACCGGATGCGCTTCATCTGCATCCTGCTCGACGACGCGGAACACCGCATACTGGTCACCTCGCACGCCATGGAGTATTATGACGAGGAGGCCCTACCCTCGCTGACGGCCGTGCACCCCGCCCTGCACCCCTTCGAACGCGACATCACCGAGCACTACGGCATCCGCTTCGACGGCATGCCGTGGCCCAAGCCGCTGCGTTTCCCGGCCGACCGCTACGACCGCCGCAGCACGATGGACAACTACCCCTTCTACACGATGGACGGAGCGTCGTTGCACGAGGTCAATGTCGGCCCGATTCATGCAGGAATCATCGAGCCGGGGGCTTTCCGCTTCATCTGCAACGGCGAGCAGGTGCTCCACCTCGAGATCGCGCTGGGCTACCAGCACCGCGGGGTCGAGCAGGCCTTCGCCGAGACGGACAACCGCCTGCGGCAGGTGTGCCTCGCCGAGACGGTAGCCGGAGACAGTGCCGTGGCGCACGCCACGGCCTTCGCCGAGGCGGTCGGCAAGCTGACGGGATTCCGCACTCCGGAGCGGCTGGCAGTCGAACGCACCGTCGCGCTCGAACTCGAGCGCATGGCCATGCAGATCGCCGACACCGGGGCGCTGTCGATGGATGTGGGCTACCAGCTGGGGCAGGTGGCCTGCGAGGCGCTGCGCACGATGACGATCAACACCACGCAGGCCTGGTGCGGCAACCGTTTCGGCAAGGGGGTCATCCGCCCCGGCGGTACGGACCACCCGCTCACGGAGCAGACCGCGGAGATGATCCGCACGAACGTCCGCGAGATCGCCCGCCGCTACGACGAGGTGCGCCGCGACATCCAATCGTCGCCCTCGCTGCTGGCACGCTTCGAACAGTGCGGCATCGTGCCGCGCGAGGAGATGCTCCGCATCGGCGGCGTCGGACAGGCGGCCCGGGCCAGCGGCGTGGCGCGCGACCTGCGCAGCTCGCATCCGTGGGGACCCTACACCGGACTGCTGCACCACGAGCCCGTCGTCCGCACGCAGGGCGACGTGATGGCCCGCCTGATGGTCCGCTGCCGCGAGGTGCTGCAGTCGGCCCAATACATCGACCGCCTGCTGGAGGCGTGGCGTTCCCCGGCCGGAGAGCTGCCGGCCCCCGACTACACCACCCCGCTCGCCCCCGACTCGCTGTCGGTAGGGCTCGTCGAGGGATGGCGCGGCGAAATCTGCCACGCGGTGGTCACCGACTCCTCGGGGCGCATCGCCGCCTGCCGGATCAAGGACCCGAGCCTGCACAACTGGCTGGCGCTGGCACTGGCCGTCCGCGGGGAGGGGATCTCCGATTTCCCGATCTGCAACAAGAGTTTCAACCTCTCCTACTGCGGACACGACCTCTGACACAGGGCCGGACGAACACGAACCGTTAAGAGTGAAAACGATATGATATTTCCGAAAATACGCGTATTACGCAGCCACGGGAAGCAGTATATCCCGGACCTCGACGCCGTGGAGCTGACCGCGGCCTTCCGCGGACGTCCCGAACTGGACGAACCCGCGACGGACGGGGAACGCCGGAATGTGGAGCAGGCTGCGGCGATCTGCCCGACGGGCGCGATCACGGCAGAGCCCTTCACGCTCGACCTGGGCCGCTGTCTCTTCTGCGGCGAATGTGCCCGGCGCGCGCCGCACAGCATCCGCTTCACGAACGACTACCGCATCGGCTCGCCCACGCGCGAGGGGCTCATCCTGCGTCCCGGCGACCGGCGCGTGCCCTTCGACCCGGCACAGGTGCGCCCCGAGATCCGGCAGTTCTTCGGCCGCGCGCTCCAGCTGCGCGAGGTCTCGGCCGGAGGCGACGCCTCGGTCGAGATGGAGCTCAACGCCACGGGCAACGTCAATTTCGACCTCGACCGCTACGGCATCGGCTTCACCGCCTCGCCGCGCCATGCCGACGGCGTGGTGCTCTCGGGCCCCGTCTCGCAGAACATGGCCGAAGCGCTGGAGATCTGCTACGACGCCGTGGCCGAGCCGAAAATCCTCGTCGTCTGCGGCTCGGAGGCCTGCTCGGGCGGGCTCTTCGCCGGAAGCCGCGCCATCGACCGCACGTTCCTCAAACGGCACCGCCCGGACCTCTGGCTGCCGGGAGCACCGACCCACCCGATGACCTACATCGACGGAATGCGCTGCCTGCTGGGCAAGAAAAAAAGAGAGTAAACACCTTATGGAACAGACCTCGCTTTTCGAACTCTTCAGGAGCTTCTTCAAGATCGGCATGTTCACCTTCGGCGGCGGATACGCCATGGTGCCGCTCATCGAGGCCGAGGTGATCGAACGGCGCCGGTGGCTTGCGCAGGACGAATTCCTGGACCTGCTGACGCTGGCCCAGTCGTCGCCCGGGCCGATCGCCATCAACACGTCGGTCTTCATCGGCTACAAGGTCCGGGGCCTGAAGGGAGCCGTGGCGGCTTCGCTCGGGGCGACCCTGCCGTCGTTCCTGATCATCCTCATCGTGGCGATCTTCTTCGCCGGAATCCGACACAACCCGGTGATCGATGCCGCCTTCAAGGGGATGCGTCCGGCCGTCGTGGCGCTGATCGTCGTGCCGGTCTTCTCGCTGGCCCGGGGCATGCACCCGGCTCTTGCGGGTGTGGTCGCAGCCGTAGCACTGATCGTCTGGAGGATGGGATGGTCCCCCGTACTGTTCATCGCGGCAGGAGCCCTCGTCGGCATCGTGTGGGCGCTCACCGTCGGTAAAAAAGCCAAGCAAAAGTCATGATTTTCCTGCAACTGTTCCTCTCGTACCTCAAGATCGGATTCTTCGGATTCGGCGGCGGATACGCCATGCTGGCACTCATCCAGCACGAAGTGGTCGTCCGCCACAGCTGGATGACCAACACCGAGTTTACAGACATCGTGGCCATCAGCCAGATGACCCCCGGGCCGATCGCCATCAACTCGGCGACCTACGTGGGCTACACGGTCGGCATGCAGGCCGGCGACAACACCCTGTTCGGCATCCTCGGCTCGGCCATCGCCACCCTGGCCGTCTGCCTGCCGTCGCTTACGGTCATGCTGCTGCTCACGCGCTTCTTCCTCCGCCTGAAGGGCAACGCGATCCTCGCCGGGGCCATGTCAGGCATGAAACCCGTCGTCATCGGCATGATCGCCTCAGCGGCCCTGTTGCTCATGTTCCCCGCCTCGCACGAGGGCGAGAGCTTCATCGACGGCTGGAGCTGGGCGATCTTCGGCGTATGTGTCCTGGCGTCGTGGCACAAGGTGAATCCCATCCTGCTGATCGTCCTCTCGGCCATAGCGGGAATCCTCATCTACCACATATTCTGACAGCGCCTACGCGACCAGCAGCATACCGCCCGCCAGCAGCAACAGCAGGAAGACCACCAGCGACACCAGCCCCAGGAGGGCCAGCAGGGTCCCGATGCAACCCCAACGGCGGTCTTCGCCCGGCAGGGGATCGGTCAAGAGGGCGACGATCAGCCCCACGAGCGGCGTGAAAATCAGACTGATCAGAAAAGCCCAGCCGAAGCCGATGCGGCGTCGGCTGCCGATCACGCCGACCAACACCGAGAGCAGGCATCCGCTCAGGGCGCCGAAAAGAATCACAAGAAAAGCAGATCCCATAGTCTGTTCGTTTGGACAGGTTTCCAAATAAAAGCCCCCTCCGTCGATTGCGGAAGGGGCTTTGTCGTTCGTTCCCGTCGCGCAACGCCATCAGCGCACGAAACGGTAGTAGGTTCCCAGCGGCAGCTCCTTGCCGCCCCGGTCCGTGAAGCACAACTCACCCCACTGCTCCTCGCGCGGCGCGCCGAACGCCTGCCGCACGGCCGTGCGAGCCAGCGTCGGGGAGAGCCCCATCGAGTAGAGGTTCAGCACCAGGAACGAGTGCGAGGGGGCAAGCAGCCGGGCGCAACAGGCCAGCATCTCGCCGATGCCCTCCTCGAGCACCCACTTCTCGCCGTTGGCACCCCGACCGTAGGCCGGGGGGTCGAGGATGATGCCGTCGTAGGCATTGCCGCGGCGCACTTCGCGTTGCACGAACTTCAGGGCATCCTCAACGATCCAGCGCACGCCGTCCAGACCGCTCGCCTCCATGTTCTCGCGGGCCCACGTCACCACCTGCCTGACCGAATCGACATGCGTCACCTCGGCTCCGGCAGCCCGGGCCGCCAACGTCGCACCGCCCGTATAGGCGAAGAGGTTCAGCACGCGGGGCGTATGGCCGACAGCCACGGCCTCGCGGCAGCGGTCAAAGATGAAATCCCAGTTGGCGGCCTGCTCGGGGAAGATTCCCACATGCTTGAACGAGGTGAGGGCCAGCCGCATGCGCAGCCGGACTCCCCGACAGTCGTACTCCACCGTCCAGCGGTCGGGCATCTTCGGCGCAAGGCGCCATTCGCCCCGTTCGTCGCTGTGCCCGTCGCGGCGAAGGAACGAGGCGTCGGCCCGCCGCCACTCCGCCTCCGGAAGCGTCCGCCGCCAGATGGCCTGCGGTTCCGGACGGCGGGTGACATGGCGTCCGAAGCGTTCGAGCTTTTCGAAATCGCCCGTATCGAGGAGCTCGTAGTCCGGGAAGTCGGGCGTGAGTTGTTCTTGCATGAAAATCCTTATTTTACCGTCGGCCGCAGCAGGAAGCGGAAGGTATAGTCGCCGTAGGGGATCATGTACTGGTCCTCGGGCAGCTCACCCCACGAATTGATACATCCGAGACCCATCTGCCGCAGGTCGAAATTGACGTAGGTGCGGTCGCCGCTGCGGAGCGGTCCCGAGTGCTGCTGCGGCGGGAAGTTCGTCACGTCGAGCGCCTCGGTCGCATAGGGCAGCGCCGAAGCCGAGAAGGGAGCCTCCGAGAGGATCACGAGGCCCGAACCCGACGAATCGACCACCGACCACCAGCGCAGGTCGCTTTTCGTTCCCGACTCCTGCGGGCGGACATACTCGTCGTGGTACTGGTCGGCCACCTTCTGGCTGTAGAGGCCCAGGTCGGCCGACGAGAGGCGGTCGCAGTAGTTCTCGTGCGCACCGCGGCCGTAGTAGACGATCTCGCTGTAACGGGCCGGCATGGCCATCGTCATGCCGAAGCGGAACATGCCGGGGGCCTCGGCATCACCGGCCTCCAACTGCTCGGCAACCGAGACCTCGCCCGCACCGTTGATGCGGTAGGTCATCGTCAGCACACCCTTGACCTGCGGCATCTCGTAACGGGCCGTAACGACAGCCACACCCTCTTCGGTCACGGCATCGAACTGCGTGAGCTTCAGCACGGGAGACTTCCAGACGCCGAAGCGCGCATCGAGCCCTGCACCCAGGTCGTTCTCGGTCGGGGCACGCCAGAACTGCGGACGCAGTGCGGCCCCTTCGGCCAGCAGCTCGCGGCCGTCCACGCGGTACTGCGAGAGGAATCCGTCGCGCGAGAAGAAGAGCTCCCAGCGGTCGCCCTCGACACGTGTGCCGCGCTCCCAGCGGGTGATCTGCACGGGACGCTCCGTCTGCGCGAGTTCGGTCTGGCCCGTGCAGTCGTACTCGCGGACGACAAACTGCTGACGGGCCACGGCATGGCCGGCATCGAGCAGCGCCTCGGGGCTCTTGAGCCTGTAGGCCACGTTCACCAGCACCTCGGAGGCATCGGACGGGAAGTCGGCCTCATCGAATCCCAGCGTGTATTCGCGGCGCTGCTGCGGAGCCACCTCCAGGTCGGTCACACGACCCGTCTTCACGACCCGGCCGTCGGCCACAACCTGCCACTCGAGCTCGCAGTTGTCGAGTCCGATGAAAAAGTTCTCGTTGTAGACCGAAACGCGGCCCTTCGCCAGATCGACCGGCTCGGTCCAGACGGACTGGTACTGGCGCTGCACCTCGTAGGCGTGCGGGTGGTAGGTCCGGTCGGCGGCGATCACGCCGTTGTTGTTGAACGAATTGTCGGTGGCGTCGTAGTTGTTGAAGTCGCCGCCGTAGTAGAACGACACGCGGCCGTCGGCCTCATAGTGGGCCAGCGCCTGATCGACGTAGTCCCAGATGAAGCCGCCCTGGTAGGACGGATACTTGCGCACAAGGTCCCAGTAGAGGTCGAAACCGCCCATCGAGTTGCCCATCGCGTGAGCGTACTCGCACTGGATCAGCGGCTTCCGGGGATTCGACTTGCAATAGTTCTCGCATGCCTCGTAATCCCAGTACATCGGGCAGACGATGTCCGTGTAGGGACGGCCCTCGTCCTCCTTGTAGTAGACCGCACGCTCGTAGTGCACCGGACGCGACGAATCGTAATTCTTGATCCATTCGTAGCACTTCTCGAAGTTGGGGCCCATGCCGGCCTCGTTGCCCATCGACCAGATGATCACCGACGGGTGGTTCTTGTCGCGCAGCACCATGCGCATGTTGCGCTCGAGGTGCGCCTTGGCGAAGAGCGGGTTGGCGGCCAGCGTCCGGTCGCCGTACCCCATGCCGTGCGACTCGACGTTGGCCTCGTCGAGCACGTAGATGCCGTACCGGTCGCAGAGGTCGTACCAGATCGGATCGTCGGGATAGTGGCACGTTCGCACAGCGTTGATGTTCAGCTCTTTCATGATGCGGATATCCTCGATCATCCGCTCGCGGCTCACCACATAGCCGCCCAGCGGGTCCATCTCGTGGCGGTCGGCGCCCTTGATCAGGATCGGCTGCCCGTTCACGAGCAGCTGGGCGTCGCGGATCTCCACCGAACGGAAACCGACCGTCTCCGTGACCGTCTCGGTTGTTCGGCTGCCGTCCGAAACGGCCATCTCCAGCGTATAGAGGTTCGGCGTCTCGGCCGTCCATTTGGCCGGGTCGGCCACCTCGAAGGTGTAGTCGCCCTTACCGCCCGAGATGCGGACAGACTGCGTCGCCACGCTCCGGCCGGCAGCGTCGCGCAGCGTCAGATCGACCCGCTTCACGCGCGGCGTGGTCTCCAGCTCGACACGCAGCTGCGCGTCGCGGTACTCCCCGTCAAGCGCCGGGGTGATACGCACGTCCTGCAGGTGGGCCTTGTCGCGGGCCGTCAGCTCGACACCGCGGGCGATGCCCGACAGGCGCCAGAAGTCCTGGTCCTCGAGGTAGGAGCCGTCCGACCAGCGGAACATCTGCAGGGCGATGAGGTTCTCGCCCGGCTTCACGAACTTCGTGACGTCGAACTGCGCGGCCAGCTTGCTGTCCTCGCTGTAGCCGACGAAACGGCCGTTGATCCACACGTAGACGTTCGACGTCGCAGAGCCGATCGAGAGGAAGATATCCTTCCCGGCCCAGTCGGCCGGCACCTCGAAGGTCCGGCGGTAGGAGCCCACATGGTTTTCGGCATCGGGCACGTGCGGGGGATCGTTGCGGAAATTCCCGCGCCAGGCGTAGCCCACATTGACATAGATCGGGTCACCCCAGCCGTAGAGCTCCCACATCCCCGGCACGGGGATCGTCGCCCAGGCGCTGTCGTCGTAGTCCGCACGCCAGATGCCGTCGGGCCGCTCCGAAGCGTTGCGCACCCAGTCGAAGCGCCATACGCCGTCGAGCGACAGCCGCTCACCCGCATCGAGCGTCGAGCGCATCGGCAGCCGGTTGATCTCATTGACGGCCGGATCCTGCCATTCGGTCCAGGTCTGCGCCGCCGCTCCGTAGATTCCGCCCGTCAGCGCAAGCGCCGTCAGGGCCAAGATTTGTTTTCTCATCGTCATTCGGGTTTATTTTAAGATTCAAGGTTTTTCCCTTTCGTTTGCTCCCTCCGCCATACCCGTACAATCGACCAGGCTCATCTCACACCGCGCACAGTCGAAATCGAGCCGGTAGCGCGAACGTCCCCGCTCGAGCCACAGCTCGCCCCGCAGCCGGGGCCGGCGGAGCAGGCACTCGCCGATCTCGCGGCGGATGCAGTAGGCCGTGCGTAGCACGACGTGGCCGACGGTTGTCGGTTCGAGATCGAGTCCCCGGGCAATCTCCCGGACACCGTGGTCGCGGTAGAAGGCCTCGGCCAGACGGTTGGTCACGTTCTCCTCGGCGGCAAGGCGCTCCGAGGGGTAGCGGGCCGCCCGATTCTCGGGAAGGATGCGGTGCTCCGGCGGCTGCGCCGTCCGTTCGCGGAGAAGCGCCTCGAGCACCTCGCGGCGCACCTCCGCGGCCAGCGAGGCCGGCACAAACCACTCGCCGCCCCGGACCTCGACGCTCCGCACGGCGAAGATCGTCTCACCGCTCCGCGCCGCCTGCGTCCGCAACGAGCCGACATTCGCATCGGGACGCTGCGCCGCCGTGAGTGCGGCCTGCCGGAAGGCTGTCGCCGTGAACCCTTCGGCATCGGAGCAGGTCATGCGCACCCCTTCGGCCGAGGCTTCGACAACCATCCGGGCCGGAATCACCCGCCGCGTACGGCTCCGCTCGACACGCAGCGTGAAGAGGCGGTCGCTGTTGCGGTAGACCTCGGCCCCGGCCTCGATGCCCTCCATGCGGTTGGGAACGATGCGCGTTCCCTCGACGGCATTGACATTGGTCCCGACCAGCCCCTTGCGGGTCAGGAAGCAGAGCCCGTCGCCCGGAGCCACGGGCTGCACCGTTTCAAGCACGAACGAGCGCGCATCGACACGCACAACCCGTCCGATCCGCTCGCCGACGGCCTTCGGCGTATCGAACGACGCTACGCCGGGACGTTTGCCCGAGAAGAAATAGGTCGATTCCCCGCGCGTGAAGCTCTTCGCCGGGTCGGGTGTGAAATCGGGGATGCTCTCGCCCGCCGAGGAGCGGTGCAGCTCCGGCCGCGAGGCCAGCGCCGCATCCACCGCCTGCCGGTAGTAGGCCACGACGTTGCGGATGTAGTTCGTATCCTTGAGCCGCCCCTCGATCTTGAACGACCGCACCCCGGCATCGAGCAGCTCGCCCAGATGGGCCGAGAGATTCAGGTCGCGGACCGAGAGCAGGTGCTTGCCCGTCAGGTAGGTCCGCCCGCGTCCATCGGTAAGGTCGTAGGTCAGCCGGCAGGGCTGGCTGCAGGCACCGCGGTTGCCGCTGCGCCCGGACATCGAGCGCGAGAGGAAGCACCGCCCGCTGTAGCCGACGCAGATGGCCCCGTGGACGAAACATTCGACCTCGGCCTGCGTCGCGGCACAGATGGCACGGATCTCGTCAAGCGTGAGGTTGCGCTCGAGGATCACCCGCGCAAAGCCCGCCTCGCCCAGGAAGCGAGCCCCTTCGGGCGTGCGGTTCGAGACCTGCGTCGAGGCGTGCAGTTCGACCGGAAGGTCCATCCGCCGCAGGGCCATGTCCTGCACGATCAGCGCGTCGATGCCCGCGGCGATCAGCTCGCGGGCCTGACGCTCAGCATCGGCCAGCTCGTCGTCCCACAGCAGCGTGTTGAGCGTGGCATGGATCCGGACGCCGTAGCGGTGGGCATACTCCACCGCACGGGCGATCTGCTCCGTGGAGTTCCCGGCCGCCTGACGCGCCCCGAAGCGCGCCCCGCCGATGTAGACGGCATCGGCGCCGTAGTCCACGGCCGCAACGACCGAGTCGTAATCCTTGGCCGGGGCCAGCAGTTCGACGGTTTTCACAGCGATTGAATTTTGCACAAAAATAAGAAACTATCCGCAATAAACGCACTCACCCACAAAAATCCGGCGACAACATCCTCGGTAAAAGTCTACGATTATCTTTTTGACCCATACTGCAAAGCCATGAATTCCAGTTCTCGGAATTTTGCGGCAAGTTTGTTCATACTATTTTTATCCACCCACGTTTTTGGTTCTCTTTGAGCCATATCCACAGATGCTAGAAACGATAACTTAAATTCATCATATGCATCCTGCAAATCATCCACCAACAAACTTAAATCACTGTTATCCAATGTATTTATACTAATAATCTCATGTATATTTCTTTCAATATTCTCACCACATTGATTTAACACCAGATATTTCCAATCTGAATTTTCATGAGCAAAATGGAGTATTCGTATAGGATTATGGCGCAAATCTATATTTCGACAAATTTCTTCTATCTGTTTACTATCCGGAATCTTTTTTTCAAATATAGTATTATATCGTCGAGGATCGTCAATAGAGAACTGCGCTACTTGAATGTTTTCAAATAAATATTGTCCCATATTTATCAACCGTTTCATCCGCTTCAATAAAAGTTCATTTACCTGTTTCATATTATAGTATCGAGGCAGAATCACCGTTGCAACATATACAATTGAGGCAGAAATAATTGACCAACAAAGCGAAGACAACCAGCCCGGAATACAACAAAACAACAATACAACTGCTATTGTACCCAATCCGAGTAAAAATAAACTATCCCATCCCAACAAAAGTAAATACCTTCTCACTGTTTATAAAGAATTATCTTTTCTGTTGTTTTTGTTTGACTGGTAATTGTTCCACTTTCATCATAATACACAGATGACGTTGTTCCATATCGAATATTATCCGAGTCCGCGTAAGTATAATCTGTTTCTATTTTATAGAGCAAAAATCTTTTCCCAGATATATTTGCATAATACACATGTTTTAAGCTAATTACTCGACCGATATTATCATATTCATATTCAATACGATTAGATTCCAATCCATTCTCATCATAAATAATCTGACTCCTAAATTTCTGACTACCCCATGCACAATTACATGATACACCCGAACTTCCCGAAGACGGAACATCGTCTGTTGTAACATTATTACCCGTTTCGATCTTACTTTCGTTTCCACAAGCCTGGATGGCAAGGCTGATAACAACACCCAAAACAAAGGCAGCAAACAGCCAACTTAATTTCTTCAACATAATTCTTCATTTATTTAAGTTAAACAATCAATCTACAAAATGAATCGGTATGAATGCAAAAAGCGTGGGACAACGCCTGATTTGTTTCTGAGGTATCGCCAAACACCTTTACCCAAATAGACAAAGCCCACGCCGTCAGACGCGAGCATCAACCTATTCCCGGGTATTCTTTAATTTGGCGATTTTCAGAAACGAGAATAAAAGCCAACGCTTTTCATATGTCAATCAAACACCGATTCCTTATACCATAGGCATGAATACGTTTCCTTTTTACAAAGATAGTGAAATTCATTGAACCGACAACCGCCGGGCGTTTTTCCCCGATGAAAAAGATACACTTTCACACATTTTTTGTAATTTTGTCGCTTGTAACGCGAAAACACAAAAAACATCCGATACCATGCTTACGATCAAGCAAATCCGCGATGACAAGGAGGCTGCCGTCCGCAAACTCGCCAAGAAGGGCGTCGAGGCGGGGCCGGTCATCGAAAAGATCATCTCGCTCGACGACCGCCGCAAGGCCATCCAGGCCGAACTCGACTCCACGCTGGCCGCACAGAACAAGGCCGCCAAGGAGATCGGCGCCCTGATGGGACAGGGCCGCCGCGAGGAGGCCGAGGAGCGCAAACATTTCGTTGCGGACCTCAAGGAGAAATCCGCCCGCCTGCAGGCCGAGTCGAACGACGTGCAGCAGGAGCTGCAAACGGCCCTGGTCTCGCTGCCGAACTTCCCGGCCGAGATCGTCCCCGAAGGCAAGACGGCGGCAGACAACCTGGTGGTGAAACTCGTGGAGAGCTACACCACCCTGCCCGAGAACCCGCTGCCCCACTGGGAGCTGGCCAAGAAGTACGACATCATCGACTTCGACCTCGGCGTGAAACTCACCGGAGCCGGATTCCCCGTCTACAAGGGCAAGGGCGCCCGGCTGCAGCGCGCGCTGATCAACTACTTCCTCGACTGCAACACGAAGGCCGGATACCTCGAAGTCGAGCCTCCAGTGATGGTCAATGAGGCCTCGGGCTTCGGCACCGGACAGCTGCCCGACAAGGAGGGACAGATGTACCACGCCACGGTGGACAACTTCTACCTGGTACCGACGGCCGAAGTGCCCGTGACGAACATCTACCGCGACGTGATTCTCGACGAGAGCGACTTCCCGGTGAAGATGACCGCCTACACCCCCTGCTTCCGCCGCGAGGCCGGCTCCTACGGCAAGGACGTGCGCGGTCTGAACCGCCTGCACCAGTTCGACAAGGTAGAGATCGTCCAGCTGTCGCTGCCCGACGTATCGTATGAGGCGCTCGACGGCATGGTCGCCCACGTCGAGGGGATCGTCCGCTCGCTCGGACTGCCCTTCCGCATCCTCCGTCTCTGCGGCGGCGACATGTCCTTCACCTCGGCGCTGACCTACGACTTCGAGGTCTACTCCGAGGCACAGAAGCGCTGGCTTGAAGTGTCGTCCGTATCGAACTTCGAGTCGTTCCAGGCCAACCGCCTCAAGCTCCGCTACCGCGACGCCGAGAAGAAGATCCACCTCGCGCACACGCTCAACGGATCGTCGCTCGCCCTGCCGCGCATCGTCGCCGCGCTGCTCGAGAACTACCAGACGCCCGAAGGCATCCGGATTCCCGAAGTGCTGATTCCCTACACGGGTTTTGATATTATCAAATAATCCGTTATCTTTGCTGAACACACATACACACACTAACAACAAAAATTCTTTAAGACAATGGCTTACAAAATCACCGACTCCTGCGTAGCCTGCGGCACCTGCATCGGCGAGTGCCCCGTTGAGGCGATTTCGGCCGGCGACATCTACGTGATCGACGCCGACAAGTGCATCGACTGCGGCACCTGCGCAGGCGTTTGCCCGAGCGAAGCAATCGTATCGGAGTAACTCCCGGAACGATTACGAAAAAATGCGGTCCGCCTCTGACGGACCGCATTTTTCATTCACACAACCGATACACCCCCCGACATGAAAAGAGTGATCGCCCTGCTGCTCCTTGCAGCGATGCTCCCGGCCTGCGAAACACCCCGGGAGCAGTTCGAGCGCCGCATCGACCGAATTCTGGAACCCTGCGAAGCTACGGTCGGCGTCGCCGTGCTGGCACCCGACGGCACCCCGATCACGCGCAACGACCGGCCGCTGCCGATGCTGAGCGTCTTCAAGTTCCCCGTAGCGCTGGCCGTGCTCGACCGCGCGGTACGCGAAGGGATTCCGCTCTCGACCCCCGTTGCGGTCGGACCCGAATGGCTTGACAGCGGAACCTACAGCCCGATGCGCGATTCGCTCCCGCCGCAGGGAGGCACGCTCCCGCTCGGCCGGCTGCTTGCCTACGCCGTCTCGCAAAGCGACAACATCGCCTGCGACAGGCTGATCGACTTCGCCGGAGGTCCCGGGGCCGTGGACAGGTATCTGAAAAGGCTGGGAATTACGGAGATCCGCATCACGGCTACGGAGCGCACGATGCATCTGGCAACGGAGAACCAGCGGATCAACACGGCCCGGCCATCGGCACTGTGCAGCCTGTTCGACCGGTTCCTCCAGGGAGAGCTGCTCCCGCAACGGGAGACCGCCTGGCTGCGCGGATTGCTCGAGGGATGTGCGACCGGGCGGAACAAACTCCGAGCGGGACTTCCTCCGGAGGTTCGCCTCGGCCACAAGACGGGCAGTTCGGACCGCACGACCGAAGGGATCCGGATCGCCGACAACGATGCCGGCTACGTCGTACTGCCCGATGGACGACACTACTGCATCACGGTTCTGGTCACCGACTCGCACCACGACGACGCCCGAAACGCCGGCGTCATCGCGGCGATCTCGGAGGCCGCATACGAATACTTCACAAACACGCGACACAAAAATGGACGACCTTGAAAAGATGCGTTCCGGGAGATGGCTCCACGCCGTCACGCCGCCGATCGGCGAGGCCCTGCACCGCACCGAGGAGCTGCTCTTCGCGCTCAACCAGCTGCCGCCGAGCCGCCGCGGGGAGCGCGAGGCGATTCTCCGCCGGCTGCTCGGACATCTCGGCAAGGGGTGCACGATACACAGCCCCTTCCGCTGCGACTTCGGAGAGCAGATCCGCATCGGAGACGGTTTTGTCGGGAACTTCAACCTCACGATCCTCGACGAGGCGCCGGTGACAATCGGCGACCGCGTGCTGATCGGCCCCAACGTGGGTATCTATACGGTCAGTCACGCCCTGCTGCCCGACGAGCGGGCCGAGGGGATCATGCGCTCACTGCCCGTACGGATCGGAAACGACGTCTGGATCGGCGGCCATGCGGTCATCATGCAGGGGGTGACGATCGGCGACGGCGCCGTGATCGGGGCCGGAAGCGTCGTCACACGCGACATCCCGCCCCGCGTCATCGCCGTGGGGAATCCGTGCCGCGTGCTGCGGCCGGTCACCGACCGGGACAGCGTCCGGGAATATCTCTGACCGGACGGATCCGGACCGGCACACGTCCGGTCAGCGGGACATCACTCTTCGTAAAGGAGGTACTTGGCACGGAGGGGGCGGAAACGCGCGACATCCTCCTGCCAGCGGGCCCGGATCTCGGCATCGGTGGCTCCGGCGCGGATCATGCCGCGCACCCAGCCCGCACCCACCAGTTTTTCGAACATCGGGGTGAAGAAGGCATCGCCCAGCGCCTCGAGGTCGCGGTAGGCATCGATCACATAGCGCAGCGTGAAGCCCGTCGCACGCGCCTCGTCGAGCGGCAGAGAGCTCAGATCGACGCCCCGGCATACCTCGCCCTCAAGCGGAGGATGCTTGGCCCCGGCCGTCGGTCGGGGCGTGAAGGTGTAGTTGCGCCCTTTCAGTCCGGGGTGTCCGTAACATGCGAACGGGCGGTCCGTGCCGCGGCCGAGGCTTACGACCGTACCCTCGAAGGGACAGAGCGCCGCATAGAGATAGACCGACCGCTGCGTCGGCAGGTTGGGCGACGGCGCCACGGGCAGCAGATACTCAGTCGCGTGCGTATAGTTGCGGCAGGGGACTACATCGAGCCGGCAGGGGTGCGCCCACCCCTCGCCGATGGCCATGCGGGCAATCTCGCCAAGCGTCATGCCGTGCAGCACGGGAATCGGCAGTTGCCCCACTCCCGAGCGGTACTTCATGTCGAGGAGGGGCCCCTCGACCTTGTCCCCGTTGGGATTGGGACGGTCGAGTACGATCACCTCGCGGCCCGCATCGGCACAGGCATCCGTCAGGCGGAGCATCGTGATGTAATAGGTATAGAAACGCAGCCCCACGTCCTGCAGGTCGATCAGCAGGACGTCGAACGAACGCATCGCCTCGTCCGACGGGCGGCCCGAGCCTCCGTCGTAGAGCGAGCGGATCGGAATCCCGGTGCGGGCATCGACCGTACTGCCGACATGTTCGCCGGCATCGGCCGTACCGCGGAAGCCGTGTTCGGGCGAGAAAATCCCCGTCACGTCGAATCCCCGGGCATGGAGCAGGTCCACCAGATGGACCCGGCCCGAGGCATCGGCGCCCGGCGCCCCCGGCATGTCGGCCACGGAGGTCTGGTTGGCCAGCACCGCCACGCGGCGTCCGGCCAGACGCGGGAAGTAGGCCGCCGTGTCGGTCATCCCGACCAGCACCTCGGCCGACGCGACACCGGGGAGCAGCCACACCACAGCGCAGACGATCCGCCGCACCACGGCACGCGACACGCCCCCGATCCCGCTGCGGAGTGCGGACCGGAGCCGCCGCACCGCCGGGAATCCCTTACGCCTCGGCGCCATACTCCATGAGGTAGGCCTTGATGAAGGCATCCAGGTCGCCGTCCATCACCGCCTCGACGTTCGAGGTCTGCACGCCCGTGCGGTGGTCCTTCACACGGCGGTCGTCGAAGACATAGGAGCGGATCTGCGAGCCCCACTCGATCTTCTTCTTCGAAGCCTCGAGGGCCTGCTGCGTGGCCATGCGCTTGTCCAGTTCGCGCTGGTAGAGTTTCGACCGCAGGATGCGCATGGCGTTCTCGCGGTTCATCAGCTGCGAACGGGTCTCCATGTTCTCGATGAGGAACTCCACCGGTTCGCCCGTATCGGGGTCCTTGCCGTGGTAGCGCAGGCGGACGGCCGTTTCGACCTTATTAACATTCTGCCCGCCGGCGCCCGACGAGCGGAAGGTGTCCCACTCGATGTCGGCCGGATTGATCGTGATCTCGATCGTATCGTCCACGGCCGGCGAAACGAAGACCGAGGCGAAGGTCGTCTGCCGCTTGTTGTTGGCATTGAAGGGCGAGAGGCGCACCATGCGGTGCACGCCGTTCTCGCTCTTGAGGTATCCGTAGGCATATTCGCCCTCGAACTCGAGCGTGCAGGACTTCACGCCCACCTCGTCGCCGGCCTGGTAGTCGAGCATCTTGACCTTGTAGCCGTGCGCCTCGCCCCAGCGGGTATACATGCGCAGCAGCATCGAGGCCCAGTCGAGCGCCTCGGTGCCTCCCGCCCCGGCATTGATGTCCATGATGGCCCCCAGCTTGTCCTCGTCGCGGCGCAGCATGTTGCGCATCTCGAGTTTCTCGATGCGCTCGAGCGCCTGTGCGTAGAGCTCGTCCATCTCGGCCTCGGTGACCACCCCCTCCCGGACGAAGTCGGGCATCAGCTGCAGGTCCTCGACATCCTTGCGCACGGCGTCGTAATCCTCGACCCACGCCTTGATGCCGGCCACCTTGCGCAGTTGTTCGCGCGCCTTGTCGGGGTTCTCCCAGAAGTCGGGCTCCTGGGTCTTCTCCTCCTCGTTGCGGAGGTCAATGCGCTTCTGCTCGATTCCGAGGCAGCGCTCCAGCGCCGCGCGGCGCTGTTCCATCTCCTTGATCTGTTCGGCAAGTACCATTCGTCACGTCAGAATTTCATGTTCAGTTTCCGCGAGGCGAACTCCAGGATGAAATCCGCGGTTCCCTCGTCGCCGAAGACCGTCGAGTTGATCGACAGGTGGTAGGTCGCCGCCGCACCCCAGGTCTTCGAGCTGTAGTAGTTGTAGTAATCGGCACGCCGGGCGTCGCCGCGCTCCATCATCGAGCGCGCCTCCTCCTCGGTGCACCCCGTCCGGCTGCGGAGGCGATGGATGCGCGCCTCGTCGTCGGCCGAGATGAAGACATCGACCCGCCGCGGATGATCGCGCAGGATGTAGTCGGCACAGCGTCCCACGAAGATGCACGACTCGCGGGCGGCCAGATCGCGGATCACGTCGCTCTGGATCTTGAACAGCGCATCGTTCGACAGCACGTTGGTCACGTTGCCCATGTCGCCAGCAAAGGGAGAGCGCAGGTAGGCGATCATGGTCGAGAAGACGTTGCGCGCGCCCTTCTCGTCGGCCTTTTCGAAAAATTCGGGGCAGAGGCCGCTCTGCTGCGCGGCCAGCGTCAGCAGCTCCTTGTCGTAGAGGCGGATGCCGAGCCTGCGGGCGATGATCTCGCCGATATCCTTGCCGCCGCTGCCCAGTTGGCGGCCTATGTTGATTACGAACAACTCTTTCATAACGTCGGTCTGTTTTCGGCGGAGCGGGCCGCATGTTCGGCCCGGAATTTCCGCAATTGGTGTGTCAGCATGAAGAAGGCCACGATCGTAGCCATCAGATCCGAAACCGGCATGGCGCACCACACGCCCCAGCTGCCGTCCCACGGTGTCGAGACCTCGAAGAAATGGGGCAGGAACAGCAGCCCCGGCATCAGGAACAGCAGCTGCCGCGACAGCGACATGAAGATCGCCTTGCCGGCCATGCCGATGCTCTGGAAGAAGTTCGTGGCCACCATCTGGAACCCGATGATCGGGAAGCAGATGAAGACGATGCGCATGCCCTCGACCGAGAGGCGGATCAGCTCCTCGTCGGTAGTGAACAGCGATACGGCCAGGTGCGGGGCGAACTCCCCGACCAGAAAGCCCGTCGTCGTGATGCAGACGGCACAGATGATCGTCAGCCGCAGCACACGCAGCACGCGGTCGTACTGCTGTGCACCGAAGTTGTAGCCCGCAATGGGCTGCATGCCCTGGTTCACGCCCATGACGATCATCACGAAGACGAACGCCAGGCGGTTCACGATGCCGTAGGCGCCGATCATCAGGTCGCCGCCGTAGGTCTTCAGCCCCTTGTTGATCAGGATCACGATGAAGCACGCCGTGAGGTTCATCAGGAAGGGCGACATGCCGATCGAGAGGATGTCGCGCACGATCTTGCCCCGCAGGCGGTAGATGCCGCGGCGGAAGTGGATCAGCTCCGAGCGGTCGGAGAGCAGGCGGAACTGCCACATGAGCGAGATGATCTGCGCCAGGATCGTGGCGATGGCCGCACCGCGGATGCCCCACCCGAAGCCGTAGATGAACAGCGGGTCGAGCACGGCATTGATGATCACGGTGTTGATCGTGGCGTACATCGCCTTGCGCGGATGCCCCGAGGCCCGCAACACGGAGTTCAATCCCAGGTACATGTGCGTCACGACGTTACCTGCGAGAATGACCGTCATGTACTCGCGCGCATAGCCGATCGTCGCCTCGCTGGCGCCGAAGAAATAGAGGATCGGATCGAGGAAGAGCTGGGCCACGAGGCCGAAGCCGATACCGAGGATCAGGTTCAGCATCACGACATTGCCCAGTACGTTCTGGGCCGTGGCATAGTCACGCTGGCCGAGGCGCATCGACACGAGTGTCGCTGCGCCCACGCCGACCAGCGAACCGAACGCCGCGGCGAGGTTCATCAGCGGGAAGGTGAGCGCGAGGCCCGAGATGGCCAACGGGCCCACCCCGTGCCCGATGAAGATGCTGTCCACCATGTTGTAGAGCGACGAGGCCGTCATGGCCACGACCGCAGGTACGGCATATTGCATGAGCAACTTGCGGATGCTCTCCGTACCGAGGGCCATCGCCGCCGATTTGAGTTGTGGTTCCGCCATAAGATTTTACGTTTTAATCCGTTGCCCGCCCCTCCGGCGGCGGGTTTTCCGTTTCATTGCGTCCGTTCGCGACGGTCCGGCGCGACGGAACGACGCCCGCTACCGCGGAACGGCGCGGTCGAGTTTTTCGAACCAGTCCCGGTAGACCGCCGGATCGGTGGACATGCCCAGCTCCTCGGTCGAGAAACCCGACGTCTCGTCCGAATACCACTGGCGGGCGATGTAGACCGTCAGCCGCACCTCGGAGGTCTGGTGGGCCGGCTGCACGAGAAAACTCAGACGGCGGATCTCCCCGGCGACCGGAATCGCCGAGGCCATCTCGAGGGGCAGCACCTGCCGGGCCACGACGAGCCCCGAGGCCCGGTCGGCGCTCTCGATCAGACACCCTTCCGACTGCAGCACATCGAGCAGCAGATCATAGCACTCACCGGCCCCGACGGTCATCGGATGGCGCGTCAGCGCGGCTATCTGCCGTACATCGGGCGTGCCTGCGACCACCGAGGTCTGCTCGCGGGCCTTCAACACGTTCATCGACCCGCAGGCCGAAAGTCCCGCGGCAACCGACGCCGCAAGCGCGGCATACAGGCCGGCCCTGCGGCCGAAGATCCGAGTCCGTTCCATTGCAGCTCCGTTTTTTACTCCAGCTCCCAGTCCGAACCGTCCTTGCGGTCCTTGACGCGGATGCCCGCAGCGGTCAGTCCGTCGCGGATGCGGTCCGAGGTCGGCCAGTCCTTGGCGGCCTTGGCCTGCTGGCGGATGGCAAGGAGCATCTCGACCAGCGGCGTCACATAGTCGCGGCCCGCAGCCGCACCGGCGGCCTTCTCGTCGCGCAGGCCGAGGATATCGAAGGCATAGCGGTGCACCGTCTGCCGGAGCGTCTCAAGATCGGCAGCCGTGATCGACTCCTTGCCGTCGGCCAACTGGTTGATCGTCCGCACCCAGTCGAAAAGGGCCGAGATGACCATCGGCGAGTTCAGGTCGTCGTCCATCGCCGCGCGGCAGCGCTCCTCGAGTTCGGCAGGCTGCACCGTCGAGGTGGCCGACGGCTGCAGCCGGTCGAGCGTCTCGATGCCCTTCATCAGGCGGTCGAGCCCCTTTTCAGCGGCCTGCAGCGCCTCGTTCGAGAAGTCGAGTGTCGAACGGTAGTGGGCCTGCAGCACGAAGAAGCGGATCGTCATCGGCGAATAGGCCTGCGCCAGCAGCTTGTGGCTGCCCGTGAAGAGCTCCTCGAGGGTGATGAAGTTGCCGAGCGACTTGCCCATCTTCTGTCCATTGATCGTGATCATGTTGTTATGGACCCAGAAGCGTGCAGAATCGTGGCCGAGAGCGGCCGTGGACTGCGCGATCTCGCACTCGTGGTGCGGGAACATCAGGTCCATGCCGCCGCCGTGGATGTCGAAGCGCTCGCCGAGGTACTTGGTACTCATCGCCGAGCACTCCATGTGCCAACCGGGGAAGCCCTCGCCCCACGGCGAGGGCCAGTGCATGATGTGCTCCGGAGCGGCCTTCTTCCAGAGGGCAAAGTCGTAGGAGTGGCGCTTGTCCGACTGCCCGTCGAGCTCGCGCGTGTTGGCCACGATGTCCTCGAGGTTGCGGCCCGAGAGGCGTCCGTAGTGGTATTTGGCGTTGTATTTCTCCACATCGAAGTAGACCGAGCCGTTCGAGACATAGGCGAACCCGTCGTCAAGGATCCGCTGCACGAAGGCGATCTGCTCGATGATGTGGCCCGAGGCGTGGGGCTCGATCGAGGGGGTCTCGACGTTGAGTGCGTCCATCGCGCGGTGGTAGCGCTCCGTATAGTAGTGCGCCACCTCCATCGGTTCGAGCTGCTCGAGGCGCGCCTTCTTGGCGATCTTATCCTCGCCCTCGTCGGCATCGTGCTCCAGATGGCCCACATCCGTGATGTTGCGCACGTAGCGCACCTTGTAACCCAGCGACTTGAGGTAACGGAACAGCAGGTCGAAGGTCACGGCCGGACGGGCGTGACCCAAATGCGGATCGCCGTAGACCGTAGGTCCGCAGACATACATCCCGACGCGCCCGGGCGTCAGCGGCTCGAACTCCTCCTTGCGGCGGGTGAGCGTATTGTAAAGCACGAGTTTGGAATCCATAGTCGTAAAGAATATAATCGTTTCGAACGGGTAAAGTTACGATTTTTTCGCGACAAATCGCATGCGAAGCCCCTAAAAAAGCATCCGCCGTGTTTTTTCGCCCGCATGACATCCCGGCAGCTGCCGCCCCGGCACAGGCAATTCCGACCGCAGGAATCCGAAAAAAGGGCAGCAATGCGCTTCCGCGAAATATTTATTGGAAATAACCCGTTTAATCACTACATTTGCAGGATAAATCCGCTATCAAAACAACGTCAATACGGACAACATGACATTCTTCAAACGCTGGAACAACATCGTCGGCTGGACGGTCTTCGCCATTGCCGCAGCCGTCTACCTGATGACGATGGAACCGGTTTCGAGCCTCTGGGACTGCTCGGAATTCATCGCCACCTCCTACAAACTCGAAGTGGGGCACCCGCCCGGGGCCCCGTTGTTCATGATGCTGGCACGCCTGGCCACGCTCTTCGCTTTCGGCGACCCGGACCTGGTCGGTATGGCCGTCAATGCCATGAACTCGCTGGCCAGCGCCTTCTGCATCCTCTTCCTCTTCTGGACCATCACGCACCTGGCGCGGCGCCTGGTAACCCGCGGCGGTGCGGAGCTGACCCACGCCCGGGCGTGGGCCGTGCTCGGAGCCGGAGCCGTCGGCGCCCTGGCCTACACCTTCACCGACACCTTCTGGTTCTCGGCCATCGAGGGCGAGGTCTACGCCCTCTCGTCGATGTTCACGGCACTGGTCGTGTGGCTCATGCTCAAATGGGAGGAGCAGGCCGACCAGCCCCACGCCTCGCGCTGGATCGTGCTGATCGCCTACCTGATGGGCCTCTCGATCGGCGTGCACATCCTCAACCTGCTCACCATCCCGACGCTGGCCTTCATCTACTACTTCCGCAAGACCGAGCAGGTGACCTTCAAGGGCGTGGTCTACACGACACTCATCGCCTGCGCCGCCCTGCTGTTCGTGAACAACATCATCATCCCCTACACGGTATGGATCGGCGCACAGATCGACACGCTGTTCGTCAATACGTTCGGGCTGCCCGCCAACTCGGGCATGGTGCTCTTCGCCCTGGCGCTGATCATCGGGATGGGCTGGGCTTCGTGGAAGGCCCACTGCAAGGGCCGCGTCGTGCAGAACATCCTGCTGCTCTCGACCACGATGATCCTCGTCGGCTTCTCGTCCTACGCCTCGATGACCATCCGGGCCGCAGCCAACCCGCCGATGAACTCCAACAACCCCAACAACCCGCATGCGCTGCTGTCGGTGCTCAACCGTGACCAGTACGGCAGCCGCCCGCTCCTGTTCGGCGCCTACTACTCGGCACCTCCCGAGGATGTTGTGGAGAAGACGGTCACCTACCTCGACGAGGACGGCAAATACAAGGAGGCCAAGGTGCTCACGGGATACACCCATGCCCCGGAGTTCACACACTTCTTCCCCCGCGTGTGGAACTACCTCAAGGGGGAGAAGGAGTACAAGCAGTGGGCTGCCTACCGCACGAAGATGGAGGTCGTCCGTGACGAGAACGGGCAGGTGGTCCGCGACGAGAACGGGCGTCCCAAGCAGCAGGAGGTCGTCGATTTCGGCCGCAAACGGATCTACACCGACCGCTACGGGGAGACGCGCACGGTCGTCGAGCCGACCTTCGCCGAGAACCTCAACTTCTTCTTCAACTACCAGCTCTCGTACATGTACTGGCGCTACTTCCTGTGGAACTTCGTGGGACGCCAGAGCGACATACAGCCCTCGCAGACGACGATCACCGACGGCAACTGGCTCTCGGGCATCCGGTGGATCGACGAGAAATACCTCGGCCCGCAGGACAACCTGCCCCGCGAGGTGGCCGGAAACAAGGGACGCAACACCTACTATTTCCTCCCCTTCCTGCTGGGTCTCATCGGCCTGCTCTACCAGCTCAACCGCGACCCGCGCAACTTCTCGATCGTCATGTGGCTCTTCGTCATGACGGGCATCGCGCTGGTCTTCTACTTCAACACCTCGCCCAACGAGCCGCGCGAGCGTGACTACGTCTACGCCGGATCGTTCTACGCCTTCTCGATTTGGATCGGCTTCGGCGTGCTGGCCATCCGCGAGCTCATCGTGTGGCTCACGCGCCGCGACACGAAGGCCGTGGCCCTGGCCGCCACCGTCGTCTCGATGGGCGTGCCGGCGATCCTCGCGGCACAGAACTGGGACGACCACGACCGATCGGGCCGCTACATGGCCCGCGACATCGGTTGGAACTACCTCCAGTCCACCCTGCCCAACTCGATCATCATCAACTACGGCGACAACGACACCTTCCCGCTCTGGAACAACCAGGAGGTCTACGGCGTACGCCCCGACGTGCGGATCATGAACACCTCCTACCTCGGCGGCGAATGGTACATCGACGAGATGAAGACCAGGGCCAACGACGCCCCCGGCATCCCCTTCTCGCTGCCCAAGAGCAAGTACACCTACGTGAACGACTACGTGCCCATCGTCGAGAAGATCAACTATGCGGCCGATATCCGCGAGGTGATCGACTTCGTCCGCGACGACAGCCCGCGCAGCAAACTCCAGTACTCGGACGGCTCAATGGTGGACTATATCCCCGTGCGGCGGATCGCCCTGCCGGTGAACAAGGAGAATGCCATCGCCTCGGGCATCGTGGCCGAAAAGGACCGCGACCTGATGGTGGACACGGTCTACCTCAACCTCAAGGGCGACGCGCTGCAGAAGAACGAACTGATGCTGCTCGACATGCTCGCCAACTTCGACTGGAAGCGCCCGATCTACCTCACGCAGGTCTACATCTTCCAGAGCCTCGGCCTGCTGGACTACCTCCAGTTCGACGGATATGCCTACCGCTTCGTACCGATCCTGACACCCGTACACAACCCCTATGAGATCGGACGGGTCGATCCCGACTACGCCGCCCCGCTGCTGCGCGACACGTTCCGCTACGGCAACCTCGCCGATCCGGACGTCTACGTCGATTTCTTCACGCAGCACCACCTGGCGGCCTCGCACAGCCGCGAGGCGTTCGCCACGGTAGCCAAGGAGCTGCTTCGGCAGAACCGCGTCGAGGAGGCCGTCGAGCTGCTCGACCTGGGTCTCGAACGGCTCCCGACCTCGCAGATCCGGTTCACGGATGCGAACACCTATCCGTTCCTCGAGGCCTACTACGCCGCCTCGTCGCTCGGCGACGGAACCGCGGCCGAAAAGGGCGACTCGCTGCTGCGCGAATATGCCCAGACGCTGATCGAGTACATCGAATACTACCTGCGCTTCGACGGCGCCCAGGGCGACATGGTCTCCGGCCTGATCGACGAAAAGCTCGACCAGCTGGGAGATATCTACTACCTGGCCAACTACGCCGGACGCAATGAAATCGTAGCCGAACTCAACGACTACTACCGCTCGCTGGGCGTGCCCGAAGAGCACCTGCTCAATGCCGGCGATTCGCTCCGCCCGGCCGATACGGTACAGCCGCTGCCTGTCGAATGACGATACGAAGGGGTTGCCCAACCCCACATGCAAATACGAGAAAGCCCCGACCTTGAAGTCGGGGCTTTTTTTGGCGGCATGCCGCAACGGGCGAATGCGACGGGCGGAATTTCCGGAAGACCGGTCGATCAAATGGTGTGACGCAACACCCCGCCCGCCGCAGATGCACTCGTCCGAACGGCACTATTCGTGCAGCGGCAAAGATAAGCAATTTTCCGAATAATGACATATAAGTCATTACACAATTATTCGGGGAAACCGTTCCTTTGTCCCGATGAAACAACCGTGGCGCGATACGATCCTACTGAAAGCGATAGCCCGCAGGCTCAAGGAGCTGCGGGCCGCAAAGGGTGTTTCGCAGGAGACCGTCTACGAGGACACGGGGCTGCACATCGGCCGCATCGAGACCGAACGACACAACATCACGGTAAGCACCCTCTCCCGGTTGTGCGACTACTACGGCATCACGTTGAGCGAGTTTTTCGAAGGGATCAAGGTTCCCGAGTAAACGCTCCGGACAGAGACGCCGACCGGGCCTCGGAACCGGCCCAAAGCCCGCAACGGAACAGGAAACAGGAACCCCGCATCGACAGTCGATGCGGGGTTCCTGTTTCGGATGCGATGCGCCGATACGGCCGGGGCCGCGGACCGCAGACATCGTCCACGGCGAATGCCGGCGGTCAGGCTCCCTCCTTGCCGCGCTTGTTGTAGAGGAAACGCTTGATCTTGTGTGTCGGGGTCTTGACAAACTCCTCCTTCTCCTCGACTACCTCGGAGATCTTCGAGAAGCGGTTCACCTTCGAATTGACGAACTCGATGATCTCCTTCTTGAGCTGCTCGGTCTTGGCCTCGAGTGCCTCCTTGCGCGTCTCCCATCCCTCGCGCCAGTCGTCGATCATCGCCTCGATCTCGTCGCGGTTGAAGTGTACGAGCGCCACCAGACGGCCCTCGTGCTCGGTAACGATCGAGTCGGCAATGCAGACGTGCGAGTTGAGCACGCTCTCGATATCCTCGGGGTAGATGTTCTCACCGCCCGGGCCGACGATCATGTTCTTCAGGCGCCCCTTGATGTAGAGCCAGCCGTCCTTGTCGAACTCGCCCAGGTCGCCCGTGCGGAACCATCCGTCGGCCGTGAAGGCCTCGCGGGTCGCGTCGGGATTCTTGAAATACCCCAGCATGACGCTCGGCGTGCGGGCGACGATCTCGCCCTGCCGCGTGTCGGGATTGACGTTGTCCAACCGGAGTTCCACACCCGGAGCAGCGGGACCCGTCGAACCGAGCCGCACCTGTGCCGGCGCGGCACCGGCCAGCAGCGGCGCCGTCTCGGTCAGCCCGTAGCCGATGGCATAGGGCACCCGGGCCTCCAGCAGGAACTGCTCGGCACCGCGGTCGAGCTTCGCCCCGCCGATACCGAGGAAGCGCAACCGCCCGCCGAAGAGTTTCATGAGCTTCTTGCCCGCCACGCGGTGGAGATAGCGGCGCGTAAATCCCACCCGGTAGAGCGAACGCCAGAAACCGTTGGAGTGGAACTTGGCGAGCACCTGGTGGCGGTAGATCTTCTCGATGATGAGCGGCACGATGAGCATCACCGTAGGCCGCACGGCCCGCAGTGCGGGCATCAGGGCCGAGGCCGTGGGCGGACGGTCGAGGTAGACGACCCGGGCACCCATCGAGAAGGGATAGATCATGCCGATCGAACATTCGTAGGTGTGCGACAGCGGCAGCACCGAAAGGAAGACGTCGCCGCCGCCGATGGGGAAGATCGCGGCCGACATGTCCACCTGCGCACAGAGTGCGCGGTGGGTGAGCATCACGCCCTTGGGCTTGGAGGTCGTGCCCGACGTATAGATGATGACGGCCAGGTCGTCGGGCGAAGGCACCGACATGGAACCCTCGCCACGCACCCGCTGCGAGATGACGCCCAGGTTCTTGGTGCGGACCACGACGTTGAGCCGCTCGATCGTATGGCGGGAGAGCTTCGTGAAGAGGCGGTCCGAAACGAGCAGCGCCCGTGCCTCGGAGTGCTCGATGATCATGTCGAGTTCCTCGCCCGAGAAGTCGGGAAGGATCGGCACGACAATCATGCCGGCCGTCGTTACAGCGTAATAACAGACGCCCCAGTTGGGCATGTTGCTGCTCAGCAGAGCCACCTTGTCGCCGGCCCGCAGGCCCGCACCGCAGAGGATCTCCTGCACGCGGGCGATCCGGCGTCCGACTTCGGCATAGGTCAGCTCCTCACCGTCGTACATGGAAAACGCAACCCGGTCGGCGAATTTTTCCACGCTGTTGCGAACCAGTCCGTACAGAGTATCGATTGTCATAACAGTGTCTTTATAACGGCGTAACGATAACGCGAAATTACGGTACGAAATTACGAATTTCCCGTTAAAAATCACTATTTTTGAACCAAAATATCAACATGCTCGACAGGCAGAACATTCTGAAGGCAGCGGCAGATCGGGGTTTCGACCTCTGCGGCGTCGTACCGTGCCGGCATCTGGCCGAAAACGAAGCCCGTTTCCGCAACTGGCTGTCATGCGGTTACCAGTCGTCACTGGGCTATCTGGAGCGAAATACCGAGAAACGGTTCGACCCCCGCCTGCTGGTCGAGGGCGCCCGCACGGCCGTGGTCTGCGCCGTCGCCTACAAGAACCGCGCAAGCGGAGGATACGCCCCGGAATGCCGCACGAAGGTGGCCTCGTATGCCGCGGCATGCGACTACCACACGACGCTGCGCGGCATGCTGCACGGCCTGCTCGAGGAGCTCAGGGGCGCCAACCCGGACCTTCGCGGCCGGGTCTTCGTCGATACGGCCCCGCTGGCCGAGAAGCAGCTGGCCGTGGAGGCGGGTCTGGGGTGGATCGGCCGCCAGTCGCTGCTCGTCACCCCGCAATACGGCACCTTCGTCGTGCTGGGCGAGCTGCTTCTGGACCAGGAAGCCGACAGCTACGACACCCCCTTTGCCGGGTCTCGCTGCGGGACGTGCCGCCGCTGCATCGAGGCATGCCCCACGGGAGCCATTCTGCCCGACCGCATGATCGACACGGGGCGCTGCATCGCCTGCCACACCATCGAACGGCAGCCCGACACGCCGATCGGCCTCAACGGCTGGATCTTCGGCTGCGACACCTGTCAGAACGCCTGCCCGTGGAACGACCGCACGCCGCAACACCGCAACCCGTCCTTCGACCCGCTCTTCGACCCCCGGTCGATGGATGCCGCCGCATGGCGGGAGCTCAACGAGGAGGCCTTCGCCGAACGGTTCGGCCGAACGCCGCTCATGCGCAGCGGTCTGCAGCGGATCCTGAAGAACATCGACGACGGAGGGCCGGAGCAGCCGTGACCGCCTGCGGCTACTCCCGCATGCAGCGCACCGGAAGGCCGAACCCGCGCGGATCGGTCGCCGCGATGTAGACGTTCGTTGCCGTGAGCCCGAAATAGGCAGCCCCGGCCAGATCCGAAACGGCCGGCGAACTCGACCAGTAGTAGCCTGCCGAAAGGAATGAGAAGACCGCATACTCGTCATAGCGGAATCCGACTCCCGGATAAAAAGTCGTATTCGTCCCGTCGTAGAGGAAATTCCAACCCTGCAGGAACGACCCCGAAACATTTACGTCGCCGCTCGACATGGCCGCCGAGGAGCCGGTTGTCGTGAAGGCCGTAAAGACATAGGGATGGGGCACCACCCAGCCCGGCGGGCAGGGATCGAAGAGCGTCTTGGTCGTAGTCTGGCCGGCATTGTACCCGAGCGGATTGCCCCACAGTTCGTCGTTGCGGTACGATGCGCCGTTGCCGGCCCCGGCCCCGTAATACCAGTCGTAGGAGGTGGCGTTGGTCGTTGCGATGAACGTCTCGGGATGGGCCGTGGCATACCATGTGTTGCCCGTGTAACCCTCGTAGGAACCGGGTGAACCGCTGCTCTGCACGGGACTCCACGTCGAGAGGAAGGTGAGCGGCACGTTGTTTTCGTCGAAGACAATCTGCCCCCACGGGAAAGGATCCTTGCGGCCCCACTGGAAGAGCGTCGCGCGGAACGACCGCGCATAGGGTCCGTCCTCCTTGTAGATAGCCCCCAGGTTGCGGTCCATCATTACGGCCGACCCGGCCCCGTAGGCCTGCTCGTATGCCGGGGCCATCACATAGGTCTCGGCCGCAGCCAACAACTCCTCGTTCGAGGAGTCCGTGATCCAGATGTGCCAGCTCCAGATGGCCTCGTCCGACGTGGCGTCGGGATAGAGAGCGATCACCGCATTGCCTCCCAGCTCGGTAGGCCGTCCCGTCAGCGTAAACGAGATCTGCCCGTCTGCATAGGTGACGCTGCCCGGTTCGATCAGGTTCGGCTTGCTCTGCCAGAGCAGGCGCGCCACGCTGCCGTCCGACAGCGTGGCCGAAAGGGTCCGCCCTTCGTAGCGCTGCACGGCCGACTGCAATCCGGGAGTGATCACGCCGTTGCCGGCCACCGTAGCATCGAACGAGTAACTCTGCGAGGCCACGCTGGCAATATAGCAGTTGGCCGTCTCGGAGGAGGAGAGGCTCACTGTCGGCTGCGGCGCCGTACCGGAGGAGAGCTCCTGCGTGACGACCTTCATCTGTCCGGCGGCGATTGCGATACCGGGCAGCGAAAAGGTCGAGGTATACCCGTCGGCGGTCGTCACAACGAAGTAGATGTCGCCGCCCCCGAGCGAGTAGTCCGCGGGATTGATTGTCAGATAGGCTACCACAGGATCGCTGCCCAGGACGGGCTGTTCGTTCAGCGACAGGCCGCAGTAGCCGATCTGCGCCGAACCTCCGGCATAGGAGCCCGTATTGTTGCCCGTCGAGGCGGTCAGGTCGAAGGTGAAGCTGCCGGCCATGATGTCCAGATCCGACAACGCACCGCTCGACGAGACCGTCGCCACGTCCGTAGCATAGAGCGTTATGGAAGCAAGGCTCTTACCGGCCATCGTCCCCGAAGCCGTCAGGTCGAGTTCGACGACCGCAAAGGCGTGGCTGAAGCTCAGGGCCGGGAAGGACGCATCCGTCGAACTGACGGCCGCGGCGACCAGAAAATCCGAGTCGCCCAGATGCGTCGAGTCGCCCGCGGCGCGCTGCGTCTGCTGCGGCGGAAGGGTGAAGGCAATGCCCGTAGCGTCGGACGAACTCTGCGACGGATCGTAGGGATAATAGGCGTAAAGCGTATAGGACGAAGCCCCGTCAGCCAGGGTAAGCTCGCCGTAGAAGGTTCCGCTCGACGCGGCTTCCGTTCCCGAAAAGGTCATCGGGGCATTCACGGTCGTGAAGGTCCCGCCGCTCTCGACATAGACGCCGATCCGGTCGCCCGGCGACCATTGCACGTTGTAGCCGTCGGAAGCCAGTTCGGTCCGCGTCGCGGGGGCCGAAGCCTCGATCCCCACGGTGTGCACGACAAGCTGCGGCGCGGAACTCCCCTCGGTCCTGTCGGCCGCGCAGGAGCACAACACCCACGCACCGGCCGCCGCCAGCCACCATCTATCCATTCCAATCCTCCCGGTCGAAACCTTCGACCCCGCCGTCCACCGCCGAAGCCGCAAATCCCAGTTCCACGGGGACTTCCAGCACTTCGAGGTCCGGCTGCAAATAGACTTCGCGTTCCATGATCGTGTGATTTACCCGATGGAGTACGCACATACCGTACCAAACGGCGACCAGCCCGGGCAAAAAAAGATCCGGATCCCGCACGGGGATCCGGATCCGCAGTCCGATTCAGAACCGAACTATTTCGTGAGCTCGGCCAGCACGGCCTTGGCATTCTCGGCAGCCGGGCCGTCGGTCACCTTCTGGAAAGCGGCGATGGCCTGGTCCTTCATCTCCTTGGCGTTGTAGGCGGCACCGAGCAGATAGTACATCAGGCTCTTGTCGGCAGCCTCGGTCTGGGCTGCGGCGGCAGCCTCACCCAGCTCGATCACCTTGGCATAGTCCTTCTTGTTGGCATAGGCCTGCAGGCGCACGTTCTGGAACAGGGCGCTCGCAGGGTTCTTCTCCAGCTGAGCATCGGCCATGGCGATGATGCCGTCGAAGTCACCGGCCTCCTGCATCGTGGCCACCTTGTTGTTGGTATAGAGGGCCATCATCTCCTTGGCCTTGGCCACGTCGGCCTCGTACTTCGGGTGCGTCTTGGCGGCAATGGCCTCATAGATCTCCATGCCCTTCTCGTACTCGCCCAGCTCGCAGTAGCTCATCGCCAGGTTGAGCGCCATACCCGTGTTGTCCGGGTCGGCCTTGTAACCCTTCTCGAAGATGCCCACGGCCGTAGCATAGTCCTTGCTGTTGAAGGCCGAACCGCCCTGCATCTGGTAGATCTTGGCCACCCAGCCGTTCGACTTGGCCATCTGCGTCATGTCGCCGTAGAGCTCGGCCAGCTCGGCCGACTTCTCGAAGTTCTTCAGCGCCTCATCGAGGTTCTGGGCCTGTGCGGCGCGGCCGCCCATCATGAAGTAGCATTTGGGGAGCGTCGTCTTGGCCGTGGCAACGATCGACGCGGCGTCGGGGTTGTCGATACCCAGGTCGATCACCTGCTCGAATTTCGATGCGGCGCCGGCGAAGTCCTTGGCACCGTAAGCGGCAGCAGCCTCGTTATAGAGCGCCGTCACATCCTGCGCCGAGAGCGACGCGGCGGCAAACAGCGCGATTGCGGAAATAAACAGTTTTTTCATCGTGTGTGTGCTTTTAAAGTTTTTTCAGTTCGTTTTTCCTTTTTGGATGTGGCCCTGCCTGGTGGGGCCGCGTTGGTTGCAAAAGTATAAATTTTTTTCCTACTTTTCAAACACTACCTGCGCAAAAAGGCAAAAAACGAGGTCATCAGCTCCTCGCATTCGGCAGCCAGTACGCCGCGCGTCACCCCGGTTTTCGGATGGAAAACCGACACCGCATAGCGGCGATAACCCTTCTTGGCGTCGTCGGCGCCCCATACGACCCGCCCCACCTGAGCCCAAGCGATCGCTCCGGCGCACATGATGCACGGCTCGACGGTGACGTAGAGCGTACAGTCGGGCAGGTACTTGCCCCCGAGCGTCGAGGCGGCGGCCGTCAGCGCCTGCATCTCGGCATGCGCCGTGGGGTCGCCCAGCGTCTCGACCAGGTTGTGCCCGCGGCCCACGACCCGGCCGCCCGAGACGACGACCGCCCCGATGGGCACCTCCTCCGCCTCGAGGGCCTTGCGCGCCTCGCCGAGTGCCTGGCGCATGAACCGTTCGTCTTCTGACTGCTGTGTCGGCTGTTCCATTTGTGGTCGGTATTTGCGGAATATCCGCAGCGGCAGCCGCATCTGCGCCCGCTTCCGGAGCCGCAAAGCGGATTTTTCGCCCTGGCTGCACGATATTCCCGTTAAATTTCCTACCTTTGTAGGTTGCAAGAACAAAAATACAAAAAACGAAACAATAATACAACCTCTACCATGTACAGAACCCATACGTGCGGCTGTTTGAGAGCCTGCAACGTAAACGAGACCGTCACCCTCGCCGGGTGGGTGCAGAAAGTGCGAAACCTCGGCGCCATGACATTCATCGACCTGCGCGACCGCTACGGTCTGACGCAGATCACGGTCGAGGAGCACTCGGCAGCCGAAGTCCGCGAGGTGGCCGCCCGCGTGGGACGCGAGTGGGTGCTCCAGGTCACGGGCCGCGTCGTCGAGCGCCAGTCCAAGAACCCCAAGATGCCCACGGGTGACATCGAGGTGGTGGCCGAGCAGATCACGGTGCTCAACGAGGCGCAGACGCCCCCCTTCACCATCGAGGAGAATTCGGACGGCGGCGACGACCTGCGCATGAAGTACCGCTACCTCGACCTGCGGCGTCCGCCCCTGCAGCGCAACATGATCCTGCGCCACAAGATGGCCCAGGAGATCCGCCGCTTCCTCGACGCCGAGGGTTTCCTCGAGATCGAAACCCCCTACCTGGTGGGCTCCACGCCCGAGGGTGCCCGCGACTTCGTGGTGCCGAGCCGCATGAACCCCAACCAGTTCTACGCCCTGCCCCAGTCGCCGCAGACGCTCAAGCAACTGCTCATGGTGGCTGGATACGACAAGTATTTCCAGATCGTGCGCTGCTTCCGCGACGAGGACCTGCGCGCCGACCGTCAGCCCGAATTCACGCAGATCGACTGCGAGATGTCGTTCGTCGAGCAGGAGGACATCCTCGAGGTCTTCGAGCGCTGGGCCAAGCACATGTTCAAGCACGTGCTGTGCATCGAGTTCACCGAGCCGCTGCGCCGTATGCCGTGGATCGAGGCGATGGAGAAGTACGGTTCGGACAAACCCGACCTGCGCTTCGGCATGGAGTTCTCCGACCTGACCGACCTGGCCAAGGGCCACGGATTCTCGGTCTTCGACGACGCCGAGTATGTCACCGGTTTCGCCGCTCCGGGATGTGCCGCCTATACCCGCAAGCAGATCGACGCACTGACCGAATATGTCAAGCGCCCGCAGGTAGGTGCCAAGGGACTCATCTGGATCCGCGTCGAGGAGGGGGCCGTCAAGTCGTCGGTGGACAAGTTCTTCTCGCCCGAAGAGGTACGCGCCATGGCCGCGCGCTGCGGCGCCAAGGCCGGTGACATGGTCTTCATCCTCTGCGGCAAGAAGTTCAAGGCCCTCACGCAGCTCTGTGCGCTCCGCCTCGAGGTAGCCCAGCAGTTGGGGCTCCGTGACCCGAAGAAGTTCGCCCCGCTGTGGGTGGTCGATTTCCCGATGTTCGAGTGGGACGACGAGACCCAGCGCTTCTACGCCATGCACCACCCCTTCACCTCGCCCAAGCCCGAGGACATCGCCTTCCTCGAGAGCGACCCGGGGCGCGTGCGCGCCAACGCCTACGACTTCGTATGCAACGGCACGGAGGTCGGCGGCGGCTCGATCCGTATTCACGATGCCAAGCTGCAGGCCCAGATCTTCAAATGCCTGGGATTCACGCCCGAAAAGGCGCAGGAGCAGTTCGGCTTCCTGATGAATGCCTTCAAGTTCGGCGCACCCCCTCACGGAGGTCTGGCCTTCGGTTTCGACCGCTTGTGCTCGCTCTTCGGCGGCTCGGAGTCGATCCGCGACTACATCGCCTTCCCGAAGAACAACGCCGGCCGCGACGTGATGCTCGACGCCCCGTCGCTGCTCGACCCCGCACAGCTCGACGAGCTCTACCTCGAACTGCGCAAGCCCGAGGCCTAAAGCCTCCGGCAGAAGACATGGCAAAAGCGGCCCGGGAATCCCCGGGCCGCTTTCCTTATGTATTACCGCCGCTCACCGACAGACACCCGGCAGGTTGCGCACGACCCACCAGAGGAGAAACAGCAGGCAGTAGCCGTAGGCAACCAGGCGGTGCTGCACGACAGGACGGCAGCGTGCGGCAAGCCGTCCGCCGTCGAGCGAAGTCCACGCCACGGCCAGAAAATAGGGGACCGAAACGACCAGAAAGGGGTTGAAATGCAACGCCTCGCCCACTCGCCCGTGCAGGAGGCTGTGCAGGGCGCGCTGTCCCCCGCAGGCCGGGCAGTCCCAGCCCGTCAGCATGTGAAACGGACATTGCGGCAGCCACCCGCTATGCGACGGATCGACCGCATAGTAGAGGGCCGCCAAAGCCAGCAGTGCGACCGGAATCCCGATCCAAAGCGACCTGCGCGTCAATCAGAGATCGAGAAAGGGCAGCGAAACGGCGGCTGCGAAGACAAACACGAGAAGCACGTAGACCAGCCAGCAGAATGCGGCCACGCCGACCGAGACCCACGTCCACGTGCGGGCGTTCTTCGCCGCGCGCCGCGAGGCCTCGTAGTTGCCGGAAAACCAGTAGGAGTCCACCTGCGTTGCATAGACGATGGCCACGATACCGAAGGGCAGGCAGCAGAGGATCGTACTGATGATGGCCCACGGCAGGAAATTGTCGGGTTTCACCGGATCGGGCTGCGGCGCTGCTGCCGTGGGATTTGCCGGAGACGCATTCACGGCTGCGTCCTGAGCCGTCTTGGGGTCGATGACTTCCATTTGAACAGGATTGATAGGGTTTGAACTGAACAAATATACGTTTTTTTTCGAAAATCGCTATCTTTGACCCTGTAAAACGATCGCCATGCCGAATATTCCCTTAGCCGAACGCCTGCGCCCGAAAACCATCGACGAATACATCGGGCAGGAGCACCTTGTGGGCCGAAACGGCGTGTTCCGCAAGTTCTTCGAGACGGGCAACGTCCCCTCGTTCATCCTCTGGGGGCCCCCGGGCGTCGGGAAGACCACGCTGGCGAAGATCGTGGCCACGCAGCTCGACCGCCCGTTCTTCACCCTTTCGGCCGTGACGTCGGGCGTCAAGGAGGTCCGCGAGGTGATCGAGTCGGCGCGCAAGCAGCGCTTCTTCGACCAGCGTCCGCCGTTCCTGTTCATCGACGAGATCCACCGTTTCAACAAGTCGCAGCAGGACTCGCTGCTCGGGGCCGTCGAGCAGGGTATCGTGACGCTCATCGGCGCCACGACCGAGAACCCTTCGTTCGAGGTGATCTCGCCACTGTTGAGCCGCTGCCAAGTCTACATCCTCCGCCCGATGGAGGACAAGGACCTGCAGACGCTGCTCGACCGTGCGCTGACCGCAGACATCGAACTCAGGGAGCGCGAGATCGAAGTGCAGCAGACCGGGGCCCTGTTCCGCTTCGCCGGGGGCGACGCCCGCAAGCTGCTCAACATCCTCGACATCATCGTCGGCGCCACCGACGGAAAGGTGACGATCACCGACCAGTACGTCACCGACTGCCTGCAACAGAACATCGCCCTCTACGACAAGAACGGGGAGCAGCACTACGACGTCATCTCGGCCTTCATCAAATCGGTGCGGGGCAGCGACCCCAATGCGGCGATCTACTACCTGGCACGGATGCTCGCCGGGGGCGAGGAACCGCGCTTCATCGCCCGTCGGCTGGTGATCCTCGCCTCGGAGGACATCGGGCTCGCGAACCCCAACGCCCTGCTGCTGGCCAACGCCTGCTTCGACACGGTGCACAAGATCGGCATGCCCGAGGCGCGCATCACGCTGGCCGAGACGACCATCTACCTGGCAACCTCGGCCAAGAGCAACTCGGCCTACATGGCCATCAACAAGGCCCTCGCCCTGGTCGAGCACGACACGACGAACCGCCCCGTGCCGCTGCACCTGCGCAACGCCCCGACAAAACTCATGAAACAGGCCGGCTACTCCGATGGCTACAAGTACGCCCACGACTACGAAGGGCACTTCGCCGAGCTGGAGTTCCTGCCCGAGAGCCTCTCGGGAACGAAATTCTATGAACCCGACACGCAGAATGCCGCCGAGGCGAAGATCGCCGAGCGCATCCATGCGTTGTGGAAGGAGAAGTACCGATAGAGCAGCGGCCGCTGGCGGATCCCGCAGCGGGCGGTCCGGCTACGGCCCCGACTCCTCACTTCAAAGAAATGCCACCATCAAACACCTGTTTATGAAGCGCACACTGACATTTCTGCTTTTTCCGGTTCTGTTCTCCCTGAGGAGCGTTGCCGCCGTTCCGGAGGAAGCGATTCCCTTCATCTTCGACAGGCATCTGTACCTGCAGACTACCCTGAACGACACCATCCCCGTTACCGTTGTTTACGACTCCGGAGCCGATTTTCTCTATCTTGACAAGGACTTCCTGAAGCTCAACAATCTTCAAGACGCTTTCGGAAGAAGGGGCAAGGCAAAAATGGGAGGGGCGGGAAACAGCGGACCCCAACTCACGGAGATCTTTATCGACCCGGTCAAAATCCATTGCGGAGCGCTGGAATATCAAAACAGGATTACCCCCATAATCGCTTTACGTGATATTCTGGGGAGGCATACGGACGGCTTGTTAGGCAATACGCACCTGTTAAGATCCCCTCTGGAGATCAATTTCAGCGAGGGCTACATGCTTCCGCTCAAAGTGCCCGTTCCGACCGAAAGGCTTGCCGATTACGCGAAACTCGAAGCCCGATTCGAGAACAACCGCATCGATATCAGGGCGAAACTGCAGATTGACGATAAAAATACGCTGGAGGGTTGGTTCAGAATGGATCTGGGATGCGGCTCCACAATTATTCTTACGCATGAAACGGCATCGACCCTCCATTTGACGGATGTCCCCAAAGCCTGTTTCCACACACAGGCCGGAGGAATCGGGGGCGGCTCGGACGAAGTTACGATACGGGCGGCACAATTCTGCATGGCCGATACGCTCAGGAACCTCGTGATAAGCTATTCGCTCAATGAAAAGGGAGCCCTGTCGTCCGACAAACCCTACCTCGGTTTGATTGGCAACGAGATATGGTCGCTATATGATATTGTCCTGGATCCGGCAAACGCTTCGGTATGGGTGAAGCGGAATGCGGACAAAGGGACCTACATGCAATCGTCCGTAACACACATGGCAGCTTTTGACCGTACAGACATCTGCGACGGCTGGGTTGTCAATGGACTCTACAGAGACGGCATAGCCGAAAAGGCGGGCATCGAAATCGGGGATATCATCATCGCCATAAACGGCCGTCCGGTGAAAGATATACCTTGGGAAGAGCAGCGGAAAGGGCTGAACCTTCAGGGAGAAACCATATATACCGTAAAAAAAGCCGATGGCAGAACAGTCACCTGTACATTGTTCATCGACCAACCGATAATCTAACCGAGACCACATTGAAAAAAATAGGCATCATTTCCGACACGCACGGCTGCTTCGACCAAACGCTGCGCGACTTTCTGAGCGAGGTCGATGAGATCTGGCATGCGGGAGACATCGGGTCGCTCGAGCTGGCCGACCGCATCGCCGCCTTCAAGCCCCTGCGCGCCGTCTCGGGCAACATCGACGGCGGCATGACCCGCCGCGTCTACCCCGACTTCCTCGCCTTCCGCTGCGAGGAGGTGCAGGTGCTGATGACCCACATCGGCGGCTATCCCCGCCACTACGATCCGCGGGCGCTCCGCCGCATCCAGCAACTGCATCCCAAACTCTTCATCGCCGGCCATTCGCACATCCTCAAGGTGCTCTACGACGGGGTCTACGACCTGCTCCACGTCAATCCGGGCGCCGCCGGCGAATTCGGGTTCCACCGCGTGCGGACAGCCGTCCGCCTCTCAATCGACGGCGACCGCATGTTCGACATGGAGGTGGGCGAGTGGCCGCGCGGCTGACCTGCAGGCTCTCCGGCGGGTATTTCCGCCCCGAAAAAATGACGACGCGAACGGGCGCAAGAATCCTCCGGCAGGGCCCGGCACAAGGCAGGATTCCGTCCCGGGATGTCGTCTTCGGACCGTACGGCCAAAGAGCAGCATACATGCACATTTCGGGCCAAACCTCCGCATACGGGACGAAAAACGACTGATCGACAACCGAATAGGACACCGCCGGAAGCCGGATTCTTCCGGTTATCCGGATCGTTATGCACGCCTGTCGGGACGGAGAACGACCGAAACGGCCGCCTCTTCCGCCCGCATACTATCCCCAGGGGCACGGACGTTCGTCTGGCGAATCATAAAGACGAAGCACCATGCAACTGAAAATTTCGAAAACGCTGGAGGGGCTCATCGCCCGTTCGGCCTTCAACACGACGAAGGCGGGAATCACCCACTCGCTCAAGGATTTTCTCGCGCTGGAACTGCTCCGCGAGGAGGGTTCGCTCGCCTTTCAGCTCCTGTCGGCCCGGCTCCGGGACTGGGAGCTCCACCAGGTACGGCTGCGCATCGAGCACGAAATACACACCGTCAAGCGCCAGGAGAGCCGGAATGCCTCCGACGCATTCTACCGCGGGTTTGCCGAGGAGCTGCGCGCCACCTCCGACGCCGTGCGGAGCGTCACCACGGGGCACGCCCTGCTCTCGATTGCGGGCGACCGCACGACGGCGACGGCCCACGTGCTGGAGATGTACGGCATCACCCCGCAGATCATCGCCGAAGAGCTGCAGCGCTTCGCCGCAGGCGACGACTTCGGCACCGAGATAACGGTAGGCAAGCCCGGTCTCAAAACCGCGGAGCGTCCCTTCGAGGAGCCGTCGGGCCACCCGCTCGCACAGTTCGGCGCAGACCTCACGCAACTCGCACGCGACGGAAAGGTCGATCCGGTCATCGGCCGCGACCGCGAGATCGACCGCGTCATCCAGATCCTCTCGCGGCGCAAGAAGAACAATCCGATCCTGATCGGCGAGGCGGGCGTGGGCAAGAGCGCCATCGTCGAGGGGCTCGCGCTGCGGATCGCACGGGGCGAGGTTCCCGCCACCATCGCCGGCAAGCGGATCTTTTCGCTCGACGTCTCGGCCCTGGTTGCCGGCACGAAATTCCGCGGCGAGTTCGAGGAGCGCATGCAGCAACTGCTCGACCTGCTCCGCCGCTCGCGCGACACAATCGTCTTCATCGACGAGATCCACACGATCGTAGGGGCCGGATCGACCCAGGGAAGCCTCGATACGGCCAACATCCTCAAGCCGGCGCTCGCCCGCGGCGAACTGCAGACCATCGGCGCCACGACACTCGACGAATACCGCACCGACATCGAGAGCGACACGGCCCTCGAACGGCGGTTTCAGCGCGTGCTCGTCGAGCCCACGACACCCGAGCAGACGCTCGGCATCCTGCGGCGCATCGCCCCGGACTACGAACGCCACCACCGGGTGCGCTACAGCGACGAGGCGCTGCGCGCCTGCGTGGAGCTCACCGGGCGCTACGTCACCGGGCGCTGTTTCCCGGACAAGGCGATCGACGCGCTCGACGAGGCGGGCTCGCGGGCCCACCTGCAGCGGAATGCGGCAACTGCGACCGTGGAGATCGGCGAAGGGCTCGTCCGCCGCGTCGTCTCCGACATGACTGGCATCCCCGCCGAGCGGGTCTCGGAGGACGAGGCCTCGCGCCTGCGTTCGCTGCGCGACCACCTGGCCCGCCGCGTCGTGGGTCAGCAGGAGGCCGTGGAGCGCATCGCCCGCACGATCCGCCGCTCGCGGGCCGGGCTCCAGGACGAGAACCGGCCGATCGGCGTCTTCCTCTTTGTCGGGCCGACGGGCGTGGGCAAGACCCTGCTGGCCAAGGAGGTCTCGAAATGGCTCTTCGACGAACACCGCGGGCTGATCCGCATCGACATGTCGGAATACGCCGAGAAACACAACGTAGCCCGGCTGATCGGACCGCCCCCCGGATATGTCGGCTATGGTGAGGGCGGGCAGCTCACCGAGGCGGTACGCCGCCAACCCTACGCCGTCGTGCTGCTCGATGAGATCGAGAAGGCGCACCCGGAAGTCTTCAACACGCTGCTGCAGCTCTTCGACGAGGGGCGCCTGACCGACGGATCGGGACGCACGGTCGATTTCCGCAACACGATCCTCATCATGACCTCGAACGTCGGATCGAGGGAGGTTGCGCGGAAACCCCTCCGGGTCGGCTACGCCACACCGTCGAAGGGCGCGGCCCCCGACACGGCCCCCGACGGCGAATACCGCAGGGCGCTCGAGCGGGTCTTCGCCCCCGAGTTCCTCAACCGCATCGACGACATCGTGATCTTCCGCACGCTCGACGCGGGCGACGTGGTGCGGATCATCGACCTCGAGCTGCAGGGGCTCTTCACGCGCACCGGCCGGCTGGGCTACAAGATCAAGGTGACCGAAGGGGCCAAGCGCCGCCTCGCCTCGATGGGCTACGAAGCCCGTTACGGCGTGCGCTCACTTCGCCGGACCCTGGCCGAGCAGGTCGAGGAGCCGCTCTCGACGCTCATCCTCGACGGCAAGCTCCGCACGGGCGACACGGTCGTCGTCGAATCGGACCGCTCGCGCGGCATCCGGCTGCGGGTGGACCGCCCGGCCGCATAGGCGCAAAGCGCACGGGAGCGTTCCGTCTTCCGTGCGCTTTTCCCTTCCGCACGACACGGCAATGTAAAAAAATCGTATCTTTGGAGGGTCAATCCCAAACAGACTCGATCCATGATGAAAAGAACGCCTCTTCTTTCGCTGGGTATCGCAGGACTCGGCGCCGCCGCACTCCCCACCTCCGCACGGGCACAGGCACAGGCCCCCCGCACGGAGCAGGACCGCCCGAACGTCATCGTCATCCTGGCCGACGACCTCGGCTTCGGCGACATCTCCTGCAACGGCTCGCGAACCATCGCCACGCCGAACATCGACCGCATCGCGGCCGAAGGCATCCGCTTCACCAACGCCCACACCACCTCATCGACGAGCACCCCGGCCCGCTTCGGCCTGCTTACGGGCATCTACCCGTGGCGCGTACCCGGCACGGGCATCGCCCCCGGCGACGCGGGCATGATTATCCGTCCCGGCACGCCGACCCTCGCCTCGACCCTCCGCGATGCGGGCTACACGACCGGTGCCGTAGGCAAATGGCACCTCGGACTGGGCGAAAGCGGCCGGCAGGACTGGAACGGGCACATCACCCCGGGACTCGAAGAGATCGGATTCGACTATTCGTTCATCATGGCCGCCACGGGCGACCGCGTGCCGTGCGTCTACATCGAGAACCAGCGGGTCTACAACTACGATCCCGAGGCCCCGATCTCGGTGAGCTACAAGGAGAACTTCCCGGGCGAACCCACCGGACGCGACAACCCCGAACTGCTCAGGCTGCACCCCAGCCACGGACACGACATGTCGATCGTGAACGGCATCTCGCGCATCGGATACATGAAGGGCGGCGGCAAGGCGCTGTGGAAGGACGAAGAGATCGCCGACGTGATCACCGGCAAAGCCGTGGAGTTCATCGAGAAGAACCGCGAGCGGCCCTTTTTCCTCTACTTCGGGACCAACGACATCCACGTGCCCCGTGTCCCGCACAAGCGGTTTGCGGGCCGCAGCGGCATGGGAGCCCGCGGCGATGCGATTCTCTCGTTCGACTGGAGCGTGGGCCGCATCGCCCGGGTGCTCGACAGCCTCGGCATCGCCGACCGCACGATCCTCATCGTCACGAGCGACAACGGGCCGGTCGTGGACGACGGCTACCGCGACCGGGCCGTCGAGCTGCTCGGCGACCACCGCCCGTGGCACATCTACCGGGGCGGCAAGTACAGCGCCTTCGAGGCCGGCACGCGCGTGCCGTTCATCGTCCGCTGGGACGACGGCGCCCGGGCCGGCACGGTCTCCGGAGCGCTCGTCAGCCAGATCGACCTCTTCGCCACGCTGGCCCGGCGTTGCGGCGCACGGATACCCGAAGCGGGCGCACCGGACAGCCGTCCGGCACTCGCCGTGTTGCGCGGCGAGACGGAGCAGGGGCGCAGCTGGGTCGTCGAGCAGAATGCGAACGGAACGCTCTCGATCCTCTCGGGCGGATGGAAATACATCGCCCCGAGCCGGGGAGCTGCCTATCTGAAGGCCACAAACACCGAACTGGGCAACGCCCCCGAACCGCAACTCTACGACCTGCGCGAGGATGCGGGCGAACGGCACAACGTTGCGGCCGAACACCCCGACGTGGTCGAACTGCTCCGCAGCCTGCTCGACGAGGTAAAGCACGCCGGAGGCACGGCCCGCAGATAGGCCCGCGCATCCGGCCCTGCCCGGATGTCGGGCATCGGGCAATACGGCTCGGACAGCACGCTCTCTTCGCGACACAAGCGGCCACGGGCTCCGGTCCAGGCCGCTTTTTTCGTGGCTGCGGCCGTTTTTCGGGGGATTTTCACTACCTTTGCGGCCATTATGTACCGATTCTCGACATACAAGGAACAATACCGGTCCAACCTCCTGCTCGCCCTGCCCATCGTCCTCACACAGGTGGGGCAGATCCTCACGCAGGTGGCCGACAACCTGATGGTCGGCCGCTACGGAGGGGACGACCCCACCCCGCTGGCCGCCGTATCGTTCGGCGGCACGGTCTTCTTCATCCTCTTCATCGCGGCGATCGGCATGGCCCTCGGCCTCACGCCGCTCGTGGGCGAACTCTTCGCACAGAAGGACCGCAGCCGCTCGGCCGCCCTGCTGCAGAACGGCATCATCTTCTACACGACGCTCGGCTTTGCCGTGGCTGCCGTCCAATACGCCGTCATTCCTCTGATGGGCTATCTCAGGCAACCGCCCGAGGTGGTCGAGATGGCCATCCCCTATTACCGGATGCTGGTCTACAGCATGCCCTTCATCATGCTCTTCTTCTCGTTCAAGCAGTTCCTCGAAGGGGTGGGCAACACGAAGGTCGAGATGGTCGTGACGATCATCGCCAACATCGCCAACATCGGACTCAACTCGCTGTTCATCTACGGCAACTGGGGCTGTCCCGAGATGGGAGCCCAGGGCGCCGGTCTCGGCACGCTGCTCTCGCGCGTACTTGCCGCCGTGCTCATCATCGCCTACTTCTGCAGCCGCCCGCAATACCGCCACTACCTCGACGGATTCTCGCTGCGCGTCCTCTCGCGCCGCACGATCGGACGGCTCGTACACATGGGGCTCCCGATCTCGCTGCAGATGTTCCTCGAGTCGTCGGCATTCGTCGGCACGGGCATCATGATGGGGTGGTTCGGGGCAACGGCCAAGATCGCCATGAGCGCCAACCAGATCGCCATGACCCTGGGCAACAGCGCCTTCATGATCGTCATGTCGATCGGCACCGCAACGACCATCCGCATCTCCCACTGCTACGGCAGACGCAACATCGGCGAGCTGTCGCTGGCGGCCAAGGCCTCGTACCACCTCGTGCTGGCCTGGAACGCCTTCGCGGCGCTGGTCTTCATCTCGCTGCGCTCGGTGATCCCGACCTTCTTCACCACCAACGCCGAGGTCATCGCCACGACCTCCTCGCTGCTCGTCTTCGCCGCCCTCTACCAACTCTCGGACGGCATCCAGAACGTCTCGGTCGGCGTGCTGCGCGGCATCCAGGACGTGCGGATCATCATGCCCATCGCCCTTGTCTCCTACTGGCTGCTCAACCTGCCGGTGGGCTACCTGCTCGGCTTCACGCTCGGCATGGGCCCCTCGGGGCTCTACGTCGGCTTCGCCTTCGGGCTCTCGTGTGCCGCCGTGCTGCTGATTCTCCGCATCCGCCGCAGCGTCAGACGGCTCTACGCGGTGAATTGAAATTTTTTTCCTATCTTTACGCAAATTATACCGTCATGGATACCGAAAACAACCAGCATAACCGGAATTTCAAACCCGAAATCGGCCGCGGATGCGCCTTCTGCGACTGCGGCCAGGAGGTCGAGGCCAAGCCCTGCGACGGATGCTTCAAACTCCACGAAACCCCGTGGCTTGAAGAGTATCCGCAGAACATACCCTCGGACATCGTCGAGGTGCGGTTCAAGAACACCCGCCGATCGTTCTACCAGAACGTGAACAACCTCGACCTCAAGCGCGGCGACATCGTGGCCGTCGAGGCCTCGCCGGGCCACGACATCGGCATCGTCTCGCTGACGGGCGACCTGGTGGCCCGCCAGATGCGCCGCACGGGATTCACCCCCTACAATGGCGAGTACAAGAAGATCTACCGCAAGGCCAAACCCTACGACATCGAGCGCTGGCAGGAGGCCATTGCCCTCGAACACGAGACGATGATCGCCGCGCGTCAGATCGCCGCCGACATGGGACTCAACATGAAGATCGGCGACGTCGAATACCAGGGCGACAAGATCAAGGCCATCTTCTACTACATCGCCGACGAGCGCGTGGACTTCCGCGAGCTGATCAAGGTCTTCGCCGAGCGGTTCCACATCCGCATCGAGATGAAGCAGATCGGCGCCCGCCAGGAGGCCGGGCGTATCGGCGGACTGGGCGCCTGCGGCCGCGAACTGTGCTGCACGTCGTGGATGTCCACCTTCTCGAGCGTCACCACCGGCGCCGCCCGCGTGCAGGACATCTCGCTCAACCCCCAGAAGCTGGCCGGTCAGTGCTCGAAGCTCAAGTGCTGCATGATGTACGAATACGACGCCTACGTGGATGCCCGCAAGGAGTTCCCGCGGCTGCGCGAACCGCTGCAGACCATCGACGGGGAGTGGTATCTGGTCAAGAGCGACGTGCTGGCCGGGACAATGACCTTCTCGTCGTCGAAGGAGGCGATGGTCAATGTCACGACACTGCCCGTCTCCCGTGTCAAGGAGATCCTGGCGCTCAACCGCCAGGGCCGCAAGGTCGAGCAGCTGCAGCACGCCGACGCCCTGCGCGAGGAGGTCGAGGAGCCGACCTACCGTTCGGAGGAGGACAGCATCACGCGCTTCGACCAGGCCAAGCGTCGCAAGCGTGGCCGCAACCGCAAGGAGAAGGGACGCAACGCCGAACAGCCGGCCGAGCGGCCGAACAACGCCGAGAAGGGCGCAGCCGAAAAGGCCGAGAAACCCGAGAGCGGCAAGCGGAACGCCGGGAATGCCGCACCGCAGGAGACAAACGCCACCGAGGGCCAGAACCGCCCGCAGCGCGAAGGCGGCCGGCCGAACCGGCGCCGGAACGGCGACCGACAGCGCAGCGAGGCCCGCAACGAAAACGGCGCCCCGGCACAGGAGGCAGAAAAGGGCCAGGAGCCGCGCAACGAACGGCAGCCCCGCGAAGGGGGACGCCGCGAGCGGCCGAACAACCGGGAAGCCCGCGAGCGTCAGGAAGGCGGCCAGGAGAACCGAGAAAACCGCGAACCGCGCAACGGCAACAACCGGGAGACGCCCCGCGAGGAGGGACAAACACCCCGCGAAGGCAGCGGCAACCGCCGCGGCCGCAACCGCCGCCGCGGCAACGGTCATGCGGGCAACCCGGCGGAAGGGGGTGCCGCAGAGCATGCGGACACTCCGAAGGCGGCTAACGGCGGGGCCGAGGCGGCCCCGCACAAGGAGTAGCTTCCGATGAGGCGTCGCATGCGACGGGGCCTGTTCGCCGCAGCTGCGGCACTGCTCCTGTCGGGGGTTGCAGGATGCGCCTCGGACAGTTGGTCGGCGGCCGCGGACGTGAATCCGTCCGAGTGGGCGGCCGGCGCAGGAATCCTCTTTCCGAATGCCGACTCGCTCGCCCGTTACGACGCAACGCTCTTCCTGCGCTGCAACGACCGCTTTGCCGAAGATACGCTCACGGTGCGGATCGCCGTCACGACCCCCGACTCGCTGCGCAGCGAGGAGCTCTTCCTGCTGGCCATACCCCGCACGCCGAGCCCGGCGGCCCTCATCCGTGAGGCTGCCGTGCCCTACCGCCGCGCAATCCGCCTCGGGCGGACGGGCGACTACCGGTTCACCGTCACGCCGACCCGTCCGATACGCGGGGTCGAAGCCGTAGGGCTGACGATACACAAGGACCGATAACCGAAACACGAACTCCGCCGTCGGAGCGGTTGCAGCCGGACGATTCCGGCGGCATCGCCCCGGACGGTCCGCAACAAGACTATGGGAAAAGACAAACTCCGCAAATTCCGCGAGAACCTGACATTCTCCTGCTTCGTGCAGCCCGAATTCGACGAAGTGTTCCGCTGCGACCACCCGCTCAAGGGTCACTGGCGCACGGACTTCTTCCACAACGACCGGCCGATCATACTGGAGCTGGGCTGCGGCAAGGGCGAATACACCGTGGCGCTGGCCGAGCGCGACCCGCAGCGCAACTACATAGGCATCGACATCAAGGGGGCCCGCATGTGGCGCGGCGCCAAGACCGCAACCGAGCGCGGGATGGCCAACGTGGGATTCCTGCGCACCCGCATCGAGTTCATCAACTCGCTCTTCGCCGAGGGCGAGATCGACGAGTTGTGGATCACCTTCCCCGACCCGCAGCTGAAGACCCGCCGGGCAAAGAAGCGGCTCACCTCGCCCCTGTTCCTCGAGTACTATGCCCGCCTGCTCCGTCCCGACGGGATGATCAACCTGAAGACCGACTCGAAGCACCTCTACGCCTACACCAACGAGGTGATCCGCCATTTCGGTCTGCCGTGCGAGGTCTCCGAACCGGACATCTACGGATCGGGATTCGCCGACGAGGTGCTCTCGGTCAAGACGGCCTACGAACGCATGTTCCTGGCCAAGGGGCTGCCGATCACCTACACCCGCTTCTCGCTGGGCGGACGCCGCGACTTCCCCTGGTTCGACTGGGAGGAGGACGAGAAGCTGGAGAAGGACAACGAAGCCGAACGGCTCGGGTAACCCCTCGCCGGAGCGGACATCGCGCACACACCTCCCCTCGGGAAATCCCGGAGGGAGTTTTTTTTTGCATATACTACTAATTTTTTAGAAGAGAAACTTGCTTTTCTAAAGTTTTAGTAGTAAACTTGCACCAGACGAAAAAAAGATCGGACCACATGAAAAACAACGAAACGAACAACCGGATTCCGGAACTGACCCGCGGCGAAGAGGAGATCATGCAGATTCTCTGGCAACTGGGCAACGGCGTGGTGAACGACATCATCGCCCGCACCGACGAGCCGCACCCGAAATACACTACCGTGGCCACCTTCCTCAAGATCCTCGAGAACAAGGGCTACGTCCGCCACGAGGCCGAAGGCAAGAGCCACCGCTACTTTCCCGTCGTCAGCCGCGAGACCTACGCCCGCGGTGTGATGTCGTCGATGCTCTCGACCTATTTCGACGGCTCGCTGGCACAGCTCGTCTCGTTCTTCTCGCGGCACGAACAGATCCCGATGCGCGAGATGGACGAGATCCTCGAGATCATGCGCCAGGCAAAGAAATAACCGGTTCAATACCCCAAAACGACCGTCATGAGACACCTCGCCACCTACATGCTCGAAGTCGCCGTATGCGGCGGCATCCTGCAGGCCGTCTACTCGCTGCTGCTCGAGCGACGGATCCGCTTCCGCTGGTGCCGGATCTACCTGCTTGCAACTACCCTGCTCGCCGCCATCATTCCCCTGCTGCGGATTCCCGTATGGCCCGGAGAGGTGATTACGGTCGCCGCCACAACCCCTGTGGAGGGGTTCGTCCCGACAGCAGTCCCGACAGCCGCGGCGCCGCAAACCATGCCGGCCGAATGGCTCGTCCATGCCGTCTGGGCACTCGGCACGCTGTTCCTGCTCGGTCTGATGGCCGTACAGGTTCTCCGCATCCGCCGCCTGAAACGAGGTGCCGAGATCGTGCGCACGCCGCGCTACACCTTGGTGCATACCCCGCAGCGTATCGCCTCGTTCTCGTTCCTGAACACGATCTACGTCTGGCAGCAGACCTCCGCGCAGGAGATGGAGGCCATCCTGCGCCATGAAGCGAGCCACATCGCCCACCGCCACACGATCGAGCACATCGTCATGGAGTCGCTCAAGGCGCTGCTGTGGTGGAACCCCTTCGCCTGGATCGCCGCACGGCGGCTGATCGAAGCCGAGGAGTTCGAGGCCGACAGCGACGTGCTCGAGGGCGGATACGACAGGGAGCTCTACATGAACGCCATATTCCGACAACTCTTCGGCTATAGTCCGGAAATAGCCAACGGGCTGCGGGACTCACTCACAAAAAAACGATTCAAGATGATGACTTCGCAGAAACCGGGCAGGTACGCCCTGCTCCGCCTCGCGGGAGCACTCCCCGCGATCGCCGGCCTCCTTTGCGCCTTCTCGTTCACCTCCCGTGCCGCACAGATACGCACCGACACCCCCTCCACCGACCGCGCCGTCTACCTGATCAACGGCACGGAGATCGCCCCCGAACGGATCCGGAAGATCGATCCCGAACAGCTCACCCTCGAAAAGGCGCTGCAGGGTGAACAGATCCCCGCCGAGTACCGGCAGCGCGACGCCGAGTTCGTCTTCCTCTTCACGGCCGAGGAGCCCCTTCGCGACTACACCCCGATCCGCATCGAGGGCGAACTGCACTACACAGACGGCACTCCGGCCAAAGGGATCGCCGTCTATGCCGGTGCACCCTTCACGCAACCCCTCTCACAGGAGGAGATGGAGCAGTCCGGCGGCCGCACCGACTCCGAAGGACGTTTCTCGATCGAAGGTCCGCAGCAGGGAATCCTGGCCTATAGCGGTTCGGACCGCATGGCCGGACTGCACACCTATTCAAGCAACGGTGCCGACCCCTACACGATATCCATTGAGATCGACGCCGGCAAAGCCGAAGGCCGGAACTCTTCGGCCGGCACCCCCGACATGGTACGGACCTCGCTGAGGGTCTTCTACACCAAAGACAGCAAACACTTCTCGACGGAGAACACGGCCCCGGGAGCCATCGTACACATCGTGGGGACGGACAGGGGAACAACGACCGGCGACGACGGGAAAGCATCGATCGAAGCACCCGAAGGCAGCGTGCTGGAGGTCTCCTACCCGGGATACGGAAGTCTTTCGCTAGTCGTAAGTGCCGGCGAGACCGAACGGGTCGTCATCCTCTACCCCGAAGGGACAGACGCGGCCGACGGCCCGATCTACAGCCGCGACGAATACGGCGTCCGCCAGGCGCCGCTCTACATGATCGACGGGACGGAGGCTTCGGAAGCCCCGACGCTGGTCACCAACGACATCGCGGAGATCAAACTGCTCAAGAAGGAGGAGGCCGTGGAGAAGTACGGCGAGCGCGGGAAATACGGCGTCGTGGAGATCACGACCGAGGCGGGGAAACGCTCCGCGAAGCAGGCCGGGACTCCGTCCGGGAAGGAGGACGACACACCGTTTCTGATCGCCGAACACATGCCGCTGTTCCAGGGCGGCGACCTGATCAAATTCCGGGAGTGGATCCAAACCCGGCTCCGCTATCCCGAAGAGGCCCGCAAACAGGGCATCCAGGGGAGGGTCGTGCTGACGTTCGTCGTCGAACGGGACGGATCGGTCACGGAGACCTCGGTGCTCCAGTCCCCGCACCAGCTGCTCACGACGGAGGCGCTCCGCATCGTGAGGTCGAGCAGCGGACTCTGGTCGCCCGCTGAGCAGAAGGGTGAGAAGGTCCGCCTGAAATACACCCTTCCGGTGAACTTCCGCATGGCAGGAAGAGAGCCCGACGCTTCGGTCGAACCGGAGATCGAACGCACCCCTTCGACCGTCGAACCGATCGTTGCCGTCAGCTTCGGAGAGCAGGAACAATCAACACGGAAATAGCCGCATTCTCTTACCATAAACGGCAGAACGGCGCCCAGCCCCCATTTACGGGAGCGGGCGCCGTTCGTATTTCGCCCTCCCAAAGAGCGGATCACTCCGCAAGCCCGAGCAGCTGCATGAGCCGTTTCGAAAGGTCGGTGTTGTCCATCACCCCGCTGATGTGGTCGGCGCCGGTGCCATAGAGGTAGACCGGCACGAGCATACCCGTATGCCCACCCGTCGAGAAGCGATACTCGACACCGTTCTCGGCCTGCGTGAAGTCCTCGTCGCAGGCCGGGATCGTCAGTCCGCCCGTCTCATGGTCGGCCGTCACGACCACCAACGTTCCGGGCGTGCGGTCGGCGAAGTCCATCGCCACGGCCACGGCCCGTTCGAAATCGCGCATCTCGTCGAGCAGTTCACCGGCATCGTTGCCGTGGCCGGCAAAATCGATCTGCGAACCCTCGACCAGGAGCAGGAACCCGTTGTCACGGCCGGCAGCCCCGGCCGAGAGCAGCGACAGGGCGCGCGAGGTCGCCTCTGGCAGAAAATCACCCCGCTCGGAGGCCTCGGGCAGGTGTTCGTCGGCTACCGAGCAGAGCACCCGGCCCGTATACGTGTCGGGAATCGCCCCGAGGCTGTCGGCCACCAGATATCCCCGGCTGCGGAAGGCGTCGAAATAGGTACCCTCATCGCCACAGGGACGCGACAGCCACTTGCTCCCGCCGCCGAACAACACATCGATGCCGCTCTCGAGCAGGTCGTCGGTAATGGCGGCCGTCCGGCTCCGGCTCTTCGAGTGGGCGTAGAACGCCCCCGGCGTGGCGTGCTGCAGATAGCAGGTCACCACGATGCCCGTCGGCCGGTCGGCCGAATGCGCCTTGACCATCATCGACTCGAGGGGCTGCCCGTCGGGATCGACCCCCAGGGCAGAGTTATTGGTCTTGCAGCCCGAGGCCAGCGCCGTACCGGCAGCCGCAGAGTCGGTCACCCGGTTGTTCGCCGAGTAGGTCGAGATCAGGGCCACACCCTGTGCCCGGTCGAAAGCCGTCGGAGCATAACCGTTCTCGATCTTGAGCATCGACACCTGGGAGAGCCCCATGCCGTCGCCGATCATCAGAATCAGATTGCGCACCGGCTCAGCTGCCGATGCCAGCCCCGCCATACCCAACGACAGGACCACGAGCAAAAGCCACTTTTTCATATCGCAAAGAAATTTCTCGGACAAAAGTAACATGAAAAAAACGACTTTTTACTACTTTTACACGAATTTAATCCGCATTTCACATGGACGTAAAGATCGCTCCCGACTGGAAAGAGGTGCTCGCTCCCGAGTTCGAGAAGCCCTATTTCGCCACGCTGACGGACTTCGTGCGCCAGGAGTATGCCTCCCGCCGCATCTATCCCCGGGGCAGCAACATATTCCGCGCCTTCGACAAGTGTCCGTTCGAGCGGCTGAAGGTCGTCATCATCGGACAGGACCCCTACCACGGACCCGGGCAGGCCAACGGACTCTGCTTCTCGGTGGCCGACGGCATTCCCTTCCCGCCCTCGCTGCAGAACATCTTCAAGGAGGTCGCCGACGATACCGGGACGCCGATCCCCGCCTCGGGGAACCTCGACCGGTGGGCCGAGCAGGGGGTGCTGCTGCTGAACTCCGTGCTGACGGTCCGCGAACACGAAGCGGCCTCGCATGCCGGCCGCGGATGGGAGACCTTCACCGACGCCGTGGTGCGCGCCATCGCCGAACGCAAGGAGGGAATCGTCTATATGCTCTGGGGCAGCTACGCACAGAAGAAGGGCGCCATCGCCGACCCGCAGCGCAACCTCATACTCAAGGCCGTGCACCCCTCGCCGCTCTCGGTCTACCGCGGGTTCTTCGGCTGCCGCCACTTCTCGCGGGCCAACGACTACCTGCGCTCGATCGGCAAGGAACCGATCGTCTGGTAGCCCAACCGGCACGCACATCCGCCCGTAACGCGCCCGCTCCATCCGTGGAGCGGGCTTTTTCGCGGACACCGCCGATCCCCGAAAGACGGTAGCCCGCCGGATGCAAACCCCCAGAAATCGGTATTGCCGCAAACCGGCGGATCGTGTTACTTTGTCCCGAACCAAAACAAGGAAAAACATGACCGGAATTTTTTACGGCAGCACCACCGGTTCGACCGAAGCGGTGGCGCAGGACATCGCCCGACTGCTGGGCGTGGCCGAAAGCGACCTGCACAACGTGGCCGACACCTCGGCCGACGAGGCGGACAAATACGACCTGCTGCTGCTCGGCTCCCCGACCTGGGGCTGCGGCGAACTGCAGGACGACTGGTACAGCTTTCTCGAAGACCTGAAGAAACGCGACCTGCGGGGCAAACAGGTCGCACTGTTCGGCTGCGGCGACAGCGGCTGCTACCCCGACACCTTCTGCGACGCCATCGGGCTGCTCTACGAAGGGCTGCAGGGATGCGGATGCACCTTCATCGGATCGTTCGAACCGCAGGGCTATGCCGCGACCTCGTCGCTGGTCTGCTCCGAGGGGCGGTTTCTCGGGCTGGCCATCGACGAAAGCGCCCCCGAAAAGACCGATGCGCGGGTTGCAGCGTGGTGTCGCCAACTGGTATCCGAACGGCAATGAGCACGGGGAAGGACTTCACGTCGCCCACTCGCCCGACCGACTGCACCGCCGAACCATACAACACCCTCTCTCGACTAATCCTTCCAAAGGAGAGCTGTGCATCCGTCCCAACACACGCAAAGCCGGGGGAATCTCGATTCCCCCGGCCCCACAAATCTTATTTACTCATCCTCTCTTATCCGAGATAGGACTTCAGCAGTTTCGAACGCGACGAGTGGCGCAGGCGGCGGATCGCCTTCTCCTTGATCTGGCGTACACGCTCGCGCGTCAGGTCGAACTTCTCGCCGATCTCCTCGAGCGTCATCTCCGAGCATCCGATGCCGAAGAAATACTTGATGATGTCGCGCTCACGCTCGGTCAGGGTCTCCAGGGCCCGATCGACCTCCGTAGCGAGCGACTCGTTGATCAGCCCGCGGTCGGCATTGGGCGAATCGGGATTCACCAGCACGTCGAGCAACGAGTTGTCCTCGCCGTCGGCAAACGGGGCATCTACCGAAACGTGACGTCCGGCAACCCGCAACGTATCGGTCACCTTCTCCTTGGGCAGCTCCAGCTCCGAAGCAAGCTCCTCGGGCGACGGAGTGCGCTCGTGTTCCTGCTCGAAGCGGGCGAAGGCCTTGTTGATCTTGTTGAGCGAACCCACCTGGTTGAGCGGCAGACGCACGATGCGCGACTGCTCGGCCAGCGCCTGGAGGATCGACTGACGGATCCACCACACCGCATAGGAGATGAACTTGAAACCGCGGGTTTCGTCGAACTTCTCGGCCGCCTTGATCAGGCCGAGGTTGCCTTCGTTGATCAGGTCGGGAAGGCTCAGGCCCTGATTCTGGTACTGCTTGGCCACCGAAACCACGAACCGGAGGTTCGCCTTGGTAAGTTTCTCGAGTGCCTCCTGGTCTCCCTTCTTGATCCGTTGGGCGAGTTCCACCTCCTCCTCGACCGTGATGAGCTCCTCCTTGCCGATCTCCTGCAAATACTTGTCCAGCGAAGCGCTCTCACGGTTGGTGATGGACTTCGTAATCTTTAACTGACGCATTTCCTAAATCTATCCTAATATCAAAATATACTCTTCGCGTTTGCGGCCCCCTCGAACCGGTCCCGGGATTTCGAACAGAAGGTCCGGGAAAAGGCTTTCCCGGACCGATCCGTCACCTGCCCGAAGCGACTCCGGACAATACCCGCTGCGCTGGACCCGGGTCCCCGGCTATTCGACCAGCATATAGCTTGCCGAACGTCCGTTGGGATAGATCCCGTCTATCGAGCGAACCTTCTCGGTCATGCGCTCCAGATCGGAGACCGCATAGACCGGGCGGTCGTTGATGTGGGTGATCACGAATCCCTGCTTTACCCGGGCACGGGCCAGAATACCGTCGGACTTCACGCCCACAACCTGCACTCCGCCACGGATATCGAGTTCGCGACACAACTTCGTCCCGGCGTCGGCGAATTTTCCGCCCAGCGCCTCGACCACATCGACGTCCTCCTTGGTGATGAGTTCCGTTTTACCAGCCTTATTACGCAAAGTGACGTCAATTTGTTTCACATCACCGTCTCTTTTTACCGAGATTTTCACCTTATCGTTGGGTCGGCGACGCGCGATCAGCTCCTGCACCGTGGCCGAATCGTTTACCTTCACGCCGTCGATCGAGAGGATGATGTCCCCCTTGCGGATGCCGGCCTCGGAAGCCGAGCCGCCCTCGACGACGCTGGCCACGTAGATACCGCCCAGCTCCTTGATGCCCAGTTCCTTGCCCTCACTGTCGAGGAAGTCCTGATCCACCGGTCGGAACATGATGCCCAGCATGGCGCGCTGCACAACGCCGTACTCCTTCAGATCGACCACCACCTTGCGGACGATCGCCTCGGGAATGGCGAACGAATAACCGATGTAGCTGCCCGTCTGCGACTTGATAAGCGTGTTGATGCCCACCAGTTCACCGCGCGTGTTCACCAGCGCCCCGCCCGAGTTGCCGGGGTTCACCGCTGCGTCGGTCTGGATGAACGACTCGATGCGGAAGTCGTTGGGAATAGCTCCCAGGTTGCGCGCCTTGGCGCTCACGATACCGGCCGTGATGGTCGATTGCAGGTCGAAGGGCGATCCGATGGCCAGCACCCACTCGCCCAGACGCAGCGCGTCGGACGACCCGAAGGGCAGCGTCGGCAGGTCATCGTCGCCGTCGATCTTCAGCAGGGCCACATCCGTAGCCGAATCCTTGCCGATGAGCTTGGCATCGAACGTCCGTCCGTCGTTGAGCTTCACGCGCAGTTTCGTGGCGCCGTCCACAACGTGGTTGTTGGTCACCACATAGCCGTCCTTCGAGATGATGACACCCGAACCGCCCGCACGGGCCTCACGGTACTGCGGACGCGAACCGTCGTTGCCGTACTCCTGCGGAATGCCGAAGAACTCGAGGAACGGGTCGTAGCTCCGCCGCTGCGGCACCTCGATCTGCTGGATGGCCTCGATATTGACCACGGCCTTCACCGCATTCTCTGCAGCGTAGGTCAGGTCGGGATACTTGTCGGCCTCATAGGCCGTAAAGTGAGTTCCCAACGAAGGATTGCGTTCCACCTCGCGTTCGATATATTGCACCTCGGGAGTCCCCTTTCCGGCCCCCATGCTCCAAGCCGTCAGACCGCCTGCCACTGCGGAAACGGCAACAATACCCAAAACAAAAAATGCCTTTTTCATAATAAATACGGTGTTTAAGTTCTATTAATCCGAGGCTACTTCATTGCATAAGCATTCGTTTTCGATTCGTTACGCAGGACAAACGGGCTCGAAGGTTCAATTAGTATGTCCGAAAGTACAAAAATTGGGGCATTCCCCGAGAGAATGCCCCAATTGCTTGATTTTCCGAATCGGTCAGAGTCCGAACTCGCGGCGGATGTCGTCCACGGCATCGAGTTTCTCCCACCCGAAGAACTCCACCTCGCGCTCGGTCTCCACGCCGTGCTCCCAAACCTTCACGCTCTTGCGGTAGGGCCGGTTGCCGAAATGCCCGTAGGAGGCCGTCGCCTCGAAGATCGGGTTCTTCAGGCCGAAACGCTTGACGATTGCGGCAGGACGCAGGTCGAAGAGCTTCCCGATGCGGCGGGCGATCTCGCCGTCGGTCATGCCGGCAAGCGCTGCCGGGCGCGGCGAACGGTAGGTATCGACATAGATCGAGAGGGGCTGGGCGATGCCGATGGCATACGACAGCTCGACGAGCACCTCATCGGCAACCCCCGCAGCCACAAGGTTCTTGGCGATGTGGCGTGCGGCATAGGCGGCCGAACGGTCCACCTTCGAGGAGTCCTTGCCCGAGAAGGCGCCGCCGCCGTGGGCGCCACGCCCCCCGTAGGTATCGACGATGATCTTGCGGCCCGTGAGACCCGTGTCTCCGTGGGGGCCGCCGATGACGAACTTGCCCGTGGGGTTCACGTGCAGGATATAGTCGCCCGTAATCAGGTCGGCGAGCTTGTCGCCGGCACGCTCCAGGCGCGCCTTGACGCGCGGGATGAGGATCGTGCGCACATCCTCGCGGATCCGCTCCTGCATCTGCCGTTCGGCCTCCTTTTCGGAGAGGCCCTCGCCCGGGAGGATAAACTCGTCGTGCTGCGTCGAGACGACGATCGTGTGCACGCGCAGCGGACGGTTCGTCTGCTCGTCGTACTCGATCGTCACCTGCGACTTCGAATCGGGGCGCAGGTAGGTCATCACCTTGCCCTCACGGCGGATGACGGCCAGCTCCTTGAGGATCACGTGCGAGAGGATGAGCGTCGCGGGCATGAACTCGCGCGTCTCGTTGCAGGCGTAACCGAACATGATGCCCTGGTCGCCGGCCCCCTGCTCCTCCTCGGCTTCGCGAACGACGCCCTGGTTGATGTCGGACGACTGCTCGTGGATGGCCGAGACGACGCCGCACGAGTTGCCGTCGAAGCGGTAGTCGCCCCTGGTGTAGCCGATGCGGTTGATGACGCGGCGCGCCACGTCCTGCACATCGACATAGGCCTCCGAGCGCACCTCGCCGGCGACGACCACGAGGCCCGTCGTGCAGAGGGTTTCGCAGGCGACCTTCGAGTTGGGGTCGTGGCGGAGGAATTCGTCGAGAATGGCGTCGGAAATCTGATCCGAGACCTTATCGGGGTGTCCCTCGGACACCGATTCCGATGTAAACAAAAAGCCCATTGTTATCCGTTTTTTAGGGTTAAACGTATAAAATGGGAAAAATTGGCTGTTGGAATAAAAAATGTGCTGTTTTAGCGATTTTTTACTGTGGTTTGCAATCAGTCCAAATCTTTCCACATTTCCCGCGTGACAGACGGGACCGCAAAGATACGCATTTTTTCCGGATTCGCACCATCGGCCCGTTTTTTTTCGTCCCGCACCGCAGGTTTCGGGTTCCCCGCATCCCGCAGCCGGCTCCGACACCGGACATACCGGGACGGGATGCCGGCATGCCACCCCCGAAAAACGGGAACGGACCGCCGGCAGCCGGCAGTCCGTTCCCGTTTCATGGCTGAAGCACGCCTCAGCGGCCCAGCATCTTCTTCACCTCGGCGGCCACGGTGGCTCCGTTGTAACCGAACTTCTCGTCGAGCACCTTGAAGGGAGCCGAGTAGCCGAAATGGTCGAGTCCGTGGATCGTGCCGTTCTCGCCGACAAGACCCCGCAGCGTCACGGGAAGACCCGACGTAAGGCCGTAGCGCGGCACTCCGGCCGGCAGCACGCTCTCCTGGTAGGAGCGGGGCTGGTCGCGGAACAGCCCCTCGCTCGGAACACTGACCACGCGCACGGCGATTCCTTCGGCCGCAAGCTGTTCGGCCCCCTCGACCAGCGTCGATACCTCCGAACCCGATGCAATCAGGATGGCGGCCGGCTTGGCGGCATCCATCACGACATAGCCTCCCTTGGCGGCCTGCACGGCCTCCTCGCGGCGGCTCGTCGAGCCCATCGCCTTGAGGCTGCGGATATTCTGCCGCGAGAGAACCAGCGCCACGGGACGCTGCTCCTCCAGAGCCAGTTTCCAGGCCATCACCGCCTCGTCACCGTCGGCCGGGCGCAGCACGACCATCGAGCGTTCGCCGCGGTGGTTCTTCAGGTGCTCCATCAGCCGGATCTGCATCTCCTGCTCGACAGGCTGGTGCGTCGGACCGTCCTCGCCCACGCGGAACGAATCGTGCGACCAAACGTAGATCACGTGCAGGCGCATGAGCGCCGACAGGCGGACGGCCGGCTTCATGTAGTCCGAGAAGACGAAGAAGGTGCCGCACGCGGGGATTACGCCTCCATGCAGTGCCATGCCGTTCATCACGCAGGCCATCGTCAGCTCCGAGACGCCGGCCTGGAGGAACTGCCCCGTGAAGTCGCCCTTCACAATGGGTCTGGTTTTCTTGAGGAAGCCGTCGGTTTTGTCCGAATTCGAAAGGTCGGCCGACGAAACGATCATGTTACCCACCTTCTCGGCGTAGACGCCCAGCACGGCGGCCGAAGCGGCGCGCGTCGCCACGTCGGGCTTCACCTCGATCGTCTTGTAGTCGATCTCGGGGAGTTTTCCCGAGAAGTAGTCGTCGAGCTTGCGGGCCAGGTCCTTGTGCTCCGAACGCCACGACTTCTCGACGGCGGCCTGACGGGCAGCCCACTCGCGCAGCTGCTCGCGACGCTCGGCGAAGACCTCGCGGCTCTCGTCGAAGACGGCGAACGGATCGTCGGGGTTTCCGCCCAGGTTCTTCACCGTGGCAGCCAGGTCAGCTCCGGCGGCCGAGAGGGGCTGTCCGTGCGTCGATACCTTGTCCTCGAAGCTCGTGCCGTCGGCGGCCATGGCCCCCTTGGCCATCACCGTGCGGCCGATGATCAGCGTCGGGCGCTCCGTCTCGCTGTCGGCGGCGACCAGCGCCTCGCGGATGGCGTTGATGTTGTGTCCGTCGATGGTCAGGACGTTCCAGCCCCAGGCCTCGTATTTCATCGCCACGTTCTCCGTATCCACCTCATCGACCTTGGTCGAGAGCTGCACGTTGTTGGCGTCGTAGTACATGATGAAGTTCGAGAGCCCGAGATGGCCCGCAATGCGGCCGACGCCCTGCGAAATCTCCTCCTCGATGCCGCCGTCCGAGATGTAGGCATAGGTCTTGTGTGCCATCCACTCGCCGAAACGGGCCGCGAGGAAGCGCTCGGCAATCGCGGCGCCCAGCGCCATGGCATGTCCCTGTCCGAGCGGGCCCGAGGTATTCTCCACGCCGCGCAGCACGTCCGTCTCGGGATGTCCCGGCGTCACGCTGCCCCACTGACGCAGCGACTGCAGGTCCTCGGTCTTGTAGTGGCCGGCCAGCGACAGCGTCGCATAGAGCATCGGCGACATGTGCCCCGGATCGAGGAAAAACCGGTCGCGGTGGGGATATGCCATGTTGTCGGGATCGTAACGGAGAAACTCCGCATAGAGCACCGTGATGAAGTCGGCGCCGCCCATGGCACCGCCCGGATGCCCCGACTTCGCCTTCTCGACCATGGCGGCCGACAGGATGCGGACGTTGTCGGCTACGCGCGTAAGTTTGGTATTGGTAGACATATCATTTAAGGTTAAAGTTCGTTCCAGCACACAAAATTAGCAGAATCTTCCGCTTATCCTACTTTTTTGAGATCCAAAAAATTCGCTTTTTCGATCTTTTTCTTCGCATAGGACAGCGTCACCGTGAATTTCTTGCGGTCGGTCGAGGGGAGCTCGAACATCGTATCCATCATCACCGCCTCGCAGATCGAGCGCAGTCCGCGCGCCCCGAGCTTGAATTCCACGGCCTTGTCCACGATGTAGTCCAGCACGGCATCGTCGAACGTGAGCTTTACGCCGTCCATCTCGAACAGGCGCTCGTACTGCTTGACAATGGCGTTCTTGGGCTCGGTGAGGATCGAGCGCAGGGCCGCACGGTCCAGCGGCTGCATGTAGGTCAGCACCGGGAGGCGGCCCACCAGCTCGGGAATCAGGCCGAACGACTTGAGGTCCTGCGGCGTGACGTACTGCATCAGGTTGCCGCGGTCGATCGGGTCGGCATTCACCCGGCCGTAGCCCATCGCACGGGTGTTGAGCCGCTGGGCGATGCGCTTCTCGATGCCGTCGAACGCCCCGCCGCAGATGAACAGGATGTTGCGCGTATTGACCTGGATGAACTTCTGTTCGGGGTGCTTGCGCCCGCCCTGGGGCGGCACATTAACCACCGTACCCTCGAGGATCTTCAGCAGCGCCTGCTGCACGCCCTCGCCCGAGACGTCGCGCGTGATCGAGGGGTTGTCACCCTTGCGGGCGATCTTGTCGATCTCGTCGATGAAGACGATGCCCCGCTCGGCCTGCTCGACGTCGTAGTCGGCCACCTGCAACAGCCGCGAGAGGATGCTCTCGACATCCTCGCCCACGTAGCCCGCCTCGGTCAGCACCGTGGCATCGACGATCGTGAAGGGGACCTTGAGCAGCCGCGCGATCGTGCGGGCCATGAGCGTCTTGCCCGTACCGGTGGGGCCCACCAGCACGATGTTCGACTTGTCGAGCTCGACCTCATCCTCCTTCGGGGCGTAGAGCAACCTTTTGTAATGGTTGTAGACGGCCACCGACAGATAGCGTTTGGCGGCGTCCTGACCGATGACGTACTGGTCGAGGAATGACTTGATCTCGGCCGGCTTGAGCAGTTCGTCCATCTTCAGCGGCGCGGGCTTCTTCGCGCGCCCCGCCCCGGCGGCCGCAGCCACGTCGTTGTCGAGCAGGATCTTGTAGCCGTTCTCGATGCACTTGTTGCAGATCGAGGCGCCGTCCGCCCCCTGGAACATGATCTCCACCTCCGAGCGGCCGGCACCGCAGAACGAGCAGCAGTCGCCGCCGTTCCGGTTGTTGTTCTTATTTGCCATGCGGTTTCTTCCTATTTTTCACGTTTGGCGAGCACCTCGTCGATCAGACCGTAGTCACGGGCCTCGGCGGCCGTGAGCCAGTAGTCGCGGTCGGCATCCTTCTCGATCTTGCGGATCGGAACCCCCGAATGCGCCGCAAGGATCTCGTAGAGCTCGCGTTTGGTTTTCATCATCTCGCGGGCCGTGATCTCGATGTCGGAGGCCTGGCCCTGCGCACCGCCCAGCGGCTGGTGGATCATCACCCGCGAATGGGGCAGCGCCGAGCGCTTGCCCCGGGCGCCCGCCGTCAGCAGCACGGCGCCCATCGAGGCTGCCAGCCCAGTGCAGATCGTCGCCACGTCGGGTGCCACGAGCTGCATCGTGTCGTAGATGCCCAGACCGGCCGAGACCGATCCGCCCGGCGAGTTGATGTAGATCTGGATATCCTTGTCGGGATCGACCGACTCGAGGAAGAGCAGCTGGGCCTGGATGATGTTGGCGGCATCGTCGTAGATCGGCGCCCCGAGGAAGATGATGCGGTCCATCATCAGCCGCGAAAAGACATCCATCGTGGCGACGTTCAGCTGGCGCTCCTCGATGATCGTCGGCGAGACATAGGACGCGCTCACCGACTGGAAATCGTGCAGGCAGAGCGAACTGATCCCGCAGTGTTTCCGTGCGTATTTTTCAAATTCCGAAGACATGTCGTTGGTGTGTTTTGCTCAAAAAAAGGACTTTGCAAACATCACGCCTGCAAAGTCCAAAGATACGGATTTTTCCGCAATTTTTACAGTGCCTGGGCCATTTTGGCAAAATCCTCCGAGGAGACGGCCTTCTCCGAAACCTTGATCTTCGACTTGATGTCCTCGACCACCTTCGTCTCGTAGAGCTTCTCGTAGATCTTCTGTCCCTGCTCCTTGTCGGCGAGGATCTTCTCGGCATAGCCGGCCAGCATCTCGTCGGGAGCCGACGGCATGCCGTACTGCGCGAACTGCGCGGCGGCCAGCGCCTTGGCCTCGGCCTCGGCCTCCTCCTTCGACACGCTCAGGTTGTCGGCCTTGATGAAGTGCTTCTGGAGGTAGTTCCACGTAAACATCTTGAGGAACTGGTCGAAATCCTTCTCGATCTCCTCCATCGAGAACTTGCCCTCGTTGATCGTATAGAGCCAGCGCTTGAGGAATGCCTCGGGCATCTTCAGGTCGGCCTTCTTGAGCAGGAAGTCACGCAGCTGGAGCGTGAAGAGGTAGTCGCTCTCGCGGCGCAGCTCCGACTGGATCTGTGCGTCGATGAACTGCTCGAACTCCTCGGCCGTCTTCACGTTGCCGGCCGGGAAGGCCATCTTGAAGAACTCCTCCGTAAGCTCCGGCTCGGCGAACTTGCGGATCTTCGTGATCTCCAGTTCGAACTCGGGATTGATGCCCTCCAGCTCGTTCTCCTTGACCTGCAGGCAGGCGGCACGCTGCGACGGGTTCTTGTAGAGCTCGTTGATATTGACCTTCGTCTTGAAGCCGACCTTCTGGCCGATGAAGGGCTTGCGCTCCTCCTCCGACATCGAGATCAGCCCGACGTAGGCATCCTCGACCTTCATGTCGCCGTTGTCAAGCGTCACGGTCAGCGCCTCGTCCGAGGCAACCTGCTCGGCATCGACCAGACGGCCGAAACGGCGGAGGAAGTTCGAGCGGTAGTCGTCGTGCATCTTCTTGTCCACCTTGATCGAGTGGTAGGTCATCTTATCCTTGTCCGAAAGTTCCAGCTTGATCTCGGGAGCCTCGCCGATCTCGAACACGAACTCGAACTCGGTGCCGTTCTCGAAGTCGAAGGCGCCCTGCTCCTCCGAGGGAATCACGTCGCCCAGGTAGTCGATGTTCTCCTTCTGGAGGTACTCGAACACGGAGTTCGAAGCCTTCCGGTAGGACTGCTCGGCCACGACGCCCTTGCCGTACATCTTCTTGATGATGCCCATCGGCACCATGCCGGGACGGAAACCGGGGATATTGGCCTTGCGGCGATACTCGCGCAGCGCCTTCTCGACCTCCTGCGCATAATCCTGCTCGCCCACGGTCACCCGGATGAGCGAGGTGTTCTGTTCGCGTTGTTCTCTTACGATATTCATATTGAATGTGTTATGTATTTTGTTCTGAATCGCGTGGAATCGGAGCGCAAAGATACGAAATTATGCGCGAACGGCAATGCCTGCGGCACATAATTTTTCCGCACCCGTCCTTTTCCAACGCCGCGCGCATGCTCCGGCAGGCACGCACAAGCCCGGCAGACACACTCCCGCGGACACACCCGCCGGGAGCCCGCTATTCGGCCAGCCAGCCCTCGAGCGTCCGCACGGCCTCCTCACGCATCGCCTCGGGCAGCGTGGCGATCCGCGTGCGGTGGCTGCCGCCCGGCTGGATGAAGGTCTTCATGTTGCGCTTGTCGGGCGTCACGAGCCACGCAGCTCCGGGAGCCGTCCACGGATCGTCGCCGCCGTAGATCATGATCATGCGGGGATCGTTCTTCTTCAGGTAGCGTACGATCTTGCGGTAGAGCCGCTTCGAGAACTTCTCGCCACGCAGCTGCTCCGAGAGGAAGATGCGGCGCAGGTAGTCCTCCGTATCGACCGACGTGTAGGCACGGAAGGGCTCCGCATCGTAGGGATAGTAGCCCAACTCGCGGGCGGCCTGCACGAAGAAGGGTGCCTGGGCATTGCCCTCGGAGAAGTAGTCGGGTCCGGCGTTGGCCAGCAGACATTGGAGCACCTCTTCGTCCGGAGCGTCCGCGGCCGGAAGGACCGACACCTCCTGTCCCCACTGCCAGTAGGAGAAGCCGAACTCCAGCACGCAGTAGTCGAAGACCTCTTCGACGGGGATGCGGAACGTGTAGCCCTTCTGCCTGCAGAAGGCCTCGAATCCGGGCAGCAGCTCCGCCTTGCGGCGGAACGCCTCCGTCTGGAAGGCCTTGACGGCCGCACGCTCCCCGGCCGTGCCCACCTGCGCGAGGTAGGGGCCGAAACGCTTGTCCTCGCGGCTGTCGCACACCGGGCCGACATAGGGCACGTAGATATCCACGTCATCGGGGAAATAGGCGGCGTAGAGCATCGTCGTCGTACCGCCCTTGCTGATGCCCGAAGCGATCCACTTGCCCGGATAGAGCGTCTCGAAGAGCGTCTTGATCCGGTGCAGGTCGCAGGCCGAGTTCTCTGCCGTCAGGTACTTCCAGTCGAGCGGTTCGGGCGTCGAACGGTCGAAATAGCGGTGCTCGACGAAGACGATGTTCGCGTCGAAAAGTTCCGAAAGTTCGTCGCGGTAACGCTCCGGCAGGGCAAAGCCTGCATCGTAACCCTGCGTGATGAGCACCGTCGGGCGGTCCCAGCCCACATGCATCACCAGAACACGCTGCTCGAAACTCCCCTTGTCGGGATGGCGCCAGTCGAGGGGCTGCGTGAGCATCACCTCGTATTTTCCGGCAAACGGGCCGGCAGGCAGCGGTTTGGTCTCGCACACGCCGTCGAGCGCGGCGATGCGCCGTTCGATCTCGCCGTCGGGCGCCCCGAAGGCGAGGGTCAGCGACGCCACAAGGGCGAGGCTCAGCAGAGTCAATCGTTTCAGCATAGCGGATAAGGTCGTTGGTTGAACATACAAAGATAGAAAATTTTCGCCGTCCCGCAATACAAAACGGCCCTCAGGCGCGGATTAATGGTACAAAATCCGTATCTTTGCGTGCTTGTATCCGCCTCCGGGGAGGCGATTCCCGATACCATGATGAGAAAATATCCCATACTTCTGCTCGCCGCGCTGCTCTCGGCAGCCTGCGGCGGCACGGCGGCCCGGACCGGTCGCACGGCGGCGAAAGACACCGCTTCGACAGCCTCCGCCACGACGGCCGAGCCCGTCGAATACACCTACCGCGTCAAGGCGGTACACCCCCACTCGACCACAGCCTACACACAGGGGCTGCAGTACGCCGACGGATACCTCTGGGAGGGCACCGGGCAATACGGCGAATCGGTCGTCCGCCGCGTGGAGATCGAGACGGGCGAGGGCGAGGTGCTCTTCAGCCTGCCCCGCTCGGAGTTCGGCGAGGGCATCACGCTGCTCGACGGGCGCCTCTACCAGCTCACGTGGCAGTCGAACACGGCCCACGTCTACGACCTGGCCACGCGGCGCAAGATCCGCGACCACCGCTACGCGGGCGAGGGATGGGGGCTGACCACCGACGGCGAGAAGCTCTACATGTCCGACGGCACGGCCTCGATCCGCACGATCGACCCCGAGACGTTCCGCCGCGAACGCACCACGACGGTCACCTACAAGGGCGAACCGGTGCAGTTCCTCAACGAGCTGGAGTGGATCGAGGGAAAGATCTGGGCCAACGTCTACACCTCGGACCGGATCGCCATCATCGACCCCCGGACGGGAGTCGTCGAGGGCGTCGTGGACCTCTCGGGACTGCTGCCCGAGGAGGAGATCACCCCCTCGACGGACGTGCTCAACGGCATCGCCTACGACCCGGCGACCAAACGCATCTTCGTGACGGGCAAGAACTGGAGCAAACTTTTCGAAATCGAGATCATCCGAAAATGACGAACGACATACGCAACCTTCTCGCCGCGCGCATCCTGCTGCTCGACGGCGGTTTCGGCACGATGGTGCAGGGCTACGGCCTCGACGAGGCGGACTACCGCGGCGAGCGGTTCCGCGACTGGAACGTGCAGCTCAAGGGCTGCAACGACCTGCTGGCCCTGACGCGCCCCGACACGGTGCGCGAGATCCACGAAAAATACCTGCAGGCCGGGGCCGACATCATCACCACCGACTCGTTCAACGCCAACGCCGTCTCGCTGGCCGACTACGGGCTGGAGCCCTACGCCTGCGAGATCGCCCGCGCCGCAGCCTCCGTGGCCCGCGCCGCAGCCGACGCCTTCACGGCCCGCAACCCGCAGAAGCCGCGTTTCGTGGCCGGATCGATGGGCCCCACCAACCGCACGGCCTCGATGTCGGCCGACGTGGCCAACCCCGCCTCACGCGAGGTGACCTTCCGCCAGCTGGCCGACGCCTACCGCGAACAGGCCCGCGGCCTGCTCGACGGCGGGGCGGACATCCTGCTCATCGAGACCGTCTTCGACACGCTCAACGCCAAGGCCGCCCTGTGGGCCGTCGATGCGCTCTGCGCCGAGCGGGGATGCTCCGTGCCGATCATGGTCTCGGGCACGCTGGCCGACGCCAGCGGCCGCACGCTCTCGGGCCAGACCGTCGAGGCGTTCGCCGTCTCGGTGTCGCACGCCCGGCTGCTCTCCATCGGACTCAACTGCGCCTTCGGGGCCCGGCAGCTGCTCCCCTACCTCGAGCGGCTGGCCGCCGTGGCCGAAACGCGCATCTCGGCACACCCCAACGCCGGACTGCCGAACGTCATGGGCGGCTACGACGAGACCCCGGCGATGTTCGCCGAGGACGTGGGCGAATACATGCGCCGCGGACTGGTCAATATCGTGGGCGGCTGCTGCGGCACCACCCCGGCCCACATCTTCGAACTGTCGAAGATCGTCGGCAACTACGCCCCGCGTCCGCTCCCCGAGGCACGCCACGAGACCGTGCTGAGCGGTCTGGAGCCGCTGCGGATCGTTCCTGAGGCCAACTTCATCAACATCGGCGAGCGCACGAACGTCGCCGGATCGGCCCGCTTCGCACGGCTCATCCGCGAAGGCAGCTACGAGGAGGCCCTCTCGGTGGCCCGCGCCCAGGTCGAGGCCGGGGCGCAGATCGTCGATGTCTGCATGGACGACGGTCTGATCGACGGGCCGGCGGCCATGCGCACGTTCCTCAACCTGATGGCCTCGGAACCCGAGATCGCCCGCGTGCCGACGATGATCGACTCGTCGAAGTGGGAGGTGCTCGAAGCCGGACTCGAGGTGACTCAAGGGAAGGCCGTCGTGAACTCCATCTCGCTCAAGGAGGGCGAAGCGGAGTTCCTGCGCCGGGCCGCCGCCATCCGGCGTTACGGTGCCGCCGCGGTGGTCATGCTCTTCGACGAGCGGGGGCAGGCCGACACCTTTGAGCGCAAGATCGAGGTGGCCGAGCGCGCCTACCGCCTGCTGACCGGGAACGGATTCCCGCCCGAGGAGATCATCTTCGACCCCAACGTACTGGCCGTCGCCACGGGCATTCCCGAACACGACGGCTATGCCAAGGCATTTATCGACGCCACACGCTGGATCAAGGAGCACCTGCCCCACGCAAAGGTATCGGGCGGCGTCTCGAACCTCTCGTTCGCCTTCCGCGGCAACAACGCCGTACGCGAGGCGATGCACTCGGCATTCCTCTACCATGCCATACGCGCCGGCATGGACATGGGCATCGTCAATCCGCAGATGCTGCGCGTCTACGACCAGATCGAACCCGAACTGCTCGAGCGGGTCGAAGACGTGCTTCTCTGCCGCCGGCCCGACGCCTCGGAGCGGCTCGCGGAGTATGCCCATGCGATCCGCGAAGAGGCTGCGGCAGCCCCGGCGCAGGCCCCCGACGCCTGGCGCACGGGAACGCTCGCCGAGCGGATCGACCACGCGATGCTCAAGGGCATCGCCGACTGCATCGAGGAGGATGCCCTCGAGGGTTACCGCACGCTGGGCAGCCCGATGGAGGTGATCGACCGGCTGCTGATGCCCGCCATGGAGCGGGTGGGCAGGCTCTTCGGCGAGGGCCGAATGTTCCTGCCGCAGGTGGTCAAGACGGCCCGCGTGATGAAGCGCGCCGTAGCGGCCCTGACGCCCTACATCGAGCAGGGCGCCGGACAGAGCGCCCACACGGCCGGCAAGGTGCTCATCGCCACGGTCAAGGGCGACGTGCACGACATCGGCAAGAACATCGTCTCGGTGGTGATGGCCTGCAACGGCTACGAGATCCGCGACCTGGGCGTAATGGTCGAACCGCAGCGCATCGTCGATGAAGCCGTGGCATGGGGTGCACAGTGCATCTGCCTGAGCGGGCTGATCACCCCGTCGCTCGACGAGATGATCCACGTCTGCGAGGAACTCGAACGCCGCCGGCTCCGCATCCCGGTCATCATCGGCGGGGCCACGACCTCGGAACTCCACACGGCGGTGAAGATCGCCCCGGTCTACTCGGGCGCCGTCGTCCACTCGCCCAACGCCAGTCGCAACGCGCAGATCCTCGCCCGGCTGCTCGGCCCCGACGGCGAGAGCTACACCGCCGAAGTCCGGGCCGCGCAGGAGGAGCTCCGCCGGCAGTTTGAGAAAGAAGAGCTGTCGCGCCGCCTCATCCCGATCGTCGAGGTCCGCAAGGCCCGCAAGGAGGCGCCGCACCACACGCCCGTCGTACCGCTGCACCCGGGACGGATGGTCTTCCCCGACTTCGACGTGGCCGACGTCGAACCCTACATCGACTGGAACTTCTTCTTCCCGGCCTGGGGACTCAAGGGACGCTATCCCGACATCCTCGACCACCCCGAACGGGGTGCCGAGGCCCGCAAACTCTTCGACGACGCACAGGCGATGCTGGCCCGCATCCGCGACGGGCGGCTACTGACGCTGCAGGCCGCCGTCGGCATCTTCCCGGCCCGCTCGGAGGGCGACGACATCTGGGTGGCCGACTCGCGGGGACGCGAACGGCGCTTCGCGATGCTCCGCAACCAGACGCGCGGCGAGGAGAACCGCTCGCTGGCCGACTTCATCGCTCCGGCCGGAGACTGGATCGGATGCTTCGCCGTCACGGCCGGCATCGGGCTCCGGGAGCTGGAGGAGCGCTTCCGCTCGGAGGGCGACGACTACTCGGCCATCATGGCCAAGCTGCTCGCCGACCGCCTCACGGAGGCCTTCGCCGAGGTGGTGCACTCCTTCGTGCGGCGGCAGATGTGGGGCTACGAGCAGGGCGAGCCGCCCGCACCGGCGGCCGTCATCCGCGGCGACTACCGCGGACGCCGCATGGCCTTCGGCTACCCGGCATCGCCCGACCACTCGCTCAAGCGCGAAGCATTCGACCTGCTGGCCGCCGAGATCACCACGGGCATGCGCCTGACCGAAAACTGGATGATCGACCCGGGCGAGGCGCTCTGCGGACTGATGTTCGCCGACGCCGAATACTTCAGCGTCGGGAAGATCGACACCAAACAGCTGCTCGACTACGCCCGGCGCCGGGGCATGGAGGTCGAACAGGTGAAGAAACTCATACCGAACAACATCTGAGAACAACGAAGCCCCTCCCGGAGGCAGCCGCCGCCCGGAGGGTATGCTGCAGAAGAAGAGAAAAACGGCACATGAACGTCGTAGACATAATCAACGAAGCGATCGCATCGAAACGCACGCGGTTCGCCTTCGAGCTGCTGCCCCCGCTCAAAGGCGACGGCATGCAGAAGATCTTCGCGGCCATCGATCCGCTGATGCCCTTCGATCCGGCCTACATCAACATCACCTTCCACCGCGAGGGCATCAAGGAGACCGAGCGGCCCGACGGCGGCATCGAGTGGCACGTCGTGCGGCGGCGCCCTGGCACGGTGGGCATATCGGCCGCCATCCAGCACCGCTACGGGGTCGAGGTGGTCCCCCACCTGATCTGCGGCGGGCTGTCGAAGTACGACATCGAGGACACGCTCATCGACATGGACTTCCTCGGCCTGCACAACGTCCTGGCGCTGCGCGGCGACAAGTCGCAGAACGAGCGCCGCTTCATGCCCCACCCCCAGGGACACGCCCACGCCGTGGACCTCGTGCGGCAGATCGCCGCGATGAACCGCGGGGAGTTCGTGGACGGCGAGGTCGAGGAGTGCCACCACTCGAAGTTCTCGATCGGCGTGGCCGGCTACCCCGAGGTGCATTTCGAGGCCCGCGACATCACCACCGACATTCTCCACCTCAAGGAGAAGATCGACGCCGGGGCCGAATATGTCGTCACGCAGATGTTCTTCGACAACCGCAAGTACTTCGACTTCGTGCGCCGCTGTCGCGAGGCCGGCATCCGCGTGCCGATCATCCCGGGCATCAAGCCCATCTCGACGCTCCGCCACCTCGAGGTGCTGCCCGAGACCTTCGGCGTGGAGCTGCCCGGGGAGCTGGTCCGCGAAGCCAGGGCCCATCCGGACAACGTCCGCGAGGTGGGCATCGAGTGGACCGTGGCCCAGAGCCGCGAGCTGATGGCCGCCGGGGTCCCCGTACTCCATTATTATACGATGAGCCGCACGAACAACATCCAGCAGATCGTCCGTACGCTCTTCTGACAAACAAAAAACGAACTTATGACTCCCATCGAATTCCGCCGCCACCTGCACGCGCATCCCGAACTCTCGTTCCGGGAGCACGATACGGCGGCCTTCATCGCCCGGCAGCTCGACGAACTGGGCATCGCACACCGCCCCGTAGCGGGAACCGGCGTGCTGGCCACGATCCCGGGCCGCAGGGCGCAGGGCGCCGAGAGCCGCGCCGTCGTCCTGCGCGCCGACATCGACGCCCTGCCCGTCACCGAACAGACCGGGCTCGGATACACCTCGCAGAATGCCGGCGTCATGCACGCCTGCGGCCACGACGTCCACGCCGCAGTGCTCTTCGGCGCACTTGCCCGCCTGGCGGAGAACCCCGACTTCGGCGGCACGGTCATCGGACTTTTCCAGCCCGGTGAGGAGTGCAACCCCGGCGGCGCCTCGCTCGTCCTGGCAGAGAAGCCCTTCGAAGGCTATGACGTCGCCGCCGTGATCGGCGAACACGTCGAGCCCCAGCTCGAGGTCGGCACGCTCGGTTTCCGCGCCGGGCAGTACATGGCCGCCAGCGACGAACTGCGCTTCCGCCTCCACGGCACAGGCGGCCACGGCGCCATGCGCGCCCAGCTCAAGGATCCCGTAGCAGCCGGAGCCGAACTGCTCACGCGCCTGATCGCCCTCAACGGCGAGGAGTGCGTGCTGTCGATCGGCCGCGTGGAGGCCGCCGGCGCCACGAACATCGTACCCGACGAGGTCTGCATGGAGGGCACGCTCCGCACCTTCGACGAACGCCAGCGGGAGATCATCCACCGCCGCATCGGCATCATCGCCGCCGACATCGACGCCCGCCACGGCATCCGCACCGAAGTGGCCGTCAGCCGCGGCTACCCGTGCGTGGTGAACGACGAGATCCTCGTCAAGCGGGCCGCGGCCCTGGCCAAGACGCTCGGCCTGAAGGTCGAGATGCTGCCCCTGCGCACGACGGCCGAGGATTTCGGATTCTACTGCAAGATCTATCCGTCGCTGTTCTACCGCCTCGGCGTGGGCTCGGCCGCCGGCCGGACCCACACGGCAACCTTCGCTCCCGACGAACGGGCCATCGATACGGGCATCGATTTCATGAGCCGCCTCGCGCTGCAAATACTCAACAAGCTATGAAAAAGCAAACCAGACAACGCGCTCCGCGGAGCGCAAAGACGACCGACCGGGCATCGATCATCCTGAACCTCTTCCGCGAGTTCCCCAACAACAAGTTCTCGCTCAAGCAACTCGCCTCGGTCTCGGGCGGCGCCTCGAAGGAGGGGCGGCGCGAGACGCTCGAGATCCTCGGACGGCTCTTCGAGCAGGGGGTCGTCGAGGAGTGCTCGCGCGAGAAATACCGCCTCACGCAAAAACACCTGCCCCACTACGAGGGCGTGGCCGACATGACCTCGTCGGGCGCCGTCTACGTGCGCATCGAGGGGCTGGAGAAGGACATCTTCGTCAATCAGCGCGCAACAGCCAACGCCCTCGACGGCGATCGTGTGGAGGTCGTGGTCACGTACCGCGGACGCGACGGACGCATGGAGGGCGAGGTAACCCGCATCGTCGAGCGCAACCGCCGGACCTATGTGGGTGTGGCGGAGGTCGGTGCCCACCAGATCTTCGTCAAGGCCGATTCACGCCGCATGCCGATGGACATCTACCTCTCGAAACGCACCTGTCCCGAGGTACGCGACGGCGAGAAGGTCGTGGTGCGCATCGTGGACTGGCAGCCCGGGAGCAAGAGCCCCGCGGGCGAACTGGTCGAACGGCTGGGCATGGCGGGCAACAACGACACGGAGATGCACGCCATCCTGGCCGAATACGAACTCCCCTACCGCTTCGAGCCCGAAGTCGAGCAGGCCGCCGCAGCGATCGACGCCCGCATCACGGCCAAGGAGATCGCCTCGCGCCGCGACTTCCGCGACACGACGACCTTCACGGTGGACCCGGCCGACGCCAAGGACTTCGACGACGCCCTTTCGGTGCGCAAGGTCGGCGACGGCGTCTGGGAAGTGGGTGTACACATCGCCGACGTGACGCACTACGTCCGCCCCCACTCGACGATCGACGACGAGGCCGTCGAGCGCGGCACGTCGGTCTACCTGGTGGACCGCACGGTACCGATGCTTCCCGAACGCCTCTCGAACGAGCTCTGCTCGCTGCGCCCCAACGAGACGAGTCTCTGCTTCTCGGCGGTCTTCACGCTCAACGAGAACCTGGAGATCCTCAACGAGTGGTTCGGCCGCACGGTGATCCACTCCGACCGCCGCTTTACCTATGCCGAAGCGCAGGAGGTGATCGAGACCGGCCGCGGCGACTTCGCCGAGGAGATCCTGACACTCAACCGTCTGGCCCAGGAGCTGCGCCGCCAGCGCTTCCGCAACGGCGCCATTTCGTTCGACCGCGAGGAGGTGAAGTTCCGCCTCGACGAGAACGGCAAGCCGCTGGGCGTCTACTTCAAGGAGCAGAAGGAGTCGAACCAGATGATCGAGGAGTTCATGCTGCTGGCCAACCGCCGCGTCGCGGAGTTCTGCGCCCACCGCCGCAACGAGAAGGGACGCGCCGTGCCGCGCACGATGGTCTTCCGCGTGCACGACTCGCCGAGCGAGGAGAAGCTCGACCGCTTCCGGCAGTTCATCCTGCGCTTCGGCCACGTCTTCAAGGCCACGAAGGGCCGCGCCGTAGCCAAGGAACTCAACAAGCTCTTCGCGAAAATCAAGGGCTCGACCGAAGAGAACGCCGTCTCGACGATGGCCGTGCGGTCGATGGCCAAAGCCTTCTACACGACCGACAACATCGGCCACTACGGCCTCGCCTTCCCCTACTACACGCACTTCACCTCGCCCATCCGCCGCTATCCGGACATGATGGTCCACCGCCTGCTGGCCCACTACCTCGACGGAGGCAAGTCGCTGCCCAAGGAGGAGATCGAGGCGCTGTGCGAGCGCGCCTCGGAGCGTGAGGTCATCGCCGCCGAGGCCGAGCGCGCCTCGATCAAATACAAGATGGTCGAGTTCATGAAGGAGCACCTCGGCGAGGAGTTCGACGGTCACATCTCGGGACTCACGGAGTGGGGCGTCTACGTCGAGCTCGAAGAGACCCACATCGAGGGCATGGCCTTCCTGCGCGACATCGAGGGCGACTTCTTCGCCTTCGACGAGGCGAACTACGAGATCGTCGGACGCTCGACGGGCCGGAGCATGACGCTGGGCGATCCCGTGCGGATCCGCGTCAAGCGCGCCGACCTCCAGAAGCGGCAGCTCGACTTCGAACTGCTGCTGCCCGGAATGCCGGCGTGCCACCGCAGCGGCGACCCCGACTTCCACGGATCACGCGGCGGCCACACGGCCAACGGAGGCAGCTCCGGATCACGCAGCAAGAGTCCCGAGGTGCGCCACTCGTCGCACCGCCGGGGCCGGTAAGCCGCCGGAGCAAAACGCATCCGTCCCGGCTTGAAAGAGATACTTCCGCATTCTCCTGACGGGCACAATACCGTCCGACACCCCGAAAAAAGATCCCCGCAGGCAATCCTGCGGGGATCTTCTGTATGCAACGGCCGACGCGGTGCCTCACGCCTCGCCGGCAAGCGCCTGCTGGTACTCGGCCCACATCTCTGCGATGCCCCGGCCGAAGATCGACTGCATCGCCGCATCGAAACTCCACGGATCGAGGTCACGGACCGTCACGTGGAACTTGCGCAGCGCATCGGGATCCTTCGTCGTGAGCCACTGCAGGAAGAAGCCCGTCGTCTTGTATCCGTCGAGCCAATGGCCGCCCGGCTTACGCAGGGCCGCGATGTCGAAGAGCCCCGCCTCGGCACGTACGGCATCTGCAAGGCCCTCGATGCAGGCCCAGAACTCGCGGTTCGTCCCGTAGCTGCCGATACCCTTCGGCTCGAACTGGTAGGCGTGCACCAGTTCGTGGAACAGGACGCCGCGCGTCTCGTAATCGAGCTTATACATCGACTCGCCGGCCGACCGCTCGATGTGCCGCGTGCTGTAGACGATGGCCGTCTCGGCCGGGGTTCCCGACTTGGCGGAGACGCCCTCGTAATCCTTGAGCGTGTAATCGATCCGCCCGACGGTGTTCATCGTGTCGGCAGCCGAATAGAAAAGGATCTCGGCCACCTTCCGCGTGTGGTAGCGGACATAGGACTCGGGATCCTGCACCAGGCGCCGGTAGATGGCAGCACCTTCGGTATCGGGGTCGAGCACTTCGAAATGGATCTCCGGATAGACGAATCCCCGCCACTGTTGTTCAAGGTTCTGTGCCGAGAAACGCACGTCGCCCACGGCAACCGTATCGGCCCCCGTGCGGGGCAGGAACTCCAATCTGTAGCAGGCATAGGCATCCGGTGCGGAGATTTCGCCCGAGATCTCCTGGAACCGCGAGCAGAACGAACAGTCGTCACACCGGTCGAGCTCGGTCCATTTGCGACCGTCGTGCGAACCGCTCAGGATCCAGCCGGCAGGATCGCAGTCGGGATCCGCACCCGAAGAGTAGACGCTGTAATTGACCATCGGAGCAGTGAATCCGTCGAAGAGGACGGCGGCCCCGGAGGCCGGAAAACAGGCCTCGGTCGAAGGATCGGCATCACACAGCGCCGCCACGTTGCGCGGCAGGTCGGGCTGTGCACACCCGCAAAGAAGCAGGGCTAAAAGAGCAGAAAGAGTGTGTCTTTTCATGTTTCAGGGGTTAATTGGATTCTGATTCTCAACGATACTCCACGGACACCGGAAGCGACGGGGGCAGCGCATCGGCCGAGACGGCCCGGCGGCGGTTCGGTCGGCTGCTCATGACGAAGTGCAGGTGCACGCCGTCGCGGATATCCGCATAGGTCAGGTAGGACTTGTCCCACTCCCGGCCATCGACGTAGAGCTTGCGCACGTAGACATTCTCGGGCGACCAGTTCTCGGTCGTCACCCGGATCGTCCCGCCGTTCGAGAGGCGCACCTCGACCCCCTCGACCGTCGGCGAGCCGATGTTGTAGATGTTGCTCGACGGGGCCGTCGGATAGAATCCCATCGTGTTGAAGAGGTACCAGGCCGACATCTGCCCGCAGTCGTCGTTGCCGCTCAGCGAACCGGGCTCGTTGCCGTAGAACGAATCCGAAACCCGGCGGATCCAGCGCTGGCACTCCCACGGACGCCCGAGGTAGTTGTAGAGGTAGATCACATGGTGGCAGGGTTCGTTGCCGTGCCAGTAGGCGCCGATCCGTCCCTGAATGTCGTGCGCCCCCGGAATGTCGTCGGGCAGCTCGGTGACGAAGAGCGAGTCGAGCCGCTGCCCGTAGAGCTCGCGGCCCACACGCTCGATGTGGTCCGCAACGTTGTGGGGCACATACCATGAGTACTGCAGGGTGAAGCCTTCGGTGATGTCGCCCCAGCCGTGCACCGACCCCGGACCCTGGTAGGCTACCGGGGCAAAGGGCGTCCGCCAGCGGCCTTCGCTGTCGCGGCCCCGCATGAACTTCGTTTCGGGATCGATCAGGTTGCGGTACGACAGCGAACGGCGCAGGAAGAAGTCGTAATCCTCCTCCTTGCCCAGGGCGCGGGCCGCCTGGGCGATGCAATAGTCGTCGTAAGCATATTCGAGGGTCTTCGAGACCGACTCGCGCTCCTTGTCGAAGGGCACCCATCCCAGGGACGTATATTCGGGCAGACAGTCGTAGTGGGGATTGGTCGCCGTGCGCTTCATGGCCTCGAAGGCTCGTTCGTAATCGAAGCCGGGGAGCTGCTTGACGATCATGTCGGCGAGGACCGACACGGCGTGGTAGCCGATCATGCACCACGTCTCGTTGCCGTAGAACGACCAGATCGGCAGCATGTGCTCGACACTGCGGTCATAGTGGCGGAGCATCGAGTTGGCGATGTCGGCGCTCATGTCCTGACGGATGAGGTTCAGCAGCGGGTGGTAGGCCCGGTAGGTATCCCACAGCGAGAAGGTGGTGTAATTGGTGAAACCCTCGGCCCGGCCGATGCTCTTGTCGTGCTCGAGGAAACGGCCGTCGGCATCCTGGAAGAGGAACGGCGAGAGGAAACAGCGGTAGGCCGACGTATAGAAGGTCTCCTTCGTACGGGCCGGGCCCTCGACCGTGAAACGCGAAAGCTCCGTCTCCCAGAGCTCCTCGCCGCGGCGGCGGATCTCGTCGAACGAAAGACCGTCCGTCTCGCGGAGATTGCCCCGCGCTCCGTCGGGATCGACCGACGAGATGGCCACACGGACGGTCACCTGCTCCTCCTCGCGGGTGGCGAAGCGGACCCAGAATTTCAAATCCTCGCCCCAGGCCTCGCGGTCGCTGCGGAAGCGCGACGTGTCGTAGCAGACGCGTTTGCCGCCCTGCATGATGCCGAAATCGGAGATCGGCACCGAGAACTCGGCCGTGAAATAGACGTGTCGCTCGGGACCCCAGCCCTGCACCAACTTGTAGCCGGAGAGCGTGTGGTCGTCCTCGAGGCGGAGGTTGGCCCAACGGCACTTCCACCACAGCGTGTGGTCCATGTCGAGCAGGATGAAGGCGTCATCGGACTCGGGATAGGTGAAGCGGAACATCCCGCTGCGAGCCGACGCGGTCATCTCGGCCTTAACGCCGTAGTCGAGCAGATCGACGGCATAGTAGTTCGGCGAGCACCACTCGCGGTCGTGGCTGTAGCGCGAACGGTAACCTCCGTCGGGCTCCTCGTGCGTGCCCGGTTCGAGGTGGATCTCACCCACCCCCGGCATGAAGAGAAAGTCTCCGAGGTCGGGGATTCCCGTACCGCTCAGGTGGTTGAGCGAAAAGCCGAGCAGCGTCGGACGGTTGTACTTGTATCCGGCCGCGGCATCGTAAAAGTCGCGGTCCGTATCGGGGCTCAGCTGGACGCCGCCGAACGGCACCTGGGCTCCGGGATAGACGTTGCCGTAGCCGTCGGTCCCGACCAGCGGGCGGACGTAGTCGATGCGGCGCAACGTGTCGGTCGCCTCACCTCCCGCAGCGGAAGCAGGAGCCGCGGCAAGGGCCGCCGACATTCCGAAAAGGGCGGCGCAGCACGTCGCATGTCTCAGAATCAGGATATTCATCTTGTCTGTCGGGTTAAAGTTCGCGACTCAGGGAATAGGGACGCTCGTCGCCCGTAAAGCGGCGGCGCTTGTCGGGTGTCGGGCGCATGTCGAACTCGAGCACCCCGCCCCTGCACAGATCCGAATAGGTCAGGTAGGCCTTCGTCCAGGGCTTGCCGTTGAGCCGCACGCCATGGACATAGCGGTTCTTCGAGCTGACCTTCGGGGCCTTGATCTCGAGGTAGCAGTCCTCGCCGACACGGACCTTCATGTAGGGGAAGTAGGGGGCCCCGAGCACATACTGGTCCGAACCCGGGCAGACGGGATAGAATCCCATGGCCGTGAAGATGTACCAGGCCGACATCTGCCCGCAGTCGTCGTTGCCGCACAACCCGTCGATCACCGGCCGGTACATCCGGTCCATGATCTCGCGCACCCAGTACTGCGTCTTCCACGGCTGCGAGGTCCACATGTAGAGATACGGAACGTGGTGGCTCGGCTCGTTGCCGTGGACATACATGCCCAACAGCCCTTCGCGGGTCACGTCCTCGGTCTGTGCGAAATAACGGTCGGGCAGATACTCGGTGAAGAGGCTGTCGAGCCGCGCCACGAACTTCCGGTCGCCGCCCATCAGTCCGATCAGCCCGTCGGGATCGTGCGGCACATACATCGAGTAGTTCCACGAATTGCCCTCGATGAAGCCCTGCCCGTGGGTGTCATAGAGATTGGGATCGGGTTTCCACGAGCCGTCACTCATCCTTCCGCGCGCGAACCCCGTCTCGGGATCGAAGACATTGCGGTAGTTCAGCGCCCGCTGCCGGTACTCTTCGGCCAGAGCCGTATCGCCCGCCTTGCGGGCCGCATCGTAGATCACCCAGTCGTCGTAGGCATATTCGAGCGTCATCGACGACCCGGTCGATTTGACGTCATAGGGGACATACCCCAGGCGCTTGTAGACGCCCGTGGCATCGTAGTAGTCGCAGTTGGCACTGCGGACCATCGCCTCGAGGGCCGTCCGACGGTCGATGCCGATCCCCTTGTCGAGGGCGTCGCCCACGACCGAGACGCCGTGGTAGCCGATCATGCACCAGTTCTCGTTGGCCATGTGCGACCAGACGGGCAGGATGTGGTGTACGCTCTGGCGGTAGTGGTCGAGCATCGAGGCGACGATGTCGCGGCTCCGCTCGGGACAGATCAGGTTGAAGAGCGGATGCAGGGCCCGGTAAGTGTCCCACACCGAGAAGATCGTATAGTTCGTGCGTCCCTCCTCCGCCTCGTGGATCTCGTGGTCGAGGCCGCGGTAACGTCCGTCCACATCCTGATAGACCGACGGGTTGATCATCGTGTGGTAAAGCGACGTGTAGAGCATCCGGAGCGCACCCTCGTCGCCCTCGGCTTCGATAAGGGCCATCTCGTCGCTCCATCGGCCGCGCGCCTCGGCGACCAGTTCGTCGAATGTCCGGCCGGCCGTCTCGGCCTCGAGGTTGGCCCGTGCGCCCTGCGTCCCGACGGCCGACAGAGCCACCCGGACCTCCAGCGGCGCAGGATCATCGCCGAAGTCGAAGTGCATGACGATGCCGCACCCGCCGATCTCGGGGAAATTGTGCGACGTGTCGAACTTGCCCCAGCCGCCCCGGTAGTCGAGCGGAGCCTTGTCCACGGCGCCGTAGTTGCGGATCGGCCGCGAGAAGCTCATGGCAAAATAGGTATAGTTGGTCCGGGCCCAGCCGCTGGTGATGCGATAGCCCGTGACGAGCGTGTCGTTCTCGACCCGCACCTGTGCCCAACGCACCTTGCCCTCGTAGTTGTAGATGCCGTGCGTAAGGTCGAGGATCAGGTGCTGCTCCCGCCCCTCGGGATAGGTATAGCGGTGTACGCCGACCCGTTCGGTGGCCGTAAGCTGGGCGCGGATGCCGTAGTCGTCGAGCATCACCTCGTAGTAGCCGGCACAGGCCCGCTCCCGGTCGTGCGAGAAGCGCGAGCGGTATCCCGTTTCGGGATTTTCAGCCGTGCCGCGGTCGAGCTGCACCTCGCCGACGGTCGGCATCAGCAGGATGTCGCCCAGGTCGGAGTGGCCCGTGCCACTGAGGTGCGTGTGCGAAAAACCGACAATCGTCGGATCGTCGTACTGGTACCCGGCACAATAGCGGTAGGTATCGGGGACATAAGCCCCGTCGATGTTGTGGGGCACCATCTCCGTATCGGGGCTCAGCTGCACGATACCGTGCGGCACACACGCCCCGGGAAAGACATGTCCCATGCTCCGGGTCCCGATGAAGGGATCGACGTAATCGACGGCCGCACGCTCCTGGGCGCGGATCCCGGTTGCAGAGGCCGCCAGCATGGCGGCGGTGAAAAGGATTCGGGTAATCATCATATCGGATCAGAAGAAAAAAGGGTGCGCCGTTCCGCAGAGCGGCGCACCCAGAGAACATACCAACTAACCTTCGCGCACCTTGATCCAGTAGGGATATTCTGGATCGGGGCTGACGAGATAGAAATAGGGTTTGTCATCGTAGGACATGCCTTCGGACTTGTAGACGTGGAACCCGCGCTCGTTGAAAAGCAGCTTTTCGATCGGGGCCGTCAGCTTGCGGGCATCGTCAAGCGAGATGTCGTTGCCGTCGGCATCGTAGAATCCGCCCGAAGCCTCGCCGAGAGTGAAGATCATGCGGTCGTCCTCGACCTTGTAGGAGGTGATGGGCAGCGAAACTCCGATCTCTTCAACACTGTCGCCGGCTGTGTTGGATTTCCAGGACTTGATATAAATCCGTTCACCCTTGCTTACCGGATAGATTTCCAGGCTGTTGATACCCAGCGGCCATCCGTTCGACATGCTCTTTTCCGGGCGGAAGATGTAGCTGTCGGTTCCAGTCATTCCCGCAATGTTGTCCGACGAGGTCGGCAGGCAGAACTGCGTATGAGAGAGGAAGATCTTCTTACCGGCTTCGTACTTGTTGACCGGATAGGTGTAGAAGTAATCCAGCGGGTGTCCTTCAGCAGTCAGCGGAGTACGAATCGTGCAGTCCAGACCGGTGACCATCGGCTGCGGGCTACCGCCCTCCGACCATGTGAGGCCGTTGTAGGTCACATCGCCGACCTCGATCGGGGTCTTGAACCGGATGACGCCCGTTTCCGTGGCACTGACTTCCACCGTGGCATACTGTGCGCGGTTCATAGCCATGTCCTTGTAGTTGCCGTCGGCATAGACCTGCTCCGTATCGGTGATCCAGATCAGATCGGCCGTACCGGCATCAGCGTTGAGCGTATAGTGGAGTCGGAAGTAGCGGTTATCGTTGTCGAAGAAGGTGCCGTAGCGCGGCATGCCCTTTGCAACGAGTTCCGGCATGAAGTTCTCGTCAGGCACCTCACCGCCCGGCTCCTGAATCATTCCCTGACGGACCTTGACCCAAAGGTTCGATGTGGCGCTGATCAGATACCAGGCATTGCCGGCATCATCCTGCTCCGTGACAATGTAGAGACCGTCGGTATGGAAGTAGAAATCGCTGAAAGGTTTCAGGTTTTCGCCCATCTGTTCGAGCGTGTAGTGTGCAAATTCCGATCCGGTTGCGATTTTCAGGAAGTCGCCGCGCGTGCTGGCGTAGAAGCGGATCCAGTCGCCATCATAATCGTATCGGGCCGTCTTGGGATTGTCCGTATAGTCATTGACAAAGAGGTAGTTGCCCGAAGCGTCGCTGCCGCCCTCCTCGGAGTAGACTTCCACGCGCAGCGGAATGTCGTCCGCATAGGGATAGAAGAGGATGCTGCGGAAGTCATCCACGGCAAGCACCTCCCACAGCGTGGGGTGAGCCGCACCGGTCTCCGTGCGTCCGCCGAGGTTGTATTGCTTGGTGTTCGTGGAGACGAATCCGCCGTTTGCCTCGATCGGTTCGTCGAGCTTCGTGTCGGCGACATTCAGCGCGACACTCCGGTCTGCAATGCGGTAGGAGAGCGACTCGAACGAACTTCCGTTGATCGAGACGGGGGCCCATGTCAGGGTGTACTCCGATTCGGAGGTCTCGATTTCGACCGTTCCGCGTTCATGCTTGGCATCGGAGGTCGTAGCGTCGATCCACGTGAATTCGATGCTCTTCGTGGCGCGTTCGAGAGCGTAGCGGGCTACGAAGCGTCCGTTGGCGTCACGAACGATGGCCTTCATGGCGTCGGCGCCGGAGAGGGCTGTCCAGACGAGTTTCTCGCCCAATTGGAGCACATCCCCCGACGTGGCCTTGCGCAACACGAACGAAGTTCCGGATTCAGCACCGACACACGTCACCGTATTGTCGTCATAGGATTCGACGATCAGCCGCCGCTCACGGTAGGCCGGGTCGATGATCGCATCGTTGAGCATCGTGGCGCCGTCGAACTTGATCGAGGCGATGCCACCCTCGTCGAGTCCCGAGACGGTGAAGAGAGCCAGGGCCTGCTCGTTCTCCGATACGGGCGAGTCGGAGGTGACCGAACCGTCGGACAGGAAGTTGAAGAGGATCGTGTAGCTCAACCCTTCGGCCGGAGCATACTCGGTCACCCAGTTGTATTCGAGATCGCTTTCATAGGTCAGCATCTCCTTGACGGCCTTCGATTCGGCTGTTTCGCCGGCCGACGTACCGTCCTCCTTGGTCTGCGACTCCAATCCATCGAGCGAAGCCTCGTCGCGGCAACCCGCAGCGAACGCGATCGTCAGGAGCGTCGTCAGCAATATCGTGATTCGTTTCATGGTGAAGTGTCGGATTATTTAGAGTTTGTAATTCGGGTCATCCTCCTGATAGTTTTTGGTATCGGCCTTGTATTCGGCCCAGAGGGTCTGCTCGTCGGCATCCTCTCCGAGGGCATACTTGAGGGCTGCCTCCCAGCTCCAGGGATTGATCGTCCGCATCGAAGCGTTGATGTTGCGGACGGCATCGGGATCCTTCGTACGCGTCAGCCAGTAGCAGAAGAAGCCCGTCGTCTGGTAACCGGACATCAGACCTCCGTTGACGTTACGCGTCGAGTAGTCGTGGTATCCGGCGATCGTGCGCACGGCGTCAGCCAGGCCTTCGATGGCCGCCCAGGAGACATTCCCTTCGCTGTAAGCAGGGATGCCCTGGGGTTCAAGCTGGAAGCCGTGGACCATTTCGTGGAACAGTACGCCGCGCGTTTCGAGATTGAGTTTGAGCAGCGACTCGTTGGCCGACTTCTGAATCCAGTCGGTCGAGTAGTGGATGTTGATCTTCGGCGAGGAACCACCCTTGTAGGATACCTGGTCGGGCATCGGGTCGAGATAGTACTCGATGTCGGTGATCGGATAGCGCTCGTCCTGATCGTTGAAATAGAGGAAGGTGCAGATCTCGCGGGCGTGCCATTTCAGATAGGCCTGCTTGTCCTGTACGAGTACGTCGTAAAGTTGCGACCCGTCGTCCTCGGCCGTATCGATGAAAGTGATCGTCGGATATTCGAAGTTCTGCCAGTCGGCATAGGGGTCTTCGGTGTGAAAGAGGATGTCGGAAAGCGTCACGCGGTCGCCGCCGTTGCCGTGAAAGACGAACTTGTACTGCGTGTAGTTGGCCGGGGCCTCCAAATAGTAGATGTGGTTCTGGAAGCGGGCGATGAATTTCTCATTCGAGCGGCTATCCACCTCGATCCACGAGGTTCCGTCGTTGGATCCGGAGACGCTCCACGATGCGGGGTCGTAGAGGGCTTCGACGGTTCCGAACGACTCGTCCTGATGGATCTCGCCCGACGAAACCAGCGTATAGGCGACAATCTCCCCTGCGTTGCAGGGAACGATGACCTCGACGGTGTTGTCGTCGCCGGTTTCGGCCGAGAAGTAGGTCGTCAAATCGCTGTCCGTGAGGGACGAAGCCTCGGAGGAGGCTGTAGCTCCGATGCCGCCGATCTCCACACTGCCGCCCGGCAGAGGCAGGAAATGGGGTTTTTCATCGGCGCAGGCGCTGCCGAGCATGGCGGCAACGAGCAGATATATGAACTTTTTCATGACTGATAACGTGTTTGTCGATTAGTATCCGTAGTTCTGGTCGCTCTCCGAGATGCCCGAGTTGGCGTCGATTTCGGCCTGCGGAATGGGAAGCGTCAACCGGTAGTCGTCGCCGGTGATGCTCTTGCCCTCGCGCGACATCGTCAGGTTCAGACGCCGGGCATCGAACATCCGGTGTCCTTCCCATACCAGTTCGAGACGGCGCTCCTTGGCGATCTCGGTCATGAAGGCCGATTGCGACGGATAGTCCTGCGAGGTGTACTCCTCATGACGCTGGGCGCGCAGTTCGTTGAGCAGGCGGTTTGCCTCCGTCATGTCGGGATTCTCTCGGCGGGCCAGGGCCTCGGCGGCAATAAGCTGCATCTCCTCGGCGCGGAACATCTTTTCATCCACACGCCCGATGTCCGAAGCGTCGCCGAACCATTTTTTCACCATCCAGACGGGGGATCCGGCGCGGTCACGTCCATATTCGAGGAAGACCGAAGCTCGGATATCGGTCTCAGCATACTGCTCCCGCAGGTCACTGCTCGGACGGAAGATGCTCGAATAATCTCCGCCAACGAAGAGCGTGCCGATGGTTGCCGAGCCAGCCGGCCGGGAGAGCTGGAAGATCACACCTGCATTCGACTTGTCGAGCCAGACGTTCTGGACCTCGTCCTTCTTGGCGATGGGAACTGCCCGCAGGGCATTGGTCGCGTAGATGTAGGCTTGCGAGTAGAGCCCGTGGTAGAGAGCGACGCGGGCGCGGAGTGCATCGACGGTCGCCCGCGAAATGTAGGCCGTGGAGTTCGAGGCGGTGAGATCGGCCGAGAGGTCGGGAGCCTCGACGGAGAGCATCTCGTAGGCACGGTTCAGGTCGGTCATGATCTGCTCGTAGCAGTCGCCCACGGGTTCGCGGGAAGGATTTCCCACGACGTGGTAATGGCTGACATAAGGGATTCCCTTGGCCTCATCGTCCATAAAGTCGGAGAAGAAGCACAACAATTCGAAGTGCGCGTAGGCGCGGAAGAAGTAGGCGGTTCCGAACGACTCCTGGAGCGAGGCCTCTTCGGATTCGTTGGCCGGTTCGACCTCAGGACCGTAATAGAGAACACGGTTTGCCTGATTGATGATTCCGTAATAGTGGCTCCAAATGCCGCTGACGTCGCCCGATGTGGCGGTGTAGACCCAGTTTGTCAGGTCGGTTCCGGCACCGCCCGAGTCGCCGCCCTGCACGCAGTCGTCGGCGATGTATTCGGTGATGGCAAGTTTCGACCGCAGGCTGACCTTTCCGTAGATGCCCACGACGGCCTTGTGGACGTTCTCCACCGTTCCGAACGCCTTTTCGGGACCGACCATGTCGGTAGGCTCGAGATCCGTGTAGTCGCACGAAGCGAGAGCCACGGCGGCGGAGAGCATCGTTGCGAGAATGGTTTTGTATCGTTTCATTGTCGGATTCGTTGATTAGGTTAGAAATTCATGTCCAGACCGAACGTGATGGTTCTGGGTTTCGGATAGGCCATGATGTCATAGCCGCCATTGACCTCGGGGTCGGCACCCCGGTATCCGGTCCAGGTGTAGAGGTTCTCGCCCTGCGCATAGATCGTCAGGTTACGGATGAAGCGCGTCTTGCGCATCCAGGTTTCGGGCAGGGTCCACGAGAGACGCAGCGTCTTCAGACGCAGGTAGGAGGCATCCTCAAGGAACTGCGAGGCCATGGGCGACGGCTGAATGCCGTCGCGGAAAGCCGGAACGTTCGTCACATCGCCCTCCTTCATCCACATGTTGAGCATGTAGGTGGGTTTGTTGCCGTTGAACTTATGGTTGTCCAGGTACCAGCGCGAGCAGTTCATCACCGTGTAGTCGTAGGCATAGGTAAACTGGGCATCGAGCTGCAGCCCCTTGTAACGCAGGCGCGTCGAAATCCCGCCGAAAACAGGCACCTCATAGGATCCGTAATGGCTGCCCATATAGGCTTTGTTGATGTCGGTGGTCAGCTGCCCGTAGTCGTCGTAGAAGACCGGCATGCCGTTTTCGGGGCTAACACCGGCATAGTAGGCCATGTACCAGGTCCCGATCGGACGGCCCAACTCATAGATGGAATAGCCGTTTATGTAGCGACCTTCGTCATTGGACCACGTGCCGAGATCGGTGATCTTGTTCTTGTTGTAGGTGTAGTTGAATCCGAGGTCCCACTGGAAGTTCTGCGTGCGTATGGGGGTGGTATTGACACCGATCTCGATACCGCGGTTGACGATCGACCCGGCGTTGGCCAGGATGGATCCGAATCCAGAGGTCAGCGAGATATTCTTCGACATGTAGAGGTCCTTGGTCTTGATGTTGTAGAAGTCGAGCGTGAGGTTGAAGCGCGAATCGAAGGCTCCGAAGTCGATACCGACGTTCGTCTGCGCGGAGGTTTCCCAGCGGAGCTCGCTGTTTCCGAGCTGGCTGTGGGCATATCCCGATTCGCCGTTGTAGGAGGAGTTCGAATAACCGTCGAAGGTCCCGAAGTCGCTCACGCCGTCCTGGTTGCCGGTCGTACCGTAGCTGGCGCGGAGTTTGAGCTGGTTGAGCCACTCGATGTTCTGCATCCAGGGCTCCGATGAAATCAGCCAGCTGGCGCCGACCGACCAGAAAGTGGCGCTGGCGTTCTTTTCATAAAATTTCGACGAGGTGTCGTTACGCAGCGACATCGAGAAGTTGTACCGGTTTTTGTAGGAGTAGCTGGCCTGCATGAAGAACGAGAGGAGGTTGCTCATGGTGCGGCCGCCGCCGATCGAGGGCGGATACTGCGAGGCTCCGGTTTTGTCGCCGATGCCGGCTGGGGATTCCATCATGTCGGCATTGAGGTCGTATCCCGTGAAGCTGCTCGTGTACCACCGGCCCTGGAACATCTCCATACCGGCTACGGCATTGAGCGAATGCCCGCCCTCGAACTCCTTGTTCACGTTGATGGTGTTGGTCCAAGTGTAGCGGAAGAGTTCCGAAGCGGTTTCGGAGTAGTATCCGTGGTTGAGCTGTGCTTCGGGGTGGTCACGGTGGAGGGTTGCGGTGTTGCGGTTGTACATGAAGTCCAGACCGAAGTTGCTCTTCACCGAAAGCCAGTCGGTAATCGAAGCCTTCACGTAAGTCGACGCCACGTTTTTCAGCCGTCCTGCGATATTGTCGTAGTATTTGGTGATGAGCGTCGGGTTGTCCTTGTTGTACCAACTGTCGGGGGACTCATAGGGGTATGCAAGCAGGGTTGTGAACCACGGGTTGGTCCAGCCCTGACGGTTATCGCCCGTTTCGGGGTCGGAGAAGCTCGTCGTGCTGTATCCCACGGTCGCCTTCAAACCGACATCAAGCCACCGGGTAGCCTTGTGGTCGATGTTGAAGCGGGCCGAATAACGGTCGAGACTCGATTTTTTGAGGATTCCCTGCTGTGTGAGGTAAGATCCCGATATGAAGAAGCGCGTCTTGTCGTTTCCGCCCGAAATCGAGACGCTGTGCTCCTGCATGAATCCCGTCTGGGTCATCAGGTCCATCCAGTCCGTATCGGTGGAGCGAGCCGAAGCCAGCTTGGCCAGATCGGCTTCGGTGGCTGTTCCCTCCATCTCGCGTTTGAGGATCTGCATCATCGGGTAGAAGTCGCTGTTGGGCTCCGACTGCACGCATTGCAGCTGATATTGGAGGTTCTGTTCGCTGTTCATCATGTCGAGGTAATCGACCAGGAACGAGAATCCGAACTGGTTGCGGTAGTTGATGTTCGTACGCCCGCTCTGTCCGCTCTTGGTCGTGATGACGATCACACCGTTGGCACCGCGCGATCCGTAGATCGCCGTGGCCGAGGCATCCTTGAGCACCTGGATATCGGCAATGTCGTTCGTATTAAGTGCCGCGAAATCAGCCGATTCTACCATCACACCGTCCATGATGTAGAGCGGTGTGTTGCTGCCGTTGATCGATCCCGTACCGCGTACACGGATCGTCAAGTCGTCGCTGCCGGGCTGGCCCGAACCACTGGCGATCATCACACCGGGGGTCTGTCCCTGCAAGCGGTTCTCAAGCGTGGCCGAAGACTGGAATTCGAGTTTCTCGCCGGCTACCTGCGACAGAGCGCCGGTCATTTGAGCGCGGCGTACCGTATTGTAACCGACCACGACAACCTCGTCGAGCCGCTGGGCATCCTCTTCCAAACGCACTTCGATCTGCGTACGTGCATGCACGGCCACCTCCTGGGAGGCATAGCCTATGTAAGAAATAGAGAGTACAGCATCATCCGCACAGGAGATGGTCGTACGCCCGTCAATATCGGTGGACGATCCGGTCGTGGTACCCTTAACCACGACGCTTGCCCCGATGATGGGGCCTGCAGCATCCGAGACGATGACCGTCCGGAGCACCTCTTCCGGCTGTGCCGCGAAAGTCAATGCAGGCAACAGGGCAAGTAGGGCCGCACAAAGCGTGTAAAGTTTTTTCATGAAAAGCAGTTTTAGGTTAATAATTTCAGAATAGATAAACAAGAGATCAACTGGCTGTGTCATGCGTCGTAAAGGCCGGATTTAGTCCGCCCTGCCCAACGCACTTTTTCGGCATAGGCTCGATATTATTAAAGTTCGCTTCGGTTTGATGCAAGTTTAAGGAACCTTTGTCCGAATACCGGGATCGGCCGGACAAAAAAAGTATCTTGATCTGCAAATGGCCTTTTCAGACCCTTTTTATGCAAATCAAGATACCTTTTTCCCCTAAAGGCTGCAATCCGGAAATCTCCTATGGCTGCTGACGATACTCTTTGGGTTTGACGCCATATTTGAGTTGGAACTCGCGATAGAAATAGGACTTGTTTGAGATGCCGACCCGGTACATAACCTCCTGGACCGTCAGCGTAGTGGTCTTCAGCAGCCGGGCTGCCTGCTCGAAGCGCACCTCCTTGATGAACTCGCTGGGAGTGCGCCCCGAAACTTTCTTGAACTTGCGAGAAAAGGCCCGAGGCGTAAATCCGAGCTGCTCGGCAATCAGTTCGATCCGCAGATCCTCACGTTCGAGATGCTCGCAAACGGCTCCGACGACCGCATCCATGAACTCTTTGTCGGTACGATGCATCGCCAGTCCCTCGACCACCGTATAGGCACTTTCGGGAGCATTGTAATACTCCTTGAGCATCCGCCGGCTGGAGATCAGTCGCGCGACCGTGGCACCGAGGACCTGAACCGAGAAAGGCTTGGTCAGGTAGGCGTCAGCCCCGGCCTCCAACCCCTCGATCTGTTCACCTTCGGTTACCTTGGCCGAAACGACGATGATCGGCACGCTGCGCAGGAAACGGTCGCCGCGAACCCGGGCAATCAGGTCCAGACCGTCGTGACCGGCCATCACGATATCGGTCACGATCAGATCAGGGATCATCTCGCCGAGTGCGGAGAGCGCTTCATCAACACTGCAGCACGAGCGTACACGGTAGTCGGCCGAAAGCGCGGATTCGATCAACCAGAGGATATCGCGGTTGTCATCGACAACCAATACGGAGGCCTTGTCATCACGGCGCACGGCGGTAAGCCCGGCAACCGGTTCTGTTGCAGATGCAGTCTCCTCGACTGCCACGGGCTCCTCGGCCGGCTCCCGATACGGAAGCCGCACGGAGAACTCGGTAAATGAGCCGACCTCGCTGCGAACCGATATTTCACCCTCGAGCGCCTGCACCAAACCATGGCAAATGAAGAGACCCAGACCGTTCCGCGACGCCGAGTCGGTATACATGTTGCGGTCCATGCTGTCCAAAATCCGGTAACGGTCGAACACATGGGCAAGCCGTGCGGGTTCAATGCCACGTCCCGAATTCCACACCCGCAGCAAGAAGGTATCGTCCTCCACAACGGCCGTTATCCGGATGCGACCATCGCGGGGCGTGTATTTCATGGCATTTGATAGTAGATTGAGTACAATCTTCTTCAGGAACGAAGCATCGGTATTCCACACCAACCCCGGCGACACCTCCAGTAGCAATTCGATCCCGTTGCGGGCGGCCGCATCGGCAAACGACCGCACCTGCGGCGAAAGCAGTCCGCCAATATCCACCGGAAGGATCCGAACCCGCCCGAACCCCGCCTCCTCAATCTTGCGGAAATCGAGGATCTCCTGGATCAGGTCGTTCAGACTGCGAACATTCTCACGCATCACTTCGGTATATTTGAGCAGTTCGGGATCATGGATGGCCCCGGCAATGCGCTCGTTCATACCATTGATGAGAGTCAGCGGCGTGCATAATTCATGCGAGATATTGACGAAGAAGTTCACCCGCGCTTCAGTGAGCTTTTCGCGCGCCTCCTCTTCGACCCGCCTGACAATCTGCTGCTGCTGACGCTTGTAGTGTCTACGCACGGCCGCGATTACAAGCATCACACAACCGGCGGCCAAAAGCAGGTAGATCACCCGTGCCACGGTCGTGCCATACCACGGCGGCAGAACGACGATCGGCAGCGAATAGACCGCATCGGCAGCATCCAGGACATGGCTTTTGTAACGTACATCAAGCCTGTATGTACCCGGGGCCGGATCGGTGAAGGTCACACGGTTGGTCTTCTGCAATTCAATCCAACTACTCTCGTCGCCGCCAAGACGATACGAATACTCAAAATTTTCACCGTTCAGGTAATCAACCGCAACGAACGACACCGTAAATCCGGCGACTCCCGGTCCAATACGCACGGGCGGAAGGTCGGACAACGTATCACGGCACGGAATCGGGAGCGAGGTTCCGTCAGGAAATTCCACTCCGATGAACTGCAACGGGGGACGATAATCCGCCTGCGGTTCAGACAACGGATCGATCCACACGACCCCGTTCACGCCGCCGAAGAACAGACGTCCCGTGTAGGGGCACTTCCAATAGGCATCGTCGCAAAACTCCGTCACATCGAGATCCGCCGCCGCATAGTTGTGGAAGAAGTCCGTTCGGGGGTTGTACTGTGTAAGGCCCTTGTTCGTACTGAGCCAAATGCAGCCGTATGCATCCTCTAAAACGCCGTGAACCATGTCGTTGGCAATTCCGTTGCGCCGATCGAACTGCCGGATATCGCCTCCGGGGGTCAGATGGATCAGCCCCGAACTGGTTCCGCAATAGAGCCCCGAACTGCGGCTGCGGCACAGGCTCAGCAGATCGCCCAAAGCCCGACGCTGCAAGCGTTGCATGTCCACGAAATCATAGTCCTTCGTACGGATGTTGAAACGTATCAGTCCGTAACCGCCGCGCAGACCGAGCAGCAGGGTCGAATCGCTCTCGCGGATCATCGCGTAAAACCCATTGCAGTCGCGGCTTCCCATGCGGAACCGGTAGCGACGCATTGAACGGATGACGGGCCGGTCTTCCGAACCGAGTGTCAATTCGATCAACGCCTCGGTATCACTTGCCACGAAGAGCGTCGAGGAGTCGGTTTGGCAAATCTCGTGCACGTGTCTGATCTCGGACATCCCTTCCGGAGCATGAAGCGTCCGGATCCGGCCGTCGCGGTAATCATAACAGGAAATTCCGGGCCCTGACGACCCAATCCACAACAGATCGCCTACTCCGGGACAAAACGCGAAAACCTCATTGCTCGAAAGCCCGTTGCGAGTGTCAAACCGCGTGATGGCCGCTGCAAAATCGCGCAAGGGACGCCCCATCGCACCGCAAGCCGCATAGTCGCGGATACGGATCACGCCGCCGCCCTTCGTCCCAATCCAGAGCGAGCCTTCGTGGTCCGTATGGAGAGCCCGTACGGGGTTGAACACCTTCTCTGGCAGATCGGACATGAGCAACGTCGTAAAAGAGGCCTGTTTGTCGCAATACATGAAAGCTCCGTAACCATCGGTTCCTACCCAAAGGATATCCTGATAGCGATCGGGCCAGAGACAGAAAACCCGGTAGTCGGGAGCGATCATCTCGCATGGACCTCCCGCACGGGGCACACGGCCCAGTCCTCCGCCGAAAAAACCGACATAAACATAGGAATCAAAGGACCGGACGGCCGATGCGGTCAGCCCCCGCTCTCCGAGAGTCGAAAGGTCGGAGAGATAAACCGCCCTCCCCTTGCGGCAATCATAACGCCACAACAGCCCCGCATCATCGACAAAACAGAGTTCACCTCCGGACCAAGAGGCCTTCCGAACCAAAGTTTCCGAAATCCGCTCTGCGGATTCTTGGACCAAATGGACAGCCCCGGTCAATTCCATCCGATAGCGGGTCAGCATCCCGTCTCGCGCAAGCATCGCGAACGAGCCGACCGATTCAGCCCAGACGGCGACCACATCAGCCCTGCGGACTCCAGACATCGGTATTTCGACAAACGTTCCGCCACCAGGGCGATAACAGGCAACAAACCCGTCACCGGAAAAGAGCAGCGTATTGCCTTCCCCGTCCGAGACGATGTTGTCCGCCTCGACCGCCTCCATCATGTAGCTCTCGGTCACACGCCGCTCGTCAAGCGAAAACTTATTGACTCCCAAAGAAGTAGCAATCCACAGAAACCCCGATTCGGCCGGAACGATCCGCAATATAATATTACTTGACAGAGAAAGGTCGTTATCGAGCTCCATGCGGTAGACGAACGTCTCCTTACCGTCGTAAAGATGCAGGCCGTCATAGGTACCGACCCACATGTTGCCCATCTCATCCTGATACATTGCCAGCACAGCATTGTTCGCAAGCTGCATGCTCGAGGCCACAAGCTTACGTCCTGTCGCGACACCCGCATCGGCAGGCAGGAGCGACAGAAGCAACAACACGAAAAGAAGCGATCGTCGGATACGGTTCATCGAAGCGAATTCAATTCAAACGATAAAAGACCATTTACCCTATAAAGGTACGAAGATTTCGGAAAAGCGCAAAATGCGCCGTCCCCCTCAGCGAGGGACGGCGCCAGCATCGCGGTTTCGGACCGTCCGGACAGAAGGCCTGCTATTCGATCACGGCAGCCCAGCCTCCGTTGCGGGTCATGCGGATGTCGATCCGCTCCGAAGCATCGACCTGACGGACCCGGCGCCGGTAGTCCATGGCCTGCAGGTCGGCATTCACACCGTCCTCGAACGAGGTCATCCGGAACTGTCGTCCGGCGGGCAGGAAGTCGAGGCTGAGGCTCATCTCGAAAGGTTTGTCGGCCGTAATGCCGCCGATATACCAGCGGTCGCCCTTGCGGCGCGCCACGACCAGCTGCTCTCCCGCTACGGCATGCAACACGCGCAGCTCGTCCCACGTCGTAGGTACCGAAGCGATGAACTCCGTGCAGGGATGTTCACGCTCATAGAGCACCGGATTGTCGGCAAGCATCTGAAGCGGGCTTTCGAAAACGACGTAAAGCGCCATCTGGTAGGCCCGTGTTCCCGAGCCCATCGGATTGGCTCCCGTCGAGCGGTTCTCCTCGGGTTGCGACGAGAACATCGACCCGGGCGTGAAATCCATCGGTCCGACGGCATTGCGGATGAAGGGCAGCAGATTGCTGTTCTCGGGGCGGCAGCGGCCGCCCTGCTCGAGACCCAGCACCCCTTCGTAAGTGAGCAGGTTCGGATAGGTGCGGTAAAGTCCCTTCGGAGTATAAGATCCGTGCATGTCCACCAGCAGGTGATGTTCGGCAGCACACCGGGCCACCCGCTCGTAGAAACCGACCATCCACTGGTCGCTGCGGTCCATGAAGTCGATCTTCATACCGGCGACACCCCACTCCTCGAGCGTCGCGAACAGGCGTTCCATCTCCTGCTCGACCGAGAGCCACGTGAACCAGAGGATGATCCGCACGTTGCGCTCCCGGCCGTAGGCGATCAGCTCCTTGAGGTCGAGTTCCGGATTGGGATGGAAGACATCGGTCGTCGAGACCGACCACCCTTCATCCATAATAATATAAGGTATGCCGTAACGGGCGGCAAAGTCGATGTAGTAGCGGTACGACTCGGTGTTGCGGCCAGCCCGGAAATCGACACCCGTCAGGCGCATGCCGTTCCACCAGTCCCAACTCACCTGCCCGGGCTTCACCCAGCTCCAGTCCTCCGCGGCAGCCGGTTCGGAGAGCAGCCATACCAGCTCGTTGCGTACCAGGTCGGCATCCTCGTCGGCCACCACGGCCAGACGCCACGGGAAACTCCGCGTACCCTGCGTGCGGGCGATGAAAGGCTCCTCGGAACGGATCTTCAGACTCCGGTCACCATCGGGGCCGTACTCGGCCGGCACTCGCGGGAAACGGGCCTCGAAGGTCCCCTGTCCGTCGCGGTGAAGAAACATGCAGGGGTAATCGCGCACGTCGGCCTCGGCCAGCAGCACCTTGAAATCCCCGCCGAGCGAGGCCAGCACCGGCAGGTAGGTCATCCGCTCCGCATCGTCCGCTTCGGAGAGTGCCACCCGCGTATAAGGCTCCTCATACATCGTGCGGAAACCGCCGACGGAGGAGACCCACGCCTCGGCACCCGGCTCCAGGCCGATGCGGCAGCACTCGTCCCGGACCTCGATCTCGCCCGGCAGCGAGGTAACGAAACGGTAGGCCGCGCCATCGTCGAACAGACGGAACTCCAGGGCATAATCGCCCGCGAATTCGAGCAGCAGCCCGTTGTAGCGGTTGCGGACCTCGGTCCCCTTCGTGGGGTTCGTCCGCGGAAGCAGTTCATCTACGGAGGAGCGTTTCACGCGGCGCAGCCGGGGGTTCTCGCCCAGCGTGCGGTCGGCCAGAGAGAGGGCCGCCTCCCAATCGGGGATGAGCGTCCGCCCGCCCGCCTGCAGCGTACAGCCGATCCGCTCGCCGACATGTACGGTCAAATGCAGCGAGCCGTCGGGCGAAGCCAGTTCAAGCTCCCGGGCATGCACCGCACCGCAGAAGGCCAGCGTACAGGCCAACATCCAAACAAGTCTCTTCATCTTCGGAATATCGTTTTTCGGTTGTATGAAAAAGGGGCCGCAGCCAATGCCGCGGCCCCCGTATCAAGGCAGGCTACTCGATCTCGATCGAATTCAGCAGATCGACCTTGCCTTCGTTCACCAGCTTGAGGATCAGCTCGCCGAAGAGCGTGTTCTGCCAGGCGAACCAGGCGCGGGTGAAATCAGCAGGATCATTGACATTGAACGACTCGTGCATGAAGCCCGTGCCGGCATCGGTCGTCATGAGCATCTCGATGCAGCGCTTGATCTCGGCATCGTCCTGCGACGTGAAGGCCTTCATCATGATACTCATGGGCCAGGCCATGTCGTAACCCACATGCGGGCCGCCGATACCCTCGCCCGCCGTACCGCGGAAGAAATAGGGGTTCGACTCGCTCCACACGAAGCGGCGCGTATTCTGGTAGATCGGGTCATTGACATCCACATCACCCAGGTAGGGCATGGCCAGCAGGCTCGGAACGTTGGCATCGTCCATCAGGAAGCGGTTGCCGAAGCCGTCCACCTCGAAGGCATAGATCGTACCGAATTCAGGGTGGTTGTAGGTGGCGTACTTCTTGAGCGCGGTCTCCACCTCGTCGGCCAGGGCCGTGCACTCGGCGGCCATCTCGGGCTTGCCGCTCACCTCCGTCAGGATCTCGGCGGCCTTGCGCAGCGACGTCACGGCGAAGAAGTTCGACGGCACGAGGAACAGGAAGGTCGTGGCATCATCCGACGGACGGAACGCCGAGGCGATCAGTCCCACGGGATTCACCGGATTGCCCTTGCCGGCGTTGCAGACCGTATCGAGCTGCCGGTCGGTCACGCGCAGGAAGGTGTAGGGGCCCACGCCCTCCTTGCGCTGCTGCTCGCGGAACGTGCGGAGGATGTTCTCGATGGCGGCCATCCAGTGTTCGTCGAAGATCGACGTGTCACCGGTCACCTTCCAGTACTCGTAGGCCAGACGGATCGGGTAGCAGAGCGAGTCGATCTCCCACTTGCGCTCGTGAAGTTCGGGGCGCATGTCGGTCTGGTCGCTCATCCACTGGTGATCGGGATTCAGGTCCTCGGGGTCGAGGAAGGCGTTAGCGTAGGGATCCAGCTCGATGCACTTGAACTGGCGGCGGATCACGCCGGCGATCATGTGGCGCAGCTCCTCGTCCTTGTTGGCCAGCTGCACGTAAGGCCACACCTGGGCGCCCGAGTCACGGAGCCACATGGCATGGATGTCACCCGTGTAGACCATCGAGTCGTCCTTGCCGTTCTCGTCCTTGCGCGTCCAACGCACGGTCGTGTCGAGCGTGTTCGGGAAGCAGTTCTCGAACATCCACGCCAGGCGGGCGTTGGTCAGCACGCTCTTCACGCGGGCGATCTCGGCCTCGACGGCCTTCGACGTAAAGAGACGGTCGCCCTTGGCCGGACGGTTTGTCTTGGCATACTTCTTCGCCGCAGGACGGGCCACCCGCGTATTGTCGGCCTCCATCATAACCTGCGTGCACTCCGCCATGCGGCGGGGGGCCGGCTCCGAAGCCGTTACGGTTCCGGCGGCAAGCAGCGCGGCGGCTGCCATGCAAATCCGGGATAAATCGGTTTTCGTCATCGTTTTGCTTTTTGGTTTTTATCGGTTTTCTTAGTTTCTGTTCTGTCCGTCACTTGCCGGACGTCAGTCCGAGGCGGTGGATGCGTGCATACATCTCCACCATCGCCGCCTGCGTCAGCAGCCACTTCTCCGACTGTCGGTCGGCACCCGTGAAGTCGGTCTCGAAGAGCCCGTATTCGTCACGTGCATGGTTCCACGCATAGTCGAGACTCCGACGCACGGCATCGACATAGGTTGCGTTGCCGTCCACGCCGTAAAGTTCGATCAGACCGCGCACCATCACGGCCGAGAACCAGACGTTGCCCTTGCGGAGGATGCGGAACGCCTCGCCGCCCTCGGGCGTGAACTCCTCGAAGAAGAAGTCGTAGCAGGCCGCCGCCGTACGCTGCGCCTCTTTCAGGAAGTGCTCCTCGCCCGTAGCCTTGTAGAGCAGCACGCCGGCCTGGACCATCTGTCCGCTGTTGTAGGCGTACTTCGCCCGGGAGATGTTGCCGTCGAGCGACACGTTGTCGAAATAGAGGCCGTCGGTGGTATCCTCCAACCGCTCACGCGTCCACGCATAGAGGGCCTTGCCCTGCTCGAGGTAGTGCGGGTCCTTTGTCGCGGCATGGAGCTTGAGCGCATAGACCGTGCCCGGAGCGTTCGAGCAGGTGTTTTTCGAATGTTTCTTCTGCTCGCACCAGTAGATGCCGCCGCCCAGCACGTCGTCCATGCCGCTCTCGATGAAACGCCAGATCATCCGTGCGCTTTCGAGGTACCGCTCGTCACCCGTAGTGGCGTAGAGGTCGCAGAAGTCGATGCCCAGCCAGACATTGTCGTCGTAGAAGCGGTCCGAAGCGGGAGCCGAATGGATGTAGGAGGAGTAGGCCGCGGGCATGCGCACCGTATCGAGGTACTCGGCCAGTCCGGGCAGCACCCGCTCATCGACTACCGTACGGTACGAGGGGTCGGATTCGAGAATGGCGCTCGCGGCCGACAGCGTGCCCGAGAAGGGCCACAAATAGGAATAGGGATTCGGACGGGCCTGATCCTCCGAGGCCAGGTAACCGGCCTTGTAATCGGCGTTGAACGGGTGGTTCTCACGCAGCAGACAGTTTTCGGGGACCCCGTAGCGGGCGTAGATCGTGTCAAGCGTCGCCTTCGCGCGCTCCAGTTCACAAGCCGCATCCTGCGTGGCCGTACCGTTGCAGGCTGTCAGCAGGCAGGCTGCCGCAGCAGCCAGAAATAGAGATTGCTTCATCGGTTCTATGGGATATTGGGATTATGTCCGGATTTGCTACAGGGCAGGGGTCGGAGTCGTATAGCGCTCCTTGCGCGTACGGAGCGCCTTGTTGATCCCCTTGACCACCATCGGTTCCATGAGCGTGTAGCCGTAGAGGGTCGGATGGCATCCGTCCTCCGAAAAACGTGCGTCGAGGCCGCCCTGTCCGTTATCGAACGCCGAGTGGTAATCGACGTAGACGATTCCCTGTCGGGCGGCATACTCCCTGAGCAGGGCATTGAGCGCGCGGACCTTCTCGGCCGGCGCGATCTCGGGCCGCCACGAGAAACGGTCGCACGGCAGCACGGAGCAGAGCACCACGCGGATGCCGTTGTACTTGGCCAGCTCGCACATCGAAACGATGTTTCCGAAGGTATTCTCAAGCGAGATCGGGCCCTGGTTCTGCGCAATGTCGTTGATGCCGGCCAGAATCACCACCGCCCGCGGGTGAAGGTCGATCACGTCGCGGCGGAAACGGGCCAACATCTCGAGCGTCGTCTGGCCGCTGATGCCGCGTCCCACAAAGTTGTTCCGGGTAAAGAATTCGGAATCGATCGAAGCCCAGTTGTCGGTGATCGAATTGCCCATGAAGACCGCCTCGACGGATTGTCCCGCCAGTTCGGCGTTCTGACGCTCGTAGCGTCCGTACTGTGCCCAGTCCCGGTTCTCCTGAGCCGGGAGCGCCGCGGCGCAGAAAAGCGCCAGCGACAACAAAAGGATTTTCTTCATATCAGGTTGTTTGTCGGTTTCAGGTTTTGCGAGAACAAAAGTAGGAAACCCCGGAGAAACCGCAGTCCGTATCCATGAAGAAATAGTATGTTTTTATGCCAAACCCGTCAATTGGACATCCTGAAGACAAAAAAAGGCCTTTCAAGACGCTCAAACACACAAAACCGAAGCAGACGGCCGGATCATCGTGTCTGAATTCAGGACCATTTTCGCGGATGTTTGTCCGTTTTTCGGGTAAAAATTCATATTTTTGCACTATCCGAAACCAACTCGAACCAACACCGCTGCACATGATACGGAAAATCCTGTTCTCCGCCTGTCTGCTGTTGTCGGCTGCAGCTGCGGCCGCCGACAACCTCCGTCAGATTTCAAGCCGCGAGGGTATCTCGAACAACGCCATACTCTCACTGGCACAAGACCGTCACGGATACGTCTGGGTCGGCACCTGCGACGGACTGAACATGTGGGACGGCGAACGGATGCACCTGTACCCGAACGACTGGAGCGGCAACGAGCCGCTCTCGGGAAACCTCATCGAGGAGATCGCCGTGACGACCGACTCGCTCTTCTGGCTCCGCACCAACTACGGACTCGACCTGTTCGATCCCGATACCAAGCGGGTCGAGCGGCATCCCGATTTCCAGGGGTTGTACCGCATCGTGACGCGCCGCAGCGACGAGATCGTCGTCTTTTCGCCCGAAGAGCTGTGCAACGCCTACGATCCCGTGCAGCACCGCTTCGTGCGGGTCGGCATGCCCGCAGGCATCCGCTACGAGGAGCTGCTCGCCCTGCAGTTCGACACAGAGGACAACCTCTGGCTACTCTCCCGCCGGGGCATCTTCCGCATTCCGACCCACTTCGCCACGGGCGACAGTGCGCTCCGATTCGGACTCCCCGAACGGATCCCGACACCCGGCCTTCCCGAATACGCCTTTACCGACTGCGGCCGCATCTACTACATCGATCAGGCCGGAACACTCTACGAGTTCCTTCCCGACGGGTGCCAGTCGGTCTATCTCAAGGAGATGCACGACGAGATCGCCGGGATGGGCAGCGTGTCGAGCATCATCCGTGACGGCCGGGACTACATCGTCTCGTTCCAGACCAACGGCGTCATCCGTCTGCGCACCACCCCCGAACAGCGCGAGAAGTTCATCTCCGAACACATCAACATCGACTGCGGCGTCTTCTCGCTGCTGCGCGACAGCCGACAGGAGATCGTCTGGATCGGCACCGACGGACAAGGGCTCTTCCAGCGTACGCGCAACGCACACTCGTTCCGCTCGGTTCCCTTCTCAGCCCTGCCCTACAACCTCTCGAAACCCGTCCGGGCCATCCACTGCGACCGCGAAGGGACGCTCTGGATCGGCACCAAGGGCGAGGGCATCCTCCGCATCGAGGAGTTCCATGCCCGCAAACGGTTCGGCTCCGACCACACCTCGCAGATCACCACCCGCAACAGCCAGCTGATCGACAACTCGGTCTACGTCTTCGCCGGGAGCCGGCGCGACCTGCTCTGGATCGGCACCGAAGGTTCGGGGCTGAACTACTACTCCTACCGCGACCGCTCGCTGCACACGCTCCGCACGCCCGACGAACTGAAATACGTCCACGCCCTCTACGAGAGCTCGCCCGACACGCTGTGGGTGGCCACGGTGGGCTGCGGCGTCTTCCGCCTCGTGCTCGGCGGCGAAGGACCCTGCCCCACGATCCGCGACTGCACGAAGCTCCATTTCAACGACGTACTGGAGATCAAGAACTTCTTCTTCGCGCTCTGCCCCGAGGACGAGCGGACCATCTGGTTCGGAAACCGCGGCGAAGGGGCCGTGCGCTACGATGTGGAACGCGACACGTCGCGCATCTACCGCTTCGACCAGGGCGGCGAAGCCATCGCCAACGACGTCTTCGCCATCCACTGCAGCTCGCCCGACACGCTGTGGTTCGGCACAAGCCGCGGGCTCATCCGCCTCGCGGGCGACTCGGTCACCTTCGTCGAGGGGATGGAGGGCTCCGTGCACAGCATCCTCGAGAGCCGCCGCGGCGACTTGTGGGTCAGCACCAACCGCGGACTGAAGCAATACACCCCCCGCACGGGCGACGTGGTGACCTACGGCTACTCCTACGGGTTGAGCACCATCGAATACAGCGACGGAGCCGCCTTTGCCGACCCCCGGAGCGGAATGCTCTATTTCGGCGGCATCGACGGACTGGTGACCGTCGAGGAAACCGGATTCGAGGAGGAGCCCTACGCTCCGCCGGTTCTTTTTCGCGACGTGCGCCTCGGCGACGAGCTGCGCAGCGTCGATGCCCTGCTCTCGGACGACGGGGAGCTGACGCTCGGGCCCGGACAGCGGCTCCGGGGAATCAGTTTCATCGCGCTCGACTACATCAACGGCAGCAACTACACCTACTCCAGCCGGCTCGAGAACTACAACGACCAATGGTCGGTGACGGGCAATGACCTCACGTTCGCCGACCTGAAGGCCGGGCACTACCGCCTCGAGGTCCGCTACCGCAACAACATCACCGGAGCAGTGAGCCCCGTCTACACGCTTCCGATCCACCTCCGGCCGGCATGGTATGCCACGGTGACCGCCCGGGTGCTCTACGTGCTGCTGGGAGCAGCCCTTGCAGCAGGGCTTGTCCTGCACTACCTGCGCAAGTACCGCCGCCGCCGCGACGAGGAGCAGCAGCGCTTGAAGACCCGCCGCCGGGAGGAGATCTACGAATCCAAGCTGCGTTTCTTCTCGAACATCACCCAGGAGTTGTCGATGCCGCTGACGATGATCTCGGGCCCCTGCCAGCAGATCATCGCCTACGACCGCTCGGATGCCTACATCCTCCGCTACGCCCGGATGATCCGCCAGAACGTCTCCCGGCTCCACAACCTGATCTACATGCTCCACGAATTTCGCGGCACCCACTCGCAGAACGACGAGCAGGAGCATATCGAGCTGGTGCAGGTAACCGAAATGGCCCGCAACATCCTGAAGGGATACGAGGAGTACGCCCGGCAGAACAGCCTCCACGACCGAGCCGAAATCGAGGAAAACCTCGTCTGGCCGACGGGTCGCGAAGCGCTCTCGACGATCCTCGACACCCTGCTGGCCAGCGCCTTCAAGCACACGCCCTACAACGGCACGGTACACCTGACCGTCCGCAGCGAGGGCGGCATGCTGCTCATCGCGACGACCAACGACAGTGCGGGAGTCAATCTCGAGGAGATCGAGATGATCTTCGACCGCCATCGGGCCCTCGACTACTTCGAGCGGAAGAGCGCCCGCGGCTTCTCGTTCCAGGGCGACATGCGGCTGGCGATCTGCCACAGCCTGGTCGTCCGGCTGCACGGCGAGATCACCGTCGAGAGCACGCCCAACGCCCAGACGACCTTCACCGTAAGGCTCCCGCAGCTTCAGGTGACGGGCGAGAGCGCTCCCGCCGAGCAGCAGCACATTGTCGCCGGCAACACCGACTACGGACTGCCGCTGCAGCCCGCCCCGCGGCAGGAGTTCCCCTTCGACAAGAAGCGGCCGACGATGTTCGTCGTCAATGACAACCCCGAGATCATGAACTTCGTGGCCGAACTCTTTGCCGCGGAGTACAACATCAGGATGCCGGCCGGCATGGCCGAGGCGATCGATCTGCTGCGGCAGATGCACCCCGACATCATCGTCTGCGAGGCGCTGACCGAGAAGACCGAGAGCCTCGAGCTGATCCGCTACGTCAAGGAGGGGCGTCTCACGGCCCATATCCCCGTCATCCTGCTCTCGACCTCGCGGCAGATCGACGAGCGCATCAAGGGCGTTGAATCGGGTGCGGACATCTGTCTGACGCTGCCCTTCGACGTCGAGTACCTGAAGGCCGTGGCGGGGCAGCTGCTCAAGCGGAACCGTTCGCTGAAGGACTACTACAAATCGACGATCAGCGCTTTCGAGATCACCGACGGACGGATGATGCACCAGGATGACAAGGAGTTCATCGACCGCATGCTGAAGATCATCAACGACAACATCTCGAATACCGACATCTCGACCAAATTCATTGCCGCCGAATTGGGCATGAGCGTCCGCAACCTCTACCGCCGGCTGGACGGCATCCTGAACCAGACCCCGAGCCAGATCATCAAGGAGTACCGGCTGACGAAGGCCGAACAGCTGCTGACGACCACCAAACTCTCGATCGACGAGATCATCTACAAGGCCGGATTCGTCAATCGGGGCACCTTCTTCAAATGCTTTGCGGCCAAATACGGCTGCACGCCCAAAGTCTACCGCAAGGAGCGGCTCTCACAGGTGGACGGAGCCGTCGGCGCGGCCTCCGACGAAGAGTCCGACACCGTCACCGATACGGCAGGTACGTCGGCGCCGGGCCCGGACGCATCCCCGGCGGAGTGATCCCCGGAGCCGCGGCATGCGTCATACCCCGTCCGGAGCAGTTGCGGACATAACCGGGGCGACACACATGACTGCGGCACCCGGACGGCAATGCTGACCGGATTCCCCAGACAGCGGAATCCGGTCGCGGGACAAACGACGGAAAAGGCGGGCAGGATCTTCGGATCCTGCCCGCCTTCCATATGGCCCGCAGCGAACGGGCCTGCGGGGTTCTTTCCCGGGAGATTATTTGGGTTCAGGCAAAAGCACGGCCATGGCCTCGATGAGCGTCGTGGCACTCACCTGCGGATTGAGCTGTCCGTCCCACGTCGAACCGGGCGTCGTCCAGTCCGAACCGAAGAACCACTTCGACTCCTCCGAGCGGTCCAGGCCCTGCGTCCAGCAGATCAGGCCGTTATAGATGATGAAGTCCTCGATCTCCTTGCGCAGCGTGGCATCGACCTTATCGATCTCGGCATCGCGCCACACGTTCATCGCGTAGCGGATGAAGATACCCTTGAACAGGGCGTTGTCGCCCGTACCCTCGTTGTTAAGCACGCCGTCCGTCGCCATCGAGTTCATCGTGTAACGGGCCGCGCGCGCCGCCTCGACCATGTACTTCGTATCGCCCGTAGCCTTGTAGAGCTCATAAGCCGCACCGAGGAACGTACCCTGGTTGTAGGTGAGCGGGCCACCCGTGATTGCACCGTTTATCATATGGTCCGACACGGCACCCGTCTCGGGATTGTAGAGCGTGGCGCTCAGCCAGCTATAGACCTTCACGGCATCGGCCAGGTACTGTTCGCGCTCGGGACCATCCTCCGTATTGGCCCACAGCCGCATGGCACACAGGGCGCCGGGACCGTTCGAGCAAGCGTTCTTGCTGTTTTCGGAGGTCATGCACCAGCGGATGCCGCCGCCATTCTCGTCGTCGGTCCAGCGCGAAATGACCGTCTCCTTGTAGGTAGCCGCAGCGGCGTCGAGGTAGTTCTGCACGCCCGTAGCCTCATACATGCGGATCAGCGTCAGGATAATCCACTCCGAGTCATCGGTATAAGGATTACCGAAGCCGTAGGAGCCGCTGTAGGAGCCCGTCTCGTAGTTGTTGCCCTTGTTCTGGTACCACAGGGCCATGTAGTTCCTGTATTCTTCGCGACGTGCGTCTCCCTCGGGAATACGCAGGTAGGCGTCGATCAGCACGTCCATTGCATGTGCCTGCGGCCAGTAGCAGTTCCACGAAGAGCCGGCGCGGTCGCCGTCGGTCGAATAGAACGTGCCCCGGGCCTTGTTCATGAAGTTCTCGATCAGCTTCTCGTCGAGCTGGTCGGCGTGGTCCGTCCAGTTCTCGGCATAGGCGGGTTCCAACTTCTCGGCCGGATCGACCACCTCTTTGCCGTAATATTTGTCCTCCACCTCGCAGGCGGTCGCCATGGCAGCCACCGCGATCAGGGCGAAAATCGTCTTTTTCATAAAATCTTCTGTCGGTTATGCAGCCGGGGAGCAGGGGCCCGTGACCGGGCTCCCCGCTTCGGCCGTTCGGTTAATCAAGGTACTCGATGTAGTTGTAATACTCCTCCGTATCGGGCGACATGTCCAGCGTGATGTTCACCCGCTTGGAGGTATTGCCGCGGTACGAGTGCAGCATCTTGAATGCGCCGGCATCATCGCCGTTCACGTCGGCAATCGGCCAGTAAACGCGGAAACGGGGATCGCCCTTCTCCGGCGCGGTGTTCAGATCGCCCGACATGCCCGGATCGGCACCGAACTTCGTCGTTTCGCCATCGACCTCCGCCCAGAAGAAGTAGCGGTCGTCGTCCCAATCAGTCAGGTAGGGAACCACCTCCTCGGCATACCATACGCCGTTGCCCTGGTAGGGCAGTATGATCTGTTTCTCGGTGTGCTGCGTCTTCACGTTCGGCGAGAGGTAGCGCATGTTCTCGATCTTGTTGTAGGTGGCCTCACCGGTCAGGAAATCGAGCAGGATGTAGTAGATGCCCTCCTCGCTGCAGGTGATCGCATCGGCGCTCTCCACGATCGCACCATCCTCAACCACGAACTTGCGCGCACCGTCCTCGGTCCCGTCGGTGAAGTTGTAGGAACCGGCCGACAGCTTGGTGAAGATCTCGAACTTGCCGGTTCCCACCGACTTGAGACGCTGGAATCCGTCGCCGAACTCCGAAGCGGCACCCGTGATGTAGGCGGCCTGCGGCACGCCCTTCAGGCGCGTAACGGTCAATTTGCGGATTTCGGATACGGCGGTCGATCCGAGCAGTTCGCTCTCCACGGCCCAATAGAGATCACCCGTGGCCTCGGCTGCGATACCGGCCTTGGCCGCATGGCTCTCCAGATCCGCATGGCTTACCGAAACCGACTGGTTCATGCCGGCATCCGCACGGGCGATCTCCGTTGCGGCGGCCGCATCGCCGTAGAAGACGACGGCATAGGTGGTCAGCTGCTTCTCGGCCGTGGTCATATCCTCCGGAAGCGCCCACGAGAAAGTCTCCGAAGATCCGGCAATGGAGCTCAGTTCCACGGCGGCATCGGCTGCGGGCTCCGTCGGCGAAACGACCTTGGCTACAGGCTCGAAACCGAACTCGAAGTAGTGGTAGTAGTTGGCGGCCGACGGCGAGCAGTCGAGCACGATCGTGCACTCGATGTTCTTCAGGGCGCTGAAGAACTTGAAGCCGTAGCTCCACTGGTCGATATCCTCCGTCTTGCGCATCGAAATATTGTAGCTGCTGCCCGTAAGGCTCGTCGGAGCGCTGCTCATGTCCGAGTTCGAGTAGCCCCAGATATAGTCCACGCCGTCGATCACGACATCGAAACGGTAGCGCGAATCGTTCTCGGTCCAGCAGATGTCGTACTTCCAGACACCGTTTCCGGCATACTCCATCTCGGCCGACGGATCGGGCGTCCAGCAGTAGTGATACTTCACGCTCTCGATCCGCTCCATCGTGACGGTGCTCTCGTTGAAATCCACCACCACATGGTAGATGCCGTCGCCCGTACCCGCAGCGTCGGCAGCCTCGACCAGGCAGCCCTCTTCCGAAACGCCGAAGGTGCGTTTATTACCTGCCTCGTTGCGGTTGATGAAGCTGAACGCTCCGGTAAACTTCGTATAGATCTCGAAGCGGCCGTCGCCCAGATTGCGCATCTCCTGCGCCTGCGCGGGATCGTCCGTGAACTCGGAGCCTTCGCCCGTCACGTAGAGGCGGACCGGGGCGTCGATGGTCGCATAGCGCGTCACCGTAAGCCGGTGCGGCTCGTCGGTCGAGAGTTTCTCGGCGCCGCCCAAACCGGCGCACACCGTCCAGTAGAGGTCACCCGTTGCGTCGGGTTCGATGCCCGCATCACCGGCAACCTGGTTGAGCTGGCTGTGAAGCATCTTCAGCGAGGCCTTCTGGCCGTTGTTGTCAGCCAGGTAACGGCCCACTTCGTGCTTCTCCGCGTCCATGAAGACCACGGTGTAGACCGGGGTTCCGACCTCGGAAACCTCCCACTCGAAATAGAGATTCGCATCGGCCTGTTCGATCAGATCGACCTGGTCGCCGTCCGAAGGATAGAGCAGCCGCTCCACCGCGCTGAAGCTCGTATCGTCATATTCCGTCTGCTCGGAACATGCCCCGAAGGCAATACCCGCGAGCAGCAGAGCAGTCCATTTATTGATGATCGTTTTCATAATTCAGCTTTCGATCGGGTGAGGGAGTCCGCACCGGAGACCGGTGCAGACCCCGTCCGATTTATTTTACATAAGTTACCGTGTGATAGAAGAAGTTTTGCGTGTGGTCCATGTGCACCTCGATCGTGACGACCTTCTTTTCGGCCCACTCCGAGTCGATCCACTTGAAGGTGTAACCCCACCAGCCGTCGGCCGTGATGTCCTTGTTCATGTAGATCTCCCACCAGTCGAGAGAGGTGCCGGTCGTCGGGGCGCTGTTGTTGTTGTAATTGACGCTCGACCACTTCTCCTGATAGCTCGTCGCACCGCTGATGTTGGCCAGGAAGCCGTAACGGTTGTCCCCTTCGGTGGTGGTGTGGTTCTCGAGCTTCCAGACGCCCAGGCCCTGGTAGGTCAGCTCGACGGCATTGCCCACATCGTCGCGCTGGTAGAAGGCCAGGCGCGTCACCTCCTCGACAATCGTCGAACGCGTGTTGAAATCGACATAGACGCGGTAGATGCCCGTCTTGTCCACCGAAGCCAGCGACGTGGCCGGCTTGACGTCGGCACCGAACTCGCGGAGCTCGCCCTCCTCGATGGTGAAGTGGCGGCTCGAGGCATCCGTCGTCTCGTACATCGAATAGGTCTTGCCGGCCTCGAGGCGCATGATGGCCGTGAACTCACCGACATCCTCGCCCGTAGACTGGAACTGCATGGCCAGCGAAAGGTCATCGCCGACTTCGGTGGCCTCGCCCGTCAGGTAGAGCGTCGAGGGGATCACGTCGAAACCGAACAGACGCTTGACCGAGATGCAGCGCGGCGTCGCCTCGACGGGGGCTGTCGTCACACCGCGGCTCGATACGACCGACCAGTAGAAGTCGCCCGATGCGCCGGCATCGATCCCGGCGGCCTTGGCCGCCAGGTTCAGTTCCTTGTGGGGAACCGCCACGCTGGTCTTCGAACCGGCGTCGTAGCGGTAGACGATCTCGCCGTCGGGCTGTGCGAGGAAGACCAACTCGTAGTGCGGAAGTTGTCCGTCGGCAGCCAGAGCGGGTTCCCACGAGAAGGTCTCCGTGGCCGACGATGCGCTCTGCAGCTCGACATACCAGTTATCGGCAGGCAGCAGCAACGCCTTGACCGGAGTCACCCCGCCCGGTTCGTAATCCAGGTCGCTCGAGCAGGAGGCGCCCCAGACGGCAAGACCTGCCGCCATCAGCATATTCAATATCTTTTTCATCTTTTTCCGAATGCTTTTGATTGACGATTAATATCCCGAGTTGTTGGGCAGCAGCGACGGAACGAGCTGCGTCTCCGAAAGCGGCAGCGACCAGAGGATGTCGCGTCCCGTATCGAACTTGAACTGGTCGATCTGCGTGCCGTTGTACATGTAGACCGGACCGTTGAGCAGTTCGGCAACGGCCGTGGACTTCTCGTCCTTGTAGTTGATCCAGCGGATCAGGTCGAAGTAGCGCAGACCCTCCAGGGCCAGCTCCACACGACGCTCGTCGCGCACGATCTGCGTATAGTCGCCCGCCGAGGGGAACTCCGTGCCGCCTACGCCCGCACGCATGCGGATCGGGCGGATCGTCTCGTTCCATACCGTGACATCCAGTTCACCCAGGTAGGCCTTCGCCTCGGCGTACATCAGCAGCACGTCGGCATAACGCATCATGATGAAGTTGGTCCACATCTCGAGGTTCTTGCCGTGGTCCGGGTCGAAATACTTGCGGGTGTAGAAGCCCGTGGGCGAGCCGTTGGCCGTGCCGGCCTGGTCGGAACCCGACGTGACGTTGAGCGTGAACTTCTTGACGTACTCGCCCTTGTCGTTCAGGTCATACCAGTCCATCCCGTTGTATGCCACCGTATACTTGAGTCGCGGATCGCGACCCGTATAGGAGTTCAGGTCCGTGGGGTCCGAGCCGTCGGACATCTTGTAGCTGTCCACGAGAGCCTTCGACGGAGCCTTCTGGCAGAGGTTCGCACCGGCCGAGAGGGGCGCCATGTTGTACATCAGGCTCCACTGCTTGTCGAGTTCCACGGCCGCATAGTCGAGGATCACCTCCGAATTGTACTCGGCACCCGACGTGAAGAGGTACTCGTAGGGGCTCAGATAACCCTCCTCATTACCCTCGGTCAGCAGGCTGTAGGTGCCGTAGGTAGCCTGGTCGTGCATCAGCTTGTCGCAGATGTCTGCCACCTTGCGCATGTTGTCCGACACGCTGTTGCCCGTGCGCGACGTGTTCTCGTAGAGATACATGCGGGCCTTGAGCACCATGGCGGCAGCCTTCGTGATACGGCCGTTGTCGTCAGCCGACAGGTCGTCGCGCTTCGGAAGATCGGGAATGATCTCGTCCAGCTCGCGGTGCAGCTCCTCCATCACCTTGACGTAGGAGGTGCGGGTCATCTGACGCGACTCCTCGAGCGAGATGTCGTTCAGGAAGAAGGGAATGTCGCCGTAGAAGCAGGCCAGACGGAAGTAGAGGAACGCGCGGATGAAGCGGATCTGCGCCTTCATGTAGGCCAGATTCGAGGGCTCGATGCCCGGCACGTCGTCCACGAAGGTCAGGAAGATGTTGCAGGTCTTCACGCCCTGGAACACCCACTGCCACTCGCTCTTGAAGAGCGACGTGTTGGGCGTGGCCTGTCCCGTGCGGATGGTGCGCGTGTCGGGGTTGCCGCGCTGCTCGTACATGTTGTCGCTCAGCGCCTCGTCCTGGAACATCTTGTCGTGGCTGTACATCTGGCTGTAGGCCATGTTGAGCACCATGTTGGCACGCTCGGGCGAGGTCCAGAACGCCTTGTCCGTAAACTTGTTGGTCGGCTCCTGGTCCAGATCGTTGCAACCGGCCAGCCACATTGCGCCGGCGGCAACGGCAACGGTAATGTATTTAAAAATCGAGGTTTTCATATCTTCTCGCACCTTGAATTAGAATGTGACATTGAGGCCGACACCGTAGTAGCGCAGGTTCGGGTAGTTGCGGGCCGAGTTGGCACCGCCCGAGTTCATGTTGCTGCCGAACTCCGACGACTCGGGATCGACGAACGAGCACTCGGTGAACGTCAGCAGGTTCTCGGCATTGAAATAGATCTTGAACTTCTGCACGCCGAACTTCTTCGAGATGCGCTCGGGCAGCGTGTAGCCCAGCTGGATGTTCTTCAGACGCAGGTAGCTGCCGTCGAACATGTAGATATCGGATCCCATGCGCCAGTTGTTCTGGTTCGACGGGTCGGAGATGTCGGTCAGACGCGGCCAGCGGGCATCCGTGTTGGTCGGCGTCCAGAAGTCGAGCTGGTGCTCGTACATCGTGTAGCCGTAGTTCGAGTGGAACGGCTCGACCAGCTCGCCGCGGATCATCATGTCGCGCTTGAGTACACCCTGCAGGAAGATCGACAGGTCGATGCCCTTCCAGGCCACGTTGTAGGTGAAGCCCACCGTGTAGCGCGGGAAGGCGTTGCCCAGATAGTAACGGTCGTTCTCGTCGATCACGCCGTCGCCGTTGCGGTCCACGAACTTCACGTCACCCGGCTTGACCGTCTTGCCCGTCGGAATGGCCGAATTGGCGATCTCCTCGTAGCTCTGGAAGAAGCCGTCGGTCTTGTAGCCGTAGTAGGAGTTGAAGGGCAGGCCCTCGCGCGTGATGCGCCAGAACTCCTCCTGGTTCGAAATCGACTCGAAGCCCTCGTAGTGGAGCACCTCGTTCCACGAGTCACCGATGTTGAACTGGAAGAAGTGCGACCAGTCGCGCTTCTTGAGCGCATAGCTGATCGAAAGCTCCCAACCCTGCGTGCGCATCTCGCCGGCATTGTAGTTCTGGAGCTCGGTACCCAGCATCAGCGGGGTCTGCGGCTTGACCAGGATGTCGGTCGTATGCTTGTTGAAGTAGTCGAAGCCCAGGTTGAGCGTACCCTTGAAGAACGAGGCGTCGAAACCGATGTTGAAGGTCTTCGAAACCTCCCACTGCAGGTTGTCGGTACCGAGCTGGAAGCCGGCGCCGCCGACCATCGCGTTGTTGAAGGCGTAGATGTTCGAGTAGACGTTGTAGGTGGTGAAGTACTGGTAGTCGCCCACCGACTGGTTACCCAGCGTACCGTACGATCCGCGGATCTTCAGATCGCCCACGTTGTCGCGGTAGCTCTCCATGAAGGCCTCCTCCGAGAGGCGCCATCCGAGCGAAATCGAGGGGAAGAAGCCCCAGCGCAGGTCGGAACGGAATTTCGACGAACCGTCGTAACGGAACGAGAACTCGGCATAGTAGCGGTTGTCGTAGTCGTAGGAGGCACGTCCGAAGAGCGAGGTGAGCGAGGTGCGGGTCGTGGCCTCGGGCGTCACGGTCGAACTGCCCAGCACGGCCTCCGTACCGTCGCCCTTGATACCCAGATCGGGATCGGCCCACTTGAGCGAAACCTGGTTCGCCTCCGAGGTATAGGACTCGTTCGAGGCACCGAACAGCGCGGCCACGTGGTGCTTGCCGAAGGTGCGGTCGAAGTCGAGCATCAGCTGCGAGTTGATCAGGTAGGCACGCTGGTTCCAGTCCTCCGACTTGTCGTCGTTGTTGGCCGAGCGGCCGTCACCGATCGGGTTGCCCGCCGCATCGGTGTTGTAGAAGATCACCTCATGGGTGCGCGTGTAGCGGTGGTCGGCGAAGATGTCGGCACCCAGCACGCCGCGCAGTTTCAGGCCGTCGATGATCTTCACCTCGGCCGAGAGGTTGGCGTTCACGTAATCGTTGCGGTAACGGTTGTAACCGCCCTCCTGGAGCAGACCCAGCGAGTTGAAGTCCGTCAGCTTGTCGTTGAGCAGGTATTTGCCCGTGGCGGGATCATACTGACGGTAATAATAGTAGGTCGGGATACGCGATGCGTTGGCGATGGCGTTGCCGTCGATCGTCGTCTTGCTGTTCTCGTGCGAATAGGAGAGCAGCGCCGTCACCTTCACACGCTTGTACTCGGTCGTAAGGTTCGTACGGAAGTTGTAGCGCTGGCGTCCGTAATCGGGGCCCACGTAGTTGCTCTCCTGGTCGAAGTAGCCGGCCGACACCATGTAGGTCGTATTGGCACCGCCGCCCGATACGCTGACGTTGTAGTTCTGCTGCATGGCCGTCTGGAAGATCTCGTCCATGAAGAAAGTGCCGTTGCCGTGCTCTTTGAGGTCACGGATCTGCTCGGCCGTGAAGGCGGGCGCGAGACCGGCGTTGGCCTTGGCGATGTTGAGCAGCGTGGCGTTCTGCCATCCCTCGACCGGCGTGTAGAGGACATCGGGCTGCTGCCAGCCGACCTGGGCGGTCAGCTCGACCGTCGGAGCCTGATTCAGCTTACCCTTCTTGGTCGTCACGAGCAGCACGCCGTTGGCGGCACGCGAACCGTAGATGGCGGCCGTACCGGCGTCCTTGAGCACCGAGACATTCTCGATGTCCGAAGGATTGAGCTTGTTGAACGACGAGTTGTCGGAAACCAGTCCGTCGATGACGATCAGCGGCTGGTTGTTGTTCATCGTACCGATACCGCGGATGTTGATGTTGAGCTGGTTGTCAGCAGGGTCGTTGCTTCGCTGCTGGATAACGAGGCTGGGCGACGTACCCTGCAGCGCCTGCGTGAGGTTGGCCACCGAACGCTCGGCAATGGCCTCCGACTTGATCTGATCGACGGCGCCCACCGTGCTGCGGCGCGTCGTCGTACCGTAACCGATGACGATCACGTCGTCCACCATCTGCGAGTCCTCGGCAAGCGTCACGTCGAGCAGCGTCCGGTTGGCTACCGGAAGCGTCTGCGACTCATAGCCGATGAACGAGAAGGTCAGCTCGGCATCGGGAGCGCAGGAGATCTCATAAGTTCCGTCGATTCCGGTCGAAGTTCCGGTCGTGGTGCCTTCGACAAGGACGGTGACGCCGAGCAGGGGCTGGCCTGCAGCGTCATTCACGGTACCCCGGACAGTCACCTTACGGTCTTGTACCGAGGCACTTGCATCGGCTGTTTCGGCCGCAAACCCAAGGGGGGGGGTAATCAGCAGCGCCAAAACCGCCAGAATGATTTTGTGCCCAAGTTTGATCATAGGTATTGAAAGTTTGGTTAATGTTTGGTAAAAAATAAGACAAACCCGTCCGGAAGCGCAGGCTCCGGATACGGTCGGATTGTTCAGAAAAGAAGAAGTCGGGAAACTGTAAAAAGAGGCCGGCCGGCCAATGCTCGGCCGTCGATGAGTCGGGAGCAGAGTTTTTCCATAGGTTCGTGGTTTTCAGGTTTGGTAGTTTCGGTGCGACAAAAGTAAAAATTAGCCCTTATCTGAAAAATGAAAAGCCCTTCCATTTTATCGGAGAGGCATCGGCCCATACTATTTTGTCAGGAAATCATACTTTGCAGCCGGATACTCAAACGTACTTTTTCCCCTATTCAGGCAACCACATCGGGTCGATTCATACCAAAACGAGACATTCGCAGCACAAAAGCAGACAAAAACAGACCGGACACAGTCCGAACGGCCGCAGGGTACCGGAACATCGGAAAAACCGGGCAGCGACGCCAAACAGGGATTGCGACAGGTCCCGTATCGACAGGCTGGCGACTCAAGACACGCCGCGCAACACAACGACCGATCGGAGCGCCGCTTCTGTCCGGCGGAGTTCGTCCGAAGGCCGCAACTTCGGCCGCAAAACGGAAACGGGAGTCCGGCCGTCTTGTGAAAACACCGGAGTTGCGGTCACGGACAAAACGGGCCGGCAACCCCGGGCTCCACAAAACAGCGAGTGCACAGATAAAACAGTGGCGCGGAAACCTGCAGGTTTCCGCGCCACGAATCGCGCAATTATTGCGGTTCCGGATCAGATAGCGCCCGAGATCAGGAAGACGGCAGCCACCGTCAGAATGGCGTAAAGCTCGGGGAATGCAGCCAGAATCAGCGTCTTACCCATCACATCATGACCGTTGCCGATGGCGGCGATACCGTTGGCGCAAATCCGTGCCTGATAGTAGGCCGAGAAGAGGCAGACGAATCCCGTCAGCAGGCCGGCGCCGAAGATGGCAGCACCCTGAAGCATGGTGATCGACTCCGTAAGGAAGCCCTTGATGATGAAGTAGCTGACGAAGCCGTAGAGACCCTGCGAGCCGGGGATGGCCGACAGAATCATGTAGCTACCGAAGGCGCCGCCGTTCTTTTTCATCGCTCCGACGGAGGCCTGACCGGCAATCGAAGTACCGATACAGCTCGCTGCGCCCGAAAGGCCCACCATCAACGCTACGCCGATGTAGCCCAGAATAATTGCAGTTGTCATTTCCATAATGATTTGAAGTTTTTTAGTTATTGATTTTCAGTTTGATCCATTTTGCGCAGCGGGTTGAATGTCCGCATCGACATTTCGAAACCCGCATTCTTGTAGAACTCCACGAACGTCAGACGCATCGGATGCACGAACGACGAGATGGTGGACATGAAGAGGTTGATGCCGTGGCCGATGAGCAGAATCGGCGTCATGATGAGCAGCCGCGTCACGATACCGGCGTCATCGGGGACGAAACCGCCGGCCAGGGAGTTGAATACCGTGGCAAGCACACCGCCCGAAAGACCGATGGCGAAGAGTCGGATGTACGACAGCACGTCGGAGAGGATACCCGTAATATTATTATAAGTATCCCACAGACCGACACCCAGATTGAGGAAGGGATTCTTGCCCGGCGAGTTGAAGAAGAGCATCAATACGGCGCCCAGACCGACCGTCGCATAGAAGGCCGGCGAGGAGGTCGTATAGAAGGGAATCACCCACGAGGGGTTGAGCATCGGCAGGCCTCCGGCCAGGCTGCCGGCCAGGATCACCAGCAGCCAACCCAGCGAAGCGAGCGAATAGCGGAAACCGGCCGTCAGGGAGATCGTCACCACCTTGAGCAGCATGCCGAACATGATCTGCACGATGCCGATAGCCAGCGCCACCGAGAAGAACTGTCCCTGGAAGTCGTAGAACGGCACCGAGGGGAACCACTCCTTCATGCTGACACCGAAGAACGATCCACAGAAGAGGCCGAAGACCACGGTCATCGCGCCGCACAGCGTGGCGAACCAGGCTGCCTGGCGCATCATGCCGGGACGGCGGTTCTTCGACAGCATCCAGGCGCCGAGCAGCGTGAGGATGGCTCCGTAGCCCGCATCGTTCAGGCAGATGCCGAAAAAGAGCATGTAGAACGGCGCGAAGAAGGGCGTAAGGTCCAGCGTCCCGTACTTCGGCCGGGCGTACATGTCGCCGACCAGCTCGAAGACGCGGGCGAACCGGTTGTTTTTCAGTTTGACGGGCGTATCGTCCTCCGGAGTCGGATCCGACTTGAGGTAGACGACGCCGGGATAGGCCTCCAGCAGCTCATCGACACGCGCCGAAGTCTCCTTCTCGGCCCAGCCCTCCATCACCACGAGCGTACCGTCGGCCGCCGGTTGTGCCGTGGCCTGCACCTGCACCTCCTGCAGCCGCTCGCGGAGCGAGGCGCCGTAGCGGGCCAGATCCCGTTCCGAAGCCGCCACGCGCGAGAACTCGCCGTCCAGCGCCCGGAGTTTCTCCCCGGCCCCGGCAATGCGGCGCTCGGCCTCGCGGACATCCATCTGCGGGGCCTTCATCTCCTGCGCATCAAGGTCCAGCTCCTCGCCCGGGGCCGTCACGACGACAAACCACACGGTCGAGTCGTTGCGCGAGATCTCGACTATCGTACGTCCTTCGCCCCACTCGGCCGCGGACTTGTCGAAGACGTTCCGCTGGGCCGAGAAGTAGCGCAGCACGATGCCTTCGCCGACAAGACGTCCGAGCCGATCGGCATCGAACGCTCCCCACGGGCGAAGCTCCTCGGCCGACTTCTCCAGCCGGCCGATCTCGGCATGCAGGGCCGCAGCATCGCGCTGGGCCGCAGCATAGTGCTCATAGGCCTCCTCTCCCGAGGCGAACGGCCGTGCCGCCGCATCGCAGCGCTCCGCGTCCGAGCGGAACGTCCGCACGAACTCCAGGGCGCGGGTGCAGCCCTCGATATCGAGCAGCAGCTGGCGGTCCTCCTCGGAGGGCTCCCAGCCCTTGGTGGTGATGTCCACCAGCCCGAGTTCGCGCAGCCGCCCGATGAAATCGCCGCTTTGTGCCGCATAGAGCACAAAGTCGTATTTCGACATTTTAGCTATCATAACATCGCGCCCTCCCCGGCTGCCTGCTGTTTGGTTTTCACGATTTTCTGGGCCGACTTCGAGAGGTTCTCCTCGTCCTCCATGAAACGCTTGATCTTCCGGATGGCATCCTCATAGCCGGGAATCTGCACCTTTTCGTACAGGTTCACCTTCTGCGTGGTCTTGCGGCGGGCGAAGTCGAGCAACTCCATCCGCCGGCTGTAGACCTCGTATTCGATGCCGAGCCGGGCCAGCCGTTTCAACAGATCGACGCCGTCGGCGAACCACACCGGCGACGAGAAGAGGTCGTAGGGACGCTCCTCGAAGAAGACCTCCTCGAGCACCGGGATGCGGACGCCGGCGATCTTCTGCGTTGCAAGCCCCACGTCGGAGACACGCAGCAGATCGACGTCGAACTCGCCCCAGAGTGCCGCCATGTAGTCGTACTCGGCCATCAATGCGTCGAGCCGACGGCGGTACTCTCCCGCGGTGTCCTTCGCCTTCTTCACCTCCGAGCGCAGCGCCGACTCCTTGCTCTTGATCGTCGGCAGGGCCTTCTGCCGCATCTTGAGCTGCTTGCCGAGCTCGCCCAGCGAGGTTTTGTTGTATTGAAACTTAATTGCCATGTTCGTTCAGTTTTTCCGATTACCGCCGCCGGCCGCCGGATCCGCCTGCCGTGCCGCTCCGCACGCGCAGATGCCGATCGTTCGGGCCGGGGCACAACCTGCGGAGTCTGCCGCCCGGCCGGCTCCCGATTCCGGGCCGCCGGGCCGGAGCGCCCCGCCTGCCGGCGTCAGGCCTCTTTCCAGTATTTGCGGATGAGCTCCTCCTTGATGCCGACCTCCTCTTTCGAGAAGTACTTGGCGAAGAGTCCCCACGCCGTGTCGAGCATCTCCGTGATATCGATATTGACGTCGATGGCCAGCAGCTTCTCCGAGTAGTCGTGAGCGAACTTCAAGGCACGCTCGTCGTAGTCCGACAGGTCGAAACCGTTCTCGAGTTTCGTCTTGGCGTTCGCAGCATCGGCGTAGAGGCGCACGCAGGCATTCATCACCTGCGGGTGGTCCTCACGCGTCTTCTTGCCAATGACCAGCTGCTTCAGACGCGACAGCGAACGGAACGGGTCCACGATGACCTTGCCCGTATCGGAGTCGTTGCGCAGGAAGAGCTGACCCTCGGTGATGTAACCCGTGTTGTCGGGGATGGCGTGCGTGATGTCGCCGCCCGACAGGGTCGTCACGGCGATGATCGTGATCGAGCCGCCGTTGGGCAGCTGCACGGCCTTCTCGTAGATCTTCGCCAGGTCCGAATAGAGCGATCCGGGCATCGAGTCCTTCGAGGGGATCTGGTCCATACGGTTCGAGACGATGGCCAGGGCATCGGCGTAGAGGGTCATGTCGGTGAGCAGCACCAGCACCTTCTCGCCCTTGTCCACGGCGAAATACTCGGCGGCAGTCAGCGCCATGTCCGGCACGAGCAGTCGTTCGACGGGCGGGTTCTCCGTCGTATTGACGAACGAGACGATACGGTCCAGTGCACCGGCGTTCTCGAATACCGACTTGAAGTAGAGGAAGTCGTCGTTCGTGAGGCCCATGCCGCCCAGGATGATCTTGTCGGCCTTGGCACGCAGCGCCACGTTGGCCATCACGGCGTTGTAGGGCTGGTCGGGGTCGGCGAAGAAGGGGATCTTCTGGCCCGTGACGATCGTGTTGTTGAGGTCGATGCCGGCGATGCCCGTAGCGATCAGCTCCGAAGGCTGGATACGCCGGAAGGGGTTCACCGTCGGGCCGCCGATCTCGCGCGCCTCGCCCTCGACGGCCTCACCGCCCTCGAGCGGCTCGCCGTAGGCGTTGAAGAAGCGGCCGGCAAGGGCGTCCGAGACGCGCAGCTTGGGAGGCTCGCCGTGGAAAATGACCTCGGAGTCCGTAGCCAGACCCTCCGTTCCGGCGAAGACCTGCAGCGTCACGTTCTCGCCCATGATCTTCACCACCTGCGCGAGCTTGCCGCCCACGGTGGCCAGCTCGTCGTTGCCGACGCCCGTGGCGCGGAGCGTCACGGTCGCCTTGGTGATGTTGTCGATTTTGGTATATATCTTCTGAAATGCTCGTGTTGTCATGGCTTATTTCGTTTTTTCACCCACATACTGTTCGATCTGCTTGCGGTAATCCTCGAACTTCGCGGATTTCCACTCCGAGTAGTTCATCTGCCGGAAGAGGTTGATCAGACCCTTGAAGAACTGCGAGCACTCCTCGAAGTCGGCGAAGTCGAACGACTTGCGGCAGACGTCGAGCACCATCTCGTACATCATCTTCTGACGCTCGATCGGGCAGTTGGCGTCGATGTCGTCGAAGGCGTCCTGCTGCAGGATCACGAAGTCGATGAGCTCCGACTTCCAGAACCGCTCGTGGTACTCCACGGGCACGCCGTCGTCGCCGAGAATGTTGATCTGGTCGTTGGCCTCCTTGCCGCGCTGCACGATGGTCTTGCCCGCATAGACGAGGTCCACCCAGTCCTTTTCGATGTGTTCGTCGAGGTATTCGCGGATCTCGGGATACTCGAGGTACTTCGAGTAAGACTCCAGCGGGTCGATGGCCGGGTAGCGCTTCGAGTCGGCACGGCCCTGCGAGAGGGCGTAGAAGCAGCGCGCGGCCTTCTTGGTCGATTCGGTCACCGGTTCCTTGAGGTTACCGCCCGCGGGCGACACCGTACCGAGGAAGGTCACCGAACCGGTCTTGCCGTTGTTGAGCGTCACCAGGCCGGCGCGCGAGTAGAAGTTCGAGATGATCGCCGAAAGGTCCATCGGGAAGGCATCCTGACCCGGAAGTTCCTCGAGGCGGTTCGACATCTCGCGCAGCGCCTGCGCCCAGCGCGACGTCGAGTCGGCCATGACAAGCACCTTGAGGCCCATGGCGCGGTAGTACTCGCCGATGGTCATACCCGTATAGACCGACGCCTCACGCGCCGCAACGGGCATGTTCGACGTATTGCAGATGATGATCGTACGCTCCATGAGCTTGTGGCCCGTGCGGGGGTCCACCAGTTCGGGGAACTCCTTGAAGATCTCGACCACCTCGTTGGCACGCTCGCCGCAGGCCACCATGATGATGACGTCGGCATCGGCCTGTTTCGAGATGGCGTGCTGCAGCACCGTCTTGCCGGCACCGAACGGCCCGGGAATGAAACCCGTACCGCCCTCGGCCATCGGGTTGAAGGTGTCGATCGCCCGCACGCCCGTCTCCATGACGCGCGTCGGACGCGGCTTCTCGCGGTAGCAGCGGATGGCCTGCTTGACGGGCCACTTCTGCACCATCGTCACCTCGTGGTCGCGCCCCTCGGCGTCGGTCACCACGGCGATCGTGTCGGTCACCTTGTACTTGCCGGCCTTGGCCACGCTCTTAACCGTATAGGTGCCGGTCATCGTGAAGGGAACCATGATCTTGTGCATGACCCACTGCTCCTTGACCTCACCGAGCCACGATGCGGCCGAGACCTTGTCGCCGGCAGCGGCCAGCGGCGTGAACTCCCACTGGGCCGAGAAGTCGATCGGCTCGGTCACCGAACCGCGGGCGATGAAGAGGCCCTCCATCTTCTCGAGGTCGTTCTGCAGACCGTCGTAATTGCGCGAAAGCAGACCCGGAGCCAGCGTCGCTTCGAGCATGTGCCCCTCGAACTCGACCCGGTCGCCGATCTTCAGACCGCGCGTACTGTCGAAAACCTGTACATAGGCCGCATCGCCTATGACCTTGATGACCTCGGCCATCATTCGGGTATCTCCCGCATACACGTAGCAGATCTCGTTCTGGGCCACGGCTCCGTCGGCCTTGACGATCACGATGTTGGAGATGATACCGTTTACACGTCCTGTTGTTTTCATCGTATGTTGTCTATTGTTTATTTTCAATCAGTTGCCGGGCATCCAGTCCCTCGACCAGCCGGGCGAACAGTTCGCGTCCGCGCGCCGGGTCGAGGCGCGACCAGCGCGCCACGATATTCACCCGCACCAGGTAGGAGAGCAGGGCATCGATGTCGAAATAGTCGAACACGGCCAGCTCCAGGGCCTCGCGCCAGCGCACCAGGTCGAGCTTGTGCTCCTTCTCCACGAGGTTCGCCTCCTCGTTCACCGCCGCGATCACGGCATCCACATAGGGGAGCTCGCCGCGGAGTCCGAAATCGGCGGCCGAGCTCCGCTGGAGCTGTTCGACCACCTCGCCCCCGCCTACGACGGTCTCCTCGACGGCACGTCCCGCCGCACGGGCCGACACGGCGGCCGCGATGTTGCGCAGGTTGCGGTCGAAGGCCGACCATTCGCGCAGGAAGCGGCTCTCGGCCGCTTCGCAAACCGTATAGTAGGCTCCGAACAGGGCACGTTCGAAGCGCTGCGTCGTATCGATCTCGAGCGCCTCCTCACCCTCCGGATCGGCATACGCCCGGATGACGCGGGCCACGGCCTCGGGCATCCTCGCGGGATTCCGGAGCTCCTCCTCGAGCTCTTCGCGCGTGAGGAGTCCCAGCGGATTGCAGGCCGTGCGTCCGGCACGCAGGGCGGCCAGGTTCTCGCAGTCGTAGTAGCCGTAGAGCAGCCGCACCTGCCGGGCATCGCGCGCCGAGACGCCGTCGATCACCTCATCGACGATGGCCCGGGCATCGAACCCCTTGGTGTCGGCATCAAGGGCATACTCCCGCAATCCGGCAACCAGACAATAATAATCGGTCGCAAACATCGCTATTTATCGGCCTTGAACAACATCCGGGATACCTTCTCGCGGAGATAGCCGCTCAGCAGCGCCTCCAGATCGGCGTCGGAGAACGAGATGTAGTAGCCGCCCTCCTTGGCGCCCACGCGGAAGCCCGTCTTGACCTCTTTCGACCAACCCACCTCGACACCGGCCGCAAGCAACTCCTTGGCGCTCTTCTCGAAGGCCGCGTCGAGCGTCTTGCGCTCCGTCTCGGGCAGCAGCGCCTCGAGTTCGACCTTGCCGCCCTCGGCACCGTTCCAGTTCCGGGCCACGGCCAGCAGCATCTCGCGGATGAAATCCGGATCGAGCGAGGTCTTCTTCACTCCTTCCGAGGTGGTGCGCGCCACGATCAGCGAGGCGATCTCCGACTTGATCTTCGCCACGGCCTGACGGCCAGCCAGCGCGATCTCGGTCATCGTGTTCTTGCCGACATCCTCGGCCTTGGCCTGGGCCTTGCGGACGATCGAGTCGGCCTCGGCGTGGGCCTCGGCCACAATGCGCTCGGCCTCCTTGCGGGCTTCGGCCAGCACCCGGTCGGCCTCGGCGCGACCCTTCTCCAGACCCTCGTCATAGAGCTTGCGGGTCAATTGTTCCAGTTTGTTCTCCATAGCGTTTATTCGGTTTTGATTATCGTTTTTCGGTTTTGGCCTACAAATATAGAAAAGATTCCCGGAAAACCGCGCCTTCGGGCAACAATTTATCCGCTTTTAAGCAATTCGGACAACAAAGCCGGCCGACAGACGAATCTGCCGGCCGGCCCCGAAGGTTTCAGCACGCTCACTGATGCTGCGGGCGCAGCAGATCCTGCACCACCTTGACCGGCGAGAAGGTCGAGACGGGCACGTCCACGAAGACCGTATTCCACCGCGCCATCGAGCCGTTCCACAGTCCCGGCAGCTCCTGTGCACGCAGTTCGCGGCCGCCGCTCGACTTCGACGAGATGAAGCCCGTCGCGGGATCGACATAGCGCCGCAGGTCGAAGTGTCCGCCCTGCGCATCGCGCACGCCGCAGACCAGATCGACGGGGTTGAAGTGCGTGGCCGACTTCATCAGGGGCAGGTCGGCCGGTGCGATCTGGCTCGACTCGGCGATCTGCAGTGACTCCGTGCCGTCGGGGTTTGCCACCCAGAACGGGCCGCCGCCCGGCTCGCCTTCGTTGCGGACCATGCCGCACACGCGGATCGGACGGTCGAGCACGGCGCGCAGCAGCGCGGCGTCGTAACTTTCGGGCAGCATCACGCACAGCCGCGTCTCGACGAAGCGGGCGACCGCATCGAGGTCGGCCGTACCCGCATCGATGGCACGCAGGCAGTCGAACGCCTCACGCTGGAGGTCGATGAGCACGCCGGCCAACGCCTTCTTGTAACGGACCGTATCGCCGCGCCGGGCATCGGTGGTCACGTTGTCGATGTTCTTGATGAAGATCAGATCGGCATCGATCTCGTTCAGGTTCTCGATCAGCGCGCCGTGACCGGCCGGGCGGAAGAGCAGCGAGCCGTCCTCCTGCCGGAAGAGCGTGTTGTCGGGATTCACCGCCACGGTGTCCGTCGCGGGCTTCTGCACCGAGAAGGAGATGTCGTAACGCACGCCGTAGCGGGCCTCATACTGCGGCACCTTCTCCGCAAGCAGCGTCCGGAAAGCCTCCATGTGCTCGGGCGATACGGTGAAGTGCAGCCGCACGACACCGTTCGAGGCGGCGTAGGCGGCACCCTCGACCAGATGCTCCTCGACGGCCTTGCGCGCTCCGTCGGGATAGGCGTGGAAGGTCACCAGCCCCTTGGGCTTGTGGCCGTAGTTGAGTCCTCCGTTCACGATGGCATCGACCGTGGCGCGGTCGTCGGCCTCGGGAGGCAGCACGGCCCGGAGTTCGGGCCAGAAGGCGAAGCGCTCGATGTTTTCGAGCAGCACGTCGATGCCCTTTCCGCGCTTGCCCTCATTGACAAACTCGAAGAGTTCCTTGAACATCCGCGTGGCTGCGCCCGATGCGGGCACGAACTTCACCACGCGCAGCCCCGCCACGGCCGCATCGTACCGTGCGACGGCCGCATCGACCTCGGCCCCGTCGAGCACCAGCACGCCGTCGCCGGGCGACGCCGCGCGGACGACCTTCAGGAAGGGGAATCCCCGGCGGAAATTTTCGACCTGTTCCTCCACCCGTTCGGGAGCCAGACCGTGGTCGGCGATCTGTTTCAAATCTTGCGGTGTAAACATATCGGTTTTCGTTTTATGGTTTGTCCTGCACACACCGGCACCGGGACCGGCCGGTCCGCGGCGCCGACCGCCGCCCCGAAGGCCCGCCCGAAACCGGCGGGGGAGACGATATTGGGAGCTGCGATCATTCAAAGTTATCAAATTATTCCTAACTTTGCACATCATGATCCGAGAATTTCATCATATCGACCTGCGCGACCGCAACAGCTTCGGCGTCGCACAGCGGGCCGAGAGGCTCGTCGAATTCGAGACCCCGGCCGACCTGCGGGAGCTCTTCGCCGGCGGCATACCCGAACGCTGGACCGTCCTGAGCGGCGGCAACAACATCCTCTTCACCCGCGACTACGACGGGATGCTGCTGACCCCGGTCGCCCGCGGCATCGGAATCATCTCGGACGACGGAGAGCGGGTCCGCGTACGGGCCGAAGCGGGCGTCGAATGGGACGACCTGGTCGAGTGGTCGGTCGAGCGCGGGCTGTGGGGCATCGAGAACCTCTCGCTGATCCCCGGAAAGGCCGGCGCGGCCCCCGTGCAGAACATCGGGGCCTACGGCTGCGAGGCCGGAGACTCGATCGAGCGGGTCGAGATGTACTGCGTCGAGACGGGCGCCATGCTCACACTCGACGCCGCACACTGCGGCTTCGGCTACCGCGAGAGCGTCTTCAAGCATTCGCTCAAGGGGCGGGTCGTCATCACGGCCGTCGAGCTGCTGCTGCACCGCACGCCCCGCCCGAAGCTGGGCTACGGCGACGTGGAACGCGAGGTCGAGGCCCGCGGCGGGGCGACGCTCCGCAACATCCGCGAGGCGGTCTGCGCCATCCGCCGTGCCAAGCTGCCCGACCCCGGAGTGCTGGGCAACGCGGGCAGTTTCTTCAAGAACCCGGTCGTCGGGGCGGACACGGCCGCAGGGCTGCTGGCCGAATTCCCCGACATGCCCCACTACCCCGCCCCGGAAGGCCGCGTGAAACTGGCCGCCGGATGGCTGATCGACCGTGCGGGGCTGAAGGGACACCGTGAGGGCCGCGTGGGGGTGCACGAACGGCAGGCGCTCGTGCTGGTGAACCTCGGAGGCGCCACCGGAGGCGAGGTCATCGCCTTTGCCCGCAAGGTGCAGGAGGCGGTCCACGCACGTTTCGGCATCGCCATAGACACGGAAGTAAACATCCTGTGATATGAACCTGATCGACGCATTCCAGCGATACATCGAGGAGAACCGGCTGCTGACCCGCGACGACCGCATCCTGCTGACCGTTTCGGGCGGCGTGGACTCGATGGTCATGCTCTCGCTCTTCACCCGTTGCGGCTACACGGTGGGGGTCGCCCACTGCAACTTCCAGCTCCGCGGCTCGGAGAGCGACGAGGACGAGGTGCTCGTGGCCGAGGAGGCCGCACGCTGCGGCGTGCCGTGCTACAACAAGCGGTTCGAGACCGCCGCCGAGATGGAGCGCACGGGCGAATCGATGGAGATGGCGGCCCGGCGGCTGCGCTACGCATGGTTCGACGAGCTGAGCAGCGAATACGGCTACACGGCGGTAGCCGTCGCCCACCACGCCGACGACTCGATCGAGACCTTCTTCATCAACCTGCTGCGCGGCACCGGTCTGCGCGGCCTGACCGGCATCTCGACCCAGGTGGGACGGATCGTCCGCCCGCTGATGTTCGCCTCGCGCAAGGAGATCCTCGAATATGCCGTGCAGAACCACATTCCCTTCCGCGAGGACTCGTCGAACCGCTCGACGAAGTACCTCCGCAACAAGATCCGTCTGGGCCTCATCCCCCGCATCCGGGAGATCAATCCCAAGTTCACGGAGCTCATGCGCAAGAACCTCGGGAGGCTGACCGACGCGCAGCTCTTCATCAACCACGGCATCGAGCGCATCCGCGACGAGGCCGTCACCTCGGAGGAGGGCATCGACACGATCTACCCGGGCCGCATCGACCCGGCCTTCCCGCGGGGGTTCGTCATCTACGAACTGCTCAGCTCCTCCTACGGATTCAAGGGCGACGTAGTCGATTCGCTCTGCCGCGCCCTCGACGAAGGGGCTACCGGGCGGAAGTTCTACGCCCGCGACCGCATGGCCGTCATCGACCGCGGACGGATCGTCGTCTCGCCCATCGCCCCCGACGACGACTGCCTGACCACCGTGCCGCAGGGCGCCCTGCGCAGCTACTGCGGCAACGCGGTGCTCTTCTACGAATACTGCCCGATCGACGACATCCGCACGTTCGGCGTCCCGGAGCACATCGCGCAGGTCGATGCCGACAAGCTGCGCTTCCCGCTGACGCTCCGCCGCTGGCGCGAGGGCGACTGGTTCATCCCCTACGGCATGACGGGCCGCAAGAAGGTGAGCGACTACCTGATCGACACCAAGGTTTCGACCCCCGAGAAACAGCGCCAGTTCGTGCTGCTCTCGGGCGACGAGATCGTCTGGCTCGTCGGCCGCCGCATCGACGACCGCTACCGCCTGACCCGCGACACGGAGAACGTGCTGCGCATCACCAAAGAGATCGTATGACATGGCCAAGAGCGCTGTAAAATTCAAGGATACGGTATCCGAGTACGAACGCCTGGCCCGGGAGATCCGGAGCCGGAAGTTCGCCCCCGTCTACCTGCTCATGGGCGAGGAGAGCTACTTCATCGACTCGCTGGCCGACCTGCTTGCCGCAACGGTGCTCGACGAGGCCGCACGGGCCTTCAACCAGATCACCGTCTACGGCCGCGACACCGAGGCCGGGCAGGTGGTGAACCTCTGCCGGCAGATGCCCATGATGGGATCGTACCAGGTGGTGATCCTCAAGGAGGCCCAGCAGCTGCGCGGCATCGAGCGTCTCTCGCTCTACACGCAGAAGCCCTCGCCGACGACCATCCTCGTCATCTGCCACAAGGAGAAGAACGTGGACAAGCGCTCGGCCTTCTACAAGGGGTGTGCGGCCAACGGCGCGGTGCTCGAATCGGTCCGCCCGCGCGACTACGAGATCGCCTCGTGGCTCCAGCAGTTCATCCGGGAGCGGGGGCTGACGATCGACGCCAAGGCGCTGTCGATGCTCACCGACCACCTCGGCACCGACATCGCGAAGATCTCGAACGAACTGCACAAACTCACGGTCTCGCTGCCCGAGGGCACGACCCGCATCACCGATGCGGACATCGAGGCCAACATCGGTATCTCGAAGGATTTCAACAACTTCGAGCTCTGCAAGGCCGTCGCTACACGCGACATGGCCCGGGCGCTGATGATCGCCGACCACTTCGCCCGTAACCCCAAGGACAACCCGCTGCTGCTCACCATCATGGCCCTGTTCGGCCAGTTCCGCGACCTGTTCGTGGTCAATTACCTCGGCTGGCTCTCGCGCCGCAAGGGGCGCCCCTTCCCTCAGGACCAGGAGCTCATGCGGATCCTGCGCAAGAACAACACGTTCGTGCTCGGGGAGATCAAGCAGAACGCGGCCCGCTGGGACAACCGCAAGGTATTCAACATCCTGGGACTGCTGCGCGAATACGACGCCAAGAGCAAGGGGCTCAACTCGGGCGGAGCGTCGGACGGTGAGCTGCTGCGCGAACTGCTGCTGAAAATCTTCCTCCAGTGACCGAACTCCGCCTATACCAGACGATCCACATCGCCCGCGGCAGGGCCCGCAACGTCGCGGCACACATCGCCCTGCTCGACGCCGCCGCGCGCACGCTCTTCGGCCGCCGCTACATGCCCGGCACGGAACGCCTCACCTCCCGCATCGAGGCACTTGCCGCCGCCGAGCGCTATCCCCGCGCCGTCTCGGGATTCGTGCGCCTCGAGCTGGCTCCCGACGGCCGGGAAGAGCTCCTTGCGGCCGGCACCTCGCTCTACGACGGATACGCCCTGCGCAGCCTGATGCCCGAGGCCGCAACCGTCCGCTACGACCTGCCGCTGACCGACGCCCCGACGACGCTCCGCGAAGCCGCCGTCGCGCTCGCCGACCTCGAGGCCGCCCGCCGCGGGGCGACGAAAGCCGTGCGCTGCACGGCCGACGGCTCGCTCCTTTCGGCCGACGACGCCCCCCTCTTCGCCGTCAGCGGACACACCCTGCTGGCCCCCACCGCCCCGACCAGCGTCGAGGGAACATTGCTGCGCGAAGCGGCCCGGCGGATCGGGCTGACGCTCCGCGAGGAGCCCGTCCGGTGCGGTGACCTGCGACGGCTGGACGAACTCCTCTACGTCGATCACCGGGGCATCACGGCCCTCTCACGCTGCGACGGCATTCCCTTCATGTCACTCACGGCCGAACGCCTGGCCGGAGCTCTCGAGGCGCTGTTCCCTAAAATGTAGAAACCGGGGAGCGGCCTGCCGCACTACCTTTCGGGATTCCGTAAAATCCCGAATCCATGAAAAAAGCACTCTTCCTCTATGCACTCGCCATCACGGCGCTGCTGCTCTGCACCCTGCGCCATTACCGGAGCGAGAACCGGCGTCTCGAACAGAACCAGACGGCCCTGACCTCCGACCTGCACCACTACCGCACACGGCTGGGCGAGGAGGCCGCCTCGGCACAGGCCCTCCGCCTGCGCTGTGCGGAGTTCGAACGGCTGCGCGACGCCGACGCCGAACGCATCCGCGCGCTCGGCATCCGGCTCCGCCGGCTGGAGGCCGCCTCGAAACACGTCACCAGAACCGAGGTCACCCTCCGCGCCCCGCTCGGCGATTCCCTCCTGCAACCGGCCGCACCGACACAGGATCCGCTCCGCCGCACCCCGCACGAGGCGCTGCTGCCCGACTCGCTGCGCCGCTTCCGCTGGAGCGACCCGTGGGTGACGGTCGAGGGAATTCTCGGCCGCGACTCGGTGGCCTGCCGCATCGAGAGCCGCGACACGCTGCGGCAGATCGTCCACCGCATCCCCCGCCGCTTCCTCTTCATCCGCTGGGGTACGAAGGCGCTCCGGCAGGAGATCATTTCGTCGAACCCGCACACGCGGATCGTCTATTCGGAATACATCCGGATCGAACGGTAACCCCTCCGCCGAAGCGCTCTCCGCACGGCGGCAACGTCCCCGGCTGCAAAAAAGCGGTGGAAATCATTGCCTTTTTCAGTTTGTTGTGTATCTTTGCCCGATATGGAACGGATAGCAATCTTCCCGGGGTCGTTCGACCCCTTCACGCGCGGCCATGCCGCATTGGTGGACGAGGCCCTGAACCTCTTCGACCGGGTGATCATCGGCATCGGCAACAACTTCGCCAAAAAGGGCCTGCTGACCGTCGAGAACCGCAAGCGCCTGATCGACGACATCTATGCGGGCAACCCGCGGGTCGAGGCCCGCATCTACTCCGGGCTGACCGGGGAGTTTGCCGAACAGGTTGCGGCCTGCGCCATCATCCGCGGCGTGAGAAACACCACCGACTTCGAATACGAACGCACGATGGAGGCCACGAACCACCGCATCTACCCCGAGATCACGACCGTCATGCTCTTCACTCCGGCCCCCGTGGCCGACATCTCGTCATCGACGGTCCGCGAGGTGCTCTCGTTCGGCCGCACCGTGGAGGAGTTCCTTCCCGAAGGCATCGAAATCGAAAAATACCTCTGACAAAACCCCAAGAAAAAGTAAGACCATGATGGAATTCACTGCTGAAATGATCGCCGGATTTCTGGGCGGCGAGATCGTAGGCGACAAGGCCGCGTCGGTGCACACCGTCTCCTCGATCGAGGAGGGAAAGGCCGGCTCGCTGGCCTACCTGACCAATCCGAAATACGAACCCTTTCTCTATACGACCCAGGCGTCCATCGTCCTGGTGAACAGCGATTTCACACCGTCGCAGCCCGTTGCGGCCACCCTCGTCAAGGTGCCCGACGCCGGAGCCTGCGTCCTCAAGCTGCTCGAGATGTACAACGCCGCCAAGCCCCGCCGCAAGGGCATCAGCCCCCGCGCCTCGATCGAAGAGGGCGCCACCGTGGGCGAAGAGTGCTACATCGGCGACTTCACGGTCGTCGAGCAGGGCGTGCGGATCGGCCGCGGCTGCCAGATCTACCCGCAGGTCTATCTGGGCCGCGGGGTCACCGTCGGCGAGGGGACGATCCTCTACCCCGGGGTGAAGATCTACGAAGGGTGCTCGGTGGGCAGCCGCTGCATCCTCCACGCCGGCGCAGTAATCGGCGCCGACGGCTTCGGATTCATGCCCAATGCCGCCGGCGGATTCGACAAGATCCCCCAACTGGGCAACGTGGTCATCGAAGACGACGTCGAGATCGGCGCCAACACCTGCATCGACCGGGCCAAGACCGACTCGACCATCATCCGCCGCGGCGTGAAGCTCGACAACCTGATCCAGATCGGCCACAACGTACAGATCGGCGAGAACACCGTATCGTCGGCCCAGACCGGCATCGCCGGCACCTCGAAGGTCGGCTCGAACTGCTTCCTCGCGGGGCAGGTCGGCATCGCCGACCACGTGACGATCGGCAACGGCGTGAAGGTGGGCTCGAAGAGCGGCATCGACAAGAACGTGCCCGACGGCGAGATCCGCTTCGGCTACCCCGCCCTGCCGGGCATGCAGTACCACCGGGCCTCGGCCGTCTTCAAGCGGCTGCCCGAACTGGACAAGCGGGTCATCGCACTCGAAAAGGCACTCACGGAACTCAACAACAACAAATAACACACACCATGAAAAGAGCACTTATCCTGGCTGCCGCCGCTGCAGTGCTGTGCAGCTGCGCCAGCAAGAACCAGTTCGTCATCGAAGGCAACGTGGCCGGAACGAACGATGTCGTCTACCTGCTGGACAAGAAGCGCACGCCGCTCGACTCGGCAACGGTCGAGAACGGTGCATTCCGCATCAAGGGCGTGGCCGATACGCCGAGCGTGGCCTACCTGGCCGATGCCCGTGACATGCAGGGCACCTTCGCCACGATGGTGATCCTCGAACCGGGTACGATCACCGTGGCCGACAACGCGGAGAACCCCCAGTTCAAACTCGTGAGCGGCACCGTATCGAACGATGCCAACAAGGCATACTCCGAGGCCGGCATGGCCCTCACAAAGGAGTACCGCAACCCGGAGACGAGCGACGAGCGCCGCAGCGCCATCGAGAAGGAGTACGAGGCCCTGACCGACAAAGCCCTCGAGCAGAACCTTAGCAACTTCTTCGGCGCAATGCTCCTCTCGCAGCAGTCTTACGGCATGGGCGGGCAGGAGTTGCTCGACATGATCGCCAAGTTCCCGGCCGAGCTGCAGCAGACCGAACTCCTGACGACGCTCAAGACCACGGCCGAGCAGAAGCTCAAGACCGACATCGGCCAGCCCTACATCGACGTCGTGCAGAACGACGCCCAGGGCAAGGAGCTCTCGCTCAAGTCGGTGGTCGAGAACCCGGAGAACAAATACGTCCTGCTCGACTTCTGGGCTTCGTGGTGCGGCCCCTGCATGGGTGAGGTTCCCCACCTGAAGAAGACCTACGAGGAGTTCCACAAGAAGGGCTTCGAGATCTTCGGCGTATCGTTCGACAGCAAGGCCGAGGACTGGACCGAGGCCGTCGAGAAGAACGGCATGGATTGGATTCACGTCAGCGCCCTCTCGGGCTTCGACAACCAGGCCGCCGAGGACTACGCCGTGCGTGGCATTCCGTCGAACTTCCTGATCGACAGCGAGGGCAAGATCGTAGCCAAGGACCTCCGCGGCGACGAACTCTACGAGAAGATCGCCGAACTGCTGGCCGAATAACCCGACCGGCGCAACCACGCCCCTCCCCCGAGCGGAACTGCAAGGGGGAGGGGCTTTTTCGACCCTGAAGATGACACACGAACACCTTCCGACCAAAACCCCGCCCTACCGCATCATGGGCATCGACCCCGGCACCAACTACATGGGTTACGGCGTGCTGGAGGTAGACGGGCGCACGCTGCGCTCGGTCGTACTGGGCGACATCGACCTGCACAAACTGACCGACCCCTACGCCAAACTGCGCTACATCTTCGAGCGGGTCGGGGCGCTCATCGACGAATACCGCCCGCGCGAGGTGGCCCTCGAGTCGCCCTTCTTCGGCGAAAACGTGCAGTCGATGCTCAAGCTGGGACGTGCCCAGGGCGTGGCGATGGCTGCCGCGCTGAGCCGCAACCTTCCGGTCACCGAATACGCCCCGTCACGGATCAAGCAGTCGATCACGGGCCGCGGCTCGGCCGCCAAGGAGCAGGTGGCCGCCATCGTCTGCCGGACACTCTCGGTCGAACGGCCGCTGCGGCGTCTCGATGCCACCGACGGCATGGCCGTCGCCCTGTGTCACTACTTCACCGTCAGCAACCCGCTCCAGGCCGCCATGGGCGACGACCGGGTCAAAGGGCTGGGCGGAGGCAAGAAGGCCGCCTCGAAAAACGGCTCGCAGAGCTGGGAACAGTTTCTGCAGCGGCATCCCGAACGGGAGATCAAATAAGCGCGAAAAAACCAGCCATTGATTTACAGCAAATTACGATTAATTTACATTTTTTCTGCAATTTTTTTACAAAATAATTTGCGAGTTTCGGATTTCTGCCCTATCTTTGCACTCGCAATAAAGGAAGGCACCGTAGCTTAATTGAATAGAGCATCTGACTACGGATCAGAAGGTTACAGGTTTGAGTCCTGTCGGTGTCACTGAAGAGGAAACGTCTTTCAGACGTTTCCTCTTGTTTTTCGGGGTCACCCTGCAAAGGTTGCCTGTAGATTTCGAACTTGCCGCTCCATGCCGCAAGTTCGTTTTTTTCATTCCTTCACGGAAAACATCGCCCCTTCGGCCATTGATGCAAAGTCCCTGCGAAATACGGTCCGAAAACACCTCTGCCGAATCGGCGAAAGTTCTTTCCCCATCTCCAAAAATAAATTTCACTTCCAAGCCAAAGGGTTATCGGATAGCAAGTTTGTTTTCAGAAACGTTGCAACGACCCCATACGGCAAGGACAGGCATGCTATCCTATATGTTCCGGCATAATGACATGCCTGGGCCAAGACAAAAAAGGCAAAAAAATATTGTATTTCACTATTAAATATTCATATTTTATACTATCTTTGAGAAAATCCAAAAAACAACGACATATGCCATTAACTATTCAGACGATTACACTATTGCAAAAATACCTTGATGGTGTAATACGAAGAGCAGATCATCATGCAGACAATGTAAACAAAATTGTCTTCGCCCTCATCGGCGGTGTAATTTGGAAAACCACAGATGACATTGAGGTCAGGTCATACAACAATGCGCCTGCAAATATTATGCACCTCCCCGTAAATGGCGAAGTTTATACCTTTAAGTTCAATCACGAAACAGGCAACATAGATGTTCAAAATGGCGCAACAGTAATCAAAACATTCAACAATTCATCCTCATTGGACGAAGTAAGGGATTTTTTCGAGAGCCTGTAAAGGGATACGGAATAAGCCGGGCTCAACCTCATCCGGCCCGCCGCACAAGCCATGCCTTGGCCCCACCCAGCCGCGGCAATGCTCAGAAGGCAAAAAGGAGGGATATCCCGGCCGGGGTTCGGCTCGCGACACATGAAACGGACGGGGGTATGGCCTGACAGCCATACCCCCGTCCGTTTATCCATGCAAGACGCTGCGAATTCGCACGCGGACCGCCGCGGATCACTCCTCCACCGTCCAACCGCCGCCCAGCGCCTTGTAGAGCTGCACGAGCGCCAGATGCTCATCGCGCACGGCATTGTTCAGTCCGATCTGGGCATCGAAATAACGCCGCTGGGCATCGAGCACGTCGATGTAGTTGATGTTGCCGCCGCGATACTGGATCGTCGCCAGTTCGACGTATTTGATCGCCGCATCGCGCAGACTCTCCTTGCGTTCGGCCGAACGCCGGACGTTGCGGTAGGTCACCACCGCATCGTCGGTCTCCTTGAAGACCTCCAGCACCTTCTTTTCATACTTGAGCCGCGCCTGGTCATAGGCAGCCAGCGCCGCCCGGTACTTGGCCTGCTTGCGGCCGAATCCGAAGACCGGAGCCGTCACCGAACCCAGCACATACGAGAACGGCGATTCGAAAATATGCGACAGCACGCCGTTCTCCACACCGCCCGTCAGCGTGAAGTTGAGCCGCGGGAAGCGGTCGGCATAGGCCACCCCGACCCCGGCCAGGGCCGCCTGCAGTGCCTGCTCGGAGGCCCGCACATCGGGACGCCGCTGCAGCAGCACCGAGGGAATGCCCACCGGAAGTTTCTCCGGCATGGTGATGTTGAGCGACAGGCCGCTGCGGCGGATCCTCTCGCCCGGATAACCCGAAACCAGCAGCGAGATGCTGTTCTCCATCACCTTGATTTTCCGCTCGAGTTCCGGGATCAGCGCCGCCGTCGAGGCATACTCCACCTTTGCCTGCTGATAGACCGTCTCGGCCGTGAGACCGCCTTCGAAGCGCAGCTTCGCCAGACGCACGTCCTGACGCCGCGTCTCGAGCGTCTGCTTGACGATCGACAATTCGTTGTCGAGCGCCATCAACTGGAAATAGGCTGTCGCCACCTCCGCCACAAGCGTCATGCGCATGGCCCGCCACTCCTCGACCGACGCGAGGTATTCGGCACCGCCCTTGCGCTTGGCCCAGCGCAGGTTGCCCCAGAGGTCGAGCTCCCAGCTCACACCGACCTTGGCTCCCAGCTCGGGATCGTTGCTGAACGACTTCTGGTAGTAGTCGTTCGTCTCGCGGTCCCCATAGACGCGGGCCGAGAAGTCGGGCAGGCGGTTGGCCTTGTCGATGCGGTAGAGCTGCCGCATCTGCTCGACACGGGCCGCTGCGGCAAGCATGTCCTTGTTGTTGTCGAGCGTACGCTGAATGAGTTCGCAGAGCGCCGCGTCGCCGTAGAATTTCCACCACCCGATATCGGCAATGGTCGTCGAGTCGGTCACCCCGGCCACAAGCTGCTCGGGCAGGTTCAACTCCGGGGCCTTGCACTCGCGGACCGCCGAGCAGGAGGCCGAAAGCAGCGACCAGCCGCCAACGAGAAGATATGTCGTGAATCGTTTCATCGTTTCATTTTTTCTTTGATGCGGTAAATCCAGACGAAGAAGAAGGGGACAAAGACGATACCCACCGAAATGGCCACCAGCATGCCGAAGAAGACACCGGTGCCGATTCCCTGACGGCTGGCCGATCCGGGACCCGAGGCAAAGACCAGCGGGAGCAGGCCCAGGATGAATGCCAGCGAGGTCATCACGATCGGGCGGAAGCGCAGGTGCGCCGCCACGATGGCCGCCTCGATGACGTCGCGGCCCTTCTCGACCTCCTCCTTGGCGAACTCGACGATCAGGATGGCGTTCTTGGCCACCAGCCCCACGAGCATCACCAGTCCGATCTGGAAGTAGATGTTGTTCTCCAGCCCGCAGACCCAGATACCGAGATAGGCGCCGATTCCGGCCACGGGAAGCGAGAGGATCACCGCCACGGGCACCGACCAGCTCTCGTACTGTGCCGCAAGGAACAGGAAGACGAAGAGGAACGCTAGGGCAAGGACCACTCCGGTCTGACCGCTCACGTGCTTCTCCTGATAGGAAAGGCCGCTCCACTCGACACCCACGTTGGCCGGGAGGTGCTCATCGACGATCCGCTCGAGGGCATCCATCGCCTGACCGGAGCTGTATCCGTGGGCCGCCTCGCCCGAGATGGTCGCCGCATTGAACATGTTGAAGCGCTTGATCGTACCCGGACCGGTCGTATAGTCGGTCGTACCGAGCGCCGTCACGGGAACCATCACCCCGTCGGCCCCGCGCACGAAGAAGAGGCTCAGGTTGTCGCGCCGCGCGCGGTAGGGCGCCTCCGCCTGGATGTAGACGCGGTAGATGCGGTTGAAGAGGTTGAAGTCGTTGATGTAGACCGACCCGGTGAAGGCCTTCATCGTCGAGAAGATGTCCGACATCGAGACGCCCAGCAGCTGGGCCTTGTCGCGGTCCACGTCGTAGTAGAGCTGCGGGATGTCGTTCTGCATCGAGGTCGAGAGCCCGGTCAGTTCGGGCGTCCGCTCGGCATAATACATCAAGGTATCGACGGCCATCTGCAGCTGCTCGTAGGTCATGTCGCTGCGCGCCTCGAGCACCATCTCGAAACCGCCCGACTGACCCAGACCCGGGATCACCGGCGGCGTCGAAAGGTAGACCTTGCTCTCGGGATAGCGGGAGAACTCCTCCCGCACGCGATTCATCACCTCGCTGATCTCCTGCGTCTCGCGCTCGTCCCACGGCTTGAGGATCACCGTCAGCTGGCTGTGGGCCTGGTTCGACCCCACACGGGGACTCGAACCCGTCACGTTGAGCACGTGCTCGATGTCGGGATCCTTCATCAGGTAAGCCATCGCACGGTCGGTCACCTCCCGCGTCCGCTCGATGGTCGCCCCCTCAGGCAGCTCCAGTTCGACGGTGAAGTAACCCTGGTCCTCCTGCGGCATGAAACTCTGCGGCACCAGACGGTTCATCAGCCAGATGCCGATGAGCACGATGCCGAAGGCGGCGAACATCCGCCGCGAATGGCTCAGCGCACGCACGATCGATTGGCCGTAGAAACGGTTGCCGCGCGCCAGGAAGTAGTTGATGTAACGGAAAATCTTGTTCTTCTTCTCGCCGCTCTCGGGACGCAGGAAGAGCGAGCACATCACCGGGCTGAGCGTCAGCGCCACGACCGTCGAGATGATCACCGACACGGCGATCGTGATGGTGAACTGGCGGTAGAGTTGGCCGGTGATGCCCGACAGGAAGCTCACCGGAACGAACACGGCGCACAGCACGAGCGACATGGCGATCAGGGCTCCGCCGAGGCTGCGCATGGCCTTCTTGGTGGCCTCGTAGGGCGAGAGGTGCTCCTCGTTCATGATGCGGTCCACGTTCTCGACCACGACGATGGCATCATCGACGACGATACCGATCGCCAGGATCAGACCGAGCAGCGTCAGCAGGTTGAGCGAGAATCCGAAGACGAGCATCACGCCGAACGTACCGATGAGCGAGATGGGCACGGCGACGATCGGGATGAGCGTGGCCCGCCAGCTCTGCAGCGACAGGAAGACCACGAGAATCACCAGGATAAGCGCCTCGAACAGTGTCCGGTAGACGTGATGAATCGACTCCGAAATGTAGGTCGTCATGTCGAACGGGATACTGTAGGTGATGCCCTCGGGGAAGTTGCGGCTGATCTCTTCCATGGTTGCCTTCACCGATTCGGCCACCTCGATGGCATTGGCGCCGGGCAGCATGTAGATATCCATTACGGCCGCGTTGCCACCGTCGATACCGCTCTCCGTACTGTACGACTGCGCCTCGAGCGAGATGTTGGCCACGTCGCGCAGGCGGATGATCGAACCGTCGGGATTGCCGCGGACGACAATCTCCTCGAACTGGCTCACCGACGACAGACGGCCCTGGGCCGTGATCGGGATCGTCACATCGACCCCCTCCATCGGAGCCTGGCCGAGCACGCCGGCGGCCGATTCGCGGTTCTGGTCCTTGAGGGCCTTCTGCAGGTCCTGCACCGTCACGCCGAGGTCGGCCAACTTGTCGGGCTGTACCCAGATCTGCATGGCGTAGTAGCGGCTGCCGACGTTCGACACGCGCCCCACGCCCGGGATACGGCGCAACATGTCCAGCACGTTGAGCGTGGCGTAGTTCGAGAGGTAGATCTCGTCGAATTTCGGATCGGACGACAGCAGCGTGATGGTCATCAGTTTGCTCGAGGCCTGCTTCTCGACCGATATGCCGTTCTGCACGACCTCGGCCGGGAGACGCGCCTCGGCCTCCTTGATGCGGTTCTGGATATCGACGGCCGCCAGGTCGGGATTCGTCGCGATGTCGAAGGTCACGGTCACGGAGAAACCTCCGGAGTTCGAGCTCGACGACTCCATGTAGATCATGCCCGGCGTACCGTTGAGCTCCTGCTCGATGGGGGTGGCCACAGCCTGCGTCACGGTCTGCGCATCGGCACCCGGATAGGTGGCCGAGACCTTCACCACGGGGGGCACGATCTGCGGATACTGATCGACGGGGAGCAGCATCAGGCCGATGGCACCCACGATGACGATGATGATGGAGAGGACCGTCGAGAAGACGGGCCTGTCGATGAAAAAGTCGCTCTTCATGGTCTACTCCTCGGTGTTAGCGGGTTGCTCCTCCTTGCGTACGGCAGCCACGGGCTCCACCTTCATGCCGTGCGAGAGTTTGTGGTAGCCCTCGACGACGATGCGTTCGGTGGACGAGAGGCCGCGCTCGATGACGACGTTGTTGCCGGCGATCTCGGGCCCCGTCTCGACGAAACGCTTCTCGACGACACTGTCCGGACGCACCACATAGATATAGGCTCCGCCCTTTTCGATCACGAGCGCCTTCGACGGCACCACCACGGCATCCTCGCGGACGTCGAGCAGCAGCTTCACCTTGGCGAACTGACCGGGCAGCAGGATGCGGTCGGGGTTGGCCATCTCGGCACGCACGGAGAAGGTACCCGTCTTGGGATCGACCTGCGGGTCGGCGAAATCGACCAGGCCGCGGTAGGGATAGACCGAGCCGTCGTCGAGCGTTACGGTGATGTAGGGGTTCCACTTGCGCGTGGTGTCCTTCTGTCCGAGATTGACGTTGCGCGCACGGCTGTGGAGGTAGTCGAGGGCCGTCATGCTGAAATCGACGCGCACCGTGTCGCTCTTGACCACGGTGGCCAGCAGCGACTTGCCACTCGGACCGACGAGCGTTCCGATATCGACGTTGCGTTCGGAGATGTAGCCCGACACGGGCGACTGCACGGTGGTATAGCTCAGCGTCATCTCGGCCTGCGTGAGGTCGGCCTCGCAGACCACCACGTCGGCCGCGGCGCTCTCGTAGGCCGCCGTGGCGTTGTCCAGGTCGAGCTGGCTGGCGGCATTCTGCTCGTAGAGCGGGCGGATGCGGTCCAGGTCGCGCTTGGCCTTGACGGCCTGCGCGCGGGCCTTTTCGAGCTGCGCCTTGGCCTTGTTGGCCCGGGCGCGGTAGAGCTTCGGGTCGATCACGAAGAGCGTCTGCCCGGCCTTGATGTAGGTACCCTCGGCAAAGAGCATCTTCTCGAGATACCCCTCGACGCGGGCACGGATCTCGACGAACTGCTGGGCACGGATGCGGCCCACGTATTCGCCGTAGATATTGACATCCTCGACCGTCACCGGCTCGACGGCCACCACGGGCAGCACGACCGGTACGGGGCGCGGCCGCAGCCAGAGGTAGAGCGCGCCGCCCACGACGGCCAGTCCCGCCACCAGAGCGATCCAGCGCCTGGGGGTCATCTTCACCCGCACGCGCGGCATGTGCTCCGACATTTCACGCTTGAGTTTTTCCAGATTGAGACTCTTCAAATCCGGTTTCATTTTGTCCAAATTCATACGCGGTTCGGTTCTTCAGTTTTCATGCGGCAAGGCCGCGACTCCATCCGGAGTATTCTCCCGAGAGGGTCAAACCCCGGGCCAAGCTGCCAAAAAAATCGTAAATTAGTTATTTCCAGCCCAATAATTGATCCGGGCGGCAAATATAGTGAAAATTTCCGTGGAATTATTCCACACCTTCCGGGGAGTTATTCCACAACTGCATTCCACACCGGGCGAACCACGCCCCGCAACAGGGTCCGGGCAACCCTCCGCGAGCATGCCGCCGTGCAGTGCCGCATGCCGTCCGGCTGTTCCCGAAAATACTTTTTTTGATCCCAAAACTACATTTTCCTTTCGGCCAGCACGCCTTTTTTCGTATATTTGTCTCCGAATCCCAAAATCCAAACCGATACGCCCCGCCATGAACAGAAACAGAAAAAAGAAATGGATCGTCACCGGCTCGATACTGCTCGTATTCTGTGGCGGTCTGTGGCTCTATAACCGCTACGGCAAGACCGACGGCCCGATCGCCCCGACCGAAGCCCCCGTTGCAACGGGACAGAAAAAGATCCTCAACGTCAATGGCCTCGTCCTGCGGCCGCAGACCTTCACCGACGCCATCTCGGTCATCGGCAACCTGCTGCCTGACGAGGAGGTGGACCTCTCGTTCGAGACCTCCGGCAAGATCGTGGAAATCAACTTCCGCGAAGGCACCCCCGTCCGCAAGGGCGACCTGCTGGCCAAGGTCAATGACCGGCCGCTGCAGGCGCAGCTGTCGCGCTACGAGGCGCAGCTCAAGCTGGCCGAGGACCGCGTCTACCGCCAGAGCGCCCTGCTCGAGAAGGACGCCGTCAGCCAGGAGGCCTACGAGCAGGCCCGTACCGAACTGGCGATCCTCAACGCCGACATCGCCATCGTCCGGTCGAACATCGCTCTCACGGAGCTGCGCGCCCCCTTCGACGGCGTGATCGGACTGCGCAACGTCAGCGAGGGAGCCTACGCCTCGCCGAGCGTTGTCGTGGCCAAACTGACGCGGATCGCCCCGCTCAAGATCGACTTCTACATCCCCGAACGCTACGCCAACCAGATCCGCCCGGGCACCCCCCTGACCTTCACGGTCGAGGGGCGCAACGAGACCTTCCGGGCCATGGTCTACGCCACCGAATCGAAGATCGACCCCACGACCCACCTCTTCTCCGTGCGGGCCCACTACCCCAACACGCAGGGGCTGCAGCTCCTGCCGGGCCGCTTCGCCACGGTGCGCATCCAGCTGCAGGAGATTCCCGACGCAATCGCCGTACCGACCGAGGCCATCGTACCCGAAATGGGCGTGGCGCGTGTCTTCCGCTACCGCAACGGCCGCGCCGAGGCCGTCGAGGTACAGACCGGCCTGCGCACCGACGCCTCGGTACAGATCCTCTCGGGGCTCCAGCCCGGCGACACGGTGATCACCTCCGGCACGCTCCAGCTCCGCACCGACCTTCCCGTGAAACTCGACGCCGTCGAATAACCCCCGCGCCGTATGAACATCTCCGAACTGAGCATCCGCCGCCCGGTGCTGGCCACCGTGCTGACGATCATCATCCTGCTGTTCGGCTTCATCGGATACAGCGCTCTGGGCGTGCGCGAATACCCGAGCGTCGATAACCCGATCATCTCGGTGTCGTGCTCCTATCCGGGCGCCAACGCCGACGTGATCGAGAGCCAGATCACCGAACAGCTCGAAAAGAACATCAACGGCATCCCCGGCATCCGCTCGCTGTCGAGCGTCAGCCGCCAGGGACAGAGCCGCATCACGGTCGAGTTCGAACTCTCGACCGACCTCGAAACCGCCGCCAACGACGTGCGCGACAAGGTGTCGCGCGCGCAGCGCTACCTGCCGCGCGACTGCGACCCGCCCACCGTCTCGAAAGCCGACGCCGACGCCACGCCGATCCTGATGGTCACGATCCAGAGCGCCAAACGCTCGCTGCTCGAGTTGAGCGAAATCGCCGACCTGACGGTCAAGGAGCAGTTGCAGACGATCAGCGACGTAAGTTCGGTGGAGATCTGGGGCGAGAAGCGCTACTCGATGCGCCTGTGGCTCGACCCGGCGAAGATGGCCGGATACGGCATCACGCCGATGGACATCAAGAGCGCCCTCGACCGCGAGAACATCGAGCTGCCGTCGGGCAGCATCGAGGGCAACACCACCGAGCTGACCATCCGCACGATGGGACTGATGCACACCACCGAGGAGTTCAACAACCTGGTGGTCCGCACCGAGGCGGGGCGCATCATCCGCCTGAGCGACGTGGGACGCGCCGAACTCGGCCCGCAGGACATGCGCAGCTACATGAAGATGAACGGCGTGCCGATGGTCGGCGTGGTGGTGATCCCGCAGCCGGGCGCCAACCACATCGACATCGCCGACGAGGTCTACAACCGCATGCAGACCATGCGCAAGGACCTTCCGGCCGACATCGTCACCGGCTACGGATTCGACAACACGCGCTTCATCCGCGCATCGATCGACGAGGTGAAACAGACCGTCTACGAGGCCTTCGTGCTGGTGATCATCATCATCTTCCTCTTCCTCCGCAACTGGCGCGTGACGCTCATTCCCTGCATCGTCATCCCGGTCTCGCTCATCGGCACCTTCTTCCTGATGTACCTGGCCGGTTTCTCGATCAACGTCCTCTCGATGCTGGCCGTGGTGCTCTCGGTCGGCCTTGTGGTGGACGACGCCATCGTGATGACCGAGAACATCTACATCCGCATCGAACGCGGCATGACCCCCTTCGAGGCAGGTATCGACGGTGCGAAGGAGATCTTCTTCGCCGTGATCTCGACCTCGATCACGCTGATCGCCGTCTTCTTCCCGATCGTCTTCATGGAGGGCACGACCGGACGCCTGTTCCGCGAGTTCAGCCTCGTCGTCTCGGGCGCCGTGCTGATCTCGACCTTCGCGGCGCTTACCGTCACGCCAATGCTCGCCACCAAGTTGCTCGTGCGCCAGGAGCGTAAAAACTGGTTCTACACCCGCACCGAACCCTTCTTTGTCGGGCTCAACAACCTCTACAGCCGCACCCTCTCGGCCTTCCTGCACCGCCGCTGGCTGGCCCTGCCGCTCGTCGCCGTCACCCTCGGTCTGATCGGCTGGCTCTGGAGCATGATCCCCTCGGAGATGGCCCCGCTCGAGGACCGTTCGCAGATCACGATCAACACCACCGGCTCGGAGGGCGCCACCTACGAATACATGCGCGACTACACGGAGGACATCAACCTGCTGGTCGATTCGCTCGTCCCGGAGGCCATGGCCGTCACGGCCCGCGTGTCGAGCGGGCGGGGCAACATCAGCATCGCCCTCGACAGCCTGGCCGGACGCACGCGCAGCCAGATGGAGATCGCCGAGGAGCTCTCGGCGGCCATCCGCACGAAGACCAAGGCCCGCGCCTTCGTACAGCAGCAATCGACCTTCGGCGGGCGGCGCGGCAACATGCCCGTGCAGTACGTGCTCCAGGCCACGACAATCGACCGCCTGCAGGAGGTGCTGCCCGAATTCATGAAGCGGGTCTACGAGAGCCCCGTCTTCCAGATGGCCGACGCCGACCTGAAGTTCAGCAAGCCCGAGGCGCGCATCACCATCAACCGCGACAAGGCCAACCTGATGGGGATCAGCACGCAGGATATCGCACAGACGCTCCAGTACGGACTCAGCGGCCAGCGTATGGGCTATTTCTACATGAATGGCAAGCAATACGAGATTCTGGCCGAGATCAACCGCCAGCAGCGCAACAAGCCCGCCGACCTGAGGTCGATCTACCTGCGCAACGACGAGGGCACGATGGTGCAGCTCGACAACCTCATCTCGCTCGAGGAGAACGTCGCCCCGCCGCAGCTCTACCACTACAACCGTTTCCTCTCGGCGACGATCTCGACGGGTCTGGCCAAGGGCCGCACCATCGGCGAGGGTCTCGACGAGATGGACCGCATCGCCCGCGAGGTGCTGCCCGACGACTTCCGCACGGCGCTGGCCGGCGACTCGAAGGAGTTCCGCGAGAGCTCGTCGAGCCTGATGTTCGCCTTCCTGCTGGCCATCGTGCTGATCTACCTGATCCTCGCGGCACAGTTCGAGAGCTTCAAGGACCCGCTGGTCATCATGCTCACCGTGCCGCTGGCCATCGCCGGAGCACTGGTCTTCATGTGGGGCGCCGGGCAGACGATGAACATCTTCAGCCAGATCGGCATCATCATGCTCATCGGCCTGGTGGCCAAGAACGGCATCCTGATCGTCGAGTTCGCCAACCAAAAACAGGAGGCCGGCGAACCGAAGATGCAGGCCATCCGCGATGCGGCACTCCAGCGCCTGCGCCCGATCCTGATGACCAGCGCCTCGACCATACTGGGCCTGCTGCCGCTGACGGTCGCCACGGGTGAGGGAGCCAACGGCCGCATCGCCATGGGCGTGGCCGTCGTGGGCGGCATGCTGGTCTCGACGCTGCTCACGCTCTACATTGTCCCGGCCATCTACAGCTACGTCTCCACGGACCGGAGCAAACGAACGAAAACCGACAACGCATGAAACGAACGTTCTTCACGCTGATGCTGCTCGGGCTTGGCCTCGGAGCGGCGGCCCAGGAGCTGCAGACGCTCCGCGAATACCTCGAAGCGGGACTCGAGCGCAACTACGACATACGGATCATCCGCAACGAGGAGCGCATTTCGGACAACAACGCCACGGCGGCCAATGCGGGCAAACTCCCGACCATCGACCTCTCGGCCGGATACACGGGACGGCTGGACAACGACCGCACGACGCCGCGCGGGGGCGACCCGGTCACCGAAAACGGGATCTACAACCAGACGTTCGACGTCGGACTGGCGGTGAACTGGACCCTCTTCGACGGCTTCCGCATCCGCGCCGAGTATGCGAAACTCGAGGAGCTGAAGGCCAAGGGCGCCCTGCAGACCCGGCTGACGATCGAGGACTTCATCGCCTCCTTCACGGCAGAATACTACAACTTCGTGCAGCAGAAGCTGCGCCTGGGCAACTACCTCTACGCCATGGCCCTCTCGCGCGAACGGCTGCGCATCGCCGAAGAGTGGTACCGCGTAGGCAGTTCGGCGCGGCTCGACGTGCTCCAGGCCCGCGTGGACTTCAATGCCGACAGTTCGCAGTACATGTCGCAGCAGGAGGCCGTCACCGCCTCGCGCATCCGCCTCAACGAACTGCTGGCCAACGAGGAGCTCGACCGGAAGCTCCACGTGCGCGACTCGCTGATCGCCATCGACGCCGACCTGGAGTGGGAACGCCTCATGGCCCAAACCCGCGAAACGAACGCCTCGCTGCTGCTGGCCGACCGCGACAACACGATCTCCGAACTGGAACTCGAGAGCATCCGCTCACGCAACTACCCCTACCTGAAACTGCAGGCCGGATACGGCTACACGCACAACCGCTACGGCGGCGGGGCAAACCGATCGAACGGCACGCTGGGGCTGAATGCCGGGGTGCAGGTGGGCTTCACGATCTTCGACGGGAACCGCCGCCGGGAGCAGCGCAACGCCCGAATCGGCATCGAGAATGCCCGCCTGACGCGCATGCAGCTCGAACAGTCGCTCATGGCCGACCTTGCGACCTTCTGGCAGGCCTACCGCAACAACCTCGAGGTGATCCGCCTCGAGGAGGAGAACCTCACGGCCGCCCGCGAGAACTACCGTATCGCCATGGAGCGCTACCGGCAGGGTGAACTGCCGGGAATCGAGATGCGCGAGGCACAGAAGAGCCTGCTCGACGCCGAGGAGCGCATCCTCACGGCACAGTACAACACGAAACTCTGCGAGATCTCGCTGCAGCAGATCAGCGGCAACGTCACCGTCTACCTGCAATAGCGTCCGTCACGCAACGCATCGATACGGGGCATGCGGTCCGGGGCCGCATGCCCCGTCCGTTCCACAAAACCCCGTCCCTTCACGGCATCCGTCCAAACACCCCGCCCCAGGCGCCACCCTGTCGCCTCTTCCGGCGGCCGAACCGCCCCTCGCCAAACAGACTGCGGCCACATCCATCACCCGACCCGCCCGCAGGAAGGATCGTCCCGATTAAATATTTTCCATTAGAAATTTGTTTTATTAGAAAATATTCCACACCTTTGCATCGGAAACAAACAACGAACCGAAAAACATGAACAAACTGCTGCTGGCGGCATGGGCCCTTCTCGCAACGGCCGGAGCCGCAACCGCACAAACCGAAAACGACACGAAGATGAAACCGATTGCAATGACCCGGGCCGACTTCCTCCAGAAGGTGGCCGACTACGAAAAGAATCCCGACACATGGCATTATCTGGGCGACAAACCTGCCGTCATCGACTTCTACGCCTCCTGGTGCGGTCCCTGCCGGGCGCTGGCCCCCGTACTCGACGAACTGGCCGCCAAATACGGTGAGGAGATCTACGTCTACAAGATCGATGTGGACAGCGAGCAGGAGCTGGCCGCCGTGTTCGGCATCCGCTCGATCCCGACGCTGCTCTTCATCCCGACCGAAGGCAACCCGCGGATGGTAACCGGCATGCAGCCGAAGAACGTTCTCGAACAACAGATCCGGGAGATCCTCCCCGCACGGTAATGGCCCTGACGATCGACCCGGGGCTCTGCCCCCAAAATCACGCCTGCCCGCTGGTGAAGCTCTGCCCCGCAGGGGCCATCTCGCAGACGGGCCATGGACTGCCGGTGATCGATGCCGCCCGATGCATCGAGTGCGGCAAATGCCAGCGACACTGCGGCATGCAAGCCGTCCGCAAAGATACGGGCCACACAACCGGCATGTAAGCCCACGCCTTCCGGGAGCCCTCCCGAATGCACTGGTACGTCCCGTACCAATTTCCGCACGGCGGGAAATTCCCCTTTCCGGGGAGTTTCCCGCCTTCATTTTCGGGACTTTACACTTTTCAGCCAAACAGACCCGCCGCACTACGATTTTACCGGCATTTTGCTCAAAAGGTAATAATTCGATGCAAAATTCGGATTTCCGATTAAAAAACACTATATTTGTAAAATCCGAAAAAACCGCAACCCTATGGCCAATCGAGAACTTTTGCTCGGAGATGAAGCCCTCGCACTGGGCGCCCTCCATGCCGGTCTGTCGGGCGTCTACGCCTATCCCGGCACCCCCTCCACCGAAATCACGGAATACATCCAGAACCACCCGCTCGCTGCCGAGCGAAACGTCCACTGCAAATGGTCGGCCAACGAGAAGACCGCCATGGAAGAGGCCCTCGGCATGTCGTTCTGCGGCAAACGGGCGCTGGTCTGCATGAAGCACGTCGGCATGAACGTCGCCGCCGACGCCTTTGTCAATTCGGGCATGACCGGAGCCAACGGCGGCCTGGTGGTCGTCGCGGCCGACGACCCGTCGATGCACTCGTCGCAGAACGAACAGGACTCGCGCTTCTACGGCAAATTCGCCTTCATCCCGGTCTTCGAACCCTCCACCCAGCAGGAGACTTACGACATGGTGCGCTACGCCTTCGACTACTCGGAGCGCTTCCACATCCCCGTACTGATGCGCCTGACCACGCGCATGGCCCACTCGCGCGCCGTCGTCGAGACGGCCCCGGCCCGCGAACCGAACGCCTACGCCTGCCCCGCCCCCGAACGCATGCGCCAGTGGGTGCTCATGCCGGGCAACTCGCGCGTGCGCTACAACACGCTGCTCGAGGAGTATGCCCGCTTCGAGGAGGAGGCTGCCGCCAGCCGCTTCAACACCTTCCGCGACGGGGCCGACCGCTCGCGGGGTATCATCGCCTGCGGCATCGCCTACAACTACCTGATGGAGAACTATCCCGACGGATGCCCGCACCCCGTGCTCAAGATTGCACAATACCCGCTGCCGCGCGCCGAAGTCCGCCGACTGGCCTCGCAGTGCGATTCGCTGCTGGTCATCGAGGAGGGGCAGCCGCTCGTCGAGGAGCAGCTCCGCGGCATTCTGGAGACCCCGCTGCCCATCCGCGGCCGCATGTCGGGTGAACTGCCCCGCACGGGCGAACTTACCCCCGACAGCGTGCGCCGCGCCCTCGGGCTGGAGCCCCACGAAGCCCATGCCGCCAGCCAGATCGTCGTACCGCGTCCGCCCGCCCTGTGCCAGGGCTGCGGCCACCGCGACATGTACACGGCACTGACCGAAGTGGTCCGCGAATACGACAACGCCCGTGTATTCAGCGACATTGGCTGCTACACGCTGGGCTGGCTTGCGCCGTTCCACGCCATCGACACCTGCGTGGAGATGGGCGGATCGATCACCATGGCCAAAGGCGCCGCCGATGCGGGCCAGCATCCCTCAATTGCCGTCATCGGCGACTCGACCTTCACCCACTCGGGCATGACAGGTCTGCTCGACGCCGTAAACGAACAGGCCAACATCACGGTCATCATCTCCGACAACCTCACCACGGGCATGACGGGCGGACAGGACTCGGCCGGAACGGGCCGTCTGGAGCAGATCTGCGCCGGCATCGGCGTCGATCCGGCCCACATCCGCGTCGTGGTGCCCCTGCCGCGCAACCGCGAGGAGCTCAAGGCGATGATCCGCGAGGAGATCGCCTACCGGGGCGTCTCGGTGATCATCCCGCGCCGGGAGTGCATCCAGACCGCCAAACGCCACAACGCGGCCAAAACCGCCAAGAGCGCCGAATAAACCGCAGCCCGGTACCCCGCCCGTCATCGGGCGGGGCCCGGGCCTGAAGTCGTGAAACCAAAAACTACGCAACACATGAAACGCGATATCATCCTTTCGGGCGTCGGAGGACAGGGCATCCTCTCGATCGCCACCGTCATCGGACGGGCCGCCCTCGCCGAAGGGCTCCAGATCAAACAGGCCGAAGTCCACGGCATGAGCCAGCGCGGCGGCGACGTGCAGTCGAACCTGCGCATCTCGTCGGAGACGATCCACTCGGACCTGATCCCGCAGGGCGGCGCCGACATCATCATCTCGCTCGAACCGATGGAGGCCCTGCGCTACCTGCCGTGGCTCTCGGCCTCGGGCTGGGTGATCACCAACACGGCCCCCTTCGTCAATATTCCGAACTATCCCGATGCCGGGGCGCTCACGGCCGAACTGAGGGGACTTCCCCACGCCGTGGCCATCGACATCGACACGCTGGCCCGCGAAGCCGCTTCGCCCCGCTCGGCGAACATGGTGCTGCTGGGCGCCGCCGCCCCCTTCCTCGGCATCGAGGCCGGGAAGTTCGAGGCCGGCATACGCGACATCTTCGCCCGCAAGGGCGAGGCCGTCGTGGAGATGAACCTCAAGGCATTCCGCGCCGGCTACGAGGCGGCCCGAAAACAGGCAGAACGATGAACGTACCTTTTGACCGGAGCGTCCTCCGCACGGCTCTCGAGCGGATGGACATCGCGGACATCGCACAGGCGACGATCCGCCAGTCGGGCGACATCGCCCGCATGATGGAGCGCGACACGCAGACCGAATTCCTCCACCTGGAGATGGGCATTCCGGGACTCCCGCCCGAACGGGTAGGCGTCGAGGCCGAATGCGCCGCCCTGCGCGCCGGCGTAGCCTCGCAGTATCCCAACATGTTCGGCATCCCGGAGCTCAAGGAGGCGGCATCACGCTTCCTTCGGGCCTTCCTCGACATCGAGATCGCCCCGAAGGGATGCATCCCGACCGTCGGCTCGATGCAGGGAAGCTACAACACCTTCCTGCTCTGCTCGCAACTCAACCCCGCGAAGCGCAAGATCCTCTTCATCGACCCGGGCTTCCCCGTACAACGCAGCCAGGTGCGTATCCTGGACATCCCGAGCGAATCGTTCGACATCTACGACTACCGCGCCGAGAAACTCGGCCCGAAGATCGAAAGCTACCTGGCGGCAGGCGACGTGGCGGCCATCGTCTACTCGAACCCCAACAATCCGGCGTGGATCTGCCTGACGGAGGACGAACTGCGCACGATCGGCGAACTGGCCACACGCTACGACGCCATCGTCATCGAGGACCTCGCCTACCTCTGCATGGACTTCCGCAAGCCGCTCGGCCGCCCCTTCGAAGCCCCTTACCAGGCCACCGTGGCCCGCTATACGAAAAACTGGATCCTGATGGTCTCCGGATCGAAGATCTTCAGCTACGCCGGGCAGCGCATCGCCATCGCGGCCATCTCCGACGGACTCTTCGACCGCGAATACCCGGCCCTGCGCGAACGCTACAACATCGGGCGGCTGGGCGACGCCTTCGTGCTGGTCTTCCTCTACGCCGCCTCGTCGGGCACGAGCCACTCGGCCCAGCACGCCCTGGCCGCCATGTTCTGCGCGGCGGCCGACGGCACGCTCGACTTCGTCGGCGAGACCTCCGAATATGCACGCCGCGCCCGGCTCACCAAGGAGATCTTCCTCCGCCACGGCTTCCGCATCGTCTACGACAAGGACCAGACCGAGTCGGTGAGCGACGGTTTCTTCTACACGATCGGATACGGCAGGATGACCAGCTCGGAGCTGTTGAGCGAACTGCTGCTCTACGGCATCTGCGCCATCTCGCTCACCTCGACGGGCAGCCACCAGCACGGCATCCGCGTCTGCATCTCGCAGATGAACCGCCCCGAACAGTTCACCCTGCTCGACGAACGGCTCGCAGCCTTCGCCCGGGACCACGCCTAAAAACACGGAATCGACATGCGACTCACCACACCCGCCGAAGCGGTAAAACTGATCCGCTCGCACCAAAGCGTCTACATCCAGGGCAGCACCTCGATCCCCGAGGTGCTCGTCCGCGCCATGGCCGACCGCGGCCCGGAACTCGAGGGCGTCACCGTCTACTCGGGCTTCGCCGTCGGACGCGCCGATGCACCCTATTGCCGCCCCGAATACCGCGAATCGTTCCTCGTGAACAGCCTCTTCGTGGCCAACAACATCCGCCGCTGGCTCGCCGACGGCTACGGGCAATCGACCCCGGCCTTCCTGGGCGAAATCCCGGGGCTGTTCCGCGACGGCACGCTGCCCGTCGATGTGGCGCTCCTCAACGTCTCGCGCCCCAACGAAGAGGGTTACTGCTCCTACGGCGTCTCGGCCGACCTCGCGGTCTCGGCCGTCGAGTGCGCCCGGACGGTCATCGCGCAGATCAACCCCGCGATGCCCTTCTCCTACGGCGACGCCCTGATCCACACGTCGCGCATCGCCGCGGCCGTCGAGGTGGACGACCCGCTTGTGGAGGTCCCGACGGCCGTACCGACCGAGATCGAACGCCGCATCGGCGCCCACATCGCCGAACTGATCCCCGACGGAGCCACGCTCCAGATCGGCGTCGGCGGCATCCCGAACGCCGTGCTGGCGGCCCTGGCCGACCACAAGCACCTCGGGCTGCACACCGAGGCGATGACCGACGGCGTGCTGCCGCTGATCGAGAGCGGCGTGATCGACAACTCGCAGAAGCGCGTCATGCCGGGCATATCGGTCGCCTCGCTGGCCCTCGGCTCCCGCCGGCTCTACGACTACATGGACTATCGCAAGGACCTGGTGATGAAGGACGTGGCCTGGACCAACGACCCGTTCCGCATCCGCGAGAACCCGAAGGTCATGGCCATCAACTCGGCCGTGGAGGTAGATCTCACGGGACAGGTTTGCGCCGACTCGGTCGGCACGCGCATCATCTCGGGCGTCGGCGGCCAGCACGACTTCATGTACGGAGGCTCGCTCTCGGAGGGCGGCAAGACCTTCATCGCCATCCCTTCGACGACCTCCAAGGGCGAATCGAAGATCAAGGCGCTGCTCACGCCCGGCGCCGGCGTGGTGACCACGCGACACATGATCCAGCACGTGGTCACCGAATACGGAGTGGCCCACCTGCGCGGACGCAACCTCGCCGAACGGGCCCGGGCGCTGATCGCCATCGCCCACCCCTCGGTCCGCGAGGAGCTGGAACGCGCCGCCGCCGAACGCTTCGGCTACTCGTTCCTCCGCCTGCACTGACATCCGGGTCCGGAGCTTTCGGCTCCGGACCTTTTTTCACCCGCACATCCATCCGCCATGTACCGCAAATACCTCTTCTTCGACCTCGACGGCACACTCACCGACTCGATGCCCGGCATCACCCGCTCGGTGCGGTACGCCCTGGAACGCCTCGGCATCGAGGTTCCGGACCTGCAGTCGCTCGTCCGCTTCGTCGGCCCGCCACTCAAGGAGTCGTTCATGACCTTCTACGGCATGACCGCCGCAGAGGCCGAACGGGCCATCGCCCTCACGCGCGAATACTTCGTGCCGAAGGGCATGTTCGAAAACGAGCTCTACACCGGGGTCCCGGAGCTGCTCGATGCCACCCGCCGCGCCGGCTGCGTGAATGTCATGGCCACCTCGAAACCCGAACCGTTCGCCCGGCAGATCGCCGCACACTTCGGCATCGACACCCGCTTCGAACTCATTTCGGGCAGCTCGCTCGACGGATCGCGGACCACGAAGGCCGAAGTAATCGGCCACGCACTCCGCACACTGGGCATCACCCCCGAGGAGGCGGTGATGATCGGCGACCGCCGCCACGACATCGAGGGGGCCGCCGCAACGGGCCTCACGGCGATCGGTGTCCGCTGGGGTTACGCCCCCGAGGGCGAGCTGGAAGCAGCTCGGCCGGCCGCCATCGCCGACGATATCGACGCCCTGCGCCGCCTGCTGCTCGAAGGACTTCCCTCCTGACGCGGCCGCGAGGCCGAACGGGCCCCGTCCGACAGGGGCAGGAGCGGCGGATCCGCACGCAATGCACGCCGGGAAGTGTTTTTCCGGACCCGAGCCTGCAATCCGTAAGGGATACAATCCAAAAAGACGATCCATATTATTGTTTTTCGATAAAAAAGGATCGTCTTTCGGATTTATTTGTTACCTTTGCTTTCGGGCATGGCCCGACGGATAACAAATTATCTCCCCGAAGATCCCTGATGCAGCGCACATATGATCATCAAACTCGAAAATCTGAACAAAACCTATAACAACGGCTCACCGCTCCACGTCCTCAAGGGCATCAACCTCGAAGTGGAGCAGGGCGAGCTGGTCTCGATCATGGGAGCGTCGGGCTCCGGGAAATCAACCCTGCTGAACATCCTCGGCATCCTGGACGACTACGACAGCGGCTCCTACTACCTGGCCGGGCGCCTGATCAAGAATCTCACGGAGACGCAGGCCGCCGCGGCCCGCAACCGGATGATCGGCTACATCTTCCAGTCGTTCAACCTGATCAGCTACAAGAACGCCATGGAGAACGTCGCCCTGCCGCTCTACTACCAGGGCGTGCCGCGCCGCAAGCGCAACGCCATGGCCCTCGAATACCTCGACACCCTCGGACTGCGCGACTGGGCCGGGCACATGCCCAACGAGATGTCGGGCGGACAGAAGCAGCGCGTGGCCATCGCCCGGGCGCTGATCAACCGCCCGCAGATCATCCTGGCCGACGAACCCACGGGAGCCCTCGACAGCAAGACCTCGCAGGAGGTAATGGACCTCCTGCGCCGGGTCAATGTCGAGATGGGCATGACGATCATCTGCGTCACGCACGAACAGGCCATCGCCGACCAGACGGACCGGATCATCCGCCTGACGGACGGCGTCATCGGCAGCATCACCGAAACCGGACAGGGAAGACGATGAGGGAGCTGCTGCTGGAGATATGGACCTCGGTGCGGAGGAACAAGCTGCGCACCTTCCTCACGGGCTTCTCGGTCGCGTGGGGCATCTTCATGCTCGTCATCCTGCTCGGCTCGGGCAACGGGCTGAAGAACGGCGTGGAGTCAAACTTCGGGGACTACGCCACCAACTCGATCACCCTCTACGGAGGCTGGACCTCGAAGGAGTGGAAGGGCTACGACCGCAACCGCCGCATCCGCCTCACGAACCACGACCTGGAGATCCTCGAAAAGGAGTTCCCCGAGGTCGATGAGGTAGCGGCCAACTCCTGGCTCTCGTCGAAGAAACTCGCCTACGGGGGCAACTTCATGGAAGCCTCGCTGCGCGGCTCGCTGCCCAAGGTGGCCCGGATCGAGGGGATCAAGATCGCCAAGGGGCGTTTCATCAACGAAGCCGACATCCGCGAGTACCGCAAATCGGCGCTCATCGACGAGGAGACGGCGCTCGTGCTCTTCCAGGGCGCCGATCCGCTCGGCAAGTTCATCCGCGTGGACAGCCTCACCTTCAAGGTCGTGGGCGTCACGAAGGGCGACGCCATGCGCAACAGCGCCACCTGCATCATTCCGCTCACCACCGGACAACTCGTCTACAAGGCCAACGAACCCTACATCAACGACGCCATCATCACGGTCAAGGAGATCCGCACGGACCGCGAGATGGAGGAGTTCGAGCGGCGGATCAAGGGCCGCCTGGCCGCCGAGCACGACTTCGACCCCACGGACGACAGCGCCATCTGGATCAACAACACCATGGAGCGCGTCAAGGACATGATGATCGTCTTCGGGGGCATCAACCTCTTCGTCTGGATCATCGGCCTGGGCACGCTGCTGGCGGGCGTCGTCGGCGTAAGCAACATCATGCTCGTGACGGTCTCGGAGCGCACGGCCGAATTCGGCATCCGCAAGGCCCTCGGGGCCAAGCCCCGGTCGATCATCCGGCTGATCCTCACCGAGTCGGTCATGATCACCGCAGCCTTCGGCTACATGGGCATGGTGCTCGGCGTGGCGGTGATGGAGGCGGTGAACTACTACATGACCCAAACCCCGGCCGACGCCTCGGAGACGGGTTTCTCCCCGACGATCTTCCTCGACCCGACACTCAACCTCGGCGTGGCCGTAAGCGCCACGGTGGTGCTCATCGTCGCGGGGATCATCGCCGGATACGTCCCGGCCTACCGCGCCGCCCAACTGAAAACGATCGACGCCTTGCGCTATAACAAATAGAGACGATGGGATTCTTCGACACAGACCGCTGGAACGAAATCTGGCAGACGATCCGCCGAAACCGCAAGCGCAGCATCATGACGGCGCTGGGCGTCTTCTGGGGCATCTTCATGCTCACGGTGCTGCTGGGTGCCGGCATGGGGCTGGGACGCCTGTTCCGGGCCCAGCTGGGCGAAACCTCGACCAACACGGTGCTGATGAACACCGGGCGCACGTCCATCCCCTACAAGGGCATGCCCACCGGCCGGGCGTGGAACCTCGAGAACGACGACGTCGAGGCCATAAAGAAGCTCCCCGAGGTGAAATACGCCGCCGGCATGGTGTGGGCCAACCAGTTCTACGCCAGCCACGGCGACCGCAAGGGCGAATACTACGTCATGGGCCACATGCCCGACTACCAGAAGATCAATCCCGAGAAACTCGTCTACGGACGCTACATCAACGACCTGGACATGGAGCGCAAGCGCAAGGTCTGCCTGATCGGCACACAGATCTGGAAGGACCTCTTTCCCGGAGGCGAGGATCCGACGGGCAAGACGATCCTGCTCCAGGGATCGCAATTCACGGTCGTAGGCGTCCTCAAGCGCCAGAGCAACATGATGACGTTCAGCGACGTGGAGCGCACGATCATCCTTCCCGCCACGCTCGTCCAGCAGATGTTCGGCATGGGACGCACGATCCACATGCTGGCCGCCGTGGGCCACAACGACGTGCCGCCGCGCATCCTCGAGCGGGCTGTCAAAGCCCCGGTCTTCGCACGCCACATCATCTCACCGGACGACCCCCGTGCGGCGTGGGTGATGACCACCGCGGAGTTCATCACCAAGGTGAACAGCCTCTTCTGGGGCATCGGACTGCTGACCTGGATCGTGGGTCTGGGCACGCTGCTGGCGGGCATCGTCGGCGTGAGCAACATCATGCTCGTACTGGTCAAGGAGCGCACGCAGGAGATCGGCATCCGCCGCGCACTGGGCGCCCCGCCGCGTGCCATCATCTCGCAGATCCTCTCGGAGAGTTTCGTGCTGACGTTCATCGCCGGGGTGCTGGGGCTTACGGCGGGCGTGGGGCTGCTCTCCGTCGCCGATTCGATCTACCACCAGGCCGTCGTCATTGCCCAGGAGGGCACCGACGTCTCGTGGCAGATCTCCTTCCAGACGGGCATGCTCTCGCTGGCGATCCTCATCGCCGGGAGCCTGCTGGCGGGCGTCATCCCCGCAGGCCGCGCCCTGAAGATCAAAGCCGTGGATGCCATCCGCGAAGAATAGAGGCAAAAACAAACAAATACCGCATAAGTCATGAAGAAAGTGCTGAAAATTTTCCTGGGTGTGCTCTTTGCCGCACTGCTCATCGGGACCTTCGTGTTCCTGTGGCAGAAAACCCGTCCAGTGAAGGTCGTCTATGCGATCGTGCAGCCCAAAACGGACACACTGAGGCAGTACGTGGTCGCCACGGGTAAGGTGCAGCCCCGCGACGAGGTGGAGATCAAGCCCCAGATCTCGGGCATCATCTCCGATGTCTACAAGGAGGCCGGCGAGACGGTCCGCCAGGGCGAGGTCATCGCCACGGTGAAGGTGATCCCGGAGATGGGCCAGCTCTCGAGCGCCGAGTCGCGCGTCTCGGTGGCCGAGATCTCCCTGGCGCAGGTCACCCGCGAATACGAGCGCACGAAGGCGCTCTACGAGAAGGGCGTCGTCTCGGCCGAGGAGGCCGAACAGGGGCGCACGGAGTTCGAGAAGGCCGATGAGGAGCTGCGCAATGCCCGGGAGAACCTCGAGATCGTCAAGGAGGGCATCGCCAGCCGCTTTGCCGAGCTGAGCAACACGCAGATCCGTTCGACGATCGACGGCATGATCCTCGACGTGCCGATCAAGGTCGGCAACTCGGTGATCCAGGCCAACACGTTCAACGACGGCACGACGATCGCCACCGTGGCCGACATGTCGAACATGCAGTTCCAGGGCAATGTCGATGAGACGGACGTGGGCAAACTCCACGAGGGCATGCCCGTGAAGCTGACCATCGGCGCCCTGCAGGACGTCGAGCTGGACGCCACGCTGGAGTATGTAGCCCCGAAGTCCACGGAGAGCAACGGCGTGATCCTCTTCGAGGTGAAGGCCGCCGTACAGATTCCCGAAGGGGTCTTCGTCCGCGCCGGATACAGCGCCAACGCCAGCATCGTGATCCAGAGCCGCGACGGGGTGCTGACCCTGCCCGAGGCATGCGTGGAGTTCGAGGGCGACAAGACCTATGTGCAGACGCTCACCTCCCCCGCGGATTCGGAAGAGCAGACCTTCGAGCGGCGCGAGGTCACGATCGGCCTGTCGGACGGCGTGAACGTCGAGATCACCGGAGGCATCACGGCCGACGACCAGGTCCGCGGCGCCCGCATCGATACCAAATAACCGCAACCCCTATCCTGCCATGAAAACCCGCATCGTCGCGGCATGCGCCGCCGTCTGGCTCGCCGCCCTGCCGCTCCGCGCACAGCAGACCGATCCGTCGCCCGCAACCCCGGCGGCTCCCGCCCCGGGAACTCCGTGGACGCTGGCCGACTGCATCGCCCACGCCCAGCAGAACAACACCCAGGTGCAGCAACGGCAGCTGCAGGTCGAACGGAGCGACATCGAGCTCTCCACGGCCCGCTACAGCCGTCTGCCCGACCTGAATGCCTCGATCGGCGGCGACGCCTCCTTTGGACGCGCCCTGACCAGCGACAACACCTACCGCAACAACAACCAGACCTCGGGATCTCTCAACGTCTCCGCATCGATGCCCCTGTTCCAGGGCATGCGGATCAACCACCAGATCAAGGCCGGGAAACTGGACCTGGCTGCCGCCATCGAGGATCTCGAACGGATCCGCGAGGATGTGGCGATCAACGTCATGACGCTCTACCTGCAGGTGCTCTACAGCAAGGAGATGGTCGGCGTGGCCGAACGCCAGCTGGAGCTGAGCACGCAGCAGGCACTCCGCAGCCGCGAACTGGCCGCCGCCGGCAAACAGCCCGAATCGGCCGTCTACGAAAGCGAGGCGCTTGCAGCCAACGACCGCATGACGCTCACCCAGTCGCGCAACGACCTGCAGCTGGCGCTGCTCGACCTGAGCCAGGCGCTCAACCGCGAAAGCGCCGCCGGATTCGACATCGTCGAGCCGGTGCTCGACAGCGTGGCGCTCGAAACGCTCCACCACCTCGGCAACCCCGATGCGGTCTACGCCTACGCCGCCGAAAACCGACCCCACATCCGGGCCGAGAAGCTGCGGCTCGAGAGTTCGGAGCACGCCGTGGACGTGGCCCGCTCGGCCCTCTACCCGACCCTCTCGCTCTCGGGAGGTTACGGCACGGGGGTATACAGCGCCGACGACTCGAAGTTCTGGGCACAGATGCGCCACAACAGCCGGGAGTATGTCGGCCTGTCGCTCGGCATCCCGATCTTCAACCGCCGCGCCACGCGCAACAACATCCGCACGGCACGCATCGCCGTGCGCAGCCAGCAGCTGGCCGTGACGGAGGCCGAACGCGCCCTGCGCAAGGAGATCGAACAGGCGTGGTACAACGCCGACGCCGCCTATGCCAAGTACCGCGCGGCCGACGCCGCCTTCGCTTCGGCCGAGGTGGCCTTCAGCTACGAACAGGCGAAAGCCGAAGCCGGCCGCTCGACCGTCTTCGACTTCAACGACGCCAAGACCCGCATGGAGAAGGCTGCGGCCGAAGCCGTGCAGGCCAAATACGAATTCGTCTTCCGTTCGAAGATCCTCGACTTCTACCGCGGCGAACCGCTCCGGCTCTAACCACGGTCCCATCCCCCGAGCGGAGACCCCGATGCAACGCTGCAGGCCGGGGTCTCCGCTCCGTTTTTACCCGGTTCGAAGACGGAAAGCGCACTTTTCGGTGCCGAAAGGCGGCAATCCGGAAAATTTGACCTACTTTTGCAGCGATTTACAGTACGCATCGGATGGAATGGCTTAAAGCGCTCCTGGTCGAACATTCGGCCCTGCAGGCCGTCGTGGTGATCTCGCTCATCTCGACGATCGGCATCGGTCTGGGCAAGATCCGCTTCTTCGGTATCTCGCTCGGCTCGGCCTTCATCTTCTTCGTGGGCATCCTCGCCGGACACTTCGGGCTGTCGCTCGACCCCTCGATGCTGATCTACGCCGAGGATTTCGGACTGATCATCTTCGTCTATGCCCTCGGACTGCAGGTCGGACCGGGTTTCTTCAGCTCGATGCGGGCCGACGGGCTGCGCCTCATCTCGCCAGCCATCGCCGTCATCCTGCTCGGCACGGCGCTTGCCGTAGCCCTGAGCTACGCCTTCCGGGTCCCGATGCCCGACATGTCGGGCATCCTGTGCGGCGCTACGACCAACACCCCGGCCCTCGGTGCAGCCCAGCAGACCCTCCAGCAGATCGGGCTCGACACGAGCGGCGCCGCATTGGGATGCGCGGTGACCTACCCGCTGGGCGTCATCGGCGTCATCCTGGCCATCGTCGTGATGCGCAAGCTGTTTGTCCGCCCTTCGGACATGCCGGGACCCGACGCCGAGCACAAGAAGAACATCTTCATCGCCAGCTACCACCTCACCAACCCGGCCGTCTTCGGCAAGAGCGTCCACGAGATCGCCTCGGAGAGCCACCACCACTTCGTCATCTCGCGGCTGTGGCGCAACGGGCAGGTATCGATCCCCACATCGGACCGCACGCTCGAGCAGGACGACGTGATCCTGGTGATCACCAACCGCGAGGAGGCCGACGCCCTGCGCCTGATCTTCGGCGAGCAGGAGCAGAAGGACTGGAACAAGGAGAATATCGACTGGAACTCGGTAGACGGGCAACTCATCTCGCAGCGCATCCTCGTCACCCGTCCCGAGATCAACGGCAAGAAACTCGCCTCGCTGCGCCTGCGCAACAACTACGGCATCAACATCAGCCGCGTCTACCGTTCGGGCGTACAGCTGCTCGCCACGCCCGACCTGCGGCTGCAGCTGGGTGACCGGCTGACGGTCGTGGGCGAAGCCCAGGCGATCAAGAACGTGGAGAAGATCCTCGGCAACGCCGTAAAGAGCCTCAACGAACCCAACCTCGTGGCGGTCTTCATCGGGCTCATCCTCGGACTGACGCTCGGAAGCATCCCCATCGCCATCCCCGGCATCTCGATTCCCGTGAAACTGGGACTGGCCGGAGGTCCGATCATCGTGGGCATCCTGATCGGCACGTTCGGTCCGCGTATGCACATGATCACCTACACCACCCAGAGCGCCAACCTCATGCTGCGCGCCCTGGGTCTCTCGATGTACCTCGCCTGCCTGGGGCTCGACGCCGGAACGCACTTCTTCGAGACGGTCATGCGCCCCGAGGGGCTGCTGTGGCTGGGGCTCGGATTCCTGCTGACGTTCGTCCCTGTGGTGATCGTCGGCGTCATCACGATGCGGATACTGAAGGTCGATTTCGGCTCGCTCTCGGGACTGCTCTGCGGGGCGATGGCCAATCCCATGGCACTCAACTATGCCAACGACACAATCCAGGGCGACAACCCGTCGGTCTCCTACGCCACGGTCTACCCCGTCTGCATGTTCCTGCGCGTGATCGTCATTCAGGTGATGCTGATGCTCTTCCTGTAGCGGACGCACATCCCGACGAAACGGCGGAAAGGGGCTCGGCCGCCGCACGCAATCCGGCCAGATCGCCGCTCGAGAGATTCTGGAAGACCCTCAGGTCGAAAGCCGGGATCACGGCCAGCACATGGTCGAAGACGTCGGACTGGATGCCCTCGTACTCCTCCCACACCACCGTATCGGTAAAGAAATAGAGCTGCATCGGCAGCCCGGTCTCGGTCGGCTGCATCTGCCGCACCATCAGGGTCATGGATCGGTTCACCGGAACCTCCTGTTGAAGATAGCGTACCAGATAGGCACGGAAAATGCCCAGATTGGTCTGATGCAACCCGTTGATTCTCCGCTCACAGGCCGCGATTCCGTGCTCGGCGTTGTAGCGCTCGATCCGCTGCTCGGTCCGATCGATGTAGTCGCGGATCAGGTCGATCCGGCGGTAGCGGTCCAGCATTTCGGGCGTACAGAAGCGCACGCTCGTCATGTCGATCGAGACCGAGCGCATCACACGCCGTCCTCCCGACTGCTGCATGCCCCGCCAGTTCTGGAACGAATCCGAGGTGAGCAGATAGGGCGGCAGCATAACGATCGTGTTGTCCCAGTTGCGGATCTTCACGGTGGTGAGCGACACCTCCTCGACCGTTCCGTCAGCTCCGTACCTGGGGACCGAAATCCAGTCGCCGACCTGCAACATATCGTTGGCTGACAGCTGGATACCGGACACAAATCCCATAATGCTGTCCTTAAAGACCAGCATCACGATCGCGGCCGAGGCCCCCAGACCGGTAAGCAGCAGTCTCGGCGATTTGTCAATGAGAATCGATACGACGAGAATGACACAGATCAGAACAGCCGTTCCCTGGGCAGTCTGCCGCAACCCCTTGATCGGCTTGTTCTGCCAGGCCGGGCGCGATGCGGCGATGTGGAAAAAGGCATAGAGCAGGGCATTGATCAGCCGGAAGATCGAGACCACGACATAACCCTGCATCAGCCGCAGGACGATGGTCCGAACCTCGGAACGCTCCTCGAAAACCACCGGCAGCACGACGGCCAGCAGGATGGCACTCAATACGTGGCAGACATTGCGCAGGACCCGGACGCTGAAGAGCGCATCGTCCCATCTGGCACGGGTACGTTCGACAAACCGCCGCACGTTCCGCACCAAAAGCAGCCGACAAAGGAAGTCGAAAAGCACGGCGAAGAGAATGACCAGCAGGAAGGCGACCCAGCGGTCCCAGCCGCCGGAATCGGAGGAGACACCCAGCCAGCCGAGCAGGATGTCGGTACCACGTTTCAGAATCGATTGCATGCTCCTCCGCCCCGCAATTACCGGGCCGGAAGCGGCATTCCGCTACGGAAAGAGCAACCCGATCTCCCCCTCGAAATTGGGTGTGAAGATTCCCTTGCCCACGGAACCGAGGATCTCCTCGCGGCTCCAGAAGCGGCCTCCGTCGAGTTCGTCACTCGGACATACCGTCCCGTCATAGCAGGTACGGTGGACGTAGACCAGTTCGTACTCGCGCTCCGAACGAAAGGCGTAGACCGCAATGCGTTCGGGAGTGAATTCCGTCACGCCGATCTCTTCGCGGACCTCGCGACGCAACGCCTCCTCGACCGTTTCGCCGTAGGCGACGTGCCCACCGACGGCCGTATCCCACCGGCCGGGTTGAATATCCTTCCAGTCGGGGCGCCGCTGCAGGTAGAGTTCCCCGCGGGAGTTGAACAGATGCAGATGCACGACCGGGTGGAGCAGCATCGAACCGCCGTGGCACTCGCCGCGCGTGGCGCTGCCGATGACACGGCCCGACGGATCGACTACCGGGAAAAGTTCCTGTGCGTTATCGCTTTTCATCTCTTGATCTCAAGATATCTTCACCAGCCTACAGAGCCGGGCCCGACTCGCGGGGCTGGCCTACCTCATAGCCCAGCGAGCGCATCCATTCGACGGTGGCGGCATCGACCTGATCCGTACGGTCGGACCAGCGTCCGGCCTCGGAGAGGGACTTCTTGCGCTGCTCGAGGGCCTCGCGCAACGGGAACGACGGGTGCGGCAGGACGCTCTTCTCGGGCCGCAGCGTAGGCCGGATCCGCCGGTCGAAGACATCTCGCTGCGACGGACGGCGAGCACCCTCCCATCGGAAGCCCTTGAGGAAGAGCTCCTGGTCGGCCGGAAGTTTATCGATCGGATAGAGGTTCCAGACGGGATCCTGCCGGTAAACGATCGTCACGACCTGCTTGCCCTCGATGTAGAACGAACAGTCGCCGCTCTCGATGAAACCCACGTCGGTGATCTGGGGCGGTTCGCCGTCCTGCATGTAGTAGATCGTCTGCGCGTTGCCGTTCACGTCGTTGCGGTAGATCTCGTTGTTGCGGAAATAGGAGGTCATCTCCTTGCCGGCCACCTGGTTGTAGTGCGTCGTATCGAGCTGGGCCACCATCATCGGCGAACCGACGAACTCGGCGCGCGCCAGCTGTTGCCGCTCGGTGTAGATGTCCATCACGTCGGAGGTCACCTGGTTGCTCTGGTTCCACAGCACGGGGTTGATGTAGAGGTGGATCGTCGAGTCGGTGCTGATCGAGGTCATCGAGTCGCAGACCGACTGGAAGTCGGAACGGTAGATCCGCACGTCGCGATAGCCCTTCAACAGGCGGTAGATCGAATCGCGGGGGGCCTCCGGTTGCTCCACATCGAGCGAATCGGCCGTCAGAAGCGAAAGGCTGTCGGCCGTCAGCGAGTCGGTTGCCAGCCGGATGAGCGAATCCTGCTCGACGGCATTCTTCTCCAGCAGCGAATCGATCTCCTGCAGGGCCGTGGAGTCCACCGGGACGGTCTTTCCCTTGCGCGCCGCACGGGCCTGACGCGCCCTAAGTTTCGACTCGGCCTTGAGCCGGCGAGCTTCGAGGCGCTTCTCCTCGCGCTCCTTCTGGGCCATGAGCTTGGCCGTGGCCTTCTGCTGGCGGCGCTCGGCGATCTCGTCGAGTTCGGCCTTCCGGGCCTTCTCCTTCGCGGCTTTGGCCGCCGCACGGGCCTTGCGTTCCTGCTCCTTGAGATAGGCCTTGCGGGCATCGCCGACCAGTGTATCGAGCGGATCGATTGCGGGCGCGGAGAGCGAGTCGGAGCCGACAGGATGCTGCGTCGGCAGCGAATCGGCCGGAACGGCCTCGCCGGGCAGATCGGACTCGGAAGCCGGCAGATCGGAAGCATCGGGAAGTACGGCGTCGGGAACCTGGCTGTCGGAGGCCGTCTCCGCATCGTCCCCGGACGGGACGGGACGGTTCCCGTCGGCAGCGGCCGTCGGGACATGCTCCGCATCCGCCTGCAGACCGAGAGCCGCCAGCGAATCGGCCCGAGCCTGCTCGGCGGCGCGACGCTCGGCGGCACGGCGTTCGGCCGCCTCGTTGATCGTGAAGAGGTACATCGTATCGGCCCGCATGAAGAGCGAGTCGCCCTGCGAACGGTCGTAGCTTATGGCCGAGGGACGGTCGGTGAGCAGCGCATTGCCCGGCTCCTTCCAATACTCGCCGTACTCGCCGAAGGCCAGCACCTTGTGCTCCGTATCGTCGAGCTGGATGTCACGGCGCAGGATGACGTGGTTGCGCATGCGGTAAAAATCGATGCTGTCGCTCCACATCTCCTGCTTGTCGGTAAGCAGGTAGCCGTTGCGCGTCACAATATAGAGCGTATCGGCCTTCTCGTAGGCCCCGCGGTCGGCGTAGAGGTAGTCGCCGTCGCGGTTCCAGATGTTGGTCCGGTCGTAGAAGAAAGCGTTGTCGGTGGCCATGTTGTAGACCACCGAGTCGCCCGTAAGTTCGTACTCGTCGTTGCGCATCTCGACCCGCTCGACCGCAATCAGCTCCTTCGTGTCGGCATAGTAGTAGCCGCGCACCGATTCGAGCAGGTTGTCGCGGTTGGTCAGCACGCCCCCGCCGCCGAACTCGCCGATGTTCTCCTTCGTGTTGAAGAGGAATTCGTAGGTATAGAGCGTCGCGTCGCCGTCGATCACCTTCACGATGTCGGAATAAACCCGCGCCTCGTTCCGGTCGCCGTCATACTCGGCCCTGTCGCCGTAGATGTAGGTCGTATTCTTGTTGATGAGGACGTTGCCGAAGAACTCGATGCGTGTGTCCGAATAGCGGACGGCCGAATCGCACGTGATCACCGCACCGTTGTGCTGTGCGGCGAAGTTGCCCACCAGGAATATCGCCGTATCCCCGGGAGCCACGGGGCCCATCAGGTCCGACTTGAGGTCGATGAGTTTCTTCTCGCCCTCCTCCCCGTCGGGAGCGGGCATGCCGCTGCGGGCGGACAGGAAGCCGACCGCAGCCGAGAGGCAGATGGCTATGGACAGAAACCTACGCACCCCGACGTTATTTCACCCAGTGTTTGTTCTCGAACTCCCCGTTGCGGTATTCGGGATCGATGAAGACGTACATGCCGTCGATCTTCTTGGTCAGCCACTCGCGGAACACACGTTCCTGCTTGTCCTGCAGGGCCATCTCCTCGAGTCGGAGGTAGTCTTCGTTGAGCGAGGCCGGATGCGTCGGAATCACCTCCACCAGCTTGACGATCTTGCCCAGCTGGTTGCCCAGCAGGTCTTCGGTCAGGAAGGCATCCGACACCTCTCCCGGCTTGAGACGAATCAGCGCATTGTAGTCGTCGAGGCTCTTGAACCGGCCGAAGTCCTCCTTGAGGAACTTCGTGACGGTCAGCTTGGCATCGAAGGCCTGGTAGCGCTCCAGAATATCGTGGTTCGAGACGATGCCCCCGTTCATCTTCGAGGCCGCATCGTCCGAGAAACGGAGCGCCGCCTTCTCGAACGTGATCGAATCCTTGTGGATCAGGTCGGCAATACTGTCGAGCTGGTTGAGCGTCTCGCCCAGTTCGTCGCTCGTATACTCGGGACGCAGCAGGATGTGCCGGAAATGGTAGAGCTGGCCGCGCTTGTCGAGCAGCTGGATGATGTGGAAGCCGAACTGCGACTCGACCACCTCGGAGATCTGCCCGGGCTTCATCCCTTCAAGCGTCTTGGCGAAGGCCTCGTCCAGACCGGCCAGCGGCGTGGGGTCCATCTCACCGCCGCGAAGCGCCGTGCCATCGACCGAATACATGCGGGCCAGGTTGTCGAATCGCGCCTTGCCCGTAATGACCCGCTCACGCATGTCGAGCAGCCGCTCGCGCGCACGCTGCTTGGCCTCCTTCATCGACTTGGGGAACTTCGTGATCTGCGCGTAGACATACTGGTCGGCGATCGTCGGCAGGCTGTCCTTCGAGAGCGACTTGTAATAGCGCTCTACCTCGCCCGGGATCACGGTCACCTTGCTCACCACCTCGCGCTGCATGGCGCTGGCGTAGGCCTGCTCCTCGTAGCGCTGGCGGAGGATCTCGCGGATGTTGAAGATGGCCATGTGCTGCTTGGCCTCGAGTTTCGAAATCGAGCCCTCCATATCGACCATCTGCTGCACCTGATCCTCGACCTGCGAGAGGATATCGTTGCTGTTGATCTCCACCGAGTCGATCTGCGCCTGATTGTAGAGCAGTTTCTGCGTCATGAGCGCCTCGAGCGCCTCGTTCATCGGATCGCGGTCCGAGGTGTAGCCCTCCTGCCGGCGCTGCTCGACGAGCTGACGCGCATAGTCGGCCACCTCGGAATAGACGATCGACGAGCCGCCCACGACGGCCACTACCTTGTCGAGCATCACCTGACGGCGCTGGCCGACCACCCCGGCCGCCAGCAGCATCAGGGCTGCCGCCAATATCCCTTTTTTCAACATTTTGCCTGTTTGCGTTTGTTTAGGTTATTTTTCCTTGTTCGGTTCCTTGTTCGGTTCTTCATCCGCCTCGTGGTCGCGGCCGTAAATCCGGACGTCGCCATCCTCACGAGCCTGTGCGTCCAGCTCCTCCTCGTGCCGGCGGATGATCTCGCTCTGGCGCCGGTTGAAGAGGATCCGGCGGATCGTCGGCCGCAGCCGCTCGAGCGGAATGGGCTCCCCTTCGCGGCGCACCTCCAGGATCTGGAAGTAGTAGCGCGAATGGCCGTCGCGCATCTCCTGCACGACCGTCGTACCGAGTACCGAGTCGTAGTTCTGCGAGCGCAGCGTCGGCAGGTAGCTCAGGAACTCCGGGAAGTCGATCCACTGCTCGCGGAAATCACTCACCTGAAAGTCGTTCTTGGTGCAGATGTCGCGGAAATCGCGCTGCTGCGCCTCCGAAGAGGAGGCCATCGCCGTCTTAAGCTTGGCCGCCTGCCGGTAACCCAGGTCGAAACGGACGATACGGCCCTTGACGATGGAGCGGTCGAGCCGGAAATCGGCCTTGTGCTCGCGGTAGTAGGCCGAGATCTCGTCATCGGTGAAGACCGTGTCGATCGAGCGATCGACATAATACTGGTCGAGCTTGCGGATCAGCAACGCCTGACGGTACTCCTCGACCATGCGGTCGATGTCGTCGGCCGACGAGGAGAAGAGCACCTCGGCCTCCTTGAGCTTGAGCTGCTTGACCACCCAGCGGTCGATGTACTTGCGCATAAAGGCCGCACTGTCCTCGCCCGAGAGCCCCTGCGGCACGACCGAACGCAGGTCGCGCATGCGGAGCTCCCGGTCGCCGGCACGGGCGACGGTCTCGTCGCTGGTGAAATAACGCGGCAGCTCCCGGCATCCGACCAGCAGCAAGGCACCCACCGCGACCGTTATTTTCGCGCGCAAATTCATATTCCGAAGGGCAAAGATAGCCTTTTTACTCGTAATTAACGCAACATGGCGGCGTTTATTACGCAGCAGCCCGATTTTTCTCCGCCTCCTTGATCCGGCGCAGCGCCAGAAGCATCATCCGGCCCGAAACGATGAGCAGCGCCACGGCGACGACATAGACCGCCACGTAGACCACCCGGTTGTGGATCAGATCGATCAGCAACGTGTTGGCGTGTCCGGTGATCATCATCAGGTAGGCCACGGCATTGTTCATCGCATGGAGGATCATCACCGACCAGAGCGAGTCAGTCGAGATGTAGACATAGCCGAGGATCAGTCCCACGACGAAGGCGTTGATGACCTGCACGGGCTGCAGGTGCATCACCCCGAAGAAGAGTGCCGAGACGAGCCAGGCGAGCGTCACGCCGTAGCGGGCACGCAGCGTCCCGAGCACCAGCCCGCGACAGATCAGTTCCTCGAGGACGGGGGCGAAAAGCACGAGCATGAGCAGCGTCCAAAGGCCGCGCCCGACGTTGAGCGAAAGATCGGGGAGCTGCGCCAGCAGGGGTTCGAGCACCACGCCGGCGGCGCAGATCAGCACGAAGCCCCACAGCAGCAGCGCGGGATTGAGCCCCCGCGTCGAGAAGCGGGCCCAGCGGCCGCGTCCTCCGCGCGCGCGACGGTAATAGAGGAGTCCGCCCAGCGCCGCGGCCATCGAGACGACGTAGACCACGGCATTGAACCGTCCGAGCGCCTCGGGCGCCATCGCCTTGAAATCGGACCCGGGGACGGCAAACTGCAGGAACAGCATGCCGAGCAGCCCGATCACGACCTGTGCCCCGAGCACCACGCCCAGCATGGCAAACAGGTCGCCGATGGTCGGGAACTTCCGCTCGGGGAGTCCCTGAGGGGCCGTCCTCGCGGCGCCGCCCGTCCGCTCCTTCGCCGCTTCGGCTGCCGCATCCTTCTTTGCGCCGGAGGCCGGAGCCTCCACTCCCGATGCCTGCCCGACCTCTTCCCGGCCCGTTGCCGGGGCCCCGCTGCGTCCGGCGGAATGCAGTTCCGCCCGATCCTCCTTTTTCGCTTCCATAGTCTTGCTTAAAGTCAGTTCATTCCGTGTCCAAAGATAGTGCAAGCCCCCGGCAAAAACAAATTTCCCGACACGCAATTTTGCACGACGATTGCGGAATTCCATTTAATTTCATTAAATTTGCCTGCTTATTATACGCATGAACGAAATTATGGCAAAGGTTATCGCATTAGCCAATCAGAAGGGCGGCGTGGGAAAGACCACCACGGCCATCAACCTGGCGGCATCGCTCGCCCTGCTGGGCAAGAAGGTCCTGCTGCTCGATGCCGACCCGCAGGCCAACGCCACCTCGGGACTCGGGTTCGACATCAACCTCGAGGGCATCTACGAGTGCATCGCCGGGCTGAAGCAGCCCGAGGAGGTGATCCTCGCAAGTGCAGACGTGAAGAACCTCTGGCTGCTGCCCTCGTCGATCGACCTGGTGGCCGCCGACACGGAACTGCCCAAGATGGAGAACGCACACCACGTGATGAAGCGCATCGTCGATGCCGTGCGCGGGAAGTTCGACTACATCTTCATCGACTGCTCCCCCTCGCTGGGCTACACCACGGTGAACATCCTCACCGCGGCCGACTCGGTGCTCATTCCCGTGCAGTGCGAATATCTGGCCCTCGAGGGGCTCTCGAAGCTGCTCAACACGATCCGCAAGGTCAAGAGCGGCCTCAACCCCGACCTCGAGATCGAGGGATTCCTGCTGACGATGTACATGCGCAACCGTCTGAACAACCAGGTGGTGAACGAGGTCCGCGAACACTTCGGCCCCCTGGCCTACGACACAATAATCCAGCGTAACATCCGTTTGGGTGAAGCCCCCTCGCACGGAAAACCCGTCATGCTCTACGACGCGAGCGCCGTGGGTTCGGAGAACTACCTGAACCTGGCCCGCGAATTCCTCAAGCGCAACCGGAAACGTCCGGCGGCGCAGAAATAGACACTCCGCCACCGACCTCCGGCGAGCGAAGAGACGCAAATAAAGCACACAAAGATATGAAACAGAAGGGATTAGGACGCGGCCTGGACGCGATTTTCGGGAGTGATCCGATCGACGTCAAGCTCAAGCCGATGAGCGAGATGGCCGAGATCGACATCGCCGACATCATCCCCAACCCCACGCAGCCGCGCACGCAGTTCGACGAGGAGGCGCTCGACGAACTGGCCGACTCGATCCGGCAGCTGGGCGTCATCCAGCCCGTCACGGTCAAAAGGACCGACGGCGGAAAGTACATCATCATCAGTGGCGAGCGCCGCTGGCGGGCCGCACAGCGCGCCGACCTGAAGAGCCTGCCGGCCTACATCCGCGAGGTGGACGACGAGAACCTCCATGCCATGGCCCTCGTCGAGAACATCCAGCGCCAGGACCTCAACGCCATAGAGATCGCCCTCGGCATGCAGCGGCTCATCGACGAGTGCCACCTGACGCAGGACGCCCTCTCGGAGAAAGTGGGCAAGAAACGGTCGTCGGTATCGAACTACCTGCGCCTGCTCAAGCTCCCGGACGAGGTGCAGCTGGCCCTCAAGGAGGGGCTTATCTCGATGGGCCACGCCAAGGCCATCGCCGGCGCCCCGGCCGAACAGCAGCTGCGCGTACTGAAGCGCTGCGTCAAGAAGGGGCTCTCGGTCCGACAGGCCGAAGAGTTGGTCCGCATGCTGAGTGAAACGCCCGCACAACCCGCACAGCCCGAAGAGGAGGAGTATCCCGAAAGCTATTCGCGGCTGGTCGAGCTGCTCGAGCCCTGCTTCTCGCAGGAGATCTCGATCAAACGGACGAAAAACGGGGGCGGACGCATCGTCATCGGTTTCTCGGACGACAAGGACATCGAACGTTTCATCGAACGTTTCTCGCAGCGTTCCTAACGAATGGCAATGGCAGGTCTCCGGTTCAAACTCCTCGTACTGCTCGCAGCGTGTACGCTGTGGCTCCCCGCCGAAGCGCAGCTCCACCGCGGCGCCCGCACGCTCGTGCGGGGCGGTCAGTTCGAAAAGCCGGACTCGCTCCAGCGCCAGCGCGACTCGCTGCGCGTGGCGGAGATCGCCCGGCAGATCGACTCGATGGCCCGGGCCGACTACGCCGCCGACTCGGCAGCCGTCGCCTCGCTGCGCACCGACGACCTCCACCTGCTCGACTCGCTGGCCGAAGCCCGCTTCGCCGCGGCCCGGCAGGGGATCGACACCACGACCCGTAGGCCCGCACCCCGCAAGCGGTGGTTCATGAGCGACTCGATGTCGCTCTCGAAGGTCTGCTGGCTCTCGACCGTCCTGCCCGGATACGGACAGGTCTACAACAAGCAATACTGGAAGCTGCCGATCCTCTACGGAACGGTCGGCACGGGACTGGCCCTCTTCATCAACGAAAACCGCAAGTTCAAGCCGCTCAAGCGCGCCTACGACGCCTACACGGACGTGAGTCTCTCGCGCACGCCCGAGCTCGACGCCCTGCAGACGAAGATGATCCGCAGCAACACGCGGCGGCAGCTCTACCTGGGCATCACTATCGCCTCGTACATCTATTTCATCGGCGACGCCGCGGTGAACTACTCGACCAACGACGTCTCGAACGTCAAGAAGGCCACGACGCTGGCCTGCATCTTCCCGGGCGCCGGGCAGATCTACAACCGAAGCTACTGGAAGGTGCCGTTCGTCGTCGGCGGATTCGCCTCGATGATCTACTGCATCGACTGGAACAACCGCGGCTTCCAGCGCTTCAAGAAGGCCTACAACCTGCTGGCCGACTACGAGCAGCATCCCGACAAATACCCCAACGGCCCCACCGACGAGTTTCAGGGCCGCTACTCGGCAAGCTACATCAAGAACATGCGCGACAACTTCCGCCGCAACCGCGACCTCTGCATCATCATCTCGGGAGCGCTCTACGCCCTGCAGATCATCGATGCCCACGTTGATGCGCACCTGAAAGACTACGACATATCGGACGACCTCACAATGAACCTCGAACCGCTGGTGGACTATCCCTACATCCCCAGCATGAACGCCAACCGCCCGGTATTCGGGTTCAACATGAGTCTCAAATTCTGAACATGAAAAAGCTCCTGACCCTCGCGCTGCTCATCGCCGTCACGGCCTCGGCCTCGGCCCTCGACCGCAATCCCCGCAAAAAGAGACGCGACCGCAAGAAAGACCGCACCGAACAGACGGCCCAGCCCGCACCCGTTGCACCCGCCGTGCAGCCCGTAACCGACACGCTGCCCGAACCCAAACCCGAACCCGAGCCGCAGCAGACGGACCTCTCGCTGGGCTTCTCGCCCGAGCAGGCGGACTCGCTGGTGGCCGTATGGCAGGAGCGGCAGCAGCTGGAGTCGTTCGTGGAGTTCTTCGACCAGTTTGTGCTGGAGGACTCGACCGCCATGGCCACAGCCATCGCTGCCGACAAGACCCCCGACTCGGTATACACGCGCCGGCTGCGCGACCTGGCCTCGCCGATCCCGCTGGCCTACAACTACATCGTCAAGGGATACATCGACCGATACATCAGCCCCCGCTACCACACGATCAGCCGCATCCTCGGCCTGTCGCAGTACTACTTCCCGATGATCGAGGAGGAGCTGCTGCGCGCCGACCTGCCCATCGAGCTGCGCGCCCTGCCGATCATCGAGTCGGCCCTCTCGGCCACGGCCGTCTCCCCCGCCGGAGCCGTCGGACTGTGGCAGTTCATGCCCGCCACGGGCAAGAGCTACGGGCTCGAGATCAACTCGCTGGTCGATGAGCGCCGCGATCCGGTGCGCGCCACCGAGGCGGCGTGCCGCTACCTGAAGGACCTCTACGCCATCTACAACGACTGGACGCTGGCCATCGCCGCCTACAACTGCGGTCCGGGCAACGTGAACAAGGCCATGGCGCGCTCCGGCGGCAAGACCTTCTGGGAGATCTACGACTACCTGCCCCGCGAGACACGCGGCTACCTCCCGGCATTCATCGGCGCCTCGTACGCCTACACCTACCACCGGCTGCACGACATCGAACCCGAAGCGGCCCCCATTCCGCTGGCCGTGGACACGGTGCGCATCGACCACCTGATGCACTTCGGGCAGATCGCCTCGACGATCGACCTGCCCGTGGAGACCCTGCGGCTGCTCAACCCGCAGTACAAACTCGACATCATCCCCGCCACGACTCGCAGCTATACGCTTGTGCTCCCGCAGCGCAACGTCTCGCAATACATCGCCCACGAGCAGGAGATCCTGGCCAAGGACTCGATGTACCTGAAGGAGTACATCAACCCGGCCAACATCGAAAAGAAACGGCAGGAGCGCAGCGGAACGGTCTACGTCGTCAAGAAGGGCGACACGCTGGGCCACATCGCCCGCAAATACCACGTGACCGTCTCGCAGATCATGCGCTGGAACAAGATCAAGAGCGCCAACAAGCTCCGCATCGGCCAGCGGCTCCGCATCGAAGGCAGATAACGGCATCCATGATCCCCGACCACGATACGATCGTCGCGCCGGCCACCGCGCCGGGCGGAGCCATTGCCGTCGTGCGCGTCAGCGGCACGGAGGCCCTGGCGTGTTGCGACCGCATCTTCCGCGGCCGGGAGCCACTTGCCGCAGCCGCCGGATACACGGTGCACTACGGGACCGTGGAGGAGGGCGACCGCACGATCGACGACGTGCTGGCAACCGTCTTCCGCGCCCCGCACTCCTATACGGGCGAGGACTCGGTCGAGATCTCGTGCCACGGCTCACGGTACATCGTCGCGGAGATCCTCCGCCTGCTGCTGGCCGCCGGGGCCCGGATGGCCGCGCCGGGCGAATTCACGATCCGCGCCTACCTGGCCGGAAAGATAGACCTCTCGCAGGCCGAAGCCGTCGCCGACCTGATCGCCTCCTCGTCGCGGGCCGACCATGCGCTGGCCACGAACCAGATGCGCGGAGGATACTCGGAGGAGCTGGAGGGGCTGCGGGACAAACTGCTGCAGCTCACCTCGCTGCTGGAGCTGGAACTGGACTTCTCGGAGGAGGATGTCGAGTTTGCCGACCGCACGGCGCTGCGCGAAACGATGGAGCGCATCGGCGGGGAGATCGACCGCCTGCGCAACTCCTTCGCCTTGGGGAACGCGATCAAGGAGGGCGTCGCGGTGGCGATCGTAGGGGCTCCGAACGTCGGGAAATCGACGCTGCTGAACAGGCTGCTGAACGAAGACCGCGCCATGGTTTCGGAGATCGCCGGAACGACGCGGGACGTCATCGAGGAGCAGGCCAACATCGGCGGCGTGCGGTTCAGGTTCCTCGACACGGCGGGCATACGCGCTACGGGTGACCGATTGGAACGGATGGGCATCGAGCGCACGATGGAGAGCATCCGCCGGGCACAGGTGGTCATCCGGCTGCTGGACGCCCGGGATCTGGAGGGGGACATTCCCGCCGCGGAATTCACGCTGCGGCAGGAGCAGCGGCTGCTGACGGTCATCAACAAACTGGATGCGGCGCCGGAGGGGTTCCGCCCCATGAAGGGAACGATCGGCATCTCCGCCAGGCGGGGCGACGGGATCGAGGCATTGTGCCGGGCATTGCGGGATGCCGTGGACACGGAGGGGGTCTATCACGGCGAGACGGTGGTTTCGAACAGCCGCCACTACGAAGCCCTGACAGCAGCCCGACAGTCGCTGGCAAGTGCATTGGAAGGATTGGACCGAGGGCTTCCGGCAGACCTGCTGAGCGAGGAGATCCGCCCCGTGATCAGCCGCCTCGGGGAGATCACCGGCCGTGGAGCCATTGCTCCGGACGAGGTCCTAGAGAACATCTTCTCAAAATTCTGCATCGGCAAATGATGGCTTGTAAACAGCCATAAGCAACCATAACCATTTAGAATAAAGTCGCTGAAATCCAGCGACTTTTATTTTTGTGTCTATTCCAGTCAATTCTGACAGACTGCCAATTTTCAGCATCTTTTTGTACCATAATTCTACCGCCGAACAAATAAGCGGGCTCCTCGCACTCATCATAGCGACATCTTAGGCACGATGTGAGACGCTATGAGAATGAGCGGAACCGCTATAGAAGACACAGCGTGAGACGCTGTGAGAAATTGTGAGACGCGTTGAGACGAAATCGACGAAATTAAAGGCGACTAATATATGGAGGTACAGAGAAAATGCCAGTGGTGCGGCAAACCATTTATAGCACACACGATGGTAACACGGTTTTGCAGCAAATCGTGTACAGAAAAAGCGTATAAAGACAAGAAGCGCAAGCAGAAATTGCAGGAATACGAAGCGAGGCAAAACGAGCAGCCAATGCAGGAAGTTGGCATTGTGGGAGGCAAACCGTTCCTCTCCCCTGCCGAAGCCGCTACCCTTTTAGGTATCAGTCGTGCCACCATCTACCGACACATGGCTACCGGTATCATTCGGGCGTTGCAACTTCGTGGGCGTACCATCATACGCAAATCCGACATTGAAAAGATGTTCGACAATGCGCCCGACTACAAGAAACGCAGCTATGGACGGAAGCAGACCGTCCTCTATTACACCACGAATGAGATTTTGGAGAAATACCAAATCCAGAAGAAAACCCTGTACCGTCGCTGCAGACTATACAACATCCCAAAGGTTGCAGAAGGTAGCCGTGTGTTCTACAACCGCACCCTCATAGACAAGTATTTTGCCGACCTTGCCGAAGAAATCAATCTGGACTGTTATTACACACCGGAGCAGGTCATGGGAAAATACGGTATGAGCCGTAATGCCGTTGTCACCTTTGCCCTGCGGCACAATATTCCCCGAATCAACCGCCACCACGAGGTGTATTATTCCCGTGCCCATATAGACGCTATCAAAGAAAAGCAGGACAAGTTGAATCCTGACTATTATACCTATTCGGAAATCACCGAGAAATACGGGCTTACCAAGATAAACATCAGCTACTATGTCAACAAATACGATATAACGAGGTTCAAACAAGGAAGCCGGACTATGGTATTGCGCACCGAATTTGACAAGGTATATCGTGAACACCGGAACGGTACATATACACCCAAGAAGCGCGAAAGCAAATCCGGCCAGCAGGAGCAGAAAGAACCTTTTACAATCCCCGACGGATATTATTCGTCAGAACAGATTGCAGTCACATATCAGATGACCAAGAAAACTATTTGCAGGCTGTGCCGTGAAAACGACATTCCTAAAATCAGTCACGGAGGATTCAACTACTACGAACAGTTGGCAGTAAACCGTTTCTTCGTCAAATATAAGGCAGCTGACAATATCAAAGAATGGATTGGCGCAGAACAGATGGAAGAAATATACGACATGAGCAAAGATGCCAGATGCTCGTTTGTGCATCGCCACAAAATCCCCTCCCGTGTAGTTTACGGCAAGGTTCAATACTCCAAAGACCATATCGACACTATCAAGAACGGAGGTTTCGACCAACGCGAAAAGTATTACAGCGTAGCCGAGGCGATGGAAAAATATGGTTTGCGCAGAGATGATGTCTATAACTATGCACGCTATAACAACATCCGAAAAATGCACCACGGCAAATCCATGTTCCTGCTGAAAGAGGATTTTGACAAGGTGATGGCTGAAAAATCCGTCACCTGAAAAATTATTCCATACAGACAGGAAAATTACTCCTGACGATTATAGGTCTGTATAGAACCATTTCGTTGGTTTGCAGCAAATTATTAACAACAATATAATATAGTAGAGTATGCACGAATGTAAAACTGTAACATTGAGGACAAGACCTCTAAAGAACAAAATGTTGTCATTCTATCTGGATTATTATCCGGGATATAGAGACAAGGAAACGATGAAAGTAATCCGTCACGAGTCGCTTGGCATTTATATCTATGCCAACCCGAAGAACAAACGTGAGCAGAATTTCAACGATGTAATGACCGAGAAAGCCGAAGCCATCCGTTGCCGTAGGTTTGAATCGGTTGTAAATGAACGCTATGATTTCTTCGACAGGTACAAACTAAAGGGTGATTTCTTGGAGTACTATCGCCAGCAGCTCCGCAAGCACGACCAGAAATGGGAGTTCGTCTATCTCCATTTCAAGAACTTCGTACACGGCAAATGCACTTTTGAAGAGATTGACATCGACCTGTGCAACAAGTTTCGGGAATATCTGCTGAGCGCCAAGAAACTAAGACGCAACGGACGTATCACACGAAACTCAGCATCAGGATACTGGTCTACTTTCAGAGGATTCTTGAAAATACTATATCGTAATGGGATGATAAAGACCAATGTCAATGACTTCTTGGAAAAGATTGAAACAGAAGACACTATGAAAGAAGCTTTATCTGTTGAAGAATTGTACCAGTTAGCTGAAACGCCATGTAAAAAGCCTATTGTGAAAATCGCATCGCTGTTTTCCTGTATGACCAGCTTGCGCATCAGCGACATCCTAGCCCTGCGCTGGGAAGACATAGTGGACTACTCTGCCGGAGGGAAATGTGTGCATATCATCACACAGAAAAACAAAGCGGAAGACATCATTCCCATCAGCGAGGAGGCATTAGGGCTGATAGGATACAGTTCTGAGAAGAAAGGTCTGGTATTCAAGGAACTTATGCGTAGTTGGACACAAGTACCAATGAAAGAGTGGATTCGTTCTGCCGGAATAACCAAGAACATAACATTCCATTCATATCGGAGAACATTCGCAACCCTCCAAGGTGCTGCCGGTACAGACATCCGTACCATACAAAGCTTGATGGCGCACAAAAGCATCACCACCACGATGCGTTACATGAAAGTCGTGGACAGCAACAAGCGTGAAGCCAGCAAGAAAATCACTTTGACACGCAAGGGTTGAACTCCCCTATTTTGCCCCATTACATAGTCTTAGAGTATGATTTTCGAGAGATTATCATACTCTAAGACTATATTTTCTTAAAAATTGACCGATTTACTGCACTTATTTATAACTATCTGGAAATGTGCTTATAACTTTGCACTATCATTTCATCTAAACAACAATAGATTATGACAGATAGTATTCAAATTCACAGAAAAAAGGCAAGTTTCATACTTGCGGTAAGCGTTACTTCATACTCGGTAATCGCCACTTATCTTTACAACTGCCATCAAATAAACCTGATGGAATATACCACACCTATTATATTGAGTATTGTGATCTTAACTCTTTCATGTGCGTTCTCTCAAAGATTTTTCTATCGCTACCTTATCAAGAATAACGTATGTATTTCTTTTGGCAAGCAAAAAGAATCCATCCCACCTGAAATCACGCAGCCATCTGATACCATTACCGCGGAAGTAGAAGTTATAGAAGTGCCGACAGCAAGGAATGATTACACAGATGGTTATGACGAACGCATAGCTGAAATAGAACGGGAAAAGGCAGAGCAGCAAGCTGACATTATGCGTGTTATGCACGAATATACCACATATAGTATGGCTGAGTTCCTTTCAAAAGACGACCTTATTACACTTCACGAAAACATAGAGTGCTTTGCCCATGGGCAATGTGATTTATACAAGTCCATACGTTCCAAATTCGACAACCCATTAAACACTCTCGATATACGGCATTTTGTATGGAATATCGGTATAAGGTTGAATATCTCGGTGGAAAAATGCGCAGAATTCATAAAAACCATATTCCCACACGAATTGAAAAATGCTACTCTGTTTTATTTATCAAAAAATCTACGGACTACAGGTATTTGTAAAATCCCACTTGATATTCCCCTAAAAGGAGAGTATTATTTCAATTGCCTCAAAAAAGCAGACGATGAGACAGCTGGTTCTGACCGACTGAAATGATTCCGTCGCTGACGGGAAAATTACCCTCTGCTGACGAAGGTCTGCATAGGATCATTGTGTTGGTTTGCAGCATGTTTAACAAATAAAACATTTGAATCATGTCTAAGAATCAATTCACATTCAATGACCTTCCCGAAGTGCTGGGAGAGTTATGCGACCGAATTGCAAGTATGGAAAGTCTGCTGACAGAGAAACTTTCCAAGCAGAACGAGGTCAAGGAGAACACGCACGTCCCCATGACCGTGCAGGAGGCTTGCGCCTATCTCAAAATGCCGCTATCGACCTTTTATTACAAAGTTAAAAAGGACGATATTCCGGTTATAAAACAAGGCAAGCACCTCTACATCTATCGTGATGAGCTGGATAAATGGTTGGAGTCGTCCCGTAAGACCGTTATTCCGCAAAGTTTCGAGGAAGAGAATGATGCGCTGCTCGCTTCCCATCGTCGTAAACCAAACAATAAAAATTGGTAAGCTATGGAGAAGACGAACAATAACATTCCGACAGCCGAGGAACTGGCTATTTACATAAAGGAGGCTACCGTGAGCGTAACCAACACATATGAACAGTCGCCTGTGGTGTTGATGGTGGATAACTCCATTATCGGAACATTGGGCAACTTCAGTGCATCCATCGGTAAAGCCAAAAGCAAGAAGACTTTCAATGTTTCAGCCATTGCCGCTTCCGCATTGGCCAATGGCACAGTACTCCATTACCGTTCATCGTTCCCGGAAAATAAACGGACGATATTGTATATCGACACCGAACAAGGAGAGCCTCATTGCCAAAAGGTGCTACAACGCATTCTATGTTTGGCCGGATTACCAAAGGATGCCGATTCTGACAATCTGATTATGTTAGGTCTGCGCAAATATTCTCCCGAAATGAGGCTTGCAATAGTCGAACAGGCCATTGGCACAATTCCGAATTTGGGTCTGGTCATTATAGATGGCATCAGGGATTTTATGTATGACATCAATTCTCCGAATGAAGCCACCAATATAATCTCCAAATTCATGCAGTGGACGGATGACAGGCAAATCCATATTCATACCGTCTTGCATCAGAACAAGAATGATGAACATGCCCGTGGTCACATCGGCACGGAACTCAACAACAAAGCGGAAACCATCATGCAGATCGAAGTGGATAAAGAGGACAAGACTGTAAGCGTGGTCGAAGCCGTCCATATCCGTGACCGTGAGTTTGAGCCTTTCGCTTTCCGCATAAACGAGGAAGCCATACCCGAACTGGTAGAGTCCTATCTGCCCAAAGAGAAAAAGATCGGACGACCAACCAAAGAGCCGTTTGAACCGTACAAGGAAATCCCTGAGAATGTACATCAGGCTGCGTTGGATGCCGCCTTTGCAAACGGCAACATCAGCAACTACAATGACTATCTGGAACGACTGAAAATAGGATATCGATTGCAAGACGTAAATCTCGGTCACAACAAAGCGGTCAAGGTCGCTACTTTTCTCAGAAACAAACGCATGGTAATAAAAGTGGGGAAAGAGTATCAAATCAACCCCGAATACCATTACTAAGTTTGACTTTACTTTATTATCGGGGCATACATATAAGGATAAAGCAAAGTTGTGAAGATAGTAGTTGAAAACATTCATTCTCTCCCCTCTTTTAGAGATGTATCTTATACCATCCGGATGCCAGTTCGCTATGTACATCCGATATGGTTTGCCGGAAAGTATCAACAGGTAACTGTTGCGAGATATGCCAAGGTATAACCTCACTACGTTACGGTTGTACATTGGCGCTCTCGCCGACTCATAGACTCCGCCGGTGCGGTACTCGCAAGCTCGCACCTATTCACCATTATAGAACTATTTATATGAAAGAAAATATTGAAAATTCATCCAGTTCCTCTGACGAGACAAGAAGCGTCTTTATCGGAGCTAAAGTCACTCCCAGCCAGAAAGAACATATAAAATCACTGGCCGAACAATGCGGCATGACCGTAAGTGACTACATATTATCACGCGCGTATAACTTCAAACCCAAAGCAAGACTCACGAGAAAAGAAGCTGCTCTGTTGCAGAATCTGGACGATTGTCGGTCAGACCTCGTAAAATATACATCTGCACTTCATGGAATGTCCACAAAGCAACGCATGATAATGTTCAATCAGATTCCGTTCATGGTCGGTTGGCTTAAGGAGCTTGGCAATGTAGCCGAAAATGTCTGCCAGTTCTTGAATGCTGCAAAAGAGAAGAACAACATTCCGTCTAACCCTAAATCCAAAGAAGAATGATTGCAAAAGCCAAAGCAATATCGCACGGAATAAACGACCTCCGTTATATTACCGGAGAATCACAGCACAAGAAACATCCGGAGAAAATCTATCGAGTACTGGACAATCTGTTACCCTCTCAACCAGACGCTATGGGGATATGGAACTCCATGCAGTTGACCTTATCCCAATATCGGCCTATAAAGAATTCTGTAATCAGAATCGAGTTGAGCCCATCGCCCGAACATACCCAATTCTATGACATTGAAGATTGGCAAACACTTTGGCAGGAATTCGCCGAGGAGTTCGACAGACAAGTGATTACTGGCAAGAACGGAAAAGTCCGTTCCTGTCCGACCAATTTGGCGGGCAGCAAATACTCAGTTTGGTTGCATACGGAATCCAAAGGCGAAGTCCCTCACCTCCATGCTGCGATTTGCCGTTTGGATGAAGATGGCAATATCAACAACGACCATAACATTCATCTTCGTGCACAACGTGCAGCCGAGCGAGTGGCAAAGAAACGAGGCTGGACAACTGCAGCGCAAATCCGAAATTGGAACATTCCACAAGTGAACCGGGACTGTATGGAGGTGTTGAAAGCAATGCCATCATGGTCATGGGATGAATACAAGAGTGCTCTTATACGGAAAGGTTATACCGTCCATGAAAGAGAGGACAAGAAGGGTATTCTTCGTGGATATGCACTCGTGCATGGGAATACCAAATACAAGGCTTCCGAATTGGGAGTCGGCAGGAACCTAATGGTCTCGAAACTTCCTGCGACATGGGAGAAACTGTACCATCAGCCAGCAATTGCCATTAGAAACAATACACCCTTAGAGGTTCAACAAATAGCAGAACATAAGGCTGCACCTATTGACTACACCCAATATCGCCCAGACCATTCGGATATGATTCCCTACACCCTTACCCATAAAGATAAGGAACACAAGTTCTATATTCCGGAAAAAGTGCTTGACTGTTTCAACGACGAATTTAATTACAGGTTCGTTTCCAACTCGCATGAACTGGCTGATATGGCCGTGGCTATTTTTGTCGGACTGCTTGATACGCCGAATGTAGCAACCGGCGGAGGTGGCGGAGGTTCGCAAAGCGAGCTTCCATGGAGAGATAAAGACGAAGACGATTTGCAATGGGCTCGCAGATGCGCTCGTGCTGCCAGTCGTTCGTTAGGAAAGAAAACGATAATAGGATTAAAACGATAAGCGCATGAAGAAGAAATTTGATTTTTCCGCAGAAATGGCAGAAGCGGAATCCATAAAGTCCAATCCTAAGAATGAATATCAGGAGGAAGAAAATCGCCTACTCGATATCAATGCACAAGAACTTGTCAAGCTGAATGACAACGTGTTCAAGTTGAGAACGGATGTTAAAAATCTGTCCGACTCTATACGAGAGTGTAAACCTATCATTTCTGAAGAAATGCAGAAGATGGCAGTAGAATTTGGCGCAAGGCTTCTATGTGATTTTCTCAGTCAGATTGAAAGCAAATGCAAGGAAGCCGAGCGGAGAATAAAGAAAGCCGACAATGCCATCCATATTCCGGCTACCACATTTTATATCACCATTATAATACTGGTAGCCCTATCTTCTTTTTTCGTCAGCATGATAGTGGCCAATGCAGAAATATTGCATTCAGCGTTGATATGGAAAGCAGTCGTTATCTATATTCTTATTGCAATTTTGGGGATTGCCATGGCTATAATCGTACCGAAGATTTTGGATAAATGGACGTAATTGAAAGTTTACGAATCTTTAGAAAGCAACTATCATTGGCATTTGTTTGGTCGTATCATAGGCTATAACAATCCTGTAACCGCCGTAACTGTTACGGTGGTTACGGAATTGTTGTATAGTTCTGCGATTTGACATTTGAACTAAAAGTGCATACAAGCTATACTTCAATCAACATAGCTATTTTCTTTGAACTTGTCGGGTACATGTCGGGCATCTTCTACGTTTTATTTAACAATGACTGAGCTTAGTGCATTTTCACTTGGACTTGCTAACTTAGACCGTTTTTCTCCAAATGATCGCACAGAAGTTACATACCAGTAAAATGCTATTTGCCAAGCGACTTGAACATCTTGGCGATACAACGTTTCTTTTGTTCCATATTTGGATGGACATAAAGATTGAGCGTGGTACTGATATTTGAGTGTCCCAGCAATACACTGACTGTTTTATAGTCACAATTGCTTTCTATACAGCGAGTCGCAAAGCTATGCCTAAGCCCATGAAATTTCAATTTGGGGATACCAAGGTGCTCCATCAACCGTTTGTAATAATTGCGATATGTTCGTGGTTCTGTGGGCAATGGTTCATTGGTGAGTATGTAGTAATCCGCATTTACCACTTTTTTCAGTGGTTTCACCAATGCAAGCAACTCCTTGCTCATAGGAATTTCACGGCAGGAGTTCTTTGTTTTAGGCGTATTGATAACCAGCTCAGTATGTTTCATTTCACCTTCGATAATATAAATACGCTCTATGGTACGCTGAACGCTGATAGTTCCGCTATCCACATCAATGTCACTCCAGCGTAAAGCACAAACTTCACCAATACGAAGTCCGGTGCTTAGGCTTATATAGATGCCTAAATTACGGAATGTGAAATTTTGACGAATGTAGTCCAATATTTTCTTGTGATGGGCTACAGTCAACACCTCCAGCTCCTTGTTCTTTTCTGTTGTAGGATATTTTATGTCCCATTCTGAATAATTCATCCATTCGTGTTTTACTCCGAACTTCATCACCATTTTGAGCACAATAAGAATGTCCTTTACCGATTTTACACTCATACCACCATTGAGTTTTTGTAGTACAAAATCTTGTACCGCTTTCTCGCTTAACGCATCACTTTCACCAAAATATGGTAAAAGATGGTTTTCCAGAATCAACATATAAGCTGCAAATGTTGATTGCTTCACATACGGACGCTTGTCTTCTCGCCAAGCCATCGCAATTTCTCTAATTGATTTCTTTGTCATAATTGCTTTTTTAGGGGTTTCCTATAATTAGAGAAATATAATGGGCAATGTTCCAAATCTGAGATTCCCGGAGTTCTGTGGGGAGTGGGAAACGATAAAAGTTTCAGAGCTTTTAGATTTCTACTCAACCAACTCTCTGTCATGGGAACAATTAGATTATAGTAACGGTAAAATCAAGAATTTGCATTACGGTTTAATTCATAAAGGAGTACCTACCATGGTAGATGTTGCTTGTGATTCTCTTCCTTACATCAAAGAGGAATCTATGCTCAAATCATTTACCCTATTCAAAGAAGGAGATGTAGCATTTGCTGATGCGTCTGAAGATACAAACGATGTAGCTAAAGCCATAGAAGTTGTTAATTGTGATAACCAACAAATCGTTTCTGGCTTACACACAATACATGGACGTGATAATTCTAATCGGACTGTTATTGGTTATAAAGGTTATGCTTTTGCTTCTGATTCATTCCACAAGCAGATTAGAAGAATTGCTCAAGGTACAAAGGTTTTTTCTATCAGTGTTCGCAATTTTGATGAAACATATATCGGAATCCCTTCAAAAGAAGAACAAACCCAAATTGCAAAACTGTTAATAACCATAGACAAGCGCATTGCTACCCAAAACAAAATCATTGACAAACTGAAATCCTTAATTAAAGGGCTTCCACATAAGATGGCTGAGATAGGCTTGCAAAAAGGAT